>Ga0181571_10000918_pt1 | contig 20494 bp, 31 predicted proteins | sample 101ome_17_FD_132440 | JGI IMG/M metagenome (GOLD analysis project Ga0181571, IMG submission 132440) | Coastal salt marsh microbial communities from the Groves Creek Marsh, Skidaway Island, Georgia - 101407AT metaG (megahit assembly) | ecosystem: Environmental > Aquatic > Marine > Intertidal... | reverse complement strand
CATCTTAGTGCTCCACGATTGCGATTGATTTAGCTTTCTTGTGACCTGCGCATAGCTTGCAGTCATGACAGGTGACGCGACGACCTGCCTCTTTGGATGCCGGGCACAGGGTCTCGTGAGCGTAGTCAACACCCTTGATGTCTCTGACGATGCGGAAGGTGCGTCGACCATTGCGCCAGTGATCACGAGCCTGTGTGTATGTGTCGGCTGACTGCATTGCGATGTCTGGTCGCCATCCTGACTGGTGGCTGTACGCTGTGTAGTTGTCTGCTTCTGATAGTAGGTCCTCCCACACTGACGGCGGTACGGCAGCGGGGTCACCGTATGTCCCGATGCGGACGAAGCGACCATGACCCATGGTACGAGCGTCACCGTACTCGTATACGCCACGTTTGTACGAACGCCATACGATGAGGACACCCTGACCTAGGTTGACGTAGCAGCGACGGCCTGTTGCTTGCTTACGTTTGGGGTCGTCGTTAGGTGTGCCGCGCATGATGCAGTCGCCGCAGATGCTGAAGTCGGCACCTGTCTTGCTAGCCTCGAGAGGGTTGATGTCGCGACACAGAATGTACGTTTGCACGACCTGACCTGTCTTGCGGTTACGGTTAGAGTATGTAGCGATGACTACGATAGGTTGACCATCCAAGAGACTTGGTCCGTTGTAGATGATTGCGTGTTGCATTGTATGCTCCTTGAGTTGATGCAGGGAGCCGAAGCCCCCTGCGGTTGCGATTAGATCTCGATGCGGATCGTGTTAGTGCGAAGGACGTTGAGAACTCTGTCCTCGAAGTTGTCGTCATCGTGACCGAGCCACTCTTTCAGTTCGCCGTCTTCGGCTTGATACTGAATCTGTTGGTCGATCATGCTGTCGAGGTCGTATGAGTAGTCACTGAGGTCGAAACCCATGTCCTCGACACTGAACATCTCAAGACGATCCTTGATGCGTTCGTCTAGTTGGTCGTTGTCAAGCTTTACTGACTGTGCAGCGATAGCTTCCTCGACTGCCTTGTGGACACGTTGTTCCATCAGTAGCCACATTGCGTCGGCTACCTTGTTGAAGAACTCTTCGTTGTGCATTGGTGAGCGGTCTACGATGATATCAGTCATTTGATTCTCCTGTTTCTGACTGTGATTCTGATACAGCTAGGTTATAAGCCATTGCTGCGGCTACGATGAGGAAGGGACGAGAGTCGCGTGAGCAACCCTCTATCCAGTCCATCAACTCTTCCCAGTTAGCGGGTGTGTGAAAAGCTGGAATTGTTTTCATGTTATGCTGCCTCTCCTTCTTGCTTGCGACGATCTTCGATAATGACTTCGGATACGTTGTCTAACTTGTAACTGGTGTATGTTAGACGTGACTCGGCAGACTGGATGAGTTCGCGTAATGCTGTGTCGCGAATCTTTAGCAGTTCGTCGTACATTGACGCGGTCATGCTGAACTGACCACGGTCTGCTGTTGACAGTAGCTCACGCAAGTCATCGATTAGATTTTCTAGTTCCCCAAAGCCTTGGAACTCTACTTTGATAGGTGAACTGTAGACTGAGTTGTAGTTTGATTTAGCCATGATGGCCTCCTTTGTTTTGAAGATTATGTATCGATTATTTGATACACTTACCGGAGATCAAACGTGGGCGGCGTGTCTTAATAATCCCTTGACACAATTTGTTGCCGAGGTGACAAATTGTTTCAACGCTTGCGCAAGAAACGATGCTACGTCACTAGGTCAACGGAATACTAATAAAGCGCGAGAGAACAGAGACGGTATGGCTCTGTTGTCGAGCACCTTAACCGTTGCAGTGATGTTGCGTTGTTTCGCAGGGGATTATCGCGCCGTGATTCGGTTAACAGGCAACGGCGTTCCCGTTGCCCCGAATCTATCCCACGTTGTTTGATATACTTACGCGCAAGGGGACGCACACCAACCCTACTGAAGAACCAATAAAGACAGTTGGTTTAGACCACAAAAGCGGGAGCGTGGTCGGGTGTGCATCGTGCGTCGAGTGACAGTGCAGACGGGCACGACTGCTTAAATCAAATATGCTCGTGCCCCCTGCGACTGTCGGCGAGTAAGCACGATTCCCGTATCCTTCCCTTGCAACGCGGAGGCAAGGAGTTTACCGACGCGTCCGACACGGCGAATCAAGCCCACCTGATAAACTCTCGCCCGCGCCACTGCACGGACGAGGTGTTCAGGTGAGGGTTGATACGTCGTTCCTAAAGGGATCAAACGCCCGGCGTTTGTTCAGGGTTTGCCCGAGCGGCAGGGATGAAAAATCCCTGAGAGCGGTGCGACAGGGATGGAAGCCCGAAGGGCCAAGACCTGAAGGGGCTTGGTTCACGACAGCCCGGGCGTCGCCCAGAAAATCAAAGGGTCGAGGTGCAAATATTCTAGCGAGAGTATGAGTAGCGTAGTGCAGCATACCTAGAGCCATGGACCTATGACCTTGCAGCAACACACTATTACACAGCTATAGGGGTTACTTAGCCTAAAATCCTACAGATATTGACTTACCCGGCGACCCCACCCCCGCTATATAAGACCCCGGTTGTTCTGTGTGCACCCTAAAATGTTGGTTTTGTAAATTCATTCGGGTATAATATCATTTAAGAACGTAAGGAGAACATCCATGGCCCGAGATTACGCAGCCGAATATCGGAATTACCATTCCAAGCCGAAGCAGAAGAAAAACCGAGCAGCGAGGAACGCGGCCCGAGCAGCTATGGTTAAGGAGGGCAAGGTTAAGAAGGGTGATGGGAAGGACGTTACGCACAAGAATGGCAACCCTCGCGACAACAGCCGGAAGAATCTTGGAGTTTTGGCGGCATCTAAGAACCGTAGTTACAGGCGCAATCGGAGAGCGGGTAAGGCGCAAATCAAGTGAAAAAAATCGCGGGTGTATTTTCATTTGGGTTTATTGTAGAGTGGTCCTTGAACCTCGGAGCTTGTAGATGAGTGCATTTAGAGAAAAATTAGGTCAGAGCGAGAGCTCGAATAGTTACAGTGCTGTAAATGAGGAGGGTTACACTGGTAAATACCAGTTTGGTCCGGCTCGTTTGGCAGATTACATGAAAGCTACTGGTAATAAGTTCACCATGAATCAGTTCAAGAACAGCCCTGCCTTGCAGGAGCGTGTTCAGAAGTGGCATGAGGGGGACATATTAGATTACGTAGCAGCGCAGGGTTTGGATCAATTTATTGGTAAGACAATTAATGGCGTGAAGATTACGCCTAGTGCGATGTTAGGTATGGCGCATTTAGGTGGCAAGGCGGGTATGAAGAAGTTTTTGGAGACTGGCGGGGAGTACAACCCTGCGGATTCCAATGGCACGACGTTACGGGACTATGGTCAGAAGTTCGGGGGCCAAGATCGTACAGAGACGGCCCGTGGTACTCGGCCCTCGGACGCTTCGAAGGGGATTATCCCGCAAGCGGATCAGGCGGGAGCGGCAGCGGATTTTGAGCGTCAGTTAGCAGCGTTGTTCAAGGAGGACAATGTTAAGTTCACGCCGAGTCGTCCCCCGAGTGGACGTTATGGTGAGAGTGGACGTATGAGTCCGTTGAGTGGTTCGGGGATCCCGGGCCTTGGTATGATTAAGCAGTATTCTACTCCGGGTGGAATCGAGAGTCTGTATCGGAAGCGGTAATGGATTATTACGTGTACGGCAGGGTTATGGAGTTGGTTCATTTAGATCCGTATTATTCTAGGAAGCGGATTTCGGGACACACTAATTCTATTTACTATGCGGCGAAGCACAACAAGTTGGTTTGTCACTGGCGTGACGAGGAGTTGTTGGGGTTTTACACGTATGGCTTTTTCACACAGGAAGAGATAGACAAGGATTTATGGAACGGGGATGAGGTATATTCTCGCGAGAGCGGAGATGTGTTATATATACCTAAGTTCTTGTGTCGTGCGGGGCGGCGTGAAGTATTTAAATTTGTTCGGGACATACAGCAACAGATGTATGATATGTACCCGGACGTGGCAACGGCAGATTGTTTGCGGGTTTATGAGCAAGGAAAGTCTCGCAAAGGAACATGGTATAGGAAAGCAGCATGAGAGATTTGTTAAACCCGTATGACGTGCGTCGGTACTTGAACCTTTGGACCATTGCAGCATTTGACGGCGACGGCGACGGCGGCGGCGGTGGCGGCGACGACGATGGAGACTCGTACGGGTCCACAGCGGTGCCAACTGGCGATATTGACTTCACTACTATTGATTTAAGCACAGGCGAACAGACCGATGTTGGAACATTAAGCAACGACGGTGGTGACTTCAGTTGGACTGGATCTGACGCATACAACACAGTTGATGATGATGATGGCGGTGGTTACACAGGCGAACCTAGCGGTTCTCTTGTCACTGGCGGAGCAACGGGAAACAATGACGATTTCTTTACCGAAACGAACACTGGTAGCAATTGGAACGATAACGGTGGTAATACTGGAGGCGTATCAGATTCTAGTGACTCTGGCTATAACACCAGTACTTCGACTGAGACCACTACAACTGGTGGCGGTACGACGGATACAAGTACGTCAACGAACACATCGACATACGTATATACACCACCTCCTGTTTATACACCTCCCACTCCTACGTACTATTATGATGAGGAGGGGGGTCGTCACACATCTAAGGCAGCCCGTAACGCAGCTAACGCAGAGATTCAAAGAGCAGAGGATCGTCGGGAAGCTCTGGAGTATGTTCAGTCTCGTTATAACCCCGCAACACAAGACACGTATGGTTTTGTAAGTCCGGCGTATGCATCTACGAACAATCAACCTATTTATGGTATGAACACGGCTCAGGATTCTCGTTACAGTATTGATGCTCGGCAAGCACTGGGCCCAGAACTGGGGTACGGCACCCCTGCATCTATAGCTGCGGAAAGAACTCTTAATAATATCTCAAATCCTGAAGAGATGTTTCCTGACGAAGCGTATGATGCTTTGATGGATGACGAGGATTTTTCCGTCGATTATTCTATCGATGACCTATTGCCTCCATTACCTGCGTTAGATACCCCTGAAGATGACAAACCATCGACTCCTAGCGTTGACTTTACAGGCAATATCTACTCACAAGATTCTCCGTATTTCGATGACTTAAAAGCGAAGCAAGGTACGGGTGCCGCGCAACCAGTTGATTTAAACTATCCCTTGGGTCGCCCGGGCCAATCCACAGGTACAGGTGGCGCATTAGCCACGGGTATTGGTACTATGGTAGATTTGGTGGGTAATGCAGCGCAGGTTGCAGGTGAGGCAATATCGCCTACTTCCGCTCGTGTTGGGTATAGTGCGTATGAAAGCCCATTGCAGAATAGATATCAACCAGTAGATCCGGCTTTAGCGGAAGCGGTTACAGGTAAGAAGGGAGCTACTGCGGTTCCAACAAACTTTGAACCGTCAGATCTTACTGTACTAGGCAGAGAGATGTCGGAAATAGGTTCTAGGCTCGAAAATCGAGCAATGCAGAACATGCCGAAGGATGCTCGGGACGCAATGAACAGTCCTATTATTACAGTCAATGATGATGAAAAATACACGCAGTTTCCTTTAGATACTAGACCTGCGTACCAGATAAACACCGATTCTCTTAAATATAATACCTTTAAAACGATACCTTCTTTTGGTGCTACAATTGCTTCTGTGCCTTTTGGTTCTCCTGCGCTATTAGCTACAGGCGCGGTGTTAGGGGGCGGCGAAACAGCTATGGAAGCTCGTGACGCTGTAGAGGCCGAGGCTCTTGCGAGAGGCTACAGTCAAGAAGTTGCAACGGCTATGGGGAACGAAGCTTCTAAAATCGCGGGTGTAGTGGGTGCGCCTTTAGGAGCGATTAGTAACCTAGCGTTTGCAAAAATGCCCCCCGCAGGAGCTAGCCTAACAGCTCAGATTGGTAAAAATGCGATGGAAGAAGCCTTTATGGAAGGTTACGGTGAACAAAACGTCACTGCGCTTGCTGAAGATATTATGACGGGTACGGATAAGTTCGGCAAAGCCTTTAGCGCGGACGAAGCTTTATTAGGTGCAATAGGAGGAGCAGCAACAACAGGTATTGTTGGTGGGGCTCAAACACCAGAGACCACGACGCGTCAGATAGGCACAGAAGAACGGAATCTGTTACCCTCGCCCTCATCGTTTACTACGGATACTACGCCGAACATTGGTCAAGAATTCCGTGCAGGTCCTCAAGTAGAGACAGAAATTGGCAGTATGTCGGCTCCTGTTAATACTGACACGGCCCCATCCACGCCGTCGTCTGAGACAACTCCTGATAACTATAGTCAGGCAGAAAAATTGATGATGAATCAATTAGAAGACGGAGAAATGCTAGACGTTACTGACTACGATGGTTTTGGTCTGACGTTAGATGAGGTACAATCACTTGCCGATAGTGCCATCTCTAAAAAGATGGACAACGATGCTATGATGTTAAGAGCGTTAGCAGAAGAAGAAGTGATCCAAACAGGTGGTTTGTCATCGGAAATGAACGAAGAGATTCGTGACAAGCTTCCAGAGGACGTGGCTAACGATATTATCAATACTGCTATTACGAACCCATTCGTTAATAACCAAGGTGAGACGCGAATGGATCAAATTCTTCAGATGGAGCAGGACAAAGCAGCGACACCTCCGGGTCCAGAAAAACCGTTCACCCCGACAGGTATTGAAACTGCGTTGGGTGCTGCGCCGTCACAAGAGTCAGGTCCTGAAATTGACGATTCTACACCGTCTCTTGAAGGAGTTATAGAGGAAGAGACGGCTTCTATAGATACGTCTAACGTTGATATATCTGATATCATAGAACCATACCAGACGACTAAAGATGTGGTTACAGATTTCGAGCCTAAAGACACGGGTCGGCTAGGTCGCTCTTTATTCGCTGCTACAGGAAACCCTATTTTCCTTAGTTCCGACGACAAACATTCTTTCCACCTCACTGCTAAAGCGCAAAGAGGTGCGGCGTATAATAAAGCTTTTGATGCAGAGGTTGATAGGCTAACGTCTTTAGGGATGTCTCGGGATGAAGCGTATGACGCAATCCAAGTAGCCTTAGATCAGAGATTTGCGGAACAAGAATCTGAAAATAAACAGACTACGGTTGTTGTAGCGGATCAGGACACCGGGTTACGAGGTGCTGCACCTAAAGAAACTTCTGTTCAAGAGGACACTTCGACTAACGAAGAAACCGTTGTAGAAGTGCCTGCTACCACGGAGACTTCAACAAACACTGATTTTGTGCTTGTGGAAGATCCAAACACACAACAGGATTTGACTGTTACGGTTCCTGTTACAGAAGAGGTAACGACAACACCGACAACATCTGTACAGCCTGCTACAGTTGACGTAGAGCCTGATGAAGAAGAGACCAAGGACCCAGTAGTTGAGGTCGTAGACGACGATACCGTTCGTCCGATTACGACTGTAACGGATGACGGTAGCACAATTACCGAGTGCCCAGAAGGTTATCGCATGGTTGAAGGTACGGATGGTCCGTACTGCGTGGTTGACTTGACTCAGAGCTACACTCGTCAACGTGCGGGTCGCGGAATTGAAGCGTACACAGGAATCGCGACTAAGGGACAAAAGGGACCGGGTCAGAAGAAGAAAACTGTGACAAAAACAACACAGAAACGTAGACCAGTGGTTACTAGAAGAGTATGAGCCTCCAAGCCTTACCAGAAGAAGCCTTAAAAGAGATCTTAGCCTTAACCGAGGCTAAGAAAAGACTAGATTTGAGGGAAAAGGCGCAAGATTATTTCATGCCCTTTGCCCACCACGTCTACGAGAACTTTATCGAGGGCCGACACCACCGAATTATTGCCGAAAAGTTGGAAAAGGTCGCAAAAGGCGACCTAAAGCGACTTATTATCAACATGCCGCCGCGTCACTCTAAGTCGGAGTTTGCGAGTTTTTTGATGCCTGCGTGGTTTTTGGGTCGAAATCCGAAGCTAAAAATCATTCAAGCGACCCACAACACTGAACTTGCGGTCAGATTTGGTCGAAAAGTGCGGGATTTGATCGACGATCCGGCCTATAAAGAGATATTTCCTGACACAAGCCTGAAAGAAGACAACAAAGGTGCGGGTAAATGGCAAACATCTGCGGGTGGTGAGTACTTTGCTGCGGGTGTTGGTGCTGCGGTAACGGGTCGTGGTGCGGATTTGTTCGTAATTGACGACCCTCACTCGGAACAAGACGCGCTTTCGGAGACTGCATTCGACCATGCGTACGAATGGTACACCTCTGGACCCCGTCAGCGTCTCCAACCGGGCGGTGCAATCATCATTGTTATGACTCGATGGGGTAAAAAGGACCTGACAGGCCGACTTTTGGCTGCTCAAGGCAGTGATGTGATGTCAGATCAGTGGGAAGTTGTGGAATTTCCTGCCATTTTGCCCTCTGACAAGCCGTTGTGGCCTGAATTTTGGGAAAAAGACGCACTTTTGTCGATTAAAGCGTCACTTCCTGTACAAAAATGGAATGCGCAGTGGCAACAAACGCCAACAGCGTCGGATTCTGCGATAATTAAGCGAGAATGGTGGCAACCTTGGGAAAAAGAAGAGATTCCACCTGTAAAATATGTACTTCAAGCGTATGACACGGCGTTTTCGAAGAAAGAAACCGCTGACTACTCTGCAATCACGACTTGGGGCATCTTCGAGCCGGACGAAGGGGGCCCAGATAACATCATTTTGCTAGATGCCCGACGAGGGCGTTGGAATTTCCCTGAACTCAAGGAGGTTGCATATGATGAGCAGGAATACTGGGAACCAGACATGGTGTTGGTCGAAGCAAAAGCGACGGGTACACCACTTATTGACGAGTTGCGGTTACGCGGTATTCCGGCACTGGGGTTCTCACCGGGCAAGGGGAATGATAAGATAACGAGAATGCACATGGTTGCGCCGTTGTTCGAAGCAGGGGTCGTATGGGCTCCTTCGGATAAAAAGTTTGCAGATGAGGTCATTGAGGAGGTAGTATCATTTCCAAATGGCGATCATGACGACTTTTGTGATAGTATGACGCTAGCACTGATGCGTTTTCGGCAGGGAGGGTTTATATCCCTTCATAACGAGATGGAAGACGAAGACTTAACATACCGTCCTAAACGGGAGTATTACTAATGGCGTTGCCACCTATTGTAGATTCAGGAATCACACCTGAAGACATGTTGCCCACAGAAGCATCGGTAGATGTGTCTGTGCCAGTACCTGAAGATTTTGCAGGCGGGGCAGAAGTTATTGATGATGGGCAGGGCGGTGCGTTAGTGCAGGCTTTGGCAGAAGCTTTTATGGAAGAGCAGCAACCACAACAAATAGATCACAATGCTAACTTAGCGGAGTATTTAGATGAAGGTTATCTTGGAGAAATTTCGACAGAGCTTCGAGCTTCTTACGAAGAAGATTTGGACTCTCGTGGTGAGTGGGAAGAAACTTATACTAAAGGTCTTGATCAGCTTGGTGTCAAGTATGAGGAACGCACTAGACCGTTTGAAGGTGCGTCTGGAGTCACACATCCGCTGATTGCGGAAAGTGCGACACAGTTCCAAGCACAGGCATACAAAGAGCTACTACCGTCAGGTGGGCCTGTTAAGACACAGGTTATTGGGCTGCAAGACCAAGCGCGTGAAGATCAGGCGATGCGGGTCAAACAGTTTATGAACTACCAGATCACAGAGGTGATGGAAGAGTTCGACCCTGATATGGATCAGTTGTTGTTCTATTTACCGTTGTCGGGATCTTGTTTTAAGAAGGTGTACTTCGATGAGACCAAACAACGAGCCGTGTCCCAATTTGTCCCTGCAGAAGACTTGGTTGTTCCATATGCAGCATCTGACTTACAGACTGCCTCTAGAGTCACCCATGTACTGCGGATGGATGCTAATGAAGTCCGAAAAATGCAGGTCTCGGGCTTTTATCGCGATGTTGAGTTAAGTGCTACAGATGAGGATGATGATCCTGTTCGTGATAAAGTAGACGAGTTGCAGGGTACGTCAAAAACGTACACCGATGACATCTACACAGTTTTAGAGATGCATGTTGACCTCGACCTAGAGGGTTTTGAGGACATGGCCCCTAATGGTGAGCCTACAGGTATTGCTCTTCCGTATATCGTCAGTATTGACGAAGGATCGGGGGAGATTCTGTCTATTAGACGCAACTTCGAAGAGAACACTGACCTAGCTCGTAAGATGCAGTACTTTGTGCATTACAAGTTTATGCCGGGTCTTGGTTTCTACGGTTTTGGTCTAATTCACATGATTGGTGGCCTTGGTCGTGCGGCAACGAGTATTCTCCGACAACTGATCGATGCAGGAACTCTTGCCAACCTCCCGGCAGGATTCAAGGCTAGGGGCGTAAGGGTCCGTAATGACGATGAACCTTTACAACCGGGTGAGTGGCGGGACATAGATGCTCCGGGGGGCAACATACGAGATGCGATTCAACCGCTTCCATACAAAGAGCCGTCTGCGACCCTCTCACAGCTTCTAGGAGCCCTTATAGAGGGCGGTAGACGCTTTGTTTCTATTGCTGACCAACAGACTGCCGATAACAACGGTCAGGCTCCTGTAGGGACCACTGTGGCTCTCCTAGAGCGTGGCATGAAAGTCATGTCCGCGATCCACAAACGCCTACACTACTCACAGAAGCAGGAATTCCGCATTCTAGCGCGAATTTTCCGTGACAACCTGCCTCAAGAGTATCCATACGATGTCCAAGGCGGCAACCGTATGATTATGGCGCAAGACTTTGACGAACGTGTTGATGTTTTGCCTGTTAGTGACCCTAACATCTTCTCTATGGCGCAACGTGTTACTCTAGCACAGACTCAGTTGCAGTTGGCGCAATCTAACCCTGAGATGCATAATCTACATGCTGCATACCGTCGTATGTACCAAGCGTTAGAGGTTCAGAATATTGATGAGGTGCTACCACCACCTCCACAGCCGCAGCCTATGGACCCCGCAATTGAGAACGCTCGTGCGTTGATGGGTGAAAACTTAAATACGTTCCCTGATCAGGAACATGAGGTGCATATTCGTTTGCACTTGGCGTTCATGAAGACACCTCTTGTTATGACTTCACCACAGATCATGGGTATTTTCTACGCGCACATTATGGAACACATTTCCCAGAAAGCTCGTATCATGGTCATGGCAGAGATTGACCAGATTATTGGACAAGCAGAGTTGGCAGCGCAGAGTGGAGCGATAGATCCGATGGCAGCGCAGCAACAAATACAAAAAGTGCAGCAAGACATGCAGGATCCTGCTCAATTAGAAAAACTTGTTTCTATGCAGATGGAAAAGATCATGGCAGAGATTCTACCGGATTTGATGCCGCAGGGTCAGGATCCGATGGCAGATCCGCTAGTTCAAATTCGTATGCAGGAACTAAACATCAAACAGCAAGATTTGCAGCGTAAGGCACAAGAGGATCAGGCTCAATTGATGGTGCAGCTACAGAATTTACAACAACGTGCAGCAACGGATGCGGCACGAATCGAGAGCCAAGAAGACATAGCCGCGCAACGAGACGCTACCAATCGGGAGCGAATTGATGTACAAAGAGAGAGTGCGGCACGGAGGAATGCAGGATGACCCCTAATATGATGCCACGTCCTAATGGGTTGACGATTAGACCAAACTTTCCGGGCATGGGAGGTGGTGGGATAATGGGTTTTTTACAGCCCCTGCTAAGTCACATCAACCAAGATTACCAACAGGACACGGTTCAACCGTACGTTCAACAGGTAGAGGATTTAACACGAACAACTTTTCCAGACGTAGAGTTTAATAGACAAGGGCCTCGTTTTCCTTTTCAGCCCGGAGGCGGCTTCCCCGGTTTGCCGGGTGTAGGGAATCCTATGCCTAAACCATTTCCACCGGGCTTCGGTCAAGGGGCTCCGGGTATTTTAGGTTTGTTAGGGCAGCAAACTACTCAACAGGCACAGCCAGTAGGACTGGGTGGGCTTCGATAAGGTGATGATATGGCTATACTTGAGAGCATTGCGGCTGCGAATGCCGCTTATTCGGTCATCAAGACTGCTCTTGGGAATGGCAAAGAGACTGCAGGTCTTATTGGCGCAGTTGGAAAATTTCTTACGGCAGAAGAAGACATAAAACAAGCCGTACAGAAAAAGAAGAACAGTCCATTAACAGCGATTACAGGCGGTGAAGAAGGGGATTGGGAAGAGTTCCAAGCCCTTGAATCTATTAGAGAAAAACGCCGTGAGCTCGAATCACATATCCGTTTGTATGGGGCACCTGGCCAATGGGATAGGTGGATTTCGTGGCAGAATGAGGCGCGTAAACAGCGTCAGGCTGCTCGTAAGGCTGCGGAGGCAGCACATGCAGAAAAAATGGAGAAGCTGCAGATAGCCACAGGAATAGTTCTTGCGGTTACGGCTATTGTTTTAGGTATCTACTATTTGGGTGTCTATATGGGAAGGTGGTAAGAAAATACGTAGTTTTGGACAAAGACGGAAAAGTGGTTATAATCACCTCGAACAAAAGGATTGCGGATCACTATGGTAGAGATAACGGCAAGGTATATAGACGACCTTAAAATACTGCCTCGGCTTATGATGTTGGCGGTGACAATACTAACGTACCAATCTGTCCATTGGTATATGAGTTTACCGGATCCTACTATACAACAGAGTGGCCTTGTATCTGTTTGTATGGGGGCCTTAACAGGGTGCTTCGGCATTTGGATGGGCAAGGAGTCTAAGACTACGGTGACTCACACACCTCGGTCTGTGACGGTTAGTAAGGAAGAGAGTTATGACAACCGCTGAAGACTTTCTGACGTTTTTGGTGGTTAAAGCACTTGAGTGGGTACTCGGTGTAGAGATGACATTATACGGGAGTGTGGTGGTATGATTGGTCAGATTATAGGGAGTCTTGGTGGACTAGCGACTGCGTGGGTTGACGGAAAAACGGCGGTACAAAAAGCAAATGCAGAGATCAAGCTTAAACAGGCTACTGGTGAAATTGACTGGGAGATTGAAGCTATACGTTCTGCTCAGAACTCATGGAAAGACGAGCTCTGGACTATTGTTTTTGTGGTTATCCTTGTTGCTAACTTCGTGCCTAGCTTGCAAGACACTATGGCAGTTGGATTTGCCAACCTTGAGACTACCCCCCTCTGGGTACAGTGGGGGATGTATGCGTCCATTGCCGCCTCGTTTGGCATAAGAACTATGAGAGGGTTGAAGAAATGAGTTATAAATTAGGAAAACGTAGTCTAGCTAAACTAGAGGGCGTAGATGAGCGCATGGTCGCTGTTGTTAAATATGCTATTGGCGTGTCGAAGCAGGACTTCTCGGTGATTTGTGGGCTACGTACAATTGAAGAGCAGAAAGCACTTGTTGCCAAGGGTGCAAGTCAGACGATGAAATCAAAACACATCGATGGGCTAGCAGTAGATTTAATGGCCTATGTAGATGGAGGCCGTTGGGAGTTGAATTTGTATGATGAAATCGCAGATGCGATGGCAGAAGGTGCGAGAGCCTGTGATGTGCCGATCAAGTGGGGTGCTGCATGGACTGTTCCAAACATTGCACAGTGGAACGGAGACATGGAATCTGCTATGAATGATTATATCGACACACGTCGGGGTCAGGGTCGCCGTCCATTTATCGACGCCCCACATTTTGAACTTGTAGTATAGGAGGCCCTCATGGCAGGTTGCGGTTCTAAAAAAGGATACAAAGAGGGGGGAAAGGTTTTTTCTGGGATCTCAAAAGATACAGAAAAGGCTATAGAGGACGCGCTTTCTGAAGCCATGTCTGACCCTAAGAAAAATCCGACATCAAAGTACAATACTTTGAAAGGTCGTAATAATACAATGAAACGAAAACCTCGCAGCGAGATAGCACGATTTAAAGATGGTGGTAAAGTGTTTCCTGACCTAAATGGTGATGGAGAGGTTAGTCGTGCAGACATTTTAAAAGGTCGAGGCGTTGAAGGTTTCTACCGTGGCGGTGACGTTCGTGTGAACCCTAAACGTGGGAAGTGCTACTAATGGTTAATATTATGATATCTATCCTCCCTGACATAGAGGGAGGACACGGCGTAGAGGATGAAGAGAATATTTGCCCTCTGTGCTGTGATGACGAGTCTATCAATGACGAACTTCGGGAAGTTGCGATTGAAGAGCACAACTACAGACCATGCAACGAGTCGGTAGCATTCCGCAATGATGAGTGTTGTGCGTCCTGTGCTTTCTACGACACCTCAGAAGACATGCAAAAGTGCATTGGCGATGAGTCTATGGGATACTGTGCGGCTCTAAAATTTGTGTGTAAGGGTGAGAACACCTGTGATATGTGGCAAGAAGAGTATAAGGACAACCTGTAATGGATCTTGTTGACTTAGCTCGACACTTGTATAAAAAGATAGAAGAGCGTCAGGAGGATATCTCTGAAGCTCTTTCTCACGGTGCTGTAAAGGACTGGGAGCAGTATAAAATGTCAGTAGGCGAGATACGGGGTCTCTCGTTTGCAAAAGACGAAATTAAGGCCCTGCTGAATGGAACCGTAGACGATGTCGAAGACGTTATATCTTCCTGACCACGTTGCGCAGAAAATGAATAAAGAACGACAGGAGTCTCAGACAGACTCTTCTTCTTTAGAAGGCGCATATGTTGACGCTAAAGAACGGGTCTTAGACCCATCTCTTCTAGACAAACCTTTACTCGAACGTCTCCCGCAGCCTACAGGTTGGCGGGTTTTAGTTATGCCGTATCAAGGCAAAGCTAAGACAGCGAGTGGACTGTACATTCCCGACGAGGTTCGGGAACGTGAGAGCGTAGCGACAGTTGTTGCATACGTTATGAAGCTTGGACCGTTGGCTTATAAGGATCCGGACAAATTTGGTCCTAATCCAGAGCCGTGGTGCGAAGAGGGCCAATGGGTATGTATTGGTCGATATTCAGGGTCGCGTTTTAAGATTGATGGCGGGGAGGTCCGCATCATTAATGACGACGAGGTTATTGCAACCTTGTTAGAGCCTGATGACATTAAACACGTTTAAGGAACAGGGTATGTCAGAAGAAAGAGAAGACGCAGTTGAAAACGAAGAGAGTATCGTCGTTGAAGAAACTGAAGAGGCTCCAGTTGAGGAAGCGGTAGAAGCTTCTGAGCAAGCCTCTGATGAGTTGGACTCCTATAGTAAAGGGGTTCAGAATCGGATTAAAAAGCTTACAGAGAAGTATCGCCAAGAAGAGCGGGATAAAGCGGAAGCAGTTCGTTTGTCTCAACAGCTTATAGAAGAGAACAATAAGCTGAAGTCTCGTATGCAGGCTCTAGACACAGGTTACCTCTCTGAGTATGGGACACGTTTGCAGTCTCAAACGGAAGCAGCTAAACGAGCCTATAAAGAGGCGTATGAGTCTGGCGATGCAGATAGAATGATCGAGGCCCAACAGGCTTTGTCTAATATTGCTGTTGAGACTCAGCGTTATAATAGTGCAAAGGCTCGTGCGGAACGTGAGGCTCAGAGGCCGCAACAAGCGGAACCTCAAGTTGCACCACAACCGCAACCACAGCAACAACAGATGCCTACGCCTGACCCAAAGGCTCAGACTTGGGCAGAAAAGAACGAGTGGTTTGGAAGTGACCGAGTCATGACGACTGCGGCATTTGCGATCCACCAACAGCTTGTCGATGAAGAAGGATTTGACCCAAACACCGACGAGTATTATACTGAGGTTGATAGCCGTATTCGGAAGGAGTTTCCACACAAGTTCCAAACGGCTAAAAAATCGGGTGGAGGGAGTCAGGTCGCTTCTGCTAGTTCCTCCGCATCCCGCAGTAACAAACAGGGGCGCAGGTCTGTCAAGTTGACGCATTCACAAGTAGCTATTGCGAAAAAACTAGGCGTACCTCTTGAAGAATACGCTAAGTACGTGAAGGATTAAAAGATGGCAGATAGAAAACCGCGCGCAAGCGCAACCCGCGAAACTGAAACGCGCAGAAAACCATGGGCACCGCCCAGTCACCTTGCTGCACCACCCGCACCTGATGGGTACGTGCATCGTTGGATTCGAGTAGCAATGCGTGGTGAAGAGGACAAAATGAATGTCCATTCTAAGCTACGTGAAGGATGGGAACCCGTCCGTGCTGATGAGTATCCAGATTACGAAACTCCAGTCATCGATGATGGCAAGTATCAAGGGGTTATCGGTCAAGGTGGTCTGATGTTGTGCCGTATACCTGAAGAAACAGCCGCTGAAAGAAACGAGTATTACGGGGGCCGTACCCGCGAACAGATGTTAGCTGTGGATCAGGACTTGATGAAGGAACAACATCCTTCAATGCCTATCTCTAACGATAGGCGTAGTCGTGTAACTTTCGGCGGCTCAAGACGAGACGCTGATTAATTTAAAGGATTGCTACGATGGCAAACACTAACGGTGCATTCGGACTACGTCCGATTGGCGTCCAAGGACAGGGCGCGAACACCACTGGTGCGACCGAGTATCGTATTGCTTCTGGAAACACTAACGCGATCTACCAAGGTTCTCCTGTTATTCCGCTTGCAACTGGCTTTATTGACATTGTTGGCGCAGCGGCAGGTGGCACAGTAGGTGTATTAGGTGTTTTCTGGGGCTGTAAGTACGTTTCGTCCACTACTGGTGAAATGGTATGGTCAAATCATTGGCCCGGCTCTGGCGCGGATTCTAACCATCCCGTCATTGCATACGTGTATGACAACCCAATGCAAACATTCGTGATTGCGTCAGACGCTTCGTTGACAAATGAAGCAACTGCTCGTGGTCATGTGTTCGCAAATGCTAACTTTGCAGACGCAGATGCAGGCGTAACAGCTACAGGTATCTCATCAGGCAAACTAGCTGTCAGCACAATCGCAGCCACCGCAACATTGCAGATGCGTATTATCGGTATCCAAGACGATGCTGAAAATGCGGACTACACTGCGGCAGGCATTCCACTAATCGTACGGTTGAACAACCACTTCAACGCATCTAACGGTGCAGTTGCAGCGGGTACAGTGTCCAACCTAGGCTTGGCATAAGGAGACTGACTAATGGCTATCTCTCGCGCACAACTAGCGAAAGAGTTGGAACCCGGTCTTAACGCCTTGTTTGGTATGGAGTACTCCCGGTACGAAAACCAACATGCCGAGATCTACACAACTGAATCTTCAGATCGTGCATTTGAGGAAGAGGTTATGTTATCAGGGTTCGGTGCGGCACCTACCAAATCGGAAGGTTCTGCAATTAACTATGACGACGCTAACGAAGCATACACTGCTCGTTACAACCACGAGACTATCGCACTTGCGTTCTCTATTACAGAGGAAGCAGTCGAAGACAATCTTTATGATCGTCTTGGTTCGCGTTATACTCGTGCGTTGGCTCGTTCTATGGCACACACCAAGCAAGTTAAGGCCGCTGCGGTTCTTAACAACGCCTTTACAGGCGGTGCTTCAGCGGGTGGCGACGGTAAAGCACTTTGTGCAACTGATCACCCACTGACATCAGGTGGCACATTTGCCAACGAACCAACAGTAGCTGCCGATTTGAACGAGACATCTCTAGAAGATGCTTTGATCAATATCGCAGGTTTTGTTGATGAGCGTGGTCTAAAAGTTGCTCTACGCGGCACAAAGTTGATCATCCCACGTCAATTGCAATTCGTTGCAGAGCGTTTGATGGTTTCTAACTTGCGTGTAGGTACAGCGGATAACGACACAAACGCAATTCGTTCAATGGGTATGTTGCCTAACGGTTATGCCGTTAACGACTTCCTAACGGACCCAGATGCGTTCTTTATCCTAACTGACGCACCTCGTGGATTCATCCACTTCGAGCGCACACCAATGTCAACAGGCATGGAAGCCGACTTCGACACTGGTGACATGCGTTATAAAGCTCGTGAGCGTTATAGCTTTGGCTACAGCGACCCACGCGCAGTGTTCGGTTCACCGGGCGCATAAAAATAGGGTAGGGGGAGCTAGTCTTCCCCTATTCCCATCGATTCGAGACCTTTGTTTATCATATCGTCGTGCATACTTTTCATAGCACTCACTAGGTCCATATAAGCTTTCACCATAGCGAACATCTCTTGATCACCACGCATCCAACGATCCTGTGGTAGGCCCCGACGTGCACGTTCACAGATTTTGTCTGCGATTTTGAAATGTTCCCAGTTTTTTATTTGTTCTTCATTGAGCATCATTTTCCCCTAGCCTTTCGTTATGGTGTAGAATGCGATGACAGTTAGAGCACAAGGGGATACATTTTTCCACTTCTTTATATGCTCGTTTCCACTGTCCTGCTTGTACAAAATTGTGTACTTTTGTGTCGTAACTGTCAGAACCATCAGGGTGATGAAATTCGATCACGGCTTCATGTTGAATTCCACAAAAAAGGCAGGATAACCCTGCCTTGAATGCTTTCCACTCTTTTCGTTTTTCTTGTTTTCTTTTACGTGTCCGCGCAAGAGTTTTCTCACGGTTCCGTTGATACCATTCGGCTCCGTATTCTTTACTATACTGCTTACGCTTCTCCGGATCCTTATGCGGCATCGGAGAATCTCCTTGTGTTGGCTGCAGGAACCATAACATAGATTGCATTTTTGGCAAACTTAGGTATTCTTAGGGCAGGGCATCACTAGCTTTGCAGACAGGTACAGGCCCTCCTGACGTTGCATAGACTGTAAAGCGAATCCTTATGCAAAGGGTAATACAATGGCTTCAACTACATTTTCAGGTCCAGTGACCTCGACTAACGGTTTTGTTGGCGACATCAAAGTTCCAACATATACTGTAGCAACTGCACCATCTGCTTCAGACGCAGGGGCGGGAACACTTGTGTACGTTTCTGACGGCGCGGCGGGTTCTGCTATCCTAGCGTTTTCTAACGGCACAGATTGGAAGCGTTCAGACACAGGCGCAACAATCGCAGGCGCATAAGGAGGGTAACCGATGAGTAGGTTTAAACCTCCTAGTGAAGAAGAACTAGCGCGTCGTGGAATCGGAGTAAAAACCGAGAAGAAACGCGCTAGAAACTCAGATGGTACGCTCAAGGCAGATGACCCATCGACTCCAGACGTAAACGAAGCGTGGGAGACGGTGAAGAAAGTTGTTAAGCGTCCTCGTAAAAAGAAGGATGAGTAACAATGGCAGGTCCCGTAAAAGCGTATAACTGGGCGCAGGGCACATCCGCAGGGATTGTTGGTCCTTCTCGTTCTCGTTTACGTCAGATCGTAATTTACGGTGCAGCGGCAGGAGAGTTCACGTTAAAGAACGGTAGCGCAAGTGGTGAAACACTTCTTACGCAAAAATTTCCTACTGGGCATCATGTTATGAACATTCCTGATGACGGCATCATTGCCTCTGAAGGGGTTTACGTTTCTGCGTTTACAGGTGCGAGTAACGAATTGACGGTCATCTTATCGTAAGGAGTCGTCATGGTTCACGATCTACGGTCTATATCTCAGGTCGGCACATCTGAGCCTTTCGAACTACAGGTGGCCCGGGGGCAGATTCCGGGCCATTCTATTCGCAATTTGTTTGGAACAAACCCTGCAATCGGTACAACATTTCGTACACCTTGGGAAAACAACACGGCATTGCCGTTTCTTAGCGCAGAGCAAAAGTTGGATATAATAAGCACTAGCGAGGATGACGCGGAAGGACCGCAAGTTTTAATCGTGGGTGTTGACGGCGACTACAACGAAATACGTGAAGTAGTTGCTTTAAATGGAACTGCGGGTGCGCAAACACAACAAAACTTTTTCCGTATAAATGATTTACTTTTGGTAGAAGGTAACGCTGATGGAGACATTACGGCAGAGGTTAACTCAGTAGTTTATGCAAAAATCATTGCAGGTCGCGGTAGGAATCAGGCTGCGGTGTTTACAGTACCTGCGGGTTACTCGTTCTATCTTGGACGGATTGATGCATTTACCGCGACGGCAAACAATGACACTAAGATCATGACCTTTAGAAACCAAGTCACGTTTTCTGACGGGCGGGTTTTTGATGTGGCACAAACTAGCTTTGTGTCTCGAATGGATATCGCACGAACGCTTCCCTTTAAGGTTTCAGAAAAATCAACTATTGAGTTTCAAGCCAAGATGTCTGGTCAAACGGCAGATGTAGGGATCTTTGGAGATGGCTTTTTGATTAAAGAGCAAGGACCGATGTAATGGCAGAAAGAAAGAAAAAGAAAAGTGTTAAGTTATCTGTGGGTCGTGGCGAGAAACGATCAGTTAAGCAGGGAGCGGGACTCACTGCCAAAGGTCGAGCCAAGTACAACCGTCAAACGGGATCAAATCTTAAAGCTCCTGCACCAAACCCAAAGTCGAAAAAAGACAAGGCTCGTAAGAAATCTTTCTGTGCGCGTAGCCGTGGATGGACTGGCGAACGCGGTAAAGCAGCACGTAAGAGATGGAACTGTTAAAATGGAGCAGAAGCACATCGTTTTTACATTAGCAACTATGAT
>Ga0181571_10000910_pt1 | contig 20543 bp, 14 predicted proteins | sample 101ome_17_FD_132440 | JGI IMG/M metagenome (GOLD analysis project Ga0181571, IMG submission 132440) | Coastal salt marsh microbial communities from the Groves Creek Marsh, Skidaway Island, Georgia - 101407AT metaG (megahit assembly) | ecosystem: Environmental > Aquatic > Marine > Intertidal... | reverse complement strand
GCCATCATCAACGGACCGTGTTGCAATCCGTGGAGGTGGCTCGCCATGACGTCTCTGGTGGCGGGCGCCACGAGCACCCCGTCGGCATGGTTGAGCACAGAAAGATCTCCATCCCAATCAGTGATGACTTCCGCTTGGGAGGCCCAGCGAACGGCTAAGGGCGTGAGGATGCGTTGTGCAGAAGGCGTCATGATGACCGTGAGGTTCGCCCCCTCTCTACGAAGTTCCCGAGCGAGCCGTACAGTTTCAACCGCAGCGATACCCCCCGTCACGCCAAGAACCACATGCCGGTCCCTGAGGGATGTTCCTGTGACGGCTACGTCTGTATCGCGCATCGCCATGATAAGGCGAAGCACCCGCCCGTCAAGACTTCTTCGCTTCGGTGTTGGTTGTCAAACAAATGATTGAAATGCACCCCTTGCTAGGGATGAATGTGACTGGAAACCGTGCCGACGAGATGGTGTTGGCCGGTGCCGCACCAACCGCATCTTCTGTCGGAGACCCCATCGCTCACGTCCACAGAGGTACCAGTTTCATCTTGCTTGTTGATGGTGCAATTGTCGTCTTTATTTTCGCTCAAATTTTCATGAGCCTTGGGTTGCTCAGCGGACCACTCGGTGCGGGGGTCATCGGTGGCGTGACCTTTGCAGGCCTGATGGTCTATGGAGGGTACCGTAACCGCAAATCTTGGGCGTATTGGCCCGCTGTTTCGGTTCTTGTGTTAGCAAGCATCATTTTCGCTTTCAATGCGTTGGTGTCGCTTTACATGCTGGTCATGGGTGGTTATCTTTCGAACATCTTGTTTGTGGTCTTGTTTTCGTGGGCGGCTATGGGCTCCGGCAGACGAGCTCTGTTTCATTGGCATCCGGGCTACAGGGCCGGGTACCACAACACCGATTTCATGGGTTCCTTCAATCTCGCAGAAGGTGAAATGCTTGCTGCGTGTCCAAGTTGTCTGGCCGTGCTTGCCATTCGCCCTGCTATGCTCGGAAAGGCTGACCGTTGCCCTCACTGTGGAAACGGCTTGGTGAGTCAAGAGCTCCTCGCACGGCACAGCGATGAAGAGGCCTGAACCGCACCCAAACGCCTGGTGTCAACAAAAGGAGGCTTCTTGAAGGGAAGCGCTCACGCACCATCATCGGAGGCTTGGCTATGTCGTCTGTTCAAGAGCGTCTACAGCAATTGCTAGATGGCGAGCTCGATCCGTCTGAAATTGCAGACGACCCGACGTTGGTCAGTCTTGCAGACCGCTTGTACGGCATCAAAATCGCAGCGGTCCAACCTGTCAAACCAAGAGATGCAGCAGCCGTTCTCGGGGGTTCTTCGCCAGTAACGGAGGTGGCCCCGCCTACGAACATGCTCGTGGAAGTCATCGCCCCCGTTGGAGGCGTGGCACCGGCCGTTCCACTACCTGAAGTGACTGAACTTCCTCTCAACATGCCTCCCGTTCCAGCTGCCCCACCAAGCCGTCTGCGTTGGGTCTTTGGCAGCGGTTTGCTCGTGGTTGTTTTGAACGCCCTGGGCTTGTTTTCCTCCTTGTTTGAGGGCGTTTGTTCAACGGGGGTTGACGCCTGCCGAGGTCCCGAACAAACACGCATCAATTTGTTGGATTTCTACAAGATTGGTGAATCCGACGGATGGTCTTATTCCGTTCTCTCCGAGAGCATGAACGGTATTGGAGGGACTGCCGGAGGACTCGGAATCCCTGACCTCGCCGCCTTTGTTGTTCTCCTGCTCGGTTTCCTCAAATTCATGAAGCGAAAGTGATCCTATGTCCCCAGACGGTTGGCTCTCGGAGGCAATTGCTTACATTGGCATGATGAGCATCTTGCTTGCCTTTCTGCTCGAGACCCGTGATGTGCTCCACAGCAAACAACCCATCTATCTTTTCATGATGGCGTTCGGTTCAGGCTTGCTGGGTATACGTGCATTCTTGATTTCAGAGTGGGCCTTCTTGGTTCTGGAAGTCGTTTGGTGTGCTGCTGCTGTCGTGGCGCTTTTGACCCTCAAGAAGTACGGCGACGTAGGTCAGAATGAAGCGTCATCTTGATGAAACCGAAGTCAGCCCACCAACCATGGGCCACGGCAAAGCGAAGCGAGGAATTCCATCGAAATCCGAGAACTTCAACGAGTGGTATCCGTTTATTGTCGAAGCCGCTGAGCTGGTTGACAAGCGTTACCCAATCAAGGGCATGGACGTTTGGCGACCTTACGGTTGGAAGACGATGAAACTCATTGATGCGTTGACGCACGCAGAGATGGAACGAACGAATCACGAGGAAGTGAATTTTCCCTTACTCATCCCGGAAAACCTTCTGGAAAAAGAAAACGCCCTCGTTGCTCGTTTGAAGCGAGCCCGTGAGGAGGGGGTGGACCCTGATGACCTTCGTGATGAGGAGGAAGAAGGTGGTTTCAAGAAAGAGGTCTATTGGGTGAAGCACGCTGGTGATAACGACCTCGACATCCCGATGTTCCTCCGTCCGACTTCAGAGACGGCCATGTACACGATGTTTCCGTTGTGGATTCGCTCTCACAAGGACCTGCCTTTGAAAATTTATCAGATGGTTAACACCTTCAGGTATGAGACAAAGCAAACGCGTTCGTTCATTCGTGTGCGAGAAATTCACTTCTTTGAGGCGCACACTGCACACGCCGATGAGGAAGATGCCAGCCGTCAAATCGCCGAGGATTTGGAGATTGTTGACCGGCTCATGCACGACCTGTGCCTGCCCATCATCAAGGCAAAGCGACCTGTTTGGGACACCTTCCCGGGCGCCTGGTACACCATCGGCATTGACGCCGTCATGCCCAACGGTCGAACGCTGCAAGTTGCCTCTTGCCATCACTACCGGGACCAGTGGGCCAAAGCCTTTGATGTGACCTACGAGGATTTGGACGCTAAGCAAGCCTTCTGCCACCAGACAACCTACGGCATGTCCGAACGCCTTCTCGGAGCGGTTGTCGGCATGCACGGCGACGAAAATGGTCTGATCATGCCGCCAAAAATTGCACCTTTCCAAGTCGTCATCTGCCCGATGATTCGCAAAAACCTCGAAGTTGATACCGTTGCCGTGGCCCACGAAGTCGCAGACAAACTCCGCTCTCGTGGTCTTCGTGTCAAGGTGGACGACCGAGACCTCCATCCCGGTCAGAAGTACTACGACTGGGAAATCAAGGGTGTGCCGCTCCGTTTGGACATCGGCCCACGTGATATCGCTCAAGGAACGGCTTTCGCCGCCGAAGGACCGGGGGCAAGGAGCCGCTAGCAATGGACAACATCGTTGACGAATGTTACCGAGTGCTGGACGAAATCAGTGTTGAGCTCAGGGCACGAGCCTCACAACATATGGACGATGTCGTTCAGCCGCTTCCTGCATTCACTGAGTTGGATGGAAAATGGATCATGGATGAGGAAGTCAAGGACGGCCACATTTACGAGTTGGCCTTCAACGGTTCAGACGCTCATGCTGAGGCTATAGAACGAACAACTGGACTCTCCTTCCTCGGTGATGCTACTGAGCCATACGCCGAAGAACGACCCTGCCATATGACCGGTGAACCAACCACAAGACGTGTGTTGTTGGCCAAGTCCTACTGAGCGGTTCCAACAGATAAAATAGCACCGCAATTCATGCAGTGTTTTCCCTGAGTAGGTGCTAACTCACCGCATTTGCTGCAAGGCATGTATGCATGAAGTTCTAGCACAGCCTTCTGCTTGATCATGACCCAAGCAACCCACGCATAAGCCACGGTGAGTAGAATGAACAGTCCAACAACGGCACCGTTACTCAGATTGAGAAATTGGACACCGAGGGCAAATGCAAGGAAGACGCAAGCCGTGAAAACATAAACGGGCCATTCAATTCGCATCGATTGAATGCCTCCTCTCACATGCCAAACGACGACGGGTCGATATCCATGTCGCCGTCCTTCATCATCTTCCGCATTTGTTTGTTCAATTTGCGGTTGCCGCCCATGCCCTTCATCATCTTTCGAGAGCGGTTCCACTGGCCGATGAGTTCTCGCACGTCCTTTTCACGGACTCCTGAGCCTCTTGCGATTCTCTTTATTCGGTCTGCCTTGATCTTGGCTGGCTCGTTCTTTTCCCAGGCTGTCATGGAGTCCATGATGGTGCGATAGCGGTCAAGATTGGCCTGCATGGCCTCTTTTTGATTTTTGGACATCGCACCCATGCCGCCCAACATGCTTCCGGGAAGAAACGACATCAATTTGTCAATCGTGCCCACTTTCGACATCATTTCCATTTGCTTGTACATGTCGTTGAGGGTAAATCGTCCACTCATCAAGCGTTGGGTGAGCCGCATGGCCTCTTCCTCATCCATGTCTTCTGGGGCCAAGTCAATGAGGCCCTGAATATCTCCCATGCCGAGGAGTCGGGAAATAAATCGGTCCGATTCGAATTTTTCCAAATCTTGGATACGTTCACCCACACCGATGTGGACAATGGGAGCGCCTGTGGCTGCAACGGCAGAGAGGGCTCCACCACCACGAGCGGTACCGTCAAGTTTCGTGATGACAATGCCCGTTACACCTGCAAGGTTGTGAAACGAAGCAGCAACCGGTCCTGCGGCTTGGCCAACTTGTGCGTCGATGACCAACCAGCGGTCTGTGGCACGTGTAAGGCCTGCAATATTTTCCAGCTCGTCCACCAGTTCCTCGTCGAGTTGATGGCGCCCTGCAGTGTCAACGATTACAAGGTCTGCAGCCGCACAGGCTGCCAATCCGTTGCGAACAATGGTCACAGCGTCTTTTGTTTCTGGTTCGCCGTAGACCTGAACGGTGGTCTCTTCCAACAATTGTGAAAGTTGTTCGTACGCTCCCGGGCGATGCACGTCGGCTTCGATAACAGCCACTCGAAGCCCGTGCTTTTTACGATACCATTCTGCCAATTTGGCGGTTGTCGTCGTTTTTCCCTGACCGTACAAGCCCACGAGAAGAAGTGTTGCCCCGCGGGGTTGGAACTCGGTTGGTGGTCCGAGAATCCGAACAAGTTCGGTATAGAGGATGTTCATCGCGTGTGTTTGGATGGTAAGTCCCGGTCGGAGATCTTCTTCTCGTATCCGTGATTCTAAACGGTCAACAATTTCCTTTGTTTGACGGATGTTGAAATCGGCCTCTTGGAGTGCACGACGCAGGCTACGGGTCATTTCACGCAGTTCTTCTTCGTCGAGTTTGCGCTTGTTCTTGAGCAGCCCCAGCGAGCGGAAGATACCCCTCGACAAGCCTTCAAGAGCCATGATGAGGCGTTAGGCTCTCCCCATTTCAAACCATGCCTTCATTGGCCTGCGGAAGTTCTCGGCACTAACAGGGAGAGCACATCGTCTTCAAGCGATGCCTTGACCAAACTGGATTTGACATGACTATCGGTGGGGATGGCCTGTTCCCTTCCGTTGACGCCAACAAACAGAACGCCGTCTTCGCTTCGCAAGGAGAGGTCAGCACGCTCCAAACCCGGGAAATGCAGTTGAATGCGTTCAAATTCGTCATCAAGGTGGGCAACCATGCCCCGATGTACTTCGTGATGCATCAATTCACCAATGGTGTGGGGGCCAATGCTTTGTTCGATGTTAGTCACCTCTCCATAGAGGATTTGGCCAATGCTCCGTAGCGATTCAACACCTACAATCTCGGTGTCGGCCAGTTCCAACCGGCCAACGTTAATCCCCGATAGGGCGGACTCAAGTTCCCCGATTCTGCTCAGTTCTTGCTCTCGGCGCTGCTGAAGGAAGGGATGGTCAAACGCAGGGGTGATTCTGTTCACCAGACAACCGCCAATGGGTAGGTTGTATTCAACAAGGGATTCATAGGCCCGTAACGTTTCGTTAACCCCCATACGCTCCGGGATGGTGACGAGCGTAAATGAGGAGGTAAGCGGGTCGCTCAGGACGCGTCGGACATGGAGCACGCGGCGGCGAAACCGTTCCAACTCTTCCTTCATAGCATCGCTTTCTTTTCTGCCAAACAACATTGAGCGCAATCCTCCGGAAACGCGCATTAACTTCAGCAATCGACCCGACCATGCCTCTATCAATTCCGGTAGGGAAAGAAAGCGAAGGGTGTGGCCCGTCGGTGCCGTGTCAAACACCACCACATCCCATGTTGGGTTTTCCATGTGCTTGAGCAATTCGTCGAAGGCCAGGGCTTCATCAAGACCGGGCAAGATCATGTCTGCGGTTTGAATCTCCGATTTCATCCCGCTCAATTCTTCTTTCGCTGACGGGTCAAGCATCATGCCGAGACCGCCAAGACCGCCCATACCGCCAGAACCCATGTTGTTCATGGCTTCGCCAACTTTTGGAAGGAGGTTGGAAAGTTTGGCCTCAGGGTCCATCTCCAATCCGTATAGCCCTGGTACTCCCTCCACCTCCGTGGGGGTTGTTCCAAGTTGAACATTGAGGGAATCCGAAGTTGAATGTGCCGGGTCGCTCGAGACGAGAAGGACCTTGAGGCCTGCGTCGGCGAGCCATACGGCGGTTGCACACGAGGTGGTGGTTTTCCCAACGCCGCCTTTCCCGCCAAACAGCAAGAGCCGAGCCATGACACGGCGAGATGTTGGAGGTGTTTGAATCACACCCTTCGGCCTGTTGCGGCCAAGAGTTTGATGAAGGGAAGCGCTCAGGGCCGTGCATGGTTTCGGAACTCGTGCTCTTCCAGCTCTCGAGTTTCTGCGCCCTCGTTGGTATGACCCTCGGTTGGCGAGGGGTGATGACGAAGTTTGCTGGCTTTTACGACCTTCCAACAGCCTGGAACCAAGTGTTTTGGGGCATCGTTCTGGGTGGCGTGTACGCCGTTATGGCCGATGGTCTCCTCTTCAGACCGTATTACACCACGGTGGTGAGCAGCGACAGCGTCTACACGGGACTCAACATCATCTCGTTGATGATCGTGACCTTGTTCGCATCGGTCTTTTCCCATCTCTTGCTGCGAAGAAAGCGCGTACGAAAAGGTGGTTCTCAGCCATCGAGCGGCTGGGCCCTCGGCCTTGCGATCGGTGGCATGGTGGCCATGGTGACGATGTTTCGGATGTTTGAATTTGAGGACATTCGTTCCTTCCAGGGCCTTGCAAACATTGCTCTTGTTTCTACCATCACGCCACGGGCAGAGGCCCTCATTACAGCCCGTCACGGATACATGATGCTTCAAGGCAGACGCTGGGGCGCCGTCTTGCGCTCAGCCTTCTGGCGAGCCTCCTTGCTCGTCGCCCTCTATTTCGTCGTGTTTCAGCCCCTCGGGTGGGTGTTCATTTTGCCATTTATTGTGCTCGCGGCGCCATCTGCTGAAACGTGGATTTGGGAATCCGTTCCGAAGGAAGGGCGCCGTCGTTTGCGTCGTTTGTGGGCCGAACAAGCTCGGGAGGCTTCCGGTTCCACCACTCATGGCCATGAAGAATCTGCAATTCTGGCTTCTGAAGAAGAGTAGGCGCTTGCTTACTTAGATGCAATATCCCATTCTCTTGTGGCCTTGAACCATGTTGAAGGACCTCAAAACCGTCGGGTTATCTTGAGGAATTGTTATACGACGCCAGCCGAGCCAAACAACATGGGTGCTTGCCCGTATTGCCGCAGCACGGCGTTGCCCAGCGATACGATTTGTTACTCCTGCGGACGCGTTCTTCCTCAAGGAGACCGTTCGAGTTACAGGATGGAGCAGCAATTTTCTCAGAAAGGAACGCGGGCAACATCCTACAAGATGGCCAAAAAACCATCCCAGCGGGGTGTCGTTCAAACCCACACGGGGCGTCAGAAAAACATCATGAAACGTCGGAAAAATCGATTCCGAAGTGTGGTCATGCTCGGCCTTGTGGCATTCATCATGCTTTCACCTCAAGCCCAAGAAGCCCTTCTGGGTGACTTCGGAGGTGTTGAGGAATTCCTTCAATCACAACTCGCACCCTACCACCAATACCCCAACGAAGCCACCTATACTCTTGCGAAGATCTCCGACATCTCCATGACGGGGGCTCAAGGCAACGGTATGGTGACAGAGAACATCCTGATTCCTCCTGTGCTCAATTCTGCGTTATCTGGCTCGGCTCAATTTTCCTATACCAACGGCGACCCTGGCCCAGCGTCCGTAACCCTCCAAGAAACACTTGAACTCACGCTGGTGGTTGCTGGACAAAGCATCAACATCCCCATCGACGGGATGCCTGACAAGCCTTACGCCGACCGAATCACCACCGGTGCTGGCCATGAGGTGTGGTGGCCACCCGTTGGGACCGATGCCGAGGAGTGTCCAGTGGAGAAGTGCGTGAAGGTCCGAGTGTTCCTCAACACCGATGAGAGCGTGCAGTATTCGTTCCAGATTCGCGTGAAATCCACGTCATATTCATGGTGGAACCATGACAGTCGAGTGGATGCGAAGATTGCTGGCAAAAGTCAAGGAATAAGTATGGACACATCGGGCACCTTTGCCGACATCGGACAGCGAGGCAACGGTGTACGACAGTCCGATTTCGGAGGCAACGAATGGTATTTCCGTGACAACGTGCAAAACTATGCCATTGACGGAGCAGATGCACTCGTGATGAGCACGGCTGATGCCATTGCTGCAAGCCTGCCGGAAGGGGAATCAAGCAACGCCTACGGTTTTGCTCGTGCAACGTTTGACTACCTGCACGCCTATGTTTCCTATGACCGGCTTGCACCGGGAACGGCCCGCTCCGGACCCGAATGTCTTGCAGCGAAAACAGGTGATTGTGACGAACAAACCAATGCCTTCTTCAGCATCATGAGAACCCGTGGTGTTCCGGGGTGGTACACGTTTGGAGTGTTGGGCGACCCGTTCCTCTCCAGCGAGGGTTGGGAAGCCCATGCGTGGGGCTACATCTTGCTGCCCATGAAGGAGAGTTGGTGCGATGATCGAGGCATTGTGTTGCAGAGTTGTTTTGTCGAGGCCCAGGTCGATGTCGTCAACAACAAGTGGCTCTTGTCCACGCCGACTGCCTACGTTGACTGGGTTGAAGAAGCCGATAATTCAGGCACCTTGGTGTATGAATATTACCATCCAGTAAGCAGTATTGTTTACACGTCAGGGGCCGAAATTGAACGCGTTCGGACGTTTGAGACCGTTGGAGATGTTGAGTTTGCAGGCGGTTCTTACAAAGTGAAGAAGTACGCAGAATCGCTTGGCTGAGGTGAATGAAATGAGGATCATCATCGGAGGTGCAGGGCGTGTTGGTTTGGCACTCACGCGGGCGTTGGCAAGCGAAAAGTACGAACTGGTCGTCGTAGACAGCGATTCTCGCGCAGTTGCTACTGCACAGTCACTCGATTGTCTGGCGATTCATGGTGACATCACCTCGCGGGAAGTCCTGGTCGAAGCGGGCATTTTGAACGCCGAGATTTTCGTCGCAGCGACTCCCTCGGATGAGTCCAATCTGATTGCCTGCGCTATTGCGGAGCACGCCCATAGGGCGAAGGCTGGTAAAGACAAGTTGACCAGTATCTGCCGGCTTCGGGATTCCAAATTCATTGAGGAATTCCGTGGAGGTCACCTCCGAGAATGGGCGAACGTGAACCACGTTGTCAACCCCCTTCGTGGGGCAATACGCCGTCTCAATGCCGGTCTCCGATCCACGGACCTTGAGGAGGTTGTGGCTTTTGAGCACGAAGCATTTGTGCTTGAATTCGATATTGGCGACACAGCACACAACATCGTTAACAGACCGCTTCGGGAGGTGAAAGCAGACTTTGTTCACGGTTTGCCAAATATCGTTGGCGTCAAGCGAGACGGTGAGAAAAGCTTCGTTCCAAACGACGAGAGCGTTTTGATGAAGGGTGACCGCATTGCGGTCGCCGTGGTTGGATTGGACCAATTCAATCCGGCCCTAATCACGTTTGGACATGAGGTGTCATACTTCCCAGAACACCCAAAGGTCGTGATTGTTGGAGCCTCTAGAAACGGAACGAAAATGGCGACCGATTGGTTGCAACACGGCGCCTCTGTCACCGTTCTCGAAAGGGATCTCAACCTTGCAAACGAACTTGCGGGCTCAAAGACTGGCGCCCACTCGAACATGGAGGTCATTCATGGTGACCATCTTGACAAGAGTATTCTCGAAGAAATTTCCATTGAACAATATGATGTGGCCTTGAGTGCTCTGGACGACGATCATGCTAACATCGCTGCCGTTCTCATGATGTCCGATTTAGGAGTCCCGCATACGGGCTTGTTGCTGAACGATGCGGACTTGGTCAAAGTGACCCAGCGAATGGGAATCTCCTTCGCCGTTGACCGGCATCGGGTAGCGGTCAGCAACATGCTGACGCACATCCATCAGAGCCTTTCCGGGCATTACGCCTTGCTCGCAGAAATTCCAAATGTGGTTGGTATCACACTTGAAGTGACAGAGCGGGCGAAATTCGCTGGCAAATCGGTTCACGATGCGAACTTCCCCGATTGGCTACGCCCAGCCTTCATCAAACGGATGGGGCTGTCAGGTGCTTGGGAATCCATTGAACCCAAACCAGACGAATTGCTGCTTGAAAACGACAGAGTGGTTTTGTTCTGTCTCAAGGAACGAGTGTCTGAGGCTCAAAAGCGATTCAAGGTGTGACCATGCGCTCCGACGTTGTCAATTTGATTCTGGGTTGGACCCTTCTGGCGCTCACGATCCCTTTGATCGCATGTTTTGCGCTCACGTGGTGGCTTGATGGCCTATCCCTCGCCCTCCAAGCTTTTCTCCCTGCTATTGCAGTGAGTGCGGGCATCGGAACCTGCATGTTGGCGTTGTTTACACGAACCAATTCAGCAGAGCGGTTGAGAGACCTCGAGGCCTTTGTTGGCGTAGGCTTGGTTTGGCCGGTCACGGTCCTCATCGGTGCCTTGCCGTATTGGTTCGGTGGGATGTTCGTTGGCCCGTTAACACCCAATGTTGAGATGGTTGATGTTGCCCGTGGTTTTGTGAATTCGTGGTTTGAATCGATGTCCGGATTCACCACCACCGGGGCGACCGTGATCTCCCACAATATGAGTCCGAGTTGCATTCCAGGTACTACACCCGATTGCATTTATGCCCAAGCAAGAGGCCTGCTGATTTGGCGCTCGTTAACCCAATGGTTCGGCGGCATGGGTATCATCATGCTCGGGATGATGATTCTGTCTCGGGTGATCGGCGGCGGAATGGCCCTTGCTCGGGCTGAATTGACAGGCCCTTCCCTCTCACGACTTCGTCCGAAATTGAAGCAAACGGCGTTTGCCCTTTGGGGGCTCTATATTTTCCTGACACTGACGGAATTCCTCCTGCTTTATTTGACCGGGGCGATGGACCTGTTTGACTCGGTCAACCATGCTCTCACCACCATGCCTTCGGGGGGATACTCGACGCGAGACGCTAGCATCGGATACTACGATTCAATCTTGGTAGAATCCATCATCGTCGTGTTCATGTTCCTTGCCGGAGTGAACTTTGCTCTGTTGTGGTTCATCCGTGATGGCAATTTCCAAAGGGCGTTTAAGGACGAAGAATTCCGTATTTACCTCGTTTACATCATTGTAGCAGTTTTTGCCATCAAACTCTCGTTGTTCATCTCAGGGGTTGATATTGGGACGAGTTTCCGCGAGAGTATCTTCCAAGTGGTCTCCTTCGGGACGTCCACTGGATACACATCGGCTAACTACATGGATGAATCGTGGCCGCTGTTTGCTCACATCATTTTGTTCATTCTCATGGTGGTTGGAGCAAGCGCAGGGTCAACGGCGGGCGGATTGAAACTTCTGCGAGTGAACATCGCGTTCAAGGTCGCTATGCGTGAATTGACCCGCATTGCGAAACCACGCAAGGTCCAACAAATTCGGATGAACGGCGAGGTCGTTGAAGACAAACAACTCAGTTTAGTGATCGGAATGTTGTTCATTTGGGTGGCTCTGTTTTTCCTCTCAAGTTTGGTTCTCTCTGCCTTTATGCCGTCGGAGTCGTTCGAAAGCGTCACCATGGTCGTTGCTTCCTCTCTGGGTAACACCGGGCCAACATTAGGCGATTACGGGCCAGAGGAAACTTGGGCCACGATGAATTCAGGAGCGCTTATCATCACGTCCATTCTCATGTGGCTTGGTCGATTGGAATTGCTCACGGCCATTATTGTGCTTCATCCACACACCTGGCGTCGTGAGGAAAAAGCGAGCGGTGAGCGCCAAGGCATGGCGATGGTGAAGCGCATACTTGAGCGAGATGATGACGATCAGAACAAAGTTGTTTGACCAGGAGCGGGACCTGTTTCTTCAGGCTCATCCACCTTTTCTTCTCTCGGAATTGTTTCCGGAATGTTTTCGATGACGCTTGGAGCAACCATCTCCTTGACGGCTTCCTGGATGGATTGTTCGTACGCAAGCATCGCTGCTTCGTAGGTTGCCATCAATTCTTTTGACGAGCGACGAGTTTTCGCCATCCCCGTTAACGAAAGGTGTTCGTCTGCATTCAAGCCGAGCATGAGTGATGTTTCAAACGCCTCCGGGTCGCCAAGCGGTGATTCGGCTTGGAGCAAGGTCATGAGCGGCTGTAGCAAATCCTCTCGTGTAGACACCTTGTTGGTGGCTCCAAATTCTGAAAGTTTGGTGAGAATGCTGGCTCTGCCGATGCTGCCCGAGCGACGCAAAAAGTGAGGGTAATTCGGGTAAAGCTTCCCTTCAAGTGATGTTGAGTTGGCAACTGAAGCAGCAAGAGAACAAAGGTGTTGAGTCCAATACGTTGAACGATGGGCTTGATTGATGAAGCGTCCCATGAAATTACGGTCCGCTTGCACCAGCGTCCTACTCCCTCTTCGCACGCTGTTGGCGTTGGTGAACAGATTTGCGTTGTTCCAGTGGACCCAATCCAAGAAATCGCTGGGATCTTTGTCAATGGTGCGAATGAGTTCGGATGCATCAGCGCTCTTTCGTTGCTTGTACAGCCGCTCCAACCCCGGGAAAATTTCAACCGAGACATCACGTTGGGTTGTTTCAGCATGTTCGATCACCTTTGCTTTGGTCAACGAGGCTCCATGCAAATCGGTGGTCATCACTTGCAGGTCCCTGACCAATGCCCTCAAATCCCCGTGGTTCGTCTTGACCAAGGCGTCCACTGCCGCAGGTTCGAACGCGATGTCTTCTTCCCGTAAAACGCGCCGAGCAATGCGTCTCAAGGCATCATCGCTCGCCCTGACAAAATTGATTTTGATGATGTGTTTTGAAAATCGGTCGCGTGTTGACCTCCACGAGGATGTTCTCCCCCAAAGTCCCATTTCATCGTTACAAGCAAGGACAATGGGTTGGTGGGTTTTTTCAAGCAACCGAAGCAACTCCGCTTTTCCCCCAGAATCTCCAGATAGGGCAGCCTCAGGTCGTTCGTCTCCAGTCATCGCTCGTTTGATCCGGTCTTGGCTGATCTCTCTCAAACCTCCCGTGAGATGGTCCACTTCATCGAGAAGAATGAGAGTCCGAGAAGGTGGAGCGGTTGGGTCGTGGAACAGCGAGCGATGAATCGCACCACTGGTTGCAGCTTTTCGAATAGCGACAGCATTCCGTGCATCGCTCGCATTCAATTCAATCACGTTCCAACCCATGTCCTCGGCCACGGCACGGGCGACGGTCGTTTTTCCAACGCCAGGGGGTCCAATCAAGAGGATGGCTTTTTTCTTCGGAACACCTTCCTTCCATTCGTCAAGCCATGCACGAATTTTTCTTCGTTGGACTTCGTTGCCCTCAAGCATTTGTTCCGAGCGTGGGCGATGACGTTCTGTCCAATCGCTCGGAAGACCCATGAGTGTAGAATTCTGTGGAGGGTTCTTCAACCTTCATGTTGAGGGATTTGAATGCTGTAAATCTCGTATGAATTCACAGCGAATCCATGGCCACCCGATGTTGTTCTCCAGTGTCTCTCTTCCTCACGGTCACCGTTCCATCTTCAAGCGATTGGTGGTCAATGGTAATGCATGTAGGCACACCGATTTCATCCGCCCTTGCGTAACGGCGCCCTATAGAACCGCTCCCGTCGTACATAGATACAACACCAGGTGCTGAACACATGCGCTGGTGAAGCTCCCTTGCGAGAATCTCCATGCCGTCTTTTTCGAAGAGTGGGAAGATGGCCATGTCAACTGGGGCGATGGATGATGACAGTTTCATCAGCGTGTAAGGCTCGTCATTTTTCTCGAGTTCATGGTAGGCGTGGTCAATGATGTGCCACAGAATTCGGTCAATGCCGAAGGCAGGCTCGATAACATGAGGTATGTACCACTCACCGGTTTCCTTCACTGTTTGTCTGTTTGGTTTGACATGTTCCTGCTCCACAAGAACTGTCTCTCCAGAGTCCAATGTCACGTTGACTGGGAACGTCGTGTCCTTGGGCAGGCGCTCAATAGCGACCTTCACGTGACCGGCTTGCGCTTTGAATGCAGGTCCTGCTGTGGCACCGTTGATGGTCCAAGCGTCGATTTCGATGGTTCTCGGTTCGTCAAACTCACGCCTTGCCCGGAGCATCTTTCCCGTGGCTTTCTCGTGTTTGTCAAGGTCGTAACAACCACGATGAGCAATACCGACGCACTCAACCCATCCGTAACTGCCGTGGATCTCTGCGTCCCAGCAGTCTTTTGCGTAATGGGCCATCTCGTTTTGTTCGTGCTGACGGAATCGTATTCGCTCTGGATCAATCCCTACTTCCATCAAGAAATCCATCGTGCGTCCAATGAATGATGCGACCGTTGCGTGACGAATCGTACCGCTTTCAAAGGCCTCGCTCAATGTGGTGGACGTTTCAACGAGCGTATCTGGCAGGAGCGTCAACGGACTGTCATCCCAAGCGGAGAGGTCTTCGTCGCTCTGTGCATGTGGGTCAATGAAGTACTCAAGTTCGGCCATGTTGAATTCTCTGAGTCGAATCATGCCCTGACGCGGTGCGATTTCATTGCGATAGCCCTTGCCAACTTGCATCGCGCCAAAAGGAAGGCGCTCCCTAAAGTGACGGTAAAGTGAATTGAACGAAGTGAACATGCCTTGAGCGGTTTCCGGGCGAAGGAAGCCAGGGCGGCCTGAAGAACCTGCGCCAATGGTGGTGTGGAACATTAGGTTCTGAGCGCTAACCTCACTCCAATCTGCTTTTCCACACGCAGGACATGGCGGGTTGGATTGGTTGAGCAAGGCTTCCAGTTCGTCACGCTTGAGTCCGTCGGGGTTTGGGTGATGGGCTTCAAGGAGTGTGTCTGCTCGACTCGCTTCTTCGCAAGCAAGACACTGGGTCATGAAATCGGAAAATTCGCCGACGTGTCCACTCGCTTCCAACACCTCGTAGGGTGTCACGGTTGGGCACGAGATCTCGACCACATTGCCAAGTTTAAGCCAGTGATTGAGCCAATATTGATTGAGTCTTGAGCGCATCCGGCCTCCGACAGGGCCGAAATCGTACAGTCCCTTTGCACCACCATGAATCTCAAAGGCAGGGAGGAGAAAACCTCGTCGCTTGAGCATGCCGCTGAGTCGCTCAAGGCGTTTCTCGTCGCTCATGTCCATCGCCTGTGGTTGTGGCTGAGGCGAGTGCCCTATGAACTTCACCGAATTTAGCAAGGCGGAGCGTTGGTTCTCAACACACAGGATTAAATCCGGTGGAATTGGCCAATTATCATGGGACAAGCCATGGTCGCCATCGTGCAGGAAGACTGTACAGGCTGTGACCTCTGCATCTACCACTGTCCGTTCGAAGCTCTGCTTCCACTGGTGGAAAATCCAACAGGACGGACCCATCCAAAGCGACCTGTTGTGGTTGTAGAAAACCGGTGTGTTGGTTGTTTGTCCTGCATAGGTTCGTGTCCTACCGACGCGTTGTTTGAGGTGTCAGTGCCTCCGAATGCCCCACTCTCGCCCCTCTTGCAACCTGGAGATGAACCGAAAACAGCGAAGGTTCTTCGTTGGAAAAAACGTTCAACCCGTTGGGCTTGATGTATCGCCACAAAACCACAACCCTTTTTAATTGAAAGTTGACGCTCCACACCCATAGGGTGTGCAGAAAAATGGCAGATATCGTATACTTGGATTCCCCTCTTGAATCCGATGTGTTGTACGAGCGCCTCTGTCCTCCTGTCCGTCAATGGTTCAAGGACAAGTTTCCAGATTTCACGCGTCCACAAAAATTGGCTATACCCGCCATCATGGAGAATAAACATCTCCTGCTCTGTTCGCCTACTGGTTCAGGAAAAACCCTCACAGCGTTCTTGAGTGTGATTGACCAACTTGTCCGGCTAGCGCTGGACAAAAAACTCGAGAAAAAGGTGTATGCGGTCTACATTTCGCCCATTAAGGCACTAGCGAACGATATTCAGCGCAACTTGATTGGTCCTCTCAACGAAATTACAGAGCACTATCTCCCAGACCGTGCCCAAGACATTCGGGTGGGTCTACGGACGGGTGATACATCCCAATCCGACCGGCAAAAAATGCTGAGAAACCCTCCACATATTTTGATCACAACGCCAGAGAGTCTCGCCATTGCCATTACGTCTCCGAGGTTTCAACCCATCGTGAGCGAAGTTGAGTACATGATCATCGACGAGTTGCATTCCATGGTGCCGACCAAGCGAGGTGTTCACCTTTCACTCACACTTTCTCTTCTCGATTCCTTGCTGAAAAACCCTGTTCAACGAATTGGAATTTCTGCAACGATGGAACCTCTGGAAACGGTGGCTGAATACCTTGTCAGCAGCGATGACAAGGAAGCTCGTGGTCAGGTGACTGAGGTCTCCATCGCAAAAATTTCAGGCTCAAGAGAACTGGATTTGGATATTTTGATCACACACCCGAAATTCAGTGACCTTCCCGTGATGAAAGTCCTTGAGTACAACATTGAGGCCGTTGCAGACCTCATCAGCGCTCACACGACCACACTGGTCTTTGCTAATACACGAAAAATGACGGAAACCATTGTGCAAAAACTGCGTCCATTCCTCGGAGATTTGGTCGCTGGGCATCACGGTTCAATGGACAAGAACATCCGCCTTGATGTGGAGAAGCGGTTGAAATATGGCCATCTTCGGGCGGTCGTGACCTCATCGTCGCTTGAAATGGGTATTGACATCGGCTCCGTGGATCTTGTCGTTCAGGTTGGTAGTCCGGGTGACATTGCTACCGCCCTCCAACGAATTGGCCGTGCTGGCCACCATGTGGGAGGAATACCACGTGCGCGTTTTTTGCCACAGAGCGTGGATGACCTTCTGGAATTGGCAGCCCTCCAGGCCGCCATCCAAACCGGAGATATGGACCGCCTTGATTTCCCACAAAACTGCCTTGATGTGGTTGCGCAATTCATGATTGGTCTGGTCATTATCAATGACTTGGACATCGACGAGGCCTACGAAATCATCGTTAATTCTTGGTCGTATCGGAATTTCGAATACGACGATTTCATTGAAGTGCTCGACATGCTTGAGGAAGAGCGACGCGTATGGGTTGATTGGGAGGAGAACGTGTATGGAAAGCGTGGTTATTCACGTATGATTTACTACACCAATATCGGTACCATCGCCCCGGATAACTCGTATTTGGTGTTCAACGCAGAAGGCTCTATTCTCGGAAAACTCTCCGGCTCATTTGTTTCCAACCTTCGCAACGGTGATGTCATCCTCCTCGGCGGTTCAACCTACAGGGTCACCAACATTCAGGGTACCCGAGTGAACGTGACCAGCGTAACAGGTCACCGGCCCACGATTCCTTCATGGTCGGGTGAGGCACGAAGCAGGAGCCGTGAACTCTCTCAAGCGCTTTTGGATCTCATCGGTCACTGCATGGTCTCGCTGCGAAGGGAGCAGGATCCCCGATTGTTGTTGAGAGATGTGTATGGACTCTCAAACGAAGTCGCCAATGCAATTGCACGCCATTTGGAGGAGCATTCCCTGGACTCGTTCCAGGTGCCTGATTCGAAGCGTATTTTGGTTGAGCAAGTGGTGACGGGGGCGTTCCCCACATACATGATCACCACATGCCGTGGACGTGGTTTCAACACCGCCCTCGGGTACTTCATGGCCGGAATGGCTGAAGCCAACGGGATCAATGTCATCGAGATGTCGTTCGACGAAAACGGGTTGTTGCTCAAAACTTCACAAGAGGTGGACCCGGGTTCGTTGTATACGGCGTTCCAAGAAAACAACCACATGGATGTGATTGAGCGCTACATCATCAACACACAAATTTTTGCCAAACGTTTCCGAGAAGTCTCGGGCCGTTCACTCATCATCCCAAAACGAATGGGTGCCGAAGAAATCAGTCCACAGCAGTTCCAACAACGAGCCGAAGCCTTGCTCCAAAAACATCGGACCATGGATGGAAGCCTGTTGATGCGTGAGGCGAAAAACGAAATCCTCTTTGGTGACATTGATCTTACCGGCCTCGAGAGCTTTCTGCGTTCTTGCAGCACGGGGGATGCGAGAATTGTCCACACCAAAGTGGTGGTACCTTCCCGATTGGGAATGTCCCTCTTCATGTCCGCCTTTGAGGACCTCATGTCCATGAAAACCAGGGCGTTCTTGGTCAAAGACATTGACCCCTCCATCCTCCAAAGGCTCCTCGGAACTCGCTCGCTTGCCACAGAACTTTCAAGCGAACAATTGAACAATTACTACTCGGATAAAGCACCTATCCCGACCAACGCCAGAGAATTGTTCCGACTCATGAGTCATGGCGGTGGCTTGGACCGCCAATTCAACAACCCACTTTACCGAGAGAAACTCAACGATATTTCTCACGAAACCATACGTGGTTGGGTTGAGGAGCTCTGTCAAACCGGTCAAATCACTAAACTTGATGGAACCGGACAAGAAGAACTCGATGGAAAATGGTTCACCAATTACATGGGTGAAATCCACGGAACACTTGGATGCCTTGCAGTTGCAGGCGGAAAAGACGTCGAAAACCTGCTTGAATTGCACACACGGGGGCTCACCTACAAAATGGCCACCGCCTTTGCGGGAACCAAACCAACAATGTGGGAAGAGCGCGAACTTGGCGACCCTCAAGAAGCGCTTCGCGTGAAAATCATCGAGATGTTAGGTTCTGAAGGGCCCAAAACATCCGAAGAGATGGTCGATAGACTTCCTTTCCCGCAAACTCTCATCGAACGGGCCTTGCATGAACTCGAGGGGCGAAACGTTGTTTCCGTTGGATTCTATATCCAAACCAATGATGCCGAATACATCCTCAAAATTGACGAACACCGTCTCACCGGCGGCGAGGAAGAGGTCGTTGAATACCGTTGGATTCAGAACATGGTTCTCGACAAATCCTTCCATCAATATGAGGACAGTTTCACCGCATTCAACGAGCACGTTCTCTTCCAAAAACAACAAGAGTTGCTCTACCGAGTGAACGAGTTCACGTTCAGGGACTGGACAGATGTCCAACTCGATTCAGACGTCATCATGGGCCGCCTGCTCCACAACCGAATTGGCTACACGACTCGCCGAAACATTTCCATGTTGTTGGGATTGAAGCCAGAGCCTTGGCTTGGGCCAATGGAAGAAGAAATTTTGACGAAGATACCTCCGGGCGAAAATGTCACGCGCCAAGAAATTATGGAGGGCTATCCGAAAGGAGATGAGCACCGGGCTCTTACTCGGGATTTGAAGAACGCCCTCAATAACCTCGAACGCCAAATGTTGGTCGTCAAGCAATTTGAAGAGGTACCAGGGCGCAGACGTCGTCTTTCGTTGTTCCATCGTGTGATGGATGTTTACGAAGCGATGAGTTTTGAGGATGCCCTGGAAGAGGTTGTACGCCGAATGGGGCCCGTCAAGGCCAGCACACTTCGGTTTTACGTTTCAAGGAGTTTCGAAGAATTGACGGTCGCCTTGATGAATCTCGAGAAAGCGGGCAGGATTGCGAAGGTGATGGCGCTCGTTCCAGAGCCAGAAGCGTTTTTCTGTGCGCCCGATGAGGTTGAAGAACTTCAACGCCCTCGCCGCGAAGACAGAACCGTCCGCATTCTTACACAATCCGATCCATATGTTTCCCGTTTCATTTGGGAAGTGAGAAGCGTCTTGGACCGCGGTTGGTATCTCCCCATTTTCAAAGGGGTTGACCCCATTGGCAAGGTGTTGATGTTCAAAGTCAACGACTACCTCGAAATCAAAGATTTGCACGTTCCGACTGCTTACCTTGATGAATTCTGTGAAGCTTTTGAACTGCTTTTGGAAAACCACGCCGCACAACTCGTTGATGTCTCGGTTCTCTCAAACTTCAACAGCGAGCCGATCACGGCCCTCGACGACACCACGCGTCAGGCCTTGGAAGGCATTGGTTTCCGAGTGACTGGGGAGCGAATGATTCGAGGTGCTGTGGTCGACCCTCAGCCACGTGAAATTGCAGAACGAGCGCTCTTCCATCAGCATCATTTGCACCAACACACGCGCATGGAAAATGAAATTCTGGCGCTGAAAGGGGTTGATGAAATTCGCGATGATTTTGCATTAAGAGGCCGGTGTGAACTTTACCGTGCCGACCTGAAAAGCATGGCCAGCGCCCATCGCCTCCATCAAGGCATCAACCTGCGAGGCCACCAAGTTTGG
>Ga0181571_10000905_pt1 | contig 20571 bp, 19 predicted proteins | sample 101ome_17_FD_132440 | JGI IMG/M metagenome (GOLD analysis project Ga0181571, IMG submission 132440) | Coastal salt marsh microbial communities from the Groves Creek Marsh, Skidaway Island, Georgia - 101407AT metaG (megahit assembly) | ecosystem: Environmental > Aquatic > Marine > Intertidal... | reverse complement strand
CTGCGATGGAGTTGGATGTGAGTAGCGTTCCTGCAAAGCATCAAATCCAATTTGCACTGAAAAAAGTGTACGATATCAACGCTGATTATGAACGTTTCAAAACAATTTTAACGAAGCCTATGGAGCACCGTTCAGAATTTTTTGATCGTTATCGTAAAGAGTATCCCCAGCGAAGAGAGTGTTCGCATTTCAAATTAATTGGCTTTAGTGGTGACGCTATTCGTCGCACCCAGGCTATGGCGTTTGGATTTAAGTTTTGACCTTAAGCGTTGGCTTACTGATTAATCCTTGGGCAGGTATTGGAGGCCCAGCAGGCTTAAAAGGTAGTGATGGTGCCGAGATTGTTGCTGAAGCGGTGGCAAAGGGCGCTAATCCACAAGCGTCGCATCGAGTTCTGCAAGCCTTAAAGGTGCTCGTAACTGATGCGCCTAATATCCGTTGGTACACCGCCGCAGGAGATATGGGCGAGGATAGCTGTCTTGCTGCAGGTCTGAACCCTGTGATTGTTGGGCAGGCGCAATCCTATCCTAGTAGCAGCGAAGATACAGAACGTTTGGCTAAAATTTTGAGCGATCACGGGATCGATGTATTACTTTTTGCGGGTGGTGATGGCACTGCACGCAATATTTTTAATGCGCTGGGGCCTAATTTACCGGTAGTGGGGATACCTGCAGGTGTAAAGATGCACTCAGGCATTTATGCCCTGACGCCACGCGCAGCGGCACAAGCCATTGCGATGCTTGCCAATGGTCGAGCTATTTCCGCGCGCCATGAAGAGGTGCGTGATATCGATGAAGTGGCTTTCCGCAAAGGGATTGTTAAAACTCGCTTTTATGGTGAGCTGTTAGTCCCAGCCGTTGATGAATTTCTCCAAGGGGTTAAATCTCCCGGGCAAGCGGGAGAAGAAGATATTTTGCTGGGCATTGCCGACAGCGTTATTGAATTACTTCAAGACGATGCAATTTCTATCCTAGGGCCTGGTTCTACTACGATGACCATTTGTGATCGTTTAGGCTTACAAGGCACGCTTTTAGGTGTCGATGTGTTAAGGGGTAGTGAAATGCTTTTTCCTGATATTAGTGAACACGCACTGTTCGAGTTTTTGTCTGAGCAAACCGCCCCCACAACGATATACATAACCGCCATTGGCGGGCAGGGGCATGTCATCGGACGGGGTAATCAACAGCTCAGCCATCGCATTTTAAAAAGGGTGGGTCGCGACAACCTCTGTATCGTTGCATCCCGGCAAAAAATCGCTAGCTTGGCGGGCAGGCCTCTGGTGATGGATAGCGGTGATAGTGAGTTAGATAGTCAGTGGGCAGGCCCTATGCGAGTTATCTGCGATTATAGAGAACAAATATTGTATCCCATGGGCGTCAGTAAGGAGTTTTCGTATGAGTGATGTGCTTGGCGCGTGGGTCGTTCTTCCAGCAGTAGTTGCTATTGTTGTTGTTTTGTATAGTCGTGAGGTTATCTCCGCACTTTTAGCCGCCATGCTTTGTGCCGAAGGGCTCATTTTGCTAGGAGGCGGTGCAAGTCTAGTATCGGCGCCGGCAGAGGTGGTTAATCGAAGTTTGGCGGTGTTCAGTTCAGAGGGGAATGTAAAAGTTCTGGCCTTTAGTCTATTGATTGGTGCTTTTTTAGCCCTTGTTCGCTATTCAGGCGGGGTTGCCGCCACTGTTCGAAGATTGATTGATATAGGTTTTGCGAGTACCCCTCGTAGAGCGGGATTAATGACCTATCTCGTTGGTGTCGTGCTATTTATCGAGAGCAATCTTAGTATTTTAACCTCTGGCATCGTTGCCCGTGGATTGTTTGACCGTTTCAAGATGAGTCGAGCAAGATTGGCTTTTATTGTGGATTCGACCGCCGCTCCCATATGTATTTTATTGTTGATGAATGCATGGGGTGTCTTTGTTTATGCATTGATCGAAAATCAGGGCATTACTAATCCGGGTGAGGTATTGCTTGGGACTCTTACCTACAATTTCTACGCTTGGTTTGCTCTTGCCGTTGCATTTTATACCGTCTGGACGGGGCGAGTGCACGGAGCTCTGCGGCGGTTTGAACTGCAACAACAACCTGAAAATAATGATGCTGATGAATCGATACAAGAGGGTCGCAGCCGCTATATGTTAGTCCCTTTCGCAGCGCTCTTGATCACCATGTTGTTGGGCCTTTATTTTACTGGCGATGGAAATATGCGAGCGGGTGATGGTGGGCTATCAATTTTGTTTGCTGTGTTAGTAGGTACAGCCGCCGCTTATGTTTTACTTCGCCTTGAAAGTCGCTTTCGGCATCAGCAGTTAATGGATTTATCGTTTAAAGGCATTGGTGAATTATTGCCAATGGTCATGATACTTCTACTATCTATAGCGTTGGGAAGTTCTCTAAAAGTCCTAGGAACGGGTATTTATATTGCTTCGCTAGCTAGCCAGCACTTGCCGCTTTGGGCGGTTGCTCCCTTGCTGTTTCTGTCGGGCTCAGTGGTCGCTTTTACCACCGGAACGTCGTGGGGTACTTTTGCTATTATGATACCGATAGCCGTGCCATTAGCGCTAACTACAGGTATGCCTGTGGAACTACTTGTCGCTGCAGCATTGGGGGGAGGAGTATTCGGTGATCATTGCTCGCCAATTTCTGATACAACGGTGGTGTCTGCACTAGCAGCGGGATGTGATGTGCTAGACCACGTCTGGACCCAATTACCCTATGCTCTGGTAACCGCGTTGTTTGCCAGCGTGGCCTATCTCATCGTAGGTTTAACCTAGAATGTGAAAGCAGACCTTGTTGCCGTCTGGGTCTTTGACGTAAGCGCCATAAAAGGTAGGCATACGCTCACCGGGAGCACCGTCACAGCTGGCACCATTTTCAAGCGCTAACTTATGCATCGCATCTACTTGATCGCGACTTTCACATCGCAGTGCAATCATATTACCGTTACCTGGATGGTTGGGTTCGCCATCGTAAGGTGTACAAATAGCAAACGTCGCTTCTGCCATGCTTTTGCCGAAAAATTGTATACGAGGAAAACCGAAAAGGGCTGTTCCGCCCATGGCTTCTACAATGGGCGTGTAAAAAGCCTTAGCTTTTTCCATATCACTTACACCGATAGTGGCATATCCGAGCATATTTGCTCTCCTATTTTTTGATTGAATTGACAATAGCCTCAGCATTGCGTCGACGCGCTGCTTCAGCAATGTCCTTTGATACCACTGTCTTGCCAATAGGCATGAGGGCCATTACCGCCAGTTTTACATGCTGAATGGCAAAAGGAATGCCAATGATAGTAATTAGTAACAGTAACGCTGAGGTTAAGTGAGCCAAGGCTAGCCAAATACCGGCTAAGAAAAGCCAAATAATATTGCCAATTAAGCCAAGTGTTCCGGTGCCTATATCGTCTTCGCCATTGAGTTCACGCCGATCGATCGCCTCACGCCCAAATGGCCAAAACATAAAGTTACCGAACACAAAACAAGCTTTACCCCAGGGAATACCAATGATACTGATAAAGGCGATTAGTCCATAGAACCACCACAAGAGTCCCATGATAACGCCACCCAGTAAAAACCAAATAATATTACCTAATAGTCTCATGTTCGATGTCCCTAAACTTGTTTATATGTGCTTAAAAAGCGTTCTAAAGAAGAAATGGCGCGGTTTAGGTCATCCACTCTGGGTAAAAATACTAACCTAAAGTGATCGGGGGTTTTTAAATTAAACCCGGTACCGTGGACCAATAACACCTTTTCTTGTCTAAGAAAATCTAGGACAAATTGTTCATCATTGCTAATGTTAAATCGTTTTATATCCAATTTAGGGAACATATATATGGCCCCTTTGGGCTTTACGCAGCTAACACCGGGGATGGCGTTTAACATGTCATATGCTACTTCCCGCTGTTCTCCCATTCGGCCAGAGGGGAGTACTAGGTCATTGATACTTTGATAGCCGCCCAATGCGGTTTGGATGGCCCACATCGTTGGAACATTGGCGCAAAGTCTCATAGAACTGAGCATATCGAGGCCTTGTATAAAATCTTTGGCGCGATATTTGGGCCCGCTAACTATCATCCAGCCCGAGCGAAAACCTGCTGCGCGGTAGGACTTGGAGAGTCCGTTCATAGTGAGCGTTAAGACATCTTCTGAGAGCGATGCCAAGGGTACATGCTTTATCCCGTCATAAAGAATTTTGTCGTAAATCTCGTCTGCTAACAGGATCAGATTGTGTTCGCGTGCTAATTCAACAATCGCTTGGAGTGTTTCTTTTGGGTATACCGCCCCTGTAGGATTGTTCGGGTTGATGACCACGATGGCTTTGGTGTGGGCAGTAATTTTCGATTTAATGTCGTCGATATCTGGCGCCCATTCATCCTGCTCATCACACACATAGTGCACGGGTGATCCACCGGAAAGTGTCGCTGCGGCTGTCCATAACGGATAGTCAGGTGAGGGGACGAGTACCTCGTCGCCATTGTTTAGCAGAGCCTGCATAACCATTACAATGAGTTCGCTAACGCCATTGCCGATATAAATATCGCCAATTTCTACATTGCGAATCCCCGTTTTCTGGCATTCCTGCATAATCGCTTTTCGCGCAGAGAATAGCCCCTTGGATTCAATATATCCTTGAGAGTTGGGAAGATTGTAAATAACGTCTTGAATTAATTCTTCTGGAGCATCAAATCCAAACGGTGCTGGGTTACCAATATTAAGCTTTAACACCCGCATTCCATCTTCTTCCATGCGGGTTGCCTCATCGAGCACTGGGCCTCGAATGTCATAGCAAACTTTGTCTAATTTATTGGATTTTTTGTAAACGTTCATAACTGTCCTGAGGTGTTTTTACGCCACCGAGCGAATCCCTGTTGTAGATACTGTATCCTCAGGTAATATTCGCCTTTCGACGATCAACTGAGTCGTTTGATTGTAGCGTTTTCAAAAGGTAATAGCGATGGCCGAAGATAAAGTCTTTAAAAGTGATGATGAGTGGCGTCTGCAGTTGAGTGATGAAGAGTATTTTGTGTGCAGACAACAAGGTACAGAGCGCGCATTTAGCGGTATTTATTGGGATGAAAAGCGCCGCGGTGAATATCGCTGTAAATGTTGCGACGAGCCGTTATTTACAAGTGATGGTAAATACGATTCGGGCTGCGGTTGGCCCAGTTTCTATGAAGCGTTAGATCGCGCTAAAATTAACGAGATACGCGATACATCACATGGCATGATTCGCACTGAAATTCGTTGTGCTCGCTGCGATTGCCATCTAGGACATGTGTTTCCTGATGGTCCGGCCCCAACCGGTATTCGCTATTGTGTAAATTCAGCATCTATTACCCTATACCCTGAGGATTAAGGAGAAATCTGTGACACCCACACGTGTTGTTGACATTATTAAAGAGAATATCGCTATCGGTAGCTCTGTACTATTGCAGGGCTGGGTTCGAACTCGTCGTACTTCAAAGGCCGGTATCTCTTTCATCGAGCTTAACGATGGCTCTAGTTTGGCCGGAGTGCAAATCGTTGTTCCTGAAGATGCCCCTAACTACGACCAAGTTATTAAGCTTTCGGCAGGTTGTGCTATAGAGATCAAAGGTGTAGTTGTAGCCTCAGAGGGACAGGGACAAGCGCTTGAGATTCAAAGTAGTGACGTGACCATTCACGGCTGGGTGGAAGATGCAGAAACTTACCCGATAGCCAAGAAACGCCATACATTTGAGCATTTGCGATCTGTTGCTCATCTTCGCCCGCGTACCAACGCGATTGGTGCGATAACACGTTTGCGCAATACGGTGGCAAATGCCATTCACAATTATTTCTACAGTCATGGCTTTTGTTGGATTAATACACCGCTCATTACATCGAGTGACTGCGAGGGTGCAGGCGAAATGTTTCGGGTATCTACCCTCGATTTGGCTAACCTGCCAAGAGACGACAAGGGTCAGGTAGATTTTAAACAAGATTTTTTTGGTGCAGAAAGCTTCCTCACTGTGTCTGGTCAGCTAAATCTAGAAGCTTATTGTTTGGCCATGTCTAAGGTGTACACCTTTGGGCCGACTTTCCGTGCAGAGAACTCACATACTTCTCGTCATTTGGCTGAGTTCTGGATGGTAGAGCCAGAGATAGCCTTTGCCGACTTACAGGCTAATGCAGAATTGGCTGAGGATTTTATAAAACATATTTTACGTGCGGTTATGAAAGACTGTGCTGACGACATGGCGTTCTTCAATCAGCGTATCGATAATCAGGCCATTGAGAGAATCGATAATGTGATGAGTAAGCCCTTTGTTCACATGGATTACACCGACGCTATCAATATTCTCCAATCCTGTGGTAAATCATTCGAGTTTCCTGTGAAGTGGGGTATTGATCTTCAGAGTGAGCACGAAAGATTCTTGGCCGAGGAATATGTCAAAGGTCCTGTGGTTGTTAAAAATTATCCCAAGGAAATTAAAGCCTTTTATATGCGCTTGAATGACGATGAAAAGACGGTCGCCGCCATGGACGTATTGGCGCCCGGTATTGGTGAGATCATCGGCGGTAGCCAGCGCGAAGAGCGTTTGGATGTATTGGACAGTCGCATTGATGCCCATATGCGTGAGGAATTGTGGTGGTACCGTGATTTGCGTCGTTACGGCACCGTTCCGCACGCTGGTTTTGGTATGGGTTTTGAGCGTATTCTTAACTACATCAGTGGCATGGAAAATATTCGTGATGTTATTCCGTATCCACGTGTACCCCAAAGCTTGAATTTCTAAGGGACCTTTCTAGCCACGCGATGCCCATACATCGCGTGGCTAACAAAGCTTGTTCTGCCTTCATTATCACCTTGTGAAACAATTCCAACAATCTTGCCACGCTGAATCACCGCTCCTCCGGAAGCGCCCTTAAAGGCCAAACAATCAACAGTAATTTGTTGTTCATCAAGCGACAGGGTACTGGGCATGCAATTTTCTTGATAGGTAAGTCTTTCTCCGCTTGCGCCAAGACCATCATCGCCGCTAAAGCCTGCAATGGTAACTCCGCCTTCATGGTATTGATCCATAGGCAGTGCGGTCATTGCTTTAGGTAATGGGGTTTCAGCACGAAGTAGGGCCCAGTCGCTTTGCATTGAGCCTCCGTGAACGACAACATGCACATCACGGACATGCCATATGCCCTGGTTATCGCGTATTTTTATGGTGATTGGTCGACCTAAATTTGTGTAATTTTCAAAGCAATGCCATGCACTTAATAACCATCGATGTTGATTATAATTATCTCGCACAAGAGTAGCTGAGCAGTCCTCGATAAAATGCTGTGTTTCGTTGTTTATTTTTCTCTCTGAAGGAATGGTGAGCTTGCCTATTGCCGCCAATACCTGGGGGCTTTGTTGATTGAATACGCTACGCGGGTCTGCTTGCGATGTAGCGCTCATTGTGATCATCGCAGAGATTGTGCAGGAAAAAATTAAAAAGATTGTTACTAGGTGATTAATCATTCTCATAGTTATACTTTGTTATAGCTAGGAAGAAATTACAATTTATTTTTAATTATTATTATTTTCAATGAATTAAAGGGTTTTTCTAAGAGGAAGCTTTAATTATATGTGGTCGCTCTCAAAACAAAAAATGCGCGCTATAGGTCATCGAGGCTGTAGAGGTCCCCATCAGGAGAATTCATTTGCTGCCATACAGTGGGCTTATTCTAACGGAGCATGGGCGGTTGAAGTGGATCTTTGGCTGATTCAGGGGGAATTGGTGTTGATTCATGATCGCCGTGCTCATGCCTACAATGGTGCAACAGGCTTGATTAAAAATGTAGCTCTTGAAAAGCTTAGAAAGATCATGGAGATTCCCAGCTTAGATTATGTGCTGAGACATGTTCCTCCACAGCGCGGCATCAACATAGAAATCAAAGATCCCGAAGCACTTTTGCCAATGATTGAGCTTATTGTAGGTCATGTGAAGGCAGGGTTAATTCGCTGGGAGCAAATGTTGTTTTCAAGCTTCGATCACAGAATTCTTGCTAAGTTAAAACAGCAGCATAACGAAGCACAAATAGCGCCATTATTTGCTGGTATTCCTCTAGAAATTTGCCGTTATGCGAATCAGATGGGCGCAACATCGATTAACATGGATGTTGATTGTCTCGATTTACAGACCGTTCAACAAGCCCATAAGGAAGGTCTTGCCGTGTATGTATACACGGTGAACTGCGCGATCGACGTGGATATGTTAGCGGACTGGGAAGTGGATGGAATAATCTGTGATGATGTTGCTTGGTTAATGGCTTATCGCCACGCCTAATAAGGAGTTGGGGGCATGATATGCCCCCGGCGTGTGACTAAGGTAAAAGGTGTTGAACCGCGTCTCGCTCTTCTGCGAGTTCTTGTTCAGTCGCAGACATCTTGTCTCGGCTAAATTCATTGACGGGAAGGTCTTGTACAATAACCCATTCACCATTGCAGCAGCGGCAAGGGAATGAATAGATTAAACCTTCTGCAATTCCATAGCTTCCATCTGAGTAAACGCCCATCGATACCCAGTCATCACCTTCTGTGCCAAGCGCCCAGCTGCGCATATGATCGATAGCTGCGTTAGCCGCAGAGGCTGCTGAAGATGCACCACGTGCTTTGATAATAGCTGCGCCGCGCTGTTGTACGGTAGGAATAAAATCGTTTTCGTACCACGCTTGATCAACAAGATCGGTAGCCGTCTTGCCATTCACCTTGGCGTTGTATAGGTCGGGGTACTGAGTTGCAGAGTGGTTGCCCCAAATAGTCATATGGGTCACATCGTTGACTGTGGTGCCTGTCTTCTGCGCGAGCTGGGTCATGGCGCGATTGTGATCGAGGCGAGTCATGGCTGTGAAGTTGCGAGGATCAATATTCGGAGCGTTACGCTGAGTAATCAACGCGTTGGTATTGGCTGGATTACCTACCACCAATACTTTGATGTCCTTGCTAGCATTGTCGTTAATGGCTTTGCCTTGAACCGAGAAAATGGCAGCGTTAGCTTCCAGCAAATCTTTGCGTTCCATACCAGGGCCGCGAGGGCGAGCGCCAACGAGTAATGCATAATCGCTGTCTTTAAAAGCAACGTTAGGATCATCAGTACAAATAACATCGGCTAACAGTGGGAATGCACAGTCATCTAATTCCATTTTAACGCCTTGTAAAGCGTCCATCGCAGGGGTGATATCCAATAATTGTAATATCACTGGCTGATCGTCGCCGAGCATGGCGCCAGAGGCGATTCTGAAGAGTAGGGCATAGCCAATTTGGCCAGCTGCACCGGTAACGGTAACGCGTGCGGGTTGCTTCATTGTAACGTTCCTTAGCTTGTCGTTAATGTGGTGGTTACCACGAAAGCCATCATTTTAACGCTACCCATTATTAAATGCTATTAGGCTTATGGTGTTGCTTAGAATTTTGATTTCTATCTTTAGAGGGTTTTACAGGGAATCTGGGGCGAAGTTTTTACAATAGCTATGGCAATATGAGTGCATATTGCCGCTAATTCCCTTAAAATGCGCATCTTTTGAACCACCTGTTGATCTATCATGAGCGATTTACCCCTTTTTGTTGATGCCACTGAAAGCGAGCAGACCTCCCCACTCAGTGAAGCTAATGCGACTGTTGTTGGCAAAACTGCTTTCAATAAACTGCAAAAACGTTTGCGCCGTTTAGTTGGAAGTGCCATCGAAGATTACAATATGATCGAAGAGGGCGACCGTGTGATGGTTTGTCTCTCTGGGGGTAAAGACTCATACACCATGCTAGAAATTCTTATGAATCTTCAGCAGAGTGCGCCTGTTAACTTTGAGTTAATTGCCGTCAATTTAGATCAGAAACAGCCCGGGTTTCCAGAGCATGTACTACCCACTTATTTAAACGAGGTGGGCGTTCCGTTTCACATTCTTGAAAAAGATACTTATAGCATTGTTAAGGATGTGATTCCCGAGGGTAAAACCACTTGTGGGCTATGCTCGCGTTTAAGACGCGGGTCACTTTACAATTTTGCCCAGCAAATTGGGGCAACTAAAATTGCCCTAGGCCACCACCGCGATGATATTATTGAAACGTTGTTTTTAAACATGTTTTATGGCGGCAAATTAAAAGCCATGCCACCTAAACTGCTAAGCGATGATAAGCGCAACGTGTTGATTAGGCCACTTGCTTACTGCAAAGAAGTGGATATAGAAAAGTTTGCAAAGGCTAAAAACTTCCCCATTATTCCTTGTAATCTTTGTGGTTCTCAGGAAAATCTTCAGCGGCAGGCTATAAAGGCAATGCTGCGCGAATGGGACCGTAAACACCCCGGTCGTACTGAGAGTATTTTTGGTGCGATAAAAAATGTTGCCCCTTCTCAATTGGCAGATACTGAATTGTTCAACTTTGTCGACCTTGAGCAGCAACGCGCCGAACCCGAGGCGCCTGATAACGACCTCCTAAACTTGATCAACCTGTGAGTGTATATGTATTCACTGATAAGAAGTCTCCTTTTTACTCTTCCTACTGAAACTTCACACAATGTTTCATTAACTTCGCTCGACGCTATGGAGCGGATGGGTCTAATTGGCCTGGTAGGGCATGATGTTGAAGATGATCCTCGCCATGTGATGGGTTTAACGTTTCCAAACCCTGTGGGCTTAGCGGCAGGCCTTGATAAAGATGGTGACCACATTGATGCAATGGCGGCGCTCGGTTTTGGTTTTATTGAAATTGGCACGGTCACGCCGCGTCCACAACCAGGCAACGATAAGCCCAGGTTATTCCGTTTGCCCAAAGCAAATGCCATTATTAATCGTATGGGCTTCAACAATAAAGGTATCGACTACCTAATTGAGCGCGTTAAAGAAGCCAAATATCGTGGTATTTTGGGGATTAATATCGGTAAAAACTTCGACACGCCGGTCGAGCGTGCTGTTGATGACTACCTAATTTGCATGCGGAAAGCTTATCCTCATGCCAGTTATATAACGGTGAACTTATCCTCGCCTAATACCCCTGGCTTGCGTGACTTGCAGTTTGGTGAGCCGCTCAACAACTTACTTAGCGCTTTAAAAGCTGAGCAACAGGTGTTAGCGGACTTACATGCGGTGTATGTGCCGCTGGTTGTAAAAATCGCCCCAGATATGATTGAAGAAGACGTTAATACGGTAGCTCAAGCGCTGGTTGAAAATGGCATCGATGGCGTCATTGCGACAAACACCACGATTGATAAGCGTGCGGTAGCTAACTTACCCCATGGTTCAGAGATGGGCGGACTAAGTTGGCAGCCCGTTCGCGAGAAATCAACTAAAGTCGTTAGCCTGCTAGCTAAAGCCTTGGATGGTCGTTTACCTATTATTGGGGTGGGTGGTATAGATTCTGGCGATGCTGCCTTGGAAAAACAAACCGCAGGTGCCGAATTAGTGCAAATTTATACTGGATTTATTTATCGAGGACCAGCCTTGGTGGCTGAATGTGCTAAATCACTGAAGATTTGATAGACCTAGGCAGGGTTGCACTAGGTCCGTTGCCAGTTTTTGACTGGGCTTGTAAGTCTTGCCTAGTGGTTGATTAAACCTGAGACACCGACACCGTCCCAGTGATCGCTGCGTCCTTCACGCCAGCCACTTATCCATTGATTTCTGGCTTCGCCGCCAGTATGAGGACAATTGGTTTTAGATTTGCCAGTGATACCGGCACGGTAGCCTCTATTGAAGCTGCGAGCACTGCTGTCTCTTTTTTGTTTTTTCATAGACTTACCTCTAGCTTGATTGAAAACAGAAGGTAGAAAACTATCTTCTGGTCTCCCAAAGGAGCATCTCCAGTTCAACAAGACTTGATTAAAAAGTGAACTATAAAAAAGATCTAAATTGTGCCTTTTTAATATCAAAGAGCTATTTAAATTAGTATTCTTTGTAAAATCTGATACTTACGTCACGCTAGAATAGCGTTTTTATTGGTTTAAAGAATATAAAACCAGGCTTTTGGATCTAAACGATCTAAGAAGCCGAGGAGTAAATATGTCACAACAGTTTTTTGCAATTTGCCCTAAAGGCTTTGAAGAACTGATTATCGAAGAGCTCAATTCGTTGGGTGCGGAGCACTGCAAAGCCACTGTTGGCGGAGTGCACTTTGGAGGAGCTATTGAGGTGGCTTATCGCGCCTGCTTGTGGAGTCGTCTTGCCAATAAAATTTTGCTGCCGCTAGCTTCTGCCCCAGTTAGAAACATCGATGACCTCTATAAGGTTTGCCGTGATATTGATTGGGACGAGCACCTCGATACCACGCGCACCTTCTCGGTTGACTTTAATGGTTCTGCGTCCTATCTGCGAAATACCCATTTCGGGGCACTGAAAGTCAAAGATGCTGTGGTTGATTACTTTAAAGATAACCATGGCGAGCGCCCCTCTATTGCTAAACAGCGCCCAGATATCCAGCTCAATGGCCACCTTAACAAAGGGCAGTTTACCCTTTACCTTGATTTATCTGGGGAAAGTTTGCATCGCAGAGGTTACCGTCTTGATGGTGGTTTGGCACCCTTGAAAGAAAACCTGGCGGCAGCCATTCTGATTCGTGCAGGTTGGCCTGCAATTGCAAAACAGGGTGGCGCACTATTAGACCCGATGTGTGGCTCGGCTACCTTGCTGATTGAAGGGGCGATGATGGCCGCCGATATCGCACCAGGTCTGGAGCGTGATTATTTTGGTTTTGACGGTTGGCTAGGGCATGTGCCGGCAGTTTGGCGTAGCTTGGTCACGGAAGCAGAGCAGCGCCGCGATGCAGGCTTGGATCGTGGTTTACCCGAAATCCGTGGTTACGATGCTAGTGTAAAAGCGTTAAATGCCGCTGATGAAAACATTGATCGTGCCGGTCTGAGTCGATATGTACGTGTCTCGCGCAAAGAATTACAGCATTTCGCTATTCCAACGCATACCGAAGTTTTGCCGGGTCTCGTGGTCACTAATCCACCTTATGGAGAGCGCCTTGGAGATGAAGAAGCACTAGTCCATCTTTATCAATATCTAGGTGAGCGTATGCGGCGTGGCTTTGAAGGCTGGCAGTTGGCTATGATCACGGGCAATCCCAACTTGGGTAAGCGGATGGGCTTGCGCAGTTACAAACAATACCAATTTAGAAATGGCAATATTCCCTCTAAGTTGTTGTTATTCAAGGTAGAGCCTTCAGCCTTTGTTATTGATGCCGCCAATCGTCCTGGTGCTGAGATTCCCACTGTTGGTAAGGAGCAACTCGAGCTGAGCGACGGCGCACAGATGTTTGCCAATCGACTCAAGAAAAATCTTCGTACCACGGGTAAGTGGGCAAAGCAGCAGGGGATTGAGTGTTATCGATTGTACGATGCCGATTTGCCCGAATATGCCGTGGCGGTCGATATTTATGGCTCGCGTGTCCATGTCAGTGAATATGCACCACCTAAGACTATTGACCCAGTCATCGCCCAGCAGCGCGTCGATGAGGTGATGGCTGTTATTCCAGAAGTATTGGGCGTGAACCCTCAATGGCTCTATTTAAAGCAGCGGCAACGTCAAAAAGGGGCTGAGCAATACAACAAATTTGATACCCAGCAAGACTTTTTCGAAGTGAACGAAGGAAAGGTCAAGCTGTTGGTGAATCTAAGTGATTATCTCGATACCGGTTTATTTTTAGACCATCGTCCGGTGCGTTTGGATATCGAAAAACGCGCTCAAGGTAAGCGCTTTCTGAATCTATTTTGCTATACCGGTAGTGCGACCATTCATGCCGCTGCAGGGGGCGCTTGGTACACCACAAGTATTGATATGTCTAATACGTACTTACGTTGGTTATCAAAAAATTTAGCCATTAATGGCTTTAGTGAATCTAAGCATCGCGTTGAACGTGCCAACGTTTTAGAGTGGTTACAGGGTGAGGCTGACCAACAATTTGATTTGATTTTGTTAGACCCGCCGACGTTTTCAAATTCTAAACGTATGGAAGAAGTTTTTGATGTTCAGCGAGATCACGTGGCGCTTGTAGAGGGTTGTATGGCACGTTTGGCGAAAGATGGATTGTTGATCTTTTCCAATAATTACCGCCGCTTTGTCATCGATGAGGGTTTAGTGTCTAAATACAGCGTTGAGGACGTAACAAGCCAGACCATCGATAAAGATTTTGCGAGACATGCCAACATTCACAAATGTTGGCACATCCAGCACCGCAACGATTAACGACTTCTAAGCTTTGGTTTACCGCCGCGCTTCTTTGGCATGTGGCGCGGTGTTTTGGGTAAACCAGTGTGCTGGGTAGCAAAGGTTTTCCCTGTGCCGGCTTTAGCAAAAGCACCACGCGGCTGTTCGCGGGGGATCAGGTGCTTTTTACCGTTACCAATGAGATCGGCACGGCCCAAGCGTTTTAGGGTCTCACGCAACAAAGGCCAATTTTCCGGGTCGTGATAGCGTAAAAACGCTTTGTGGAGACGACGAGCTTTTAATCCTTTGGCGGTAAATACGCTCTCACTAGAGTGAGTGACTCGACCCAGCGGATTTTTCTCTGTGTAATACATCGCGGTGGCATTGGCCATGGGTGAAGGATAGAAAGTTTGCACCTGGTCGGCTCTGAAACCGTTGCGCTTCAACCACAGGGCAAGATTCATCATGTCCTCATCGCTGGTGCCTGGATGGGCGGCGATAAAGTAGGGAATCAAGTACTGTTCTTTGCCGGCTTCTTTGGAGTACTTATCAAACATTTCTTTGAAGCGGTCATAAGTGCCCATACCGGGCTTCATCATTTTACTGAGTGGTCCATCTTCGGTGTGCTCAGGGGCGATCTTAAGGTAGCCACCGACATGGTGTTTAACAAGCTCCTCAACATACTCAGGGGTTTCTACAGCCAAGTCATACCGCAAGCCCGAGGCGATTAAGATACGCTTCACACCACCGATATCGCGCGCTTTTCGGTAGAGGTTAACCAGTGGCGTCTGATCGGTATCAAGATTCTTGCAAATGGTGGGATAAACACAGGCTGGACGTCGGCAGCTAGCCTCGATTTCTTTACTTTTGCAGGCAAGGCGCCACATGTTGGCGGTAGGTCCACCAAGATCGGAAATAGTCCCTGTAAAACCGGGTGTTTTATCGCGAATATTTTCAATTTCACGAAGAATGGAGTCTTCAGAGCGACTTTGAATAATTCGACCTTCGTGCTCGGTAATCGAGCAAAATGAGCAACCACCGAAGCAGCCGCGCATAATATTAACCGAGAAGCGAATCATTTCATAAGCTGGAATTTTTGCATCGCCGTATTTTGGGTGCGGAATGCGCTGATAGGGAAGCTCAAAAACTGAATCTAGCTCGTCGGTTTCCAATGGAATGGGTGGTGGGTTTTGCCAAACAAAACGCTGCCCGTGTTTTTGAACCAATGAGCGTGCGTTACCAGGGTTGGTTTCTAAGTGAAATACACGCGAAGCATGCGCGTAGTGCACTTTGTCTTCAACCACTTCTTCGTAGGAGGGAAGTACGATAGTTGCTTCTTTGGCGATTTTTGCAGCCGCCGCTTTGTCGAGATCAACGACGTTTACCACGGAGGTGTCGCCATCACCCTCTACAACGATGCTTGGATTGCTATCCATGGCTTCGTAGGGGTTAGGTATGGGGTCAACTCGACCGACCTTGTCTACGTCTCGAGAGTCGATGTAGGCGACATCGTTGGGAAGTTTGTTAAGTATAAACGCGGTACCGCGTACATCACGGATACTATCGATAGATTCTCCGCGAGCAATGCGGTGGGTGATATCAACAATGGCCCGCTCGGCATTGCCATAAATTAATAAATCGGCTTTAGCATCTATCAACACCGAGCGACGGACTTTTTCACTCCAGTAATCATAGTGGGCCAAACGACGAAGAGAGGCTTCAATGCCGCCAAGGATGATAGGAACATCTTTATAGGCTTCGCGACAGCGCTGGGAATAGACCAGTGAAGCTCGATCAGGACGCTTACCGCCCTCATTGTTTGGCGTGTAGGCATCATCGTGACGTAGTTTCTTATCCGCGGTATAGCGGTTGATCATCGAGTCCATGTTACCGGCAGCAACACCAAAATAAAGGTTGGGTTTGCCGAGTCTTTTGAAGTCACTGGCATCATGCCAGGTAGGTTGGTCGATAATACCTACTCGATAGCCTTGGGCTTCGAGGTTACGCCCAATAACTGCCATCCCAAAACTTGGATGGTCAACGTAGGCATCGCCTGTAACAATAATAATATCGCAACTATCCCAGCCGAGAGCATCCATCTCTTCACGCGTCGTTGGAAGAAAGGGAGCTGGGCCATAACATTCAGCCCAATACTTATCGTAGGAAAATAGGTGTTTAACCTTACTCATGGCGATCAAAATACCTGCTGGCTGGGCCGACCGGCTGTTTTAACTGGGTTCGGCGAAAATTGTGGGTTTCTTGTAAAAACCAATTTACAGTTGTTAATCAACTAATCGCTAATATTAACACTTGTCGCATGGCTAACCCACTGAAATTTCAGCTTCATCGTCCTAATTTATCGCATGGTTTTTAGGGTTTATGAATCAGCGTGTTGGCTAATCATCATAGGCATGTTTCTTGATAAAAATACTGTCTTCTTCCTCAATTTCTTGCCAGTCGCGCTCCATTCGTTCACGTTCTTTAGATTTTTTATCGCTAATCGCCTGCATTTGCTGTTGGGCTTCGGTGGCTAATGCCTGAAGCTCATTGGTTTTGGTCAATTTGTCAGGTCGCTTAGAACGCTGCAAAAGATTTAAGCAGGTGGTGCAGTTGTGTACAACAACGCTAAAGCGTTTATCTTGCATAGCTTCATTGGCGGCAATTTCATGGCTTTTAATTTGCAGCTCTAGCATGGCGTGCTGTAAATCCATTTTGAGCGGGGCTGAGTCTTTAGCGCTGATGGTTTTTGCATCAATCATATTGTTGAGCAATTTTCCAAGTGTTCTAATCGCGTTTTTTGCATCACTTAACCCCGCAACAGTATCGGGAATGTCCATTTCAAACGGCGCGCTCAGTTGTTCTTGAATCGCGCTCATCATTACAATGGTTTGCTCAAGTCTGGAGGCAAGTGCACTATCCCTAGGGTTGAGTTGCGTTAAGTTGCCATAAAGATTTCTGAGCTTGTGAAGTACCATGAGGCGTAGGCGAGGGGATAGGACTCTATTGCTATCGTCAACCAACAAATCCTGTAAAAGAGTGGCGCGTTGCCGCAAGATAGCCGTTTTACGCTGACGCTCTCGCCTTTTTTTGTCGGCAGCCTGCAAAATGGCTGAGGTAAATACCATAAGCAAGATGCAAGCAAGAATAATGACTACAGTTGTCTTTGACACGTAATTCTCTTTTAAAGCGGTGAATACATTAAGTATAGTCGGCAGACTTTGGGAAAGTTTTTAAAAAAATAGATTTTTTTTCCCCTTTAGCTTGACTCGGGGGCGAGCGCTCCCTAAAATGCGCGCCATCTTGATTGAAGCGGCGCACACGCGCTAATCAAGGGACTGCGTCCCCTTCGTCTAGTGGCCTAGGACATCGCCCTTTCACGGCGAGAACAGGGGTTCGAACCCCCTAGGGGACGCCACTTTTTTTTACCCATCATGGGTTTCGTGTGCGGGATTAGCTCAGTTGGTAGAGCGATACCTTGCCAAGGTATAGGTCGTCGGTTCGAACCCGATATCCCGCTCCAATTTGTCCCCTTCGTCTAGTGGCCTAGGACATCGCCCTTTCACGGCGAGAACAGGGGTTCGAACCCCCTAGGGGACGCCACCTTTTCCTTAATGAACCTCTTGTATAGTTCGCTTGGCTTCTAGTATGTTGAAGCTAGCTCCTCGACTTTCTGCTTCGTATCGTAATTCATCGAGTTGAGAGTATTTATCAATTTCTTCATCGGTTAAAAAGTGCATACAATCGCCACTAAAATACCAAAATAAATCGCGCGATACGGCGGGTGTTAGGTGGGGGTAGCTGGCAACAATTTGGCATAGCAGTGCTTGCCCCTCGCTGAAAAACGCTTCATTGATGTGTGTGGCAGACACCAAGGATTTAAGCCGTGTAAGAAATTCGTGATCCTGAGAACTAAAGCTCTTTCCGGCAAAGGGTGGCGTCGTTTCAACAGTTTGAAGTAATTGTGTCAACAATTGACGGTGATAACCCTGATAATCCATCTTTGAATCTCGCTTTGTCCGCCCATCTAGGACAGAGTTTGTGTATAATTTGCGTTTTATCTAAAACACGTCTTAAACCACATTTTAACACTTGGGGACGCTTATGTCTGATCCAGCCGCTATTTCTATTCGCGGATTAACAAAAACTTACAGTAACGGCTTTCAAGCGCTAAAAGGCATTGATTTGGATGTCCAGGCTGGAGATTTTTTTGCGTTACTTGGACCTAATGGTGCGGGTAAATCAACCACTATCGGCATTATTTCATCGCTTGTTAACAAGACGGCCGGTAGCGTTGCAGTATTCGGTACCGACATTGATGATAATTTCCCTAAGGCCAAGCGCGATATAGGTATCGTGCCACAGGAATTTAATTTTAATATTTTCGAAAAGCCTTTTGATATTTTGGTCAATCAAGCGGGATATTACGGTATGCCTCGTGCTGAAGCCGTCAAAAATGCTGAGGTGTTTTTAAAAGAACTCGGGCTTTGGGAAAAGCGCATGGTGCCTTCTAGAACATTGTCGGGGGGAATGAAGCGTCGATTGATGATTGCTCGTGCGCTTATCCATAAGCCTCGTTTGTTAATTCTTGATGAGCCAACGGCAGGGGTAGATATTGAGCTGAGACGTTCAATGTGGAAGTTTATCCAAAAGATTAATCAGCAAGGCACCACCATTATTCTGACAACTCACTATCTTGAAGAAGCCGAACAACTTTGCAAGAACATCGCCATTATTAATCAAGGTGAAATCGTCGAAAATACTGACATGAAGAGTTTGTTGCGCAGGCTCAAAAAAGAAGTGTTTGTGCTGGATAGTGTCCATGACTTGCCGCTCGATATTTCTGTGACTGGTCATAAAGTAAATCGGGTCGATGACCGCACCTTAGAAATTGAAGTCGACAAGGGTCAATCCCTGAATGCTATTTTTTCATTACTTGCTGATAGCGGGGTGGAGATCGCCTCGATGCGCACCCGAGCGAATCGACTTGAAGAGCTTTTTGTCGAATTATTGAATCCATCGCAGGGAGAAAATGCATGAATTATGCAGAAATGCTAACGGCTTTTGTGACGTTGGTGCGCAAAGAGATTCGTCGCTTTATGCGTATTTGGGTACAAACCCTTGTGCCACCAGCAATCACCATGACTTTGTATTTTGTTATCTTTGGTAAGCTGATTGGCTCACGCATCGGTGATATGGGTGGCTTTAGTTATATGGAGTTTGTTGTGCCCGGCTTGATTATGATGTCGGTTATCAATAATTCCTACTCGAATGTCGTATCTTCATTTTTTGGTGCGAAATTTAACAAAAGTATTGAAGAGTTATTGGTATCCCCAACTCCAAGCTTTGTTATTTTAAGCGGTTACGTGTTTGGCGGTGTAGCTCGTGGCTTGTGTGTGGGAGCCATTGTCACGCTAATGTCGACGTTCTTTACTGACTTGAATATTCAGCACATGGGGATAACGCTACTCACTGTCATTTTGACGTCTATCATGTTTTCTTTGGCAGGCTTTATCAATGCGGTTTATGCGAATAGTTTTGACGATATCAATATTATTCCTACCTTCATTCTGACGCCTTTGATCTATTTAGGTGGTGTTTTTTACTCGGTCTCCCTGTTGCCAGAATTTTGGGCGGGAGTGTCTAAGATCAACCCAATGCTGTACATGGTCAACACGTTTAGATATGGAATTATCGGCGTTTCAGATATTGATTATCGGGTGGCTTTTGGAATGATTGTGGCCTTCATTGTAGTGATCGGTAGCGTCGCCTACTACCTACTTGAAACGGGTCGTCGTATTCGTACGTAGGAGTGACTTATGCATGATATTCCCTTAGGTAAAGAGACTGGCTACAGCTTTAACTACGACGCTTCATTACTGGCACCTATTGAACGAGCGATGGGGCGAAAGAGTTTGTCGATTGATCCATCCATTTTTGTCGGCAAGGATATCTGGAATGCCTATGAAATCTCTTGGCTGAATGAAAAAGGCTTGCCACAAGTCAAAGTTGCCAAGTTGGTGGTTCCGTATCATTCGCCCTGTATTGTGGAATCGAAGTCACTCAAGCTTTATTTTAATAGTTTTAATCAATCAACCTTTGCTAGTACAGAGCAGGTTGAAGCGTTGATGCAACAAGACATCAGTCGTTGTGTAGGTGCGCAGGTAGAGTTGTTACTGCAAGACGTAGAACATGCGCAACACTTTGCGATTGATGCTTTTGCAGGCGAGTGTTTGGACCACCAGGATATCACGATTGATGTTTATCAAACGGACCCATCACTATTAATCGCCACTAATAGCATGGTTGAAAAGCGAAGAGTGTATTCAAATTTGCTTCGCTCATTGTGCCCTGTGACGTCTCAGCCTGACTGGGCTTCTGTATACATTGAGTACTCTGGCCAAGCTATCGATGAGGCCTCTTTGCTTAGGTATAT
>Ga0181571_10000899_pt1 | contig 20656 bp, 18 predicted proteins | sample 101ome_17_FD_132440 | JGI IMG/M metagenome (GOLD analysis project Ga0181571, IMG submission 132440) | Coastal salt marsh microbial communities from the Groves Creek Marsh, Skidaway Island, Georgia - 101407AT metaG (megahit assembly) | ecosystem: Environmental > Aquatic > Marine > Intertidal... | reverse complement strand
GTTAAATCTTCGTGTTGTGAATCAAGGTACTGCTTACGCTCCGACTGCGAACGAAACTCATCGATCGCGGCCAAGTTGATCGCTCCTAAACGCGTAATTTTACGAGCCAGCTCATCGAGTTCGGCTTGAAGCCCGTTCAAGGAAATGTCATCCGTGACCGTCTCAAGCGCTGTGTCAACGGTCCAGTCGTCTTCCTTTAGCCGCTCAACCAGGGTTTGCTGCTGCACGAACATGGTTTGTTTCTGAAGACGTTGCTGCTCTAGCTGCTGATTGAAGGCATCTCTCCGTTGCTCTATCGCGAGTCGCTTCTGATCTGCTGTTCGCATTTCCGTTTCAATAGCGGACAACGCATCTCTGGCCTCCGACAAGCGTTCTTCGACGACAAGCCGATGATTGAGTTGTTCATCCAGTTGCGCCCGTAAGGTATCAAGCGCGCTGTCATCACTGGTCGCTAGTTCCTCTATAATCTGCTCACGCTGATTTTGCAGCTCTTGGTACTGCTGTTGCAGTCGTTCAATCGCTTGCTCGGTTGCCGCTATCTGAGCGAGGCACTGCTGTTCTCGAAGATTGAGTTGATAGCTCTGATCCCGCGCATCCCGCGCCGCCTGTCTCAGAGTATCCAGTTTTTCTCGATGGCTTTCTCGCAAGGCGATGAGACGTTCGCGCTCATTGGCATCGACTTCCATCGACTCAATCGCGTCAGTGAGCTCTCGTCTGGCCTGTCCGATCGCGGCTTCTTCCTGTTCATACTCGGCTCGCGAATCTGCAAGCTCAGCCTCAATTTGGGCGCGGCGCTCACGCTCCGTGGCAAAGCGCGCCAGTGCCGCCGACATTTCCGCATTTACCGCGCTCTGCTCCGACATAACCTCTTGCACGCGCACACGAGCGACCTCAGACACACTCTCCTGCTCGGATATCGCGCTTTCAAAACGGTTACAGCGCTCTTCCAGCTCGTTCACCGCGACTCCAAGGGCGATGCGTTCAGTACGTAGTGAGTCTATTTGCTCCTGCCGATACAGTGCGCTGTCGCCTTGTTCCATGGGCTGAGAGAGACGAATCCAATCGGGTCCAAACCAGACTCCCTCGGGCGTGATAAGTGATTCGCCAGCCTCCAGACTCGATCTCGCTTTCTGTGCTTCGTCAATCGAGTCTACAGTACGTATGCTATTGAAGTAGCTAGGAACCCATTCACTCTGAACAGCGGATGCCAGTGTGCCCTCGCGTTTGTCACGGCAGGTCTGACCTTGCAGATAGAAACGTGCGGCACTGAAGGCGTCCAAGGCATGAGCGGGAAGATCGGCTGACTTCGAGAGCAAACCGTGCAGGTCGTCGCCAAGGACACGTTCTGCTGCGATTCTCCAATTTGCGTCTACCGACAGCGTTTCAACCAAAGGGCTGAGATCGGACAGGCCCGCTTGCTCAATCCACTGTAAGAGCGTGTCGCCTGAATTAGATTGATCGCGTTCCTGCAGCGACTCTAGAGCGGACAAACGTCCGCCCACCTGCTGTAGCTTTGTCTGCGTTTCACTGAGTTCGCGACGAGCTTCAGCGAGTTGTACCCGCAGTGTATCCCTCTGCTCAGATGTGCTGAGTCGCTGCGCTTCGAGCTCTGACCGCTGGCTTTCAAGAATCTCTAGGCGCTCCGCATAATCTTCGCTCGCTTCAGCTTGGCCAATTTCGCTTAAAGAGGCCAATTCGGAACTGAGCTGTTCAGTCCGTCTCGCTAAACGGCTCAATACCTGCTCTAGGTGCTTAATGCGTGACTGTTGTACCTCACTTTGCTGCCGCGCGACCGCGGCTCTCTGATTGAAGCCGTCCCAGTGCTGCTGCCAGTCTTGCATGGCGATTTCGGCATCGTTCAGGCTATCGCTTGCCTGCTGTGCGCGAGCTTCAACCTCTTCCTTTTCTGGGAGCAGTACGTCAAGAGCCTCGCGCGCGTGACCCAGTGCCAACTCGTCACCACGCAGCGATTCACTCGCCAAGCCCAAGCTTGCCTCGGTTTGAGCAAGTCTTTGCTGCAACTGGCCTTGACGCTGTTGCTGGAACTGAATTGCCTGCTCAAAACGCGTTACTTCGGCGCCAATCGAATAGTATTCCGCCTGTATCTGGTTACATTTCTCGGTTGAATCGCTGTATGCGAGGCGCGTTTGCTCCAACTGTGCTTCGAGCGCACGATACTCTGCAATTACACCCTCTCTCTGCGTTTCCAAGTCATTAATGGAATAAGCCAGCGATTCGACTTGAATCGACAGATCTCGCCATTGCATGGCCGCGACTTGAGCCTTTGCCTCTCGCTCTCTGGATCGAAACTCTTTGTATTTTTCCGCCGCCTGAGCCTGCCGCTCAAGATGGTATATCTGCCTAGATAATTCATCACGTATATCTTGCAAACGCTCTAGATTCTCAAGCGTACGTCGCATGCGATTTTCGGTCTCGCGACGACGCTCTTTGTACTTAGATATTCCCGCCGCCTCTTCTATGAACACTCTGAGCTCTTCGGGTTTGGATTCAATTAAGCGAGAGATCATACCCTGCTCAATAATCGCATAGCTTCTCGGACCCAAGCCGGTACCCAAGAAAATATCCGTGATGTCTCTGCGGCGACACTTGGTACCATTCAGAAAGTAATCAGACTGCCCAGCGCGGGTTACAAGCCGGCGAATGGCTATTTCAGAAAAGCGCGCGTACTCCCCACCGAGCGTACCATCGCTATTGTCAAAAACGAGCTCGATTGAGGCCTGGCCTACCGGTTGCCGCCCGCCTGAGCCATTAAAGATGACATCGGTCATGGACTCACCGCGCAGGTTCTTCGCGGAACTTTCCCCCATTACCCACCGAACCGCATCGATAATATTGGATTTTCCGCAGCCATTCGGACCAACAACCGCACTCATATTATGGGGAAATTGCACGGTAGTAGGGTCGACGAAGGACTTAAATCCAGCGAGTTTAATTGACTTTAATCGCATTCTTTTATGTTGGCGGAGAGCGTCGTAAAACGCCCTCCTGGGCCCTTATAGTGTCAAAGCTGAAAGTGTACCTGCTTTCAGGCTTTTCGACTATGGCTTAGGGGATAGTCGTCAACCGTTTGGTGCTAATATCACGGACACCAGCTCGTCCGAGGAAACGGGCACGGACAGCAAGCTTTCCGACTTAAAAGGCGCGCCCGCGCTCGACGCACTTCCGGTCAAAGACAAGTGCGCGCTGACAGACACTTCGGAGCGCGCCGAAAGCTTTTGACCTGCCATAGAATCGGAATCCGTTAAAACAACGCGCGCGGGTAGCTCTGAGACCTGCAACCGCTTGACGGCAATCGGCATACCACGTGTCACGCCCGCATCCCGCACCACCAAAAAAACGGTCCCTGTGGCGTTCGATGGCACCTCAGAAAAGGCAATATCGAGTGTCAGCGAAGCAGACGTCGCAGTACCTTCCGATAAAACAGTTGCGCTCGGCTCAATACCCAGCGCGGACGCGGCGCGCGCCAACAAGTCATCCAGCACCTCAGCCTCGGCTGTACCGTTTGAGCTCATTGCGCGCAAAACGCGCCAGTGCTTTATAGCCTCACCGTAGTCATCTTTTTCAAAAGCTGCCATTCCCAGCAATCCAAGCGCCGTTTGTTGTCGGGGATTCAGGCTAACCGCTTGATCTGCCCAAAGCTCGGCCTGCTCGTCTAAGGTTCTGTTGTTGGCCAAGTAGCGAGCCTGCGCCGCGTATGCGAGAAGCTGAGGCGCTTCTGGCGCCAGAGACACCATATGTGAGTAGACTTGACTCGCTAAGGGATACTGACCCTGCCCCATGTAGTAGCCACCCAGTAACCCGAGATAATCCATATTGTCTGGGCGACTGCGCAAGCGTTCTTCAATTTGGGCAACGAGCGCGCGCACATCCGACTCAGGCGCGTTTTCGTCTATGGCCGCAAGCGATTCTGCAATCGCTAAATCTTGCTGGGCTCCGACATGAGAGTAAACCCAGTAGCCGAACCCGCATGCCAACACGACTCCGAGTGCGACACCCCGAACCGGAATACGATGTCCTGTGCCATCCGCTTCGGGCAGCTCATCAATGCCTTCCTCTATGAGTCTGAGAGCGGCTTCGTCGGTCAGGCTTGGATCTTCCGCCTGAAGCTCCTGACGGCGCAAGGCCAACCACTCTAGGTTGGCTTGCTTGCTGGTGGGATAGCTGCGCTGCCGGCCGCTGTAGTACCAAAATGCGGCAGCGAGCACCAAAGCGGCGAGCGCGAGAGGCAACACTAAATCAATCACGTATTATCCTTCAATAACTTTTCAATTTGGTCTTGTTTATCGCCCAGGCTGACTCTCGCTTTACGACTCCGCAAAACCACGCCCAACCACAAAAGCAAGCCCCCTAACAGCAAGACCCATGGAGCCCACCACAACCACAAGGTAACTCCAGTTCGAGCCGGCTTGTAACGAACGAACTCACCGTACCGCAATACCATCCCCGCAACGATTTCATCATCACTCAACCCCGCTTCGAGCTCCTGATATAAGCGGCGCCTGAGATCCTCTGATATCGGTGCATTGGAGTCTGCTATGGTCTGGTTTTGACACTTCGGACAACGCAATTCCTCTACTAAGGTCTGATAGCGCGCCTCGAGCTCCGGAGCCGAAAATTCATACGTTTCAATCACCGCGTACGATGTCGAAGAGCACAGAGCCAGGCAAATCATTAAAAGATATTTCATGGTAGTAAGGCTCTGTACGCTTCACCTAATGCGCCATTCCAAGTGCGATCGTTGACCTCCCCCACGTGGCGGTAGCGCACGACGCCCTCAGCGTCGATTACATAGGTCTCCGGCGCGCCGTAAACACCCAAATCTAGGCCAATCATGCCCTCTGGGTCTCTAATGACAACCTCGTATGGGTCACCCAAACGGCCGAGCCATGCGATAGCCTTACTGTCCGTGTCTTTGTAATTCAGCCCGACGATCCTCACGCCCTGTCCAGCCAAGCGCATCAAATAGGGATGCTCTGCAACACAAGTGGGGCACCATGTCCCCCACACATTCAACAAACGTGGCTCACCTTCGAAAACAGACTGGTCTACCGGCTGTTGACTATCGAGAATCGTTGCCCTAAACGCGGGCACTTGCTTTCCAATGAGCGCCGAGGGCAATTCCTTGGGGTCAAGCGACAAACCTTTGAATAAGAACCAAGCAAGAGCAGCGAACAAGCCCAAGGGCACAAATAAAAGCAGCCTACGCATGCGCTAGTGCCTCTTGTGGCGCAGACACTTTGACTTTTCGGTAACGCCGGTCGAACACCGTGACGAAAGCGCCAAAACCAATCAAAGTAGCCCCGATCCACATCCAGCGAACCATCGGTTTATAGTGTAATCGCATGGCCCAGGCACCATCCGAGCCGATGCTCTCACCCATGGCGACATAGAGATCCCGCCACAGGCCGGCGTCGATTGCCGCCTCAGTCATAACCTGCCCTGACGCTTTATACTGACGCTTCTGCGGCCGCAACTCAGCCACACGCTTATCTCGCCGATATACCGTTACGACCCCTTCATCTGCAACGTAGTTTGGACCTTGCACGCCACTTGATCCATGGAATTCGAAGCGGTAGCCGGCAAGTTCGGCCACGTCGCCAGGCGCCATTCTCAAATCGCGCTCAACGTTCCACTGGGTGACGACGACAACACTGATGATGCACATCGCAAACCCCAAATGAGCAAGGACCATTCCCCAATAGCTCGGGGTTTGACGCGTCACGACAGACCACAAGGTTGATCGCCCCTCTGCCTTGAGACGCAGATCACCAATCAAGCCCGCACCAATCCAGAAGGCCAGAAGTAAAGACAGCGAGACCCAAAGGTTAAAGTCTCCCCCGAGCCAGGGCAGAATAGCCGCGGCTAGGGTGCATGCGACAGCACCTTGTATCAGAATTTTGTTCCAGCGCTTGGGGTCATCGGACTTCCAGCGGGTGAAGGGACCAATCCCCATTACCGGCACTAAAACCGCCATCAAGGGCACAAATACGGCGTTAAAGTAAGGAGGACCAACAGAATACTTGCCCTGCCCCAGTGCATCCATGAGTAAGGGGAAGAGCGTTCCAAAAAGCACCGTAATGGTCGCCACAAGGAATATCACGTTATTGAACAGCAAGAGGGTTTCTCGCGACAGCCATCCGTAGCGAATATCGCTGTCCACCGCGGGTGCTCGAAGCGCGAAGAGTACCAAGGACCCCCCTACCACCACCAACAGAAACACGAGTATGAACAACCCTCTATCGGGATCACTGGCAAACGCGTGTACCGAAGTCAGTACGCCTGAACGCACCAAAAACGTACCCAAGAGTGATAGCGAGAACGTCGCTATCGCCAAGAGCACGGTCCAGCTTTTGAAGACTCCCCGCTTTTCAGTAACGGCAAGGGAATGTACCAGCGCGGTCCCCGCAAGCCAAGGCATGAAGGACGCGTTTTCAACCGGATCCCAAAACCACCAACCACCCCAACCCAGTTCGTAATAAGCCCACCACGAACCGAGCATGATACCCAGCGTCAAAAATCCCCACGCGACGTTCGTCCAAGGTCTCGACCAGCGCGCCCATGCTGCGTCCAGACGACCCCCTAGAAGAGCCGCGATAGCAAAGGCGAAGGCAACGGAGAAACCCACGTAGCCCATGTAGAGCAAGGGAGGGTGAATGATCAACCCAATATCTTGCAGTAAGGGGTTTAAGTCTTGACCATCCAGGGGGGCATTGGGCAAATGTCGTGCGAAGGGATTCGAAGTGAATATTGAAAACGATATAAATCCGATACTAATAGAGCCCATAACTGCCAGCACTCGCGCCATAAGCTTTACAGGCAGGTCAGAACTGAAGATGGCCACGGCCAGAGTCCAGCTCGCCAACACTAAAGTCCACAGCAGCATAGAACCCTCATGGTTGCCCCACACCGCCGAAAATTTGTAAAAACTGGGCAACATGGAGTTACTATTCGAGGCAACCACCACGAGCGAGAAATCATCGTTTAAGAACGACACACACAACATGGCAAAGCTGATTGCACAGAATACAAATAGACTCAGAGCAAGGGGGCGAGCGCTGTGCATGGCAGCAATACTACCTCGCCAAGCACCCCACATAGGAATCACCGTGAGCGCTGCGGCGCTAACCAATGCCATGATCAGAGCGAGCAAACCGTATTCGGCAATCATAATTTTTTCCCTGCGGCCTCGAGCGCCTCAGCCACCTCTGGTGGCATGTAGTTTTCATCGTGCTTAGCTAACACCTCGTGCGCCACAAAAACACCTTGTTCATTGAGCTGGCCAGCGGCGACGACGCCCTGACCTTCGTCAAAAAGATCTGGCAGGATACCCGAGTACACTACCGGCACGGTGCCAGCGTAGTCCGTGACATCGAATCGAACCTCAAGAGACGAGTTTGATCGCTTCACGCTGCCATCGACGACCATGCCGCCGACACGTATCTGGCGGTCTATGGGTGCTTTGCCGGCCACCACATCGGCGGGCGGGTAAAACAAGTTGATATTTCCCGATAGGCCGTTCACCACGAGACCGATACCGACACTGGAAAACACCACCACGGCAAGCACAACGAAGAGCCGTTTTTTCCGCTTAGGATGCATCGCCATCATTTACCTCCCTTTGACTTAAGGCTTCACAACGCGCCCTAATACGGCGCTTTTGACGAGAAAGCTGTCTGATTGGGACCATAATCAGAAGAAACCAAACTAAATAGGTGATCGCATAGCTCGACCATACGAAGGGGCCGTGCCCTGCCATCTGCCATAACTCAGTGAACGTTTCAAAGTACATCGGCTTTACTCCATGACCTCTTGCTGCACCCACTTGGTCTTGTTTTCCGACTCCAGTAGCGCCGCGCGAAGGCCGAGAAGAATTAAACAAACGTACAGGGCATATACCGCAACGATCATAAGTAGAAGTGGATAAAGCATACTTGGATCGATAGTCGTGCCACCGGTGAACTTGATCGATGCTGGCTGATGCAGACTGTACCACCAGTCAACCGACTTATAGATAATCGGAATATTGACCGTCCCAACGAGTGCCAAAATAGCGCAGGCCTTCGACGCAAGCGCCTTATTGTCGTAGGCCTCGTACAAGGCATATACGCCCAGATACAGAAAGAGTAACACTACCATGGAGGTGATTCGCGCATCCCAAACCCACCAAGTCCCCCACGTTGGCTTACCCCATATGGCGCCTGTGACGAGCGCAAGGAAAGTCAGTCCAGCCCCAATCGGTGCCGCAACCCGCATAGCAATGTCTGCCACCTTCAGTCGCCATATCAAACTTACGGCGCCCGCGATCGCCATGACGTAGTACCCGGCGAGTGACACCACGCTGACAGGAACATGAATGTAGATGATTCGATAGCTGTTTCCCTGTCGAAAATCAGGAGGGCTAAAGGCCAAGCCCCATATCGAGCCAACCAACAAGAGTAATAGAGTCAGAGGCAATAAAAAACGCAGAAGACGCCCAGCAAACGCATAAATCCAGGGTGGGGATCCAAGACGATGAAACCACGTCCAAGCCATTACAACACTCCCTTCTGAACGGACAAACTACACCTCCAAGCTGATTCTGATCGACGCGGCAATCGCGATGGGTGCAAGCGCCAAGGCCAACATTGCCAAGCCCATCATAATGCTCAATAAATCGACAATGGGCATCCCGGCGATTGCTCGAGCCACGACACCGGCACCCAAAATCAAAACAGGAACCTCCAACGGCAATAATAGAAGACTCAACAACATTCCGCCACGGCGGAGAGCTACAGTGATGGATGCACCTAAGGTCCCAAACGCACTCAAGACCAATGTTCCCGCAAACAGCGAGGCCATGAGAGGCACGATACCCTCAGATGGCATAGAAAGCATTGACGCAAATAAACCTGAACACAAAATTAAGGGTATACCAGCGACACACCAATGCGAGAGCAAATAGCCCATTGAAGCAAAATAAAGCGAGTGCCCCGACGTTACCAGCTGTTCTAAGGTGCCGTCATCGTAATCACCTCGAAACAAGGTTTCTACGCTGAGCAACGAAGCCAGCAGGGCCGTAATCCACATCAGACCGGGAGAAAACTCGCCCAACATCTCTCGCTCGGGGCCTAAGCCTAGCGGCATCATCAAGACCACAACCCCAACGAAAACGAGCGGGTTTAGCACAGCCGCAGGGCGCCTGAAGGCAAGCAAAACTTGTCTCGATAGGACTTTAAGAAGCACATTAGACACCGTGAATGACCCCCCTCCCCCCACTAAGATGCAAGCGCCGCAGTGTGCCTGCCATCAGTGGCTGGTGTGAGGTAAAGACGACTGCACCGCCGCGGTGAATTTGGTCATTAACGCACCGCTCAATCAAACCCACACCACTCACGTCAATCGCAGTTAATGGCTCGTCCAGAATCCACAGCCGAGGACTCGGTAAAACCAGTCTGGCCAACCCGATGCGCCGCTGTTGCCCCGCCGATAGGCGATACGCAGGCTCGTCTAGGTGCTGACCCAGACCAACGACCTGCAGCGCACGATCTGTCTCCTTTGCGGAGAATTGCGCATCGGCTCCCAAACTCAAAGCTAAATTTTCCCTCGGCGAAAAATCGGCTTTTACTCCGTTCTTGTGTCCGAGATAGAGGGTTGCGCCTTCGCGCTCACACTGACCGACCAGACTATTCGGCGCCAATCCTGCCAGCACTCTCAACAAACTCGTCTTCCCAGTGCCGTTATCACCGGTAACCTGCCACAACTCGCCGGCGTTCACCGACCAATCTAGATCCGCAATCAGGCACCGATCCCCTCGATGAATCGAGGCTTCATGGCAGCGGATCAAAGGCAAATTAGACACTTATAGGTTCACCATTCTAATCTTGGAAAGTGGTTGCGGCCGATTTGATCCCCGCAAACTTTCGAAATCGAACAAGCTACGATCCGCAAGCTGTGAAGGCCCAACATTGCCAATCGACTTGAATATCGTTTCTACGCGCCCGGGGTACTGACGCTCCCACTCCTGCAACATCAATTTGACTTGACCGCGTTGGAGATTGTCCTGCGAGCCACAAAGGTTGCAGGGAATGATGGGAAAACCCTTAGCCCCTGCAAAACGTTCAATGTCGCGTTCCTTGCAGTAGGCCAAGGGCCGTATGACCACATTTTTGCCGTCGTCGCTCAGGAGCTTAGGCGGCATAGCCTTCAGACTGCCCTGGAAAAACATATTTAAGAATAGAGTTTCAACGATATCGTCACGATGATGTCCTAAGGCAATTTTCTGGGCGCCGATCTCCTCCGCAAAACCATACAGGCTCCCGCGTCGTAAACGCGAGCACAATCCGCAGGTCGTCTTACCCTCGGGTATAACGCGCTTCACCACACTGTAGGTGTCGCGCTCGAGAATGTAGTACTCGACTCCCAGTGAATCTAGGTATGCAGGCAAAATATGCTCAGGGAAACCGGGCTGCTTTTGATCTAGGTTTACCGCTATCAGCTCAAATTGGATAGGTGCACTTCGCTGCAGGCTGATCAAAATATCAAGCATCGTATACGAGTCTTTCCCCCCGGAAAGACACACCATTACGCGATCACCCTCTTCGATCATATTATAATCAACGATAGCCTCGCCCACCTGACGCCGAAGCCGTTTTTGCAGTTTATTGAAATCATACTGAGCGCGATTCGTGGTGGTCACTCTGGCCTACCTGTAGGTAACGATCTTGACGGGCGCCATTTTACGCACCACAAGCGACCAAGGTCTACCGTAATTGACCGATATCAACTTGTAATTTGAAGGCTAACGCCGGACAATACAGCCGTTTTTTTTCACGCACGTCACAAGGAACCTGACATGAAACAACCCGTACGCGTTACCGTAACTGGAGCAGCCGGCCAAATTGGCTATGCGCTGCTCTTCCGAATTGCTTCTGGCGCCATGCTGGGAGACGACCAGCCCGTCATCTTGAAGCTGTTAGATATCACTCCAGCTCTGGACGCGCTTCAGGGCGTGCGTATGGAACTTGAAGATTGTGCTTTCCCCCTTCTCGCAGGAATAGAGTGCAGTGACGACCCCAACACCGCATTCAAAGATGCAGATTACGCCCTCCTAGTCGGTGCTCGCCCTCGCGGCCCTGGTATGGAACGCAAGGATCTACTTGAAGCCAATGCCGCCATATTCTCTGTGCAGGGTAAAGCGATTAACGACTATGCCAGCCGTGATATCAAAGTGCTGGTTGTTGGCAACCCAGCGAACACCAACGCTCTGATCACGCAGCGTAACGCGCCAGACATTGACGCAAAAAACTTCACTGCGATGACCCGACTCGACCACAATCGCGCCATGACGCAGCTCGCCATTAAAACCGGCACAACGGTCAACGACGTAACGAATATGACCATCTGGGGCAACCACTCAGCCACACAGTATCCAGACCTATTCAATGCCAAAGTAAACGGACAGCCAGCAATCGACATGGTTGAGCAGGATTGGTACGAAAACGACTTCATTCCAACCGTGCAGCAGCGTGGCGCCGCTATTATTAAAGCGCGCGGGGCATCCTCTGCAGCCTCGGCCGCCAACGCCGCCATTGCCCACATGCGTAGCTGGGCTCTTGGCACAGACGGCGATGACTGGGTATCGATGGGCGTTTATTCAGACGGTTCTTACGGCATTGCAGAGGGCCTGATCTACTCCTTCCCCTGCCGCTGCTGCAATGGCGAATGGGTTATAGTGCAAGACGTCGAAGTTGGTGAGTTTTCTAGAGCCAAAATGTCGGCGACCGAGCAAGAACTGATCGAAGAGCGTGACGCAGTAGCGCACTTGCTAGGTTGATATGCCCAGTAGCCCAGTTGCAACCAATCGCTATCATCACGGCAACCTTCGTGAAGTACTGATCGACTCGGCCGAACAGGCCATAGTGAGTCAGGCGGCTGAGGAACTCAGCTTGAGAGCGCTCGCCCGAGCAGCGGGCGTTTCTCAAACCGCACCCTATCGACATTTCAACGATCGTAACGAATTGCTCTCAGCGGTTAGTGAACGAGGGTATGTCCGCTTGATCGAACGCCTCTCGTCCACGATAGAACGCTCGTCGAGCAACCCAGGAGAACAAGTTAAGGCAGCAGCGAAATGCTACATCGGCTTCGCGATCGAAAACCCGTCGCTGTTTAAACTCATGTTTGGGCCACTGCTTCAACCCACTCATCAGTTCCCGCCCCTGCATGACAAAATTCGAGCCTGTAATAAACTCGTGCAATCGATGCTGGCAGCAGGTGTTCAGTCAGGCTCGATCATGAGCGAGGATTTACGCTATTTGACCAATACCGCATGGGCAGGAATCCATGGGCTAGCCACCTTGGTTATCGATATGCCGGATGTATTCGAAAGGCACATCGACATGGAGCACCAAATTGAAATCAGCGTGCGTACCCTACTAACCTAGGCGGGATTTTCGAGTTTTACGCACTTTGCCCGAGTCAGTCTACATCGGTAGCCACGAGCAGACCGCACAGCGTCCACTACCGAACCAAGCGGCTTAGACACTCCTTTTCGTCGCGTTGAGCATCAGTGGCGCTAACTCCCCACTTCACGCAAGGCGTGAATGGGCTCGGCCCTGACAGTGTGACGACAGCTTAGCCAGCCCACAAGTGCGATTGAAATGGGCGCGAGGGCTAGCACGACAAACCAGACAAACCCTATCGATTCATAGGCGGAGTCAAAGAAGGACTCGTGAATCCGCCAAACCGCGAGTTCGGCCGCTCCCAAACCGAGCAGAGCCGACAACACGCCTAGCGTACCGAACTCAAGCCAAACAGCCCGCGCTAAATCGGAAGAGCGAGCGCCCAGCGCCTTTAACACGGCGCTTTCATGTCGCCTTTCCCCTAATGTACTGCTAATCCCCATAATCAACACCAACACGCCAGCGAGGATAATCAGCAAGAGCACGCCCTCAACCGCCTTTGAAACGGATGACACAATGCTGCGAATTTGATCGATGATCAAATCAATTTCGAGCACGGTCGCCGTGGGAAACGAGCGAATAAGATCGTTAAGCAAACCCTTGTTTTGTGGTGGCAAATAAAAGCTGGTCAAATACGTACGGGCCACATCTCGAACCGCACTGGGCTCCACCAGTACAAAAAAATTCGGCTGCAAACTTTGCCAATCGACCTCTCGCAAGCTACTGACTTTCAGCTCCAATTCGTCTGCGCCAATCAAGTAGCGCAAGATGTCACCGACGACGATACCCGCACGTTCCGCGTACTCTCGATCGAGCGATACCTCATCAACCGTGTCTTCCGCCCACCAAGACCCACTCACGAGCTCATTTGTCGCAGGCAAGCTAGCCGTCCAGCTAAAATTGGTTTCACGTTGCCGACGAGGCCCCTCATTACCAGCCAGAGGCTCGCCGTTTATCGCGACCAGTCGAGCCCTCGACATTGGAAAAATAGCTTCGGTTGAACGGTCTTGTTCTGACAGGAAATCGCTGAAACGCTGGACGTCCGCCTGCTGTAGGTTTAGAACAAAATGATTCGGCGCATCTTCAGGAAGCTGCGACTGCCAGCGATCAATAAGACTCGTGCGAACTAAGGTAAGCAAGACCATGAGCATTATGGCGAGTCCAAACATAATGACGTTAAAACCATTGCGCTCGGAATGCCGCTTGAGATTACCCTTCGCTATCCGCCATCGCGCGTCAAAATCGGGAAGCATACCGACCAAACTCAGTACGAGTGTTCGCGAGCTCAACCAACCGAGCAAAACCAAACTAGCCACGCCCAGCAAGAGCGACAAGACCAAGACTGGGTTACCCGTGTAGAGCCACGTCAAGAAAGTCAGGCCAAACAGTGCGACGAAGAGATCTTGTCGCCCGAGCGAGGACTGCAGCACCATATCGTGCCGTAATACGCGCATAGGTGGCGCATTGGTAAGCCGAAAAAAACTCGGAACGACAAAGCTGAGAACGCAAATCAGCAGCGTGGCGGCACCTAATAGAAATGGTGCCGCCGGAAAGGCCACTGGTATGGAGCTATCGATCATATCGCGTAATATCCAAAGTACGACATGCTCAAGCCCCACCGCGGCAGTGAAACCAAGGCATAGTGCAATACCTCCAACGCAAAATAGAAGGCCGAGATACAAAAGAGCAACATCCCGACGAGTCGCGCCCAAGGACTTAAACACCGCAACGTAAGCAAAGTGTCGCTCGCTGAACCGTCGGGCCGCCATCATCATTGCGACTCCGGAAAGCAAAACGCCGCAGGCTCCTGCCAAGAGCAGAAAACGTTCAGCACGCTCTAGGGCCTGCGCGATACTCGGCTGGGACTCTGAGACTGACCGAATCCGTATTTCCTCGGCAAAAATGGCTTCGAGCTCCGATTCTGCGGTACCCAGTGCCTCTTGGCTCCCAGCAAGAAGTAAGCGGTATCCGAGACGCGAACCCGGTTGCAAAATGTTGGTGCGGTCGAGGTCGGAGAGCCTCATCAGCACTCTGGGCGCTGAATCAAACATCGACCCGCCACCATCGGGCTCAGATCGTATAACCCCCGCCACACGAAACTGGGCCTCACCGATCGTCACCTGACCACCGATGTCTAAATTTAAAAGCGGAAACAAACGCGGTGCTAACCAAACCTCGCCCGAATTTGGAAGCGCCTGTGTACTGTAGGCTCTTTCGAATGGGCCAGAACTGACAGTCAACTGACCTCGCAATGGATATTTTTCGCTGACGGCCTTCATAGAAACCAAGGCAAATTCTTCAGCGCCGCTTTGGAGCATACTCGGAAAACTCACTGTCTCCGCATAAGCTAACTCAAGATCCTGCACCACGGGCATCCAGACATTTGGATCCAGACGTCCTCGCGCTTCTACCGCTAAATCGGCCGCCAAAAACTGCTTACTCTCACCCACCAATCGCAAACTCAGCCTATCAGTGAATAAGCTAATCCCTGTTACCGTTGTTACAGAGAGAACAAGAGCCAATGCGAGCACGCTGATCTCGCCCGCTCTCCACTCTCGCACAAACCACCAAAAAGCCGTCACCGAAGCCGCTCCACAACACCACCATTGTGCATAGCAACCACACGCTGACAGCGCTCTGCCAGGTCTTCATCGTGTGTTACTAGAACCAAGGTCTTACCCTGTTGCTGCGTTAGCTCGAACAAAAGCTCGCTAACCGTGGCTCCTGTGGTTTCATCGAGATTGCCTGTGGGCTCATCTGCAAATAATATTTCGGGCTCCGCGACGAAGGCGCGTGCTATCGCTACTCGCTGCTGCTCGCCGCCTGACAACTGCTTCGGGTAGTGCGAGACTCGGTGTGACAGACCGACACGCTCGAGTTGCGCCAATGCGCGCTCGCGCACCCTGGCGGCGCCAGCCAACTGGAGGGGTAAGCATACATTGTCGACCGCAGTAAGCGAGGGTAACAGCTGGAAGCTTTGGAATATGAAACCCACGTTGAGTCCACGCCACTGTGCACGCTCATCCTCCGAGAGTTCACTCACAACCAAGGACTTGTGGCGAACACGGCCCTGAGAGGGGGTATCGAGGCCCGCAAGTAAGCCCAGTAGAGTGGATTTCCCAGAACCAGACGCGCCAACGATAGCAATCGACTCACCCGGCTTGATTTCCAGGTCAATCCCTTTCAGTATTTCGACACGAGTGTCACCAACCCCAACTGCATGGGAAAGATTTTCAACGATGAGCATACAACGAATTCCTAAGTTTACGTATTTACGTAGCGCCCTGCTGCTTGGATTGTTCCTGCTGACCTCATGGTCTCAGGCGGCGGGCCACCGAGTCTTGGTCATTGGCGACAGCATTAGTGCAGCTTACGGTATGGACCTAGAGCAAGGCTGGGTCGCACTGTGGACGAACAGTTTGGATGACTCGACCGAGGTAATCAATGCCAGTATCAGCGGCGAAACGACATCCGGCGGTTTGACGCGCTTACCCAACCTGCTCGATCGGTACCAGCCGATATTGGTCGTAATCGAACTCGGCGGTAACGACGGCCTGAGAGGCTACCCACTGCCTCGCATGCGTGCGAATTTGGAGCAAATGATCCAACTATCGATTGAGGCCGGCGCACAGGTTGCTCTAATCCCAATGCAGATCCCCCCCAACTATGGCCCTGCCTACACACGCCAGTTCAGCGCCGTATACAGCGAGTTAGCTGAACAATATGACGCCGTACTCACCCCGTTTTTTCTGGCGGATGTGGCGCTAGAATCAGATCTCATGCAAAGCGATGGGATTCATCCGACTGCGGATGCACAGCCGATCATGTTAAACGCCTTGAAGGACGCGCTGACACATGCCCTCGAGCGCGCCAAGGACACCTCCTTATGAATCAAAGGGCTCTATCACCCAATCAGGCTCGAGTTTACGATATTATTTTCGGCACTCAGAGCGCAGCGGGAAAAGCCTTTGATCTGATTTTAATCGGCGCAATCTTAGCGAGTGTTGCGGTTGTTGTCGCCGACTCCCTACCCCAACTTCACGAAACTTATGGTCGGCTATTTTGGCAAATCGAATGGCTTTTCACTCTATTCTTCACCGTCGAATACGGCATTAGAATCTGGTGTAGTCCGAATCGAAAAGTCTATGTCACCTCTGGGTTTGGTCTCATCGACTTACTGTCTATTTTGCCCACCTACGTCGCACTGTTCATCCCTGAAGCTGCTCCACTGCTTATCCTAAGACTGTTTAGAATTGTTCGGATTTTTAGGGTGTTGCGTTTACTGGCGTTCATCAAGGAAGCCACCGTGCTATCCGAGGCACTTAGGCGCTCCAGTCGCAAAATATTTGTGTTTTTCTCAATGATGATGATCATCACCACGCTATTTGGTTGCTTGGTCTATGTTGTCGAGGGACCGGAGAACGGATTCCATACCATCCCTGAGAGCGTTTACTGGGCCATTGTCACCATCACCACGGTGGGATACGGTGATGTTGCGCCGGTTACGGCTTTAGGGCGCGCAATTGCCTCAGTTGGCATGCTCATTGGCTACGCCATCATCGCCGTTCCAACGGGTATCATTACCGCCGAACTTACCCAGGAACTGCGACGACAGCGTGATCTCAGGTCCTGTGAACACTGCAACCGAAGCGGCCATGAACCGGATTCAGTGCACTGCCGTTTCTGTGGCGCAGTGTTGCCCGAGACCGCGATTTAAGCACTGCGAACCATATGCTTATAGGTTATACTTAGCGCCGTTAAGTAACCTAGGCTGTGTTAATGCCCACCTCACTCTACGATTACCCAAAATACTGGGCTGAATGCTTCGGTCCAGCGCCCTTTTTGCCTACCACTCGGGCGGAGATGGATGCGCTAGGATGGGACTCCTGCGACGTCATCATCGTGACAGGAGACGCCTATGTAGACCACCCCAGTTTCGGAATGGCCGTGATCGGGCGCGTGCTTGAGGCGCAAGGGTTTCGCGTTGGAATCATCGCTCAACCCAAATGGACCGATTGCGAAGATTTCAAAAAACTCGGCGAGCCCAATCTCTTTTTTGGCGTCGCGGCGGGCAACATGGACTCCATGATCAACCGCTACACGGCAGATAAAAAGAAGCGTAACGACGACGCCTACACAGCGGATGGAGCTCCAGACCGACGACCGGATCGAGCGGTTATTGTATACAGCCAGCGCATCCGTGAAGCCTTCAAGCAGGTACCCATTGTACTGGGCGGCATTGAGGCCAGCCTCAGGCGCATCGCACACTATGACTACTGGAGCGATAAAGTTCGACGCTCCGTTCTGGTCGACAGTCAAGCCGATATTTTACTGTTCGGTAACGCCGAGCGCGCGGTGTGTGAAGTCGCGCATCGGCTGAGTCGGGGGGAATCCGTCGAGCAGATTCGCAATGTGCGAGGCTGTGCATTCTTGCTCTCAGAGCCCCTGCCTGGATACCAGGTAGTGGATTCCACCCGCTTTGATAACGTGGGAGCGGTTGATGTCATTCCCAACCCATACGAGATGGTGGATGAGAGTACGTGCAACACACAGAGCGAAGCCGAGCCCGTTCGTTTGATGGATCCATCGATCGATTACGATAATTGCGTCATTCATATCCCGAGCTTTGAGACCGTATCAAACGACAGCGCGCTCTACGCGCACGCGTCTCGGATACTGCACAAAGAAACGAATCCGCATAACGCGAAACCTCTGATGCAAGCCCATGGGCAACAGCTGGTTTGGATTACACCGCCGCCTCTACCACTCGCCACCGAGGAGCTCGATTGGGTGTTCGAGTTACCCTATCAGAGGGCACCGCACCCGTCGTATGGGAAAGCCAAGATTCCGGCTTTCGAGATGATTCAGCACTCTGTAAACATCATGCGGGGATGCTTTGGGGGCTGCACGTTCTGCTCAATTACCGAGCATGAAGGACGCATCATTCAAAACCGCTCGGAAGAATCGATCCTCAAAGAAATAGAAAAGATTCGTGACACATCGAAGGCCTTCACGGGCGTCATATCGGATCTGGGCGGACCGACAGCAAATATGTGGCGTCTCGCCTGCAAAGATCCCAAAATCGAAGCATCATGCCGCAAGCTCAGTTGCGTCTTCCCGGGGATTTGCAAAAATCTGAATACCGATCAAACTCCTTTGATACAGCTCTATCGAAAAGCGCGCAACCTACCTGGGGTTAAAAAAGTGCTTATCGCCTCAGGCCTGCGCTACGATATCGCGGTTGAAACGCCCGAGTATGTTGAAGAGTTAGTGCGACACCACGTGGGAGGCTATTTGAAAATAGCGCCCGAGCACACCGAACAAGGCCCCCTGAGCGCCATGATGAAGCCTGGTATAGGCACCTACGACGCGTTCAAGAAGATGTTCGACAAATACAGTAAAGCGGCTGGAAAAGAGCAGTATCTGATACCTTATTTTATTGCAGCTCACCCCGGCACCGAAGACGGCGACATGCTTAACCTCGCCCTCTGGCTCAAGCGAAACGGTTTTAGGGCGGATCAGGTCCAAACTTTTTACCCCTCGCCCATGGCAACCGCCACAGCGATGTATCACTCGGGCTTTAACCCGCTAAAGCCCGTAAGGCGCTCAAGCCCAAAGATCTCGCGAGTGCAAAAGCTTTCGCAACGAAAATTGCACAAAGCCTTTCTACGCTATCACGATCCAGACAATTGGCCAGAGCTGCGTGAGACGCTCAAATCCATGGGGCGTAAAGATTTGATCGGCTTCGGCAAAAATCATTTGGTGCCACCGAGACAACCACCCAAACGACATAGAACGGTGGTTTCTGAAGGGAGGCGTTTTGCGACCCAACATACCGGAATTGACCCGGTTAATATCCGTATCAAACCGCGCCCAGTGAGAGGGCGTTAAGCAAGAGGGACACACTTGAACAAGAAGTTTTTTCTACCGCTGGTGGTTATCGCGAGTGGATTAGCCGTTTCAGTATTGCTGGTACTCAATCCGAATGAAATAAGCGATATAGCGCCGGAGCGCGTGCCACCTCTTCTCACCGTAGGTTATCCCGAACCGGTGAATGAGCCCTTCATAATTCACTCTCAGGGAACAGTGGAAGCAGCCCACACCATCGCGCTCTCCCCAGAAGTTTCTGGGCGCGTGGCCTTTGTGAGCGACAGCTTCCAGCGCGGCGGTTCGTTCCATCAAGGGGAGGTTCTACTTAAGCTTGATGATACAGACGCCAAATTGCAGCTGAAGCGAGCCGAAGCGCAGGCAGAGCAAGCCGCTGCAGATAGCAAAATCACTGAGAATGATTTGGTTCGGGTGCAACAGCTATTCAAACAGAAGCTTGTCAGCAAACAATCCCTGGAACAGGCTGAGCTTGCCTACGCCCGAGCAAGAGCTCAAAGCGCGGCCGCAGCGGCATTTTTAGACGAAGCCAAACTGGCTTTGCAGCGGACCACCCTATTCGCTCCTTTTGACGGCCGGGTAAAACAGGAGTTGGTCGATGTAGGGCAGTTTGTCTCACGAGGAGAGCATCTTGCGGACTTAATAGCCCTGAGTTTCTTTGAGGTGCGTCTGCCCATTGCCAGAGACCAGCTCTCCTACCTCAAACTGCCTTTCTCGGCGCGCGGCATTATTCCTGAATCCGAGCAGCCGAAGGTAAGGCTGATCGGCGACTTTGCCGGCGCTGAATGGATTAGGGAGGCAAAGCTCATACGAACTGAAGCGTTCATCGATCAAAGCACTCGGCAAGTGTTTGGCGTAGCGCGGTTAGCCATTGATGCTGACAACCCAAACACTTTACTTCCTCTTGGTCTCTTCGTGAAAGCCGAAATTGAAGGCAGCACACCTTTAGACGCATACCGATTGCCTCGAAGCAGCCTGTCGCCGGGTGCTCGCATTCTGATCGTCGACGACGAAAATCGCTTATGGCTCAGAGAAACCGAGATCCTGCGTCTGGAGCATGATCACGCGGTGGTACGAGGAGGTATCAATGCCAGCACCAAAATCGCCATTCGAGGGTTTAATGCAATAGTTGACGGCATGCACGTCAACCCTGTGACAGAGAACTGATCGATGACGCCGATCATTCGCTGGTTCGTAGAGAATAAAGTCGCCGCCAATTTGTTGATGATGATCCTGGTATCGGGGGGCTTCCTAGCCTTGCCGCAGCTTTACCTTGAGGAGTTCCCTGAGGTCAAAGTCGCGGCTGTTCAGAT
>Ga0181571_10000897_pt1 | contig 20673 bp, 14 predicted proteins | sample 101ome_17_FD_132440 | JGI IMG/M metagenome (GOLD analysis project Ga0181571, IMG submission 132440) | Coastal salt marsh microbial communities from the Groves Creek Marsh, Skidaway Island, Georgia - 101407AT metaG (megahit assembly) | ecosystem: Environmental > Aquatic > Marine > Intertidal... | reverse complement strand
CACTGTTACAGTCTCGTGATGTCCTCCCTCAGCTGCGTGGGTGTCATCAGACTGATGTTGTGCATTACCTTGTTCATCGTGCGCTAACGATTCGTGAGTTGCATTCCCATGGTCTGAAGTAGTCCCATGGGCATCACCGTGTCCGTCAGCGGCATGCGCAGCGACAATCGCTTTGGCTTCTTCGACTGTACTAGGGGCAGACAAAAAACCGTAAGCAAGCCCAAGAAGGCCAAGCCCCATGAGTACAAATGTTGTTATTTTAAAACGTTGCGAAAACTGATACATGTTCACTTCGGTTATTTAGTTAGGTCGTTCTTTAATTCCATCACATAAGCGGCAATTTGCCATATCTCTTCTTCACTGCTCAACTGAGAAGCATAAGAACCCATAGAATTAAGTCCGTAATAAATCGTGTGATAGGTACTTCCAATGTTGATATTTCTTCCTTGATCTGCGTAACTTGGAACTCCTAAAATCTTCTCGCGCTTCACTAGGGTGCCTTGACCATCGCCTTTGGCACCGTGACAAATTGCACAATACACATCATATAGCTCTTTTCCCTTAGCAAGATCTACCTCTTTGTTTTCTTCAGCCAATGGACCTACATCTTCTCGAGCCATCTCTTTACCTGCTGGAGTATTCTCAAAGGCATAAGGCAACCATCCTCTTGGAATACTACCTTTAGCGGGGGTTAATGCAGAAGTATTTTCTGGCAAGAAATTCACCTCGGCATAGGTTTCATAACCAACTGCCTCGTACATGTCAGGAAAATACTGATAATTGGGCTTGTTCTTGTTGAAGCATGAGGTAGTCAACAAAGCGACAACTAGCGTAATAGAAAATAACTTCATCAATTTCATAGCTTATGCTTTTGGTTGTTGAACCTCAATGGCTCCTGTGTCTAACAATAGTTCTGTCAAGGCCTTTTCTTCACCTTCTTTAACCGCGACTTCCATTAAAAACACATCGCTGGTTGTGCTGGGAAGAGGATTTTCAGCCTTTTTAAATGGCCACATCTTACTTCTTAAGTAAAAAGTAATTACCATAAGGTGGGCCGCAAAAAATACGGTCATTTCGAACATTACCGGAACAAAGGCTGGCATGTTTTGAACAAATGAAAAGCTAGGCTTACCTCCGATGTCTTGAGGCCAATCTTCAATCATGATGTAATTCATCATTACCGTTGCTACGGTAAGACCTAAACATCCGTAGATGAAAGCGGCCATTGAGATACGCGTCTCATCTAGACCCAATGCCTTATCGAGGCCGTGGACTGGAAAAGCAGTGTATACCTCCTCGATATGATGCTTTTCTTCGCGCACCTTCTTGACGGCATTCATCAAAATGTCGTCGTCGTTGTAAAGCGCTCTAAATATCTTTGATGCCATAGCCTTTACGAATGAGTTTGGTTAGTGGTTGTATCTGCCTCAACAGAGTAAGTCGTCACCTTTCCTCTCTTAGGCAATGTATATAATGCTTTTCCTTCTTCTCTGAGCGCTTTGTATTGGTCACCTGAAGATTTTAGAATAGACTTCACCTCTGCCTGAGCAATTACAGGGAAGGTTCTCGAATACAATAAGAAAAGCACGAAGAAGAATCCGATCGTTCCGATAAAGATTCCAATATCAACAAAGGTTGGAGAGAACATCGTCCATGAAGACGGTAAGTAATCTCTATGAAGCGATGTCACAATGATCACGAAACGCTCAAACCACATCCCAATGTTTACCACAATAGAGATAAAGAACGAAAACATAATACTTGTTCTCAATCGTTTGAACCACATGAATTGCGGAGAGAATACGTTACACGACATCATCGCCCAATAGGCCCAAGCGTAAGGACCAGTAGCACGGTTTAAAAACGCGTACTGTTCGTATTCCACCCCGGAATACCATGCAATGAAGAGCTCTGTAATATAGGCACATCCTACAATCGACCCCGTAATCATTATCACAATATTCATCAACTCTATATGCTGCACTGTTATATAGTCTTCTAATCCTACCACCTTTCTCATGATAATCAAAAGCGTATTTACCATCGCAAAACCAGAGAAAATTGCCCCCGCAACGAAGTAAGGAGGGAAAATCGTGGTATGCCATCCCGGAATCACAGAGGTTGCGAAGTCAAAGGATACAATCGTGTGAACCGATAATACAAGTGGTGTTGCCAATCCGGCAAGCACCAAGGAAACCTCTTCAAATCGCTGCCAATCTTTAGCGCGACCGGTCCAACCGAAACTGATCAAACTGTAGATTTTTTTCTGGAAAGGCTTAACAGCGCGGTCACGAATCATAGCAAAATCAGGTAACAGACCTGTCCACCAGAATACTAGTGAAACCGACAAATAGGTTGAAATCGCAAATACGTCCCACAAGAGGGGCGAGTTAAAGTTCACCCATAGCGAACCGTATTGATTAGGAATCGGAAGCACCCAAAAGGCCAGCCATGGTCTACCCATGTGAATGATTGGGAATAACCCCGCTTGAACTACTGAGAAAATGGTCATCGCCTCTGCAGAACGGTTAATGGCCATACGCCATTTCTGTCTAAAGAGCAGAAGTACTGCAGAAATCAAGGTACCCGCGTGACCAATACCTACCCACCAAACAAAGTTGGTAATATCCCAGGCCCAGTTGACTGTTTTATTAAGTCCCCAAACGCCAATACCGGTAGAAATGGTATAAATAATTGCTCCAAGACCCCACAAGAAGGCTACTAGAGCAATACCGAAGACAATCCACCATTGCTTATTCGCTCTTCCTTCTACAGGTCTAGCGATATCATTAGATACGTCACTGTAACTCTTTGAACCGGTTACAAGTGGTTTACGTATCGAAGCTTCATAATGCGACGCCATAAAATGGTTTTGTTTAGTATTAATTAGGCTTTTTCTGTATTTCTAACTTTGACGTGATAGAACACATTAGGCTGTGTTCCAACATGTTCTAGAAGGTGATACATGCGCTCACTTTCTTTGAGTTGAGCCACTTCACTTTCTTTATCATTGACATCTCCAAACACCAAGGCACCTGTATCACAAGCAGCCGAACAAGCCGTTTGGAATTCTGCGTCTTTCACGGCACGTCCTTCAGCTTTCGCATCTAGGATCGCTTTCTGAGTTCTCTGGATACAGAAAGAACACTTTTCCATTACCCCTCTTGAACGAACATTCACATCTGGGTTGAGTACCATTCGACCTAGATCGTTGTTCATGTGGAAGTCAAACTCATCGTTCTGATTGTATCTGAACCAGTTAAAGCGGCGTACCTTATAAGGACAGTTGTTGGCACAGTAACGCGTTCCAATGCAACGGTTATACGCCATATGGTTATGTCCTTGACGAGAGTGCGAAGTCGCAGCGACCGGACATACTGTTTCACATGGTGCGTGGTTACAGTGCTGACACATTACAGGCTGGAACGCCACTTGAGGATTCGAAGAAGGATCTTCTAACGTTCCGAAACCTCCAAGGCTTCCAGTTTCACCGAATAATCCATCGAAACTCTCTTTCTTGGCATCGTCCGCCGCAAAAGACTCTTCAGAAGAATAGTAACGGTCAATGCGCAACCAATGCATATCGCGAGAAACGCGGATTTCTTTCTTTCCTACCACAGGAACATTGTTCTCTGCATGACATGCAATCACACATGCCCCACATCCTGTACAGGCATTAAGGTCGATCGATAAATTAAAGTGGTGTCCTACCGAGCGATCGAAAGACTCCCAAAGATCTACTGTAGAGGCAGGAACTTCTTGGTGATCCAAAGAGACCACGGGAACCTCATTCCACTCTGAAGCAGGCTTATTGATAAAATCTTCTAAGGTCGTCTCCTTGATAATATCTCCTCTACCCATTAGGGTTTTATGCAACTGAACGCATGCGAATTCGTGCATACCAGATTGCTTTTCGATCGTTACTTCTTGAACCTTTGAGCCGTTGAAGTAAACTGAGTAGGCATTAACTCCGGTTTGCATTTCTGATTGCAAACCTACTTTTCTTCCATAACCTAGTGCTAAACCAACCGTACCCTGCGCCTGACCTGGCTGAATCATTACAGGCACATTTGAAAGGGTCGTTCCGTTTACGGTAACTTTCACGTAGCTTCCGTCAAGTCCACCATTCGCAACGTTTACATTTTTAAGACCATAACGCTCTGCATCTGCCTTCGAGATAGTAAGGTAGTTATCCCAAGAGGCGCGTGAAATCGGATCGGGGAATTCTTGAAGCCATGGGTTATTTGCCATTTGACCGTCTCCCATTCCGGTTTTAGTATAGAGTACAAGCTCCATACCTTCACTCTGCGCAGCCGCTAGTGAGCGCTGTGCCGCTTGAAGAAGCGTCTCGTCAAAACGAGCATCAACTGATTCAGGAGCAGCAGCTTCAAACACACCGTCTTGAACGGCCTTATTCCATGCATATCCTCCAAGTACGTCTTCAGTCCATTGTCCCTTTATGAAATCATGATAGGTTCCGTCATTACCTGACCACTTCAATAGGCATTCTTCAAATTGACGCGTATCAAAAAGATTTCGAATGACCGGTTGCGTTAGGGTATAGAAACCTTTCTTAGGTTGGGCGTCTGCCCAAGACTCTAAATAATGCGAGTTAGCCGCAACAAAAGAGGCAAGCTCGGCAGTTTCGTTCATTGAGAAGGTACTGCAAACGGTGAAACCAACCTTTTGCATTGCTTCTGCAAATGCAGCACCATTGGCTAAACTATAAACTGGATTTACCTTATCAATGAATAATGCACCGACAGCACCGCTATTCATATCTGCTATCAATTGGTCCATAGACGAAGCGGTTGAGCTTCTGATGTACCTAGGAGCGGCAGCATCAAATGCCTCGCTATTGAGTAGCTCATTGATGGCTAAAGTCAGTAATTGTGCGTTCACATCCTCAACACCACAAACCACAACAGCTTTCGAACCTACAGCACGAAGCTTTTCTGCCATAGCATTCACATGACCAGCAATTGAAGAGTCAGACTCGGTTACACTGCCACCGTTTAATGCCTTGTAAAGCGCTGCAAGCGCTCTCTTAATCTCAGCAGTGCTGAGAGGAATGCGCTTATCTGCATTAGCACCCGATAGGGTCATGTTTGATTCAAGCTGAACGTGATGCGACATATGACCGTGTTTAGGTACACGGTTCGCAACATATGATTTCGCGTAAGATCCTCCTTGCCAATCTCCTAAGAAATCCGCATCAAAAGAGAGGATTACATCTGCCTTAGAAAAATCGTAATCTGCCAGCCCGTTTTCTCCGTAAACCTTGCTGTAAGCTTCAAGAGCCGCTCCAGAAGAGACCGCATCGTAACTTACATGCTCAACAAAAGGATAGCTTTCTTTTAATTCAGCAACTAAGGCTTTGTATGAATGACTCGAGGTAGAAGCCGAAAGTATAACGGCTTTCTGTCCTGTCGAAGAAAGCGCATCAAGACGCGCTTTAACAGCGTTATCTAAAGTGTCCCAAGAAACGTCCGCGCCCACAGCAAGCGGACCTTGTAAACGGAACTTATCATAAAGGTTTAATACGGAAGCTTGAACTCTAGCATTCGCACCACCAAACAATCTAGCTCTGTCGTTGTTTTCAATTTTAATGGGACGTCCTTCGCGTGTCTTTACCAATATTGACGCAAAGTCAAATCCATCTGATATAGTTGTAGCGTAATAATTAGCCACGCCAGGAACGATCTCATCGGGCTGAATAACGTATGGAATCGATTTTTTAACCGGTCCTTCGCAAGCCGCTAGAGTTACCGCAGCAGTACTAAAACCAACATACTTTAAAAAATCTCTTCGAGAGGTTTCAGACGACTGAAGGCTCGCTTCGTCTTCTAGAAAATCATTGACCGGAAGGGTCTCAGCAAATTCATTGTGCTTGAGATGCGAAACTGGCTGATCTTTTTCAGAGAGTTCTGCTTCGCTTTTCCAATAAGTCTTATGTGATGCCATAATCAGTTAGGATTCCGAATAATTAATAGTGGCACTTACCACATTCAAGGCCACCCATTTGGGCCGCTGTTAGTTCTTTAACTCCGTATTTCTGAGACAATTCTTCGTGAATTTTCTCGTAATACGGATTAGAGGTCAACTGCACATTCGTCTCACGGTGGCAGTTGATACACCAACCCATTGTCAATGGTGCATGCTGATACATTACCTCCATTTCTTCAACCGGGCCATGACACGTCTGACATTCTACTCCAGCTACGCTGTAGTGTTGCGAATGGTTGAAATAAACAAAGTCAGGTAGGTTGTGAATACGCACCCACTCAACGGGTTGAGCCTCTCCAGTATACGACTGGGTCTGTTCGTCCCAACCAACAGCCTTGTAGAGTTTTTTGATCTCACCAGTATAGAACTCGTTAGTGTATCCGTTTGCCAAATCTTCAGCAGATGGACCCTCTGGATTTCCTTTGTATTCGTAAATCGATTTGTGACAATTCATACACACATTCAACGAAGGAATTCCTGAATGCTTAGAAACACGAGCAGAGCTATGGCAATACGTACATTCAATTTTGTTATCTCCGGCGTGAATTTTATGCGAGTAATGAATCGGTTGAACGGGTGCATATCCTTGATCAATTCCGACCTGCATCATGTAGGCATAAGCGAAGTACGCACTAGCCAAAAGCAAGACTACAGCTGAAACGAAAACTAGAAACTGATTCTCAACAAAAGCCTTCCAAATTGGCGTGCGTTCAGCACGCTCTTGCACCTCAATTCCGTTGGCTGCTGCGATTTGTCTTAACGTCTTATTGACGAGATACAACATCACGATAAGGACGATCAATACAAAAGAAAGAACCGCTAAGACGATATCATTGGTGCTCGATGCCCCTTCTGCACTTACTGCAACCTGTGCCGCAGGAGCTGCAACTGGAGCAGCGGGCGGAGGTGCTGCCGTATACGCTAAAATGTTATCAATATCTTCATTTGACAATGTCGGAAAGGCCGTCATCGCCGCTTGATTGTATTCGTTGTAGATGCGGTTAGCGTAAGCATCACCCGAAGCAATCATTCCTGCACTGTTCTTGATCCAAGCGTAAAGCCATTCTTTTTCAAGGCCTTCATCATCGTACAAACGCTGCTCAACATTGGCCAAAGCCGGACCAGTCATTTTACGATTCATTGCGTGACATGCAGCACAATTTTGGTTAAACAACTGTTTACCCTTAGCAGGGTCTCCTGAAGCTTCTGCATCTTGTGCCATTGCAGGAATAACAAACAGCGCGAATAAAAGAGCCGAGAATATTGAAGAAAGGCGGCTAGGTATAACTTTCATAAAATCTCAATTAGACAAATCGTCATTTTCGACAAGGCATAATGTCCCCATCCAAATTGGCACAAAAATAAGACCAAGGGGGGTTAAAAAAAAGCCCCCAAGGAGCATTAATTAATTTTTTTTAATTCTAAATAAAGAAGTTGTTTAACCACCATTTCTGGCGACTCATGTATCTTTGACGCAAGGATATGAGACATGCACTAAGACTTAAGATCACCGGCACCGCAGGAGCCCTATTCTTTACCGTAATAGGATTACATGCTCAAGATCAGACCGTTGTGTCAACAAGCCAACAAGCCGCCCCTATGGTTTCTAAAGAGAAATCTTATGAAGTGATGGCCGAAATTTATGCTGCGCACCTCAAGGCACTACCCGATTACCAAATTCAATTGGGGTTCGGAACACTTGAACAAGCCAATGAAATTATCAGTCAGTTTCAGGCGATTCGTGAAACAGACTCTCTTTTCTACCCAACAAAAGAATTAAAATTGACCTTTGAGTCGCCCACCTACAGGGTGCGATTACAGTTTTTCGCAGACCGCATTGAAGCAGAAAAAGCGTTCGCTGATCTGCGAACGCTTTTTCCATCTTCTATACTCTTAAAACCAGGAAGTCGAACTATTAATTAGAGCTTCTTCTGAAAAGCTACTTCGCTGTAGGCCTCTAACTGATCGTTGATCTGGATATCATTGAAGTTCTTAATCTGAAGTCCACAATCATATCCTTTTGCCACTTCTTTGGCATCGTCTTTGAATCGCTTAAGAGAGCTTAATTCTCCGTCGTGAATTACAACACCGTCACGGATGACACGGATCTTCGAATTTCTAAAGATCTTACCTGTCAACACCATACATCCAGCGATGGTACCGACTTTAGAGATCTTAAAGGTTTCTCGAATCTCAGCCGTTCCACTGACTTCTTCTTTCATTTCTGGGCTAAGCATGCCCTCCATGGCCTTTTTGATATCATCAATGGCATCATAGATAATCGAGTAGGTGCGCACATCCACTTCTTCTTTTTCGGCCACTGTTCTGGCATTACCCATTGGCCTCACATTGAATCCGATGACAACCGCTGAGGATGCACTAGCAAGAAGCACATCTGATTCAGTGATAGCTCCTACACCCTTGTGAATAATCTTTACTTGAATTTCTTCGGTAGACAACTTCTGGAACGAATCACTTAAAGCCTCGACTGAACCGTCTACATCACCTTTTAAGATAATATTCAATTCTTGGAAATCACCTATAGCGATTCGTCTTCCAATTTCGTCAAGGGTAAGTTGACGCTGTGCTCGAACGCTCTGCTCACGCTGTAACTGCATACGTTTCAGCGCGATTTGCTTCGCTTCTTTTTCGTCCTCTAAGACCATAAATTTATCCCCAGCTTGTGGAGCACCGTCCAATCCTAGGATCGAAATAGGCGTTGCCGGACTAGCAGTTTTAACCGAGTTACCTCGCTCATCCTGCATGGCCTTCACTTTACCGCTAGAAGTACCTGCGAGCACAAAATCTCCGATAGCAAGTGATCCGTTTTGAACCAAGACGGTAGAGACATATCCTCTACCCTTGTCAAGGAAAGCTTCAACTACTGTTCCCGAAGCTTTGCGTTCAGGATTTGCTTTGAGTTCTAGCAATTCTGCCTCTAAAAGCACCTTCTCTAAAAGCTCTTTAACTCCTTGACCGGTCTTTGCTGAAATATCTTGAGATTGGATCTTTCCACCCCAGTCTTCAACAAGCAAATTCATACCTGCAAGCCCCTCCTTAATCTTATCTGGATTCGCTTCAGGGCGGTCTACCTTATTGATCGCAAAAATGATCGGCACACTTGCAGCCTGAGCGTGGGCAATAGCTTCTTTTGTTTGGGGCATGATGTTGTCATCAGCAGCGATAACGATAATTACAATATCGGTAACCTGTGTACCTCTGGCACGCATGGCGGTAAAAGCCTCGTGACCTGGGGTATCTAAAAAGGTCATACGCTGACCGTCTTCAAGCGTCACTGAATACGCCCCGATGTGCTGTGTGATTCCGCCGCTTTCACCGGCAATTACATTTTCTTTACGGATATAGTCCAATAGCGAGGTCTTACCGTGATCGACATGACCCATAACAGTCACAATCGGAGCCCTCGGTTTTAAAGACTCCTCTGGATCTTGAGTATCCGTTTCAATATTTTCTTCTAGTTCAGTCTGAACAAACTCAACTTCGTATCCAAATTCTTCAGCAACAATAGACAAAGTCTCTGCATCAAGGCGTTGGTTCAACGTCACCATTATCCCTAAGGACATACAGGCAGAGATAATCTGGGTGGTTGATACATCCATCATTGTCGCCACCTCATTTACAGTTACGTATTCGGTAACCTTGAGGATCTTACTTTCGAGCTCTTGTTGTTCTAACTCTTTTTCGGTCTGCTGCTTGTGCAGGTCTCTCTTTTCGCGACGGTATTTTGCTCCTTTACCTTTTGAGCTCTTTCCTTGAAGTTTTTCGAGCGTTTCTCTTACTTGACGCTGTACCTCTTCGTCACTAGGCTCAGCACGCACCGCTTGAGACGCTCTGCCTTTTCCAGACTGCCCGCGGTGTCCACCATCACCTTTTTCGTTTACAATGCGCTTGCGCTTGCGTTTGCGATCTGCGTTCTGTGCATTACCGCCAGAAGAAATTTCTTTCTTCTTCTTTTCGAACTGCGTTAAATCAATAGTGGTACCGGTTATTTTCGGACCTGACAACTTTTGATACTGGGTCTTGATTTGATCTGAACCCTCTTCTTCTTTTGGAGTTTCAGCTTCCTGAACTGAAGCTTCAGGTGTAATAACTTCAGCCTTCGGCGCATCCTTAGGAGTCTCCTCTACCGGGGCTTCAACAACCTCTGGTTTTGGCGCCTCCTGTTCTTCTTTAGCTGGCTTTTTAGGCTCTAGATCAATCTTACCTAAAGTCTTAGGCTGTACGATGGTGCTTTTGGCCTTTATGACCTCTGTTTCTTTCTTTTCTTTTGCCTGACGCTTTTCTTCTTGCTCCTTTTCAATTTGCTGTAAAAGCGCTTCTTTTTCTTTGCGCTTCTCTTCGCTCACCTCTTGCGAGGCGGCTTTCTTAGACATATCTGTTTGAAACTCATCTAAAAGAACCTGATAGACCTCTCCGCTAATTTTTGTCGTAGGACGAGCCTCTATCTCATGACCTTTCTCTTTCAGATGCTCTACAGCACGGTCAAGCGAGATATTCAATTCTCGAAGTACTTTATTTAATCTTATCGTTTCTAAATCAGACATACAATCGTTTTCGTCTATTAAATACTTATGGAAGGCGGCTTAGTGCAAATATAAAAGTTAGTCTTCAAACTCAGATTTGAGTATGCGAACAACCTCGCGTACCGTCTCTTCTTCTAGGTCTGTACGTTTAATAAGGTCTTCAATATCTACCTCGAGGACACTGCGTGCCGTGTCCAACCCAATTTTCTTGAATTCTTGAATGATCCATGCATCGATCTCATCCGAGAATTCTGTCAATTCAACATCTTCTTCAACTCCTTCTCTGAAGACGTCAATTTCATATCCCGTAAGCTGTCCGGCAAGTCGTATGTTATGCCCACTTCGTCCGATGGCTTTTGAAACCTCTTCAGGCTTTAGATATACCTGAGCGGTCATATTCTCATCGTTAAGCTTCACTGAACTTACTTTTGCAGGGCTCAGCGCGCGTGTCACCAGCAGTTGCTTGTTATTCGTCCAGTTAATGACATCGATATTTTCATTCCCCAGCTCGCGAACAATTCCGTGAATTCTAGAACCCTTCATACCGACACATGCTCCAACCGGGTCGATACGGTCGTCATAGGAGTCAACAGCGACCTTCGCCTTTTCTCCAGGAATCCTAACCGCTTTTTTAATGGTGATTAATCCGTCAAAAACCTCTGGGATTTCTTGGAAGAAGAGTTGCTCTAAGAACTTAGGTGAAGTTCGAGATAAAATGATGGTAGGCTTTGTTCCTTTCAATTCAACGCTTTCAATTACACCTCTTACGTTGTCACCTTTTCTAAAAAAGTCTGAAGGGATCTGACGATCTTTAGGTAAAATGATTTCGTTTCCTTCATCGTCAAGTAAAATGATCGCTTTATGACGAATATGATGCACCTCAGCAGTGAACAACTCGCCCTCAAGATCCTTGAATTGTTTGTAAATGGTAGTGTTATCGTGTTCTTGAATTCGAGCCACTAGATTCTGTCTCAACGCCAAGATTGAACGTCGGCCAAGATCCACGAGCTTCACCTCTTCTGAAACATCTTCACCTACTTCAAAATCAGGTTCAATTTTTCGGGCCTCAGAGAGTGAGATCTCTTCGTTCTCGTCTTCAACCATTCCGTCATCTACCACGACCCTATTTCTCCAAATCTCGAGATCCCCCTTGTCTGGGTTGATGATGATATCGAAGTTATCGTCAGAACCAAATTTCTTCTTCAGTGTGTTTCTAAACACTTCTTCTAGAATGGCCATAAGCGTCACTCTGTCAATAAACTTGTCGTCTTTGAACTCAGAAAAAGATTCGATTAATGCTAAATTTTCCATGATCAGGGCTTGAACGTTATTTCTATTTGTGCTTTTGTAATCTCGTTAAAATTAATCTGCTGTGAACATTCTACGGTCACTTTACCTTTACCCACCGGTTTAGGTTGGCGCTCTTTCCATGATAAACCAATCATCTGGTCATTGACTTCGGTCAGAACACCCTTGTATTTGGCTCCTGCGGTCTCAACCTTGAGCACCCTTCCAATGTGTTGTTTGTATTGTCTGGGTAGCTGCAGTGGAGCGGTGGCCCCTGCTGAGAAGACCTCTAGTGAAAAGTCATGCACTTCACGATCCAATTGGTGTTCTATAGCCCGTGAAGCCTCAATGCAGTCGTTTACACTTACGCCATTGTCCCCATCGAGGACTACTTTGATACTGTGATCAGAAGAAATCGTAAAATCAATTAAAAAAAGGTCAGGACGCTTCTGTAAAAAAGCCTCCAACAAATCGTTAACCCTATTTTTAAATTCTTCTGCCATAGTAACAAAAGAGGGGACTACTGTCCCCTCTTTTAAGCTTTTAGAATGCACTAAACGGCACTCTTGAAAAAGATGTTGGCCTACAAGGACTCGAACCTTGAACGACTGAACCAAAATCAGCTGTGTTACCAATTACACCATAGGCCACTACTCAATCGAGGGTGCAAATTTAAACTATTCTTAGAATCTGCAAAAATTAAAAACGCTAATTTCGTAAGCCTTAATTAGGCTCAAAAACGGGTACAAATGCAGTTTGAATTACAGCGCGATCGCCGCATAGTTTCTTGGATCATCTTTGTTATCGGACTGGCAGTTTACGGATTGACCGTCGAGCCCACCGGAAGCTTTTGGGATGCCGGAGAGTACATCTCAACCTCAGCAAAATTACAAATCGGACATCCTCCGGGAGCACCCCTTTTTCAATTGATAGGGGCCTTCTTTGCCACTTTCGCCTTTTCGAATGTTGAAAAGATCGCCTTAATGGTGAATTGGGTTTCTGTAGTTTCTAGTGCCTTTACCCTCTTTTTCACCTTTAAGATTATCGTGAATCTCGGAGAAAAGTTGCTGCGCAAACGCAATAACTTAAATACCGATGAACCCATTACTGACACTACCTCTATTGTTGGCGTATTGGGTGCGGGAGTTGTCGGGGCATTGACTCTTGGTTTCTCTGACAGTTTCTGGTTTAATGCGGTAGAAACAGAGGTCTATGCCATGGCTAGTCTTGTGATGGCTCTTTTGCTTTGGCTTGGTCTAGTATGGACCGATCGTATGCATCACCCAAACGGAGATCGTTACCTCGTTTTGATTGCCTTTGTTGTTGGTCTGGTATTCGGAATTCAGTTTATGGGGTTTTTAGCCATACCCTCAATCGGGCTACTCTATTACTTTAAGACCACCGAAAAAATCACTCTTAAAAATTTCATTATCGCCAACCTTAGTGTGGTGGGTTTACTCTTTTTAGTGTATCGCTTTTCTCTCACTTATGTCTTGAAATTATTTGGAGCTGCCGAGGTGTTTTTTGTCAACCAAATTGGTCTGCCCTTTAATTCAGGTTCTATAATAACCGGAATTGCCTTAGCCGCACTCATAGTATATGCGATCCGAAAGAGCAAGCAAATGAAGTGGCAAAAGGTTCATGTGGTTGCCCACATGGTCTTATTTTTTATCATCGGATTCTCTACATGGCTGATGTTACCCATCAGGGCAAACGCTCAAACCGTGGTCAATGAGAACAATCCTGAGGATGCACGCGCCCTGCTGGCCTACTACAATCGCGAACAGTATCCGGCTCCTGAGAGCCCCTTTTACGGATCTTTTTATTCCGATTACTTTGCTCCTGCTGGGCCGGACCAAGACGGAACACCGAAGTACGAGAAGAATCAAAAACTACAACGTTACGAGATCGTAAACGCCTACAAAGGCGCTATTCAAGGGCCAAATCCGGATCATATTGGGTTTTTACCACGCATGTGGAGTGCCTCATCTGCAGAAAATTACATGCGCTACTACGGCCGTCTCGATTTTTCAATCAATCCGCGCTACCAAGGAGATAGCGAACTACGCTCAGCAATTGCTCAATTCAGGCAAATGAGTACTAAAGGTGATATCGATACAGCACAATACATTGATTTCTTAAAAAGCTTTGCAGAATATATAGAGGTACGTCCTCCGAGTTTCGGGCAAAATTTAACGTACCTCATCGATTTTCAATTCAATTACATGTATTGGCGTTACTTCTTTTGGAACTTTATTGGACGCCAAAATGACGAGCAAGGCCGTTTTAACGCGAACGGAGAGTGGCTGAGCGGTATTTCTTTCGTAGATAGCTTGCGTCTAGGAAACCAATCGAATCTCCCTGCTGATCTAGAGAACAATAAGGCCAGAAACACCTATTACTTTCTACCCTTTATCCTGGGTTTAATTGGCCTTTACTTCAATGCCAAACGCGACTGGAAATCGTTTTACACCCTTTTGGTTTTCTTCCTTTTTACCGGACTCGCCATTCAATTCTACACGAATCCTACCATTTTTCAACCAAGAGAGCGCGACTATTCTCTAGTTGGATCCTTTTTTATTTTCAGCATATGGGTGGGCTTAGGAGTGCTTGGCCTTATAGAAGCCTTACGCCGTGCAACCCCAGTATTGAAGCCTCCAACTTCCTTGGCTTTGGTGGCAGTTTGTGTTTTAGCCGTCCCAGGACTCATGGCCTTTGAAAATTGGGACGACCACGATCGCTCCGATCGCAAGACGGCGCGTTCAACAGCTATGGCCTATTTAGACTCTACCGCTGAAGACCAAGGCTCCCTTCTTTACACTATCGGAGACAACGACACCTTTCCGCTTTGGTACGTTCAAGAAATCGAAGGGTACAGAACAGATGTACGCATCATCAATTCAAGCCTACTCGCCACTGACTGGTATATCGATCAAATGAAGCGTAAGGCGTATGAGAGCGACCCGATACCTTCTAGGCTCTCTCACAACCAATACCGCTTCGGAACACGAGATGTGATCTATTATCAGCCGGTTCCAGAAGTGTCCGAAGAGCGTTGGGACATCGGAAAATTCATGGATTGGGTCAGCAGCGGAAAACCCGAGACTAAAATTAGTTATCTCATGAGGCAACGCGGTGTAGATATGTCCGATTTTACGGATGATCAACTCGACATCGTCTATTATCCTACGCATAAAATTAGGGTTCCAGTAGATAAAGAAGCCGTGCTCGCCTCAGGGTTGGTAGCCGCAAAAGACAGTACTCTGATTGTTCCTTATATCGATATTGACTTACCTCAAAGTGCGCTTCCCAAAAACCGCCTCTTGATGCTAGACATTCTTCATACTAATCAGTGGAAACGCCCGATTTATTTCTCAGGGGGTAGCCTTGACAGTGGAGAGTACCTCTACATGAAAGACTATCTGCAACTGGACGGATTGGTATTCAAACTTGTTCCTATTTTCACCGAAGACAAGGGTGCTTTCGATATGGGAAGAATTGACACCGATCTTATGTACGCTATTGTGATGAAATGGGATTGGGGAAATTCAGATGACCCCTCTGTCTATATCGATCCGCAGACGCGTGCTCAAGGTATTTCTTTCAGAAGCAATATGGCACGGCTAGTAGAGCAATTGATCGCTGAAGAGAAATTCGACAAGGCAGAAAACATCATTGATATGGCCGTTTCCAAGATGCCCCTTAAAGCGTTCAGGTTTTACGCCTTTGTAGAGCCTTTTATACAAGGTTATTACGCGATCGGAGCACTTGAAAAGGCACAATCACTTTCAACTGAATTGCTCACGCTTTACCTCGATCACTTGGAGTATTACACCACTCTTAATGCAGATGAGAGCTATCGACGTATTGAAGAAATTTACAGTGATCTTGAGGCCGCAAGAAGAGTCCTCGATTTATCTACCGACGCCGATGACGAAGAATTTATATCGCCCTTCACCGAGCGCTACAATGGATACATCAATGATCTTGTATACATCCTTGAAGGAGCACAAGCGCAGTTAGAGGAATAAGAGGCTAAACGTATTCGCTAATAATACCTAACAAAGTGTTTGCATCAAGCTCACCGCTTTGACGCCACATCATCTCACCTTTTTTGTATATAATGAGGGTAGGAAGACCTTTGATTCGAAGCGCCTGTGAAAGCTCTTGGTTTTTGTCAACATCAATCTTGATTACCTTACCCTTATCCCCAAGGGCGGCTGCCACATCTCTTAAGACCGGAGACATAGCTAGTGAAGCGTCATTCCACTCCGCATAAAAATTGAAGAGTACTGGAACCTCTAGGTCAATTAATTCACCAAATTTTGACATGTCTTGTTCAATTGGTGCTGCAAGTTAGTAAAATTGCTATTGAACTGAATTCAATCAGCTTGATTTTAACCGTATTCTAGTGATCTCAGGCCAAATTCCAAAGCGACCTGGATACCCTAAATATCCAAAGCCCCTATTCACATTAATCAGTCTATCATTCTGTTCGTACATTCCGGCCCATTGAGGATATCTGTATTGTGAAGGACTCCACTTGTAGCCCGCAATCTCTACCCCGAATTGAAATCCATGGGTGTGTCCGCTGAGGCACAGATCAATTTTTTTTTCAAATCCGACCACTTCGGCTTCCCAATGAGAAGGATCGTGAGACATCAGTAAGGTAAATACATCAGTGTCTATAGATACTGTAGCCTTGGTCAGATCTCCCGCTTTTAAAAATCTACCCATACCCCAATTTTCTACGCCGACCAAGTTAAAATAGGAGTCATCTCTCGGAATAAAAACGCTCTCGTTATTGAGGGTCTTAAATCCCATTTGTTTTTGAATAGCTAATAGCTGCTGAACGTCTTTATCTGCCATTTCGTCGCTAAAGTCCCGGTTGTAGGTGCCGTAATCGTGGTTTCCTAAAACCGCATACTTACCGTCCTTCGCCTTTAGCCCCGCTAAGGCATTAATATAAGGTAAGGCCTCTGCAGACTGATTGTTTACCATGTCTCCTGTGAACAATAAGAGATCGGCCTCTTGTTCATTTACAAGATCAAGCCCTGGCTGAAACTCTTCGAGTGAAGAGAAGCTTCCGAGGTGAAGGTCTGAGATCTGAATAATGGTATAACCGTCGAAAGCCTTAGGCAAACGATCAAAACTGAGTTCATAGGTATGCAGCGTGTACTTATTTCGCGCGCCCATTCCAATGAGAAGAGACGAAAAGGGAAGAGCCCCTACCCCTACCGCTGTTGCACTCAAAAAGCGGCGACGGTCAATCTTCATTGGCTGATCTTTACCTAGAAGTTGCTGTATCTTCTTCTTTACCAATAGCCCTAAGCGATAGAGATCTTCAAGCAATAAAAGCGCGCTTACTAGCAAAAGACCTATGGTAATCGCGAACAACAGTCCTGTCAAGTAAGCGTCCCATTTCGGCCCTAGAGAAAGCCCTAAATAACGAAGGGGTGTTCCGAAAACAAAGGGAATAAGCGTAAGAAACCAGTAAAGCCTTTTCTTTAGCACTGAAGTGAGTAAAACCCGTACCGCTCCGTATCCGTAGCTCACTAAAAACAAATAAAAAACGCCAAAAACAAGGTAAAACACAGCTCTTTTTTTATCCTGCAAAAGTACCATTTATCTCGACCGCTTAGAGTTAAAATTCTGCTATCTTGCATCTCCTTGACCCTGTTTCTATGAGTAAGACCGATGTAAAGAGACTGTTTCTTGTTGACGCCTATGCCTTAATATTTAGAGGCTATTACGCCCTGATTAAAAATCCAAGGGTCAATTCAAAAGGAGAAGACACCTCAGCCATCATGGGCTTTATGAATGCCCTACTCGATCTTATCAAGCGTGAACAGCCTGAATACATTGGTGTGTGTTTCGACAAAGGCGGTAGTACCGAGCGGACCGAAATCTTTGCAGACTACAAAGCAAACCGTCAAGAAACTCCAGATCCTATACGTTTTGCAGTCCCCCATATTGAGGCGCTGCTGCGTGCAATGGATATTCCGATAGTCGTTCAAGAAGGTTACGAAGCAGACGATCTCATAGGCACACTATCCAAGCAGGCTGAAGATCAAGGCTTCCAAGTCTACATGGTTACCCCTGATAAAGATTTTGGTCAATTGGTGAGCGAAAATGTTTTTATGTATCGTCCATCAAGAATGGGTAATGACATTGAAATCTGGGGGATTCCTGAGGTTCAAGAGCGTTTCGGAGTAGAAAAACCAGAGCAGGTGATAGACTACCTTGGGATGATGGGAGATGCGAGTGATAATATCCCTGGTCTTCCTGGAGTCGGAGATAAAACCGCCAAGAAGTTTATTCAGGCCTATGGGTCTCTTGAAGGCCTGCTAGAAAATCTTGAAGAACTAAGCGGAAAGCTCAAAGAACGCATTGCCGAAAATGCAGAAATAGGTCTTCTTTCAAAGCAATTGGCCACCATTAAAATCGATTGTGATGTTTCGTTCGATCCAAAGTCTTTTATACGCTCTGAACCTCATCTAGAAGAGCTTGATCGCATCTTTGACGCTCTTGAATTCAGAAGACTTAAAGATCAATTTCATAAGATATTTGCTCCCAAAGACGATTCGGGTACCGAGACCGCTACTTCGAATAGTACCGCACAAACCATTGTCGCTTCTGATACCGCAGGCAGTGGACAATTCTCACTCTTCGACGTTCAAGACACCTCTGAACCCGCCTATAACAAAGGGCATCTCTATCAACGCGTAGACAGCCCCAGAACACAAGAGCTTTTTCTTAAAGGACTTCAAAATCAGAAGGTGGTAAGCATTGCCTTGCTGAATTCCTCAGAGCATGCGATGGAAGGTAAGCTCATCGGATTAGCACTTTCTTGGGACACGCACAAAGGATTCTACATTCCCATTAAATCCGACGATCCGCATCAAAAACAATTTTGGTTGCAACTCCAAGAAATCCTCAATGGTGGTGTCACGCTCATTGGTCACCAGTTAAAAGAGGTGCTAAAAATTCTGCGTCGCCATGAGGTCAACCTGAGTGCTGAGCTATTTGATAACACCTTGGCGCACTACTTGATCAACCCAGACATGCGGCATGATTTCGGCACCTTGGTAAAAAGCTATCTAGGTTTCGATTTAAAGACACCCGAAGAAATATTAGGGGTCAAAAACATAAAAACCGCCGATCTCGAATCGATTGCACCAGAAAACGCAACCGAGTACCTCTGCAGTCTTAGCGATTTCAATCTACGCTTGTATCCTCTGCTCCATGCAGAGCTTGAGAAGTGGGGACTACACGATCTGTACACTACATTAGAAATCCCTCTTTTGCGCGTACTCGCCCGAATGGAATTCAATGGTATTACACTGGACGAAAAATACCTTGAATCTTTGAAAGAGACCTTTAGCAAGCAACTCACTGCTCTAGAAGAATCGGTCTACGCGCAAGCGGACGAAACCTTTAATCTTGCTTCTCCCAAGCAATTGGGAATTGTTCTCTTTGAAAAATTAAAACTGGTTGAAAAGCCGAAGAAAACGAAGACAGGTCAATACGCTACCTCTGAAGAAATTTTATCTGAGCTCGCAAAAGAGCATCAGATTGCGGCAGATATTTTAGAATACCGAGGCCTGGCTAAACTCTTAAATACCTATGTCGAGGCACTTCCTTTACAAGTCAATGCACAGAGTAAGCGTATTCATACCCAGTTCATGCAAACCGTAGCCGCTACTGGTCGATTGAGTAGTGTTCAGCCAAATCTTCAAAACATCCCCATCCGAACAAACAACGGACGCCTTATCCGTAAAGCTTTTGTTTCAACAGACGCTTCATGGACCCTGGTTGCAGCAGATTATTCGCAAATCGAGTTGAGAATCATTGCTGCTTTGAGTAAAGAAGACACGATGATCGAAGCTTTTGAGAAAGGAGAAGACATACACCGTTCAACAGCTTCTAGAGTCTTCGGGGTACCCCTATCCGAAGTGACACGCGAGCAGCGCAGCCAAGCCAAGACCGTTAACTTCGGAATCATCTATGGAGTTTCGGCATTCGGATTGAGCAATCAAACGACCTTGAGTAGATCTGAGGCCAAAGAATTGATTGAAACCTATTATGCTACCTATCCTAAACTTAGAGCCTACATTAGCGATCAGGTGGCATTCGCCAGAGAACACGGTTATGTAGAGACCTTGTTTAAAAGAAGACGTTACCTAAAAGACATTCATGCAGCAAACGGAATGATTCGATCGGCTGCAGAGCGTAATGCCGTCAATGCCCCGATTCAGGGATCTGCTGCAGATATCATCAAAAAAGCAATGATCGCCGTTGACAGACGCTTGCATGAAGATGGATTGAGGGCTAAGATGTTGCTTCAAGTGCATGACGAACTTGTTTTCGAGTGTCCTAACGAAGAAATAGATCTTCTCAAAAGCCTTGTCGTTCAAGAAATGGAAAATGCAGCACAATTAGGTGTTCCGCTAGAGGTAGATATCGGAATTGGGGCAAACTGGTTTGAAGCACATTAAAGTTTTGCAACATCATTTTATCGATTTGTATTTCAAACGAATAATTGTACATTTGCAGCCCGTTAGTTTTAACGTGTAGCGAATAAAATTTCATTAACTGTGGATACATTAAGTTATAAAACCAAATCTGCCAATGCGGCCACTGTAGACAAACAGTGGGTTTTAGTAGATGCTGAAGGGCAAATTTTGGGACGTTTAGCCTCTAAAGTGGCGACAATTTTAAGAGGTAAAAACAAGCCTAGTTTTACTCCTCACGTTGATTGTGGAGATAACGTGGTGATTATTAACGCTTCAAAAGTTGCGTTGACAGGTTCAAAAGCAACGGACAAGAAGTACTT
>Ga0181571_10000894_pt1 | contig 20726 bp, 17 predicted proteins | sample 101ome_17_FD_132440 | JGI IMG/M metagenome (GOLD analysis project Ga0181571, IMG submission 132440) | Coastal salt marsh microbial communities from the Groves Creek Marsh, Skidaway Island, Georgia - 101407AT metaG (megahit assembly) | ecosystem: Environmental > Aquatic > Marine > Intertidal... | reverse complement strand
GACGCGTATTTGCCTAAACCCTTTCCGCTAGAGGACTTAATCAAGACAGTAGAGGGTTTGATCCAAAAGAAATCCCAAGCCGTTACACCCCAAGATGACCACGCCGCTGACGTTTCAACAAATGACCCTATAGCTGGGCAAGCCGTACCTGATGCTAGAGGGACAGCGTTTGCAACGATGGGAAAGCCTGTGCGCAATGGAAAAGGCCCTCATCTGGTAAAGCAAGACCCTAGCCCCATTATTGGCAAGTCACGAGCGATGCAAGAGATTTACCGTATAATTGCGCGGCTAATGGCAACCGATCTAACAGTGACGATTACGGGCGAATCTGGGTCTGGCAAAGAAGTGGTTGCCAGAGCCATTCATAATCTTGGGGCGCGTCGGGAACAACCCTTTGTTGCCTTGAATATGGCAGCAATCCCCCATGATCTTATTGAATCTGAACTGTTTGGTTATGAGAAAGGGGCTTTTACTGGCGCGGATAAAACGATGACGGGCCGTTTTGAGCAAGCCTCAGGTGGCACGCTATTTCTGGATGAAATTGGGGATATGCCTATTGATACCCAAACACGTCTACTTCGGGTTTTGCAAGATGGGGAGTTCACCAGAGTCGGTGGCAGAGCTACCGTTCGCGCCAATACCCGCATCATTGCTGCAACCCATAAGAACTTGCACCATCAAATTGATAATGGTCTGTTTCGTCAGGATTTATTTTACCGTTTAAATGTCGTTCCTATTGCCTTACCGCCGCTTCGGGAAAGGCCCGAAGATATCCCAGATTTGATTGCTCATATCATTGAGAAGTCAAAGCATCAGGGGTTAAGGGGAAAGCCCTTTAGCGAAGCGGCTATGGTAAGCCTGAAACGTCATGATTGGCCCGGAAATGTCAGGGAATTAGAAAATTTGGTGCGACGGCTTTTGGTTTTGGTTGATGATGATGTGATTGACCAGAAGCATCTGGATTTGGCGTTACTCACAGATGGCAATAGCAATCGAGCGCTTGCAGGCAAGGATGAACAGAATCTTTCACAATTGATATCGCATCAAATTAGCCGGTTCTTTGATGCCCATGATGGTGTTTTGCCCATGAATGGCATTTATGATCGTTTCATGGCAGAGGTTGAGCGCCCCCTTATTGCGACCACATTGTCTGTCACGCGCGGCAATCAACTCAAAGCCGCAGAAGTGTTGGGAATTAATCGCAACACGTTACGGAAAAAAATTGTTGCCCTTGGCATTGATCCCAAAGCTATCCGCAGTGAAGATGGATTATCATGAGATCATTTTTGCCAGCATTAAAACAGATAATAACCGAAACACGGCTTGCCTATACGTCAATCTTTTTGGCGTTATTGCTAGGTATTATGACTTATGCGGTGTTGTCTAGCCCGCGATTTCTAGATGGTCAGTCCGATATCACAGTGATTTTGCTAGGGCTTAACGTCACGGTTTTATTAATTCTTTCGGTCTTTGTTTTTCGCCGGATTATTAATCTCTTTCGAGAAAGAAAACGCCGGCTTGCAGGTTATCAACTGCATTGGCGGTTGGCGATTTTATTCAGCATTATTTCGGTGCTGCCGTCATTAATTGTTATGGGCTTTGCTATATTTGTCCTCGATTATTCCCTTCGTGGATGGTTCAACGACCGCATTTCAACAGCAGTGGAAGAATCGGTGACGATCGCTAATTCGTATCTTGAAGAACATAAGCGTTCTGTGAGTGGACAATTGCTTGCCATGGCGAATGATATCAACCGTGAAGCCCCTAATTTGATTGGAAACCGTAAGCGGTTTGATTTGTTCCTTACCAACCAGGCTGGTGTTCGCAATATGACAGAGGCTTTGGTGGTGGATTCCACAGGCCGCGTTCTGGCAAACTCAAGATACGCTTATGCAATTACATTTTCGAATTTGGATGATGATTTTTATGATAAGGCCAAACAAGGTGAGGTGGCCATTGCCGATACGGAAAATGATAATCGCATTAGGGCAGGGTTACGTTTAAATCAGTTTGTTGATGCTTATCTTTTGGTGGGACGGTTTGTTGACCCAACGGTACTAGCTGCGGTGGAAAGAACTCAGTTCGCGGCTTCGACTTATCAGGTTTTGGATATTCGTCAGCTTGATCTTCAAATCAGTTTTGCCGTCATGTTTGGGATGGTGTCATTGCTGCTTTTGCTGGGGTCTGTTTGGCTTGGTCTTAATTTTGCCAATGCGATTGTCACGCCCATAAGTTCTATCATTAGTGTGGCTGATAAGGTGCGATCAGGCGATCATGCCACGCGTGTTGGGATATTAAAGGATAGCGGTGAAATTGGCGAATTGGCGGCATCTTTTGATAAGATGCTAGATGAGATGAATAAGAACCGACAAGAGCTTGTTGAGGCAAATATTCAACTGGATAAACGGCGCGAGTTTACCGAAGCCGTGCTGGCTGGGGTATCATCAGGGGTGATCGGGATTGATGATCATCAGATCATCACTCTGCCTAATTTGGCGGCACAAGTGATGCTTAATCTCAAGCCAGAACAGGTAATTGGCAAGAAATTGGTAGATGTTGTTCCTGAGTTTTCGGACGTATTAAACCGTGCTGCGAATTTGAACCAGAAAGCCCCAGAGGTTAATATTGATATTAACCGGGATGATGTTCAGGTTACTTTATTGGCCAGGGTCACGCGGGAAACCGTTGCAGGCCGTCTTGTTGGCTATGTTGTGACTTTTGATGATGTGAGTGATCTGTTGGATGCTCAACGCAAGGCTGCCTGGGCGGATATCGCACGGCGGATTGCCCATGAAATCCGCAATCCGTTAACCCCTATTCAATTAGCAGCAGAACGATTGTCTACAAAATTCACCATATCCGATCCGGATAAACACACCAGCTTTACTTCAAATGTGGATATGATCATCAGACAGGTAGATGATATCCGCCGTCTTGTAGATGAGTTTTCGGCCTTTGCCCGCATGCCAGCCCCTAATATTGCCCCACATGATCTGATTGAGATTGTAAACTCTCAAATTATGCTGTTTCAGGGCAGTGACGCAGGCATTACCTTTGATAAAGATTTCCACAATCTAAAAACTATTCAGATTGCTTGTGATGATGGCATGATCCGTCAAGCCATTACCAATATGTTTCAAAATGCGGTTGATGCTATGACAGAGGCTAATACCCCAGATAAAAAGCTATTAGTTTCCGTGATAAAAATAAAAGACGATGTTGAAATCAGGGTAATAGATAATGGCCCCGGATTTCCAAAAGAGGGGCGCAAAGAGTTAATAGATCCCTATGTGACAAATCGCTCAAAGGGGACAGGGCTTGGTCTTGCTATCGTTAATAAAATCATGGAAGACCATGATGGCAAACTGCATCTTACTAACACAGATGAGGTTGATAGGCAGGGTCCAGAAGGATATCACGGTGCGATGGTAATATTACGTTTCCCCATTTGGGATAAGGAGGCAACAGGTTAAGCATGAAACCCGAAATTCTTGTTGTTGATGATGAACCTGATATTCGTTCCATGGTACGCCTTATCCTTGAGGATGAAGGCTATGATGTGCGTGAAGCTCATAATGCCGAAAATGCCCGAGAGGAATTAACCAGAAAGCCGCCAGCTCTGATCATTCTGGATATTTGGATGCGGCAATCAGATATGGATGGCTTGGAGTTGCAAAAGTGGATACGCCGATATTATCCCCATGTTCCAACCATCATGATATCAGGCCATGGTAATATTGAAACTGCCGTTCAGGCCATGAAAGACGGGGCGTTTGATTTTGTTGAAAAGCCTTTTAAATCTGGCCAGTTGATATTGCTGTGTCAACGGGCGTTGGCAAATGCCGCCAGAGATGCCGAACATGATGAGTTAAAACGCCTAAACAGCATCACTTTGGATCAGATTGGTTCATCTGCGGCAATCACTAGCATAAGGCAGACAATTACAAAGGTTGCCCCAACCAATAGCCGGATTTTTATTACAGGGCCTTCCGGGTCAGGTAAAGAATTGCTAGCGCGAAATATCCATGCCCAATCTAGCCGCCAAAAAGGCCGTTTTGTTATGGTCAATTGTGCTTTGCTGTCTTCGGAACGGTCGTTGATTGAACTCTTTGGATCAGAAAGCAGCCAAGATGGTAATCGCGTTGTAGGCTTGTTTGAACAGGCACATGGCGGCACTCTCTATTTTGATGAGGTGTGTGACTTGCCTCTGGAAACTCAAGCAAAATTGGTCAGGACGCTGCAAGATCAACGCTTTCGCCGTCTCGGTGGATCTTCTGAGGTTGTTGTTGATGTTCGGGTGATCAGTGCATCATCCCATGATGTCAAAACTCAAGTGGCAGAGGGGAACTTTCGTGAAGATTTGTATTATCGCTTAAGCGTGGTGCCGATATCTGTGCCTCCACTTTCGCGCCGTCGTGAGGATATTCCTGAACTGGCTCGCTATTTCCTCAACAAACGCTTGGCAAGTGAAGGGGGGCGCAAACTCGATTTTACACCTGCTAGTATTGCCACCCTTGAGTCTTATGCTTGGCCAGGAAATATCACCCAATTGCGAAATACTGTCGACTGGTTAGTGATCATGGTTGATCGAAACACACATCAAATCACCCCTGATGATCTGCCGTCAGAAATTACAGGAAAATCAGGGATGGTATCAGGGGATAGTTTGTCTGGTTCAGTGGCGATGCCATTAAAAGAAGCGCGTGAGCAATTTGAAACTCAATATTTAATATCGCAGTTATCGCGTTTTAATGGCAATATATCGAAAACAGCGGCGTTTATTGGAATGGAACGTTCTGCCCTGCACCGTAAGTTGAAAAATCTGGGTATTCAGATCGAATCCTCTGATGCCTTGGGGGAAAATGAATGAAAATCGTAATTTGTGGAGCAGGGCAAGTAGGCTTTAGCATCGCTGGTCATTTGTCTGAAGAAAACAATGATGTGACTATCATTGACGAAAACGAAGAATTGATCCAGCGCGTGACAGATAATTATAATGTGCGCGGTGTTATTGGGGTGCCATCGCATCCTGATATTCTTGCTCAGGCAGATGTTGGCAATGCTGATATGATGATTGCAGTAACGACATCAGATGAAATTAATATGGTCGCCTGTCAGGTTGCGCATTCGATTTATCGCACGCCTTTAAAAATTGCGCGTATCAATTCGCGCAGTTATCTAAACCCTAACTATGCGGATTTGTTTTCATCGGAAAACTTACCAATTGATCATATCATTTCCCCAGAAGAAGAATTATCACAGGCGGTTTTAAGACGCCTTAAGGTGCCGGGGGCCTTTGATATCGGCAGTATGTGTGATGATAAAATTCGTATCATTGGGGTAAAATGTACCTCACATTGTCCTATCCTAGGGTCGCCCATTCGCTATCTGGCAGATTTGTTTGATGATTTGAAAATGAGCATTGTCGCTATTTTGCGCGGTAATGAGGTGATTGTTCCGCGTGATGGCAGTGTTAAAATGCTGGAAGGCGATCAGGTTTATTTTGTTTGTGAAGAAAGCCATCTTGCGCGTGCCATGGCTAGTTTTGGCCACGAAGAACCAGAGAGCCGAAAAATCTTAATCGCTGGGGCAGGGAATATCGGAACACTTGTTGCTAATGCTGTTCACCAAACCATTGAATCCTCACAACAAACAATTATTGAGATGAATAAAGATACGGCAAGAAGCGCCGCCTTAGCCCTGCCGCAAAGCATTACTGTTATTAATGGTGATGCCCTTGATCCGGATATCTTAACCGAAGGCGGTGTTGAGGATGTTGATACCTTTATTGCCTTAACCGATGATGATGAGGTGAATGTCCTGTCATCCTTGTTGGCGCGTCGTTTTGGGGCTACTCATGTGGTAACGCTTATTAAGATGGCTAGTTTTGTGCCCTTAATTGCAACATTGGGGGTAGATTCGGTCATCAATCCACCAGCCATTACCGTTTCAAGTATTCTAGAACATGTTCGCCGTGGCCGGGTTAAAGATATTCATACGATTATTGAGGAAAAGGGCGAGATCATGGAGATTGAGGCCTTGGCGTCATCATCTTTGGTTGGAACACCTTTGCGGTCTGCTAAACTTCCTAAAGGGGCAGTGGTTGGGGCGGTCATTCATGGTGATGAGTTTATTATCCCAAGGGGGGATACCGTGATACAGGCTGGTGATAAAGTCATTCTGTTTGTCTCAAGAGGTTACATCGATGATGTTGAGCGGATGCTATCCGTACGCATAGATTTCTTCTGATAGGTTGGCTTTATTAAACTTCTGTGTAATTACATTTGCTAAAATAGCAGTTCCTAATATAAGATTATCAATCAGGTGCAGAACCAAAGAAAAAGAGGACCAATAATGGCACAGGACAAAAGTCAAAATCTTCAAGAAACCTTTCTTAATGCTATCAGAAAAGACCATGCTTCAGTGACAGTGTTTCTGGTTAATGGTGTGAAATTACAAGGCATAGTCACTTGGTTTGATAATTTTTCATTATTATTAAAGCGTGATCAGCATGTGCAATTGGTTTATAAGCATGCAATCTCAACCATCATGCCAACAAATCCGATTTCTTTGCATGATGAAGATGGTGATGAAATTTAGCCGTATTCTGTGATTAATATTTCAGAGACCTAAGATTTTTTTCCTTCGCTTTTTCGTTAGCAAAGCGAAAACCTAGCTTTGAGGTTTGGTAAGGTGCGTTTAATAACGCATTAGGTCAGATGTTTGGCGTCTTGCCACCATTTTTCCATTTGCTCTAAGGCGATGTCTTTTAAGGACTGATTTTGAGCTTTTGCCATATTTTCAATATGTTCGAAACGCTGGATAAACTTTCTGTTTGTGCCTGCTAGGGCTTCTTCTGGGTCGATGTCTAGTTTGCGTGCGAGATTGACCAAAACAAAAAACATATCCCCTAATTCATCACTTATTGCTTTCCGGTCTGGGTTAGCTTTGTTGACTTCTTCTTCTAATTCTGCGGTTTCTTCTCGGATTTTATCAATGACGAGATTGGGGCTTGGCCAGTCAAAACCAACCCTTGCAGCCCGGTTTTGAAGTTTTAGGGCGCGCAGGATAGCTGGCAATGTGGTGGCTATCCCATCAAGCAATCGGGTTTCGCCTTTGGCTTCACGTTCTCTTTCTTTAATGTCTTCCCACTGTGTCCTAACGCCATCTGCATCTTTTAGGTTTTCTTTGTCAAAGATATGGGGGTGGCGATGGATCATTTTGCGGTTGATAGCGTTGGCAATATCTGCCAGCCCAAAGGTTTTGGCTTCACTGGCGATTTGCGCTTGAAAAACAATTTGCAACAACAAATCCCCTAGTTCATCACATAACGCCGCGTCGTCGTTGTTTTTTATCGCTTCGGCTACCTCATAAGCTTCTTCAATGGTGTAAGGGGAAATGCTCGCATGGGTTTGCTTCAAATCCCATGGACAGCCGTCTTTCGGATCACGTAACTGGCGCATGATATTGACCAAGGACAAAACCGCTTCAGTAATTTCTTGATCTGCAGAGGAATGCTTAACTGTTGCGTCAGTGATAGATTTAGGAAACGTCATGATCACGCCAAGTAAGTTTTAATATATGTTGTCTTATTTTTGCCATCAGTTCATTCTATCAATCTCATCTGAATAGTGCTACATATAACAACATCTGAAACGAACGAATGAGCAAAGTCATGTTAAGCCATTTTCGGCGCTGGTTTTTTTCCGGTATTCTGATTACGGCTCCTTTGGCCCTGACCATTTATGTCACTTGGGCACTGATCACATTTATTGACGATCAGGTTGCCAGTCTTCTTCCAGCGTGGCTTGATCCCCAATTTTATGTCGGGTTTCCTCTGCCCGGGTATGGGATGATTATTGCGGCTATTTGCTTTATTCTGATTGGTGCCTTAACCGCAGGCATTCTCGGTAAATTGATCTTGACCATGTTTGATCGTTTAGCAAACCGGGTTCCGTTGGTTCGATCACTTTATGGTGGCTCAAAACAGATTTTAGAAACGATTATGGCCAGCCAATCTGATGCCTTTCGCGAGGTGGTGCTGGTGGAATATCCACGCCGGGGTATCTGGGCTATTGGTTTTGTCACAGGCGTCACCAAAGGCGAAGTTCAGGCTTTATCAAAAGAAAACTTAATCAATGTGTTTGTGCCGACAACGCCTAATCCTACTTCTGGGTTTTTATTGTTTTTTAAGCGTGATGACACTCTCGTTCTTGATATGTCAGTAGAAGAAGCTGTAAAAATGGTTGTGTCTGGCGGTATTGTTACCCCTGAAGACCCAAATAAAAACCGTGAGGCAGTTTCGCTTACCGAACTAAGTGGCAGTGAATAACCCCTTTGGGTATAGTTAACCACCTGCCAGATAACTAACTGCTCGATCACGTTCAAACAATGCCATAAGTATTCGATGAGCTTCGTGCCGGCTTTCTGAAAGCGTGGCATCTTTGGTGATGATATCTAGGGCGGCGTCATGGGCAAGTGTCAGCAAATCTTCATGGTATGCCAGATCAGCCAACAGAAACTCAGGGTCGCCAGATTGGCGTTTACCTAAAACTTCCCCTGGGCCGCGTAGGCGTAAATCTTCAGCTGCAATCCGAAACCCGTCATCGGTTTCTCTCATGATTGATAAACGTGAACGGGCAACATCCCCAAGTGGGGCATGATAAAGCAAAACGCATGATGATTTATCCGCTCCACGGCCAACACGGCCTCGCAACTGATGCAATTGCGCCAAACCAAACCGTTCTGCTGATTCAATGATCATGATCGTAGCTTCTGGAATATCAACGCCAACTTCGATCACAGTCGTGGCAATCAAGAGGCAAGAATGTCCTTGCCGAAATTTCTCCATAGCCTCTTCACGCTCTTCGGTTTTCATGCGCCCATGAACCAATACGGGGTTTAACTCTGGCAAACTGGCTGATAATTCTGTAAAGCGCTGTTCGGCGGCAGCCACATCTAAAACATCAGATTCTTCAATTAATGGGCATATCCAATAGGCGCGCTGATCTTTGGATACGGTCTGACGAAGTCGCATGACGATATCATCAAGGCGTTCCATAGGCATAGCTGTTGTGGTAATGGGCTGACGATTAGCAGGTTTTTCATCAAGAATTGAAGTGTTAAGATCGCCATATGCAGTCATGGCAAGAGTGCGCGGTATAGGCGTTGCGGTCATTAAAAGGACATCCACGGCATCACCTTTTTGACCAAGGATAAGGCGCTGCCGAACCCCAAAACGGTGTTGTTCATCAATAACCACTAATCCTAGGTCATCAAAGACAGTTTGTTCAGAAATGAGGGCATGGGTGCCGATAATGACCTTTGCCGCACCATTGCCAATAAGCTCTAGGGCGGCACGTTTTTCCTGGGATTTCATACGCCCAACTAAGAGGCAGGGGGTAATATCTAATGAGGCCAATATCTTGGAAATTGTTTCAAAATGTTGTCTGGCTAAAACTTCGGTTGGGGCAATAATGGCGGCTTGGGCACCTGTTTCGACCACTTGCAACATAGCCATGATGGCAACCATGGTTTTGCCAGCTCCAACATCACCCTGTAGCAGCCGAAGCATTCGGGTTGTGGCTTGCTGATCGGCGGTAATTTCGTTGATCACCCTCTGTTGGGCTCCAGTTAAGGAAAAGGGAAGTGAAGCTAGCAATTTTTGCCGCAATGCACCTGATCCTTGAAATACACGCCCTTGACCAGCCATGCTATGTTGCCTGACTAAGCTCAAAGCTAATTGGTTTGCAAACAATTCATCATAAGCTAGTCGCATGCGAACAGGACTGCCCGGCATAACATCAGTGTCATTTATAGGGTTATGTAATTTGGTCATGGCGATATGCCAGTCAGGCCATCCAAAACGTGTCTTGATGCTGTCATCAATCCATTCCGGCAACGAAGGCAGTTGCTTTAGGGCTTCTGCAAGGGCGTTGCGAAGTGGTTTAGCCGTAAGACCGGCCGTGAGGGGATAAACAGGTTCATGCGTTGGGATAGCCGCGGCCTGATCAGGCGATACGATATGATCAGGATGTGCCATTTGCAATTGTTGCTTAAACCATTCGGCTCGACCACTAATCAGCCTAGCTTTACCAACTGGCAACTGCTTTGATAAATAATCGCCTTTAACATGGAAAAAAATCAATTCGACTTGGCCTGTCGCGTGATCACATAAAATACGATAAGGACGGCTGGTCCGTGGCGGCGGTTTATCGTGATGAGTTGGCGTAAGCAAAAGCGTTACCACCTCGCCATCAGCAATTTGTGTTAGATCTTGGCGTTCATGTCGGTGGATCAGGCCAACGGGAACATGGCGCAACAAATCAATGGCATATGGGCCAATGCGCTTGCTGATAATGCCCGAAAGGCGCGGGCCTATTCCTTTAAGCGTCTCAACGCTCCGGAAGAGGGGGAACAACGCCATGGGCCGTTCGAATTTTCGATAGCCGCTTTCGCTCATATTTCACTCATACGCTATATTTTTGTGCTTGGCTATGATATCCCCATAGCTTCCTAAATGGTTAAATTTATGATGGCCTGATTGTTATTTAAGGAAAAGTGGAAATGGGTGAGTCTAGCGAGCAACGGGTACGGCGATTGATTTATCAATCTTGTTATACGGGAACCCGTGAAACTGACACTTTGCTATGCCAATTTGCGAGGGATGTTTTGCCTCAACTGGATGATGATGGGCTTAACAGTTATGAAGATTTATTGGCTTTAGGTGATGGGGTAATTTGGGAAATTATTAGTGGTCAAAGGCAGCAACCTGCCAATTTTGATACTAAGGCTTTGGATATGCTTATGGCTCATGTTGCCAGCCGAACCAAAGAATAATCTTACTTGATACACTTATGACCTCTTATTCAAATTTTCTCCAATCTCTGCCACAGATCAGTTTACCTAAAGCTGGACAACCCATCACGGTTTCGGGTGTTAGTGATGGGGTTGATGTGCTTTTGCTGGCGCAACTGGCAAAGCGCCATAACGGTCATCTTGTTCATGTCAGCATAAATGACGCTGCGATGGCACAGATGGAAATTGGCCTTAAGGCCATGGGGATAGCAGAAGACCAGATCATCCGTTTTCCAGCATGGGACTGTCTGCCCTATGACAGGGTTTCCCCAAGTTCGCATTTGGTTGGGCAAAGGGTGAGGGCGCTTTCAATGTTAGCGTCAAACACTGCCCCAAATCAGGGGGTTATCCTTACAACCGTGAATGCGTGGCTACAATATGTTCCCGTTCCGGAATATTTTCAAAAAGGCAGTTTTCAGTTATCGGTCGGGGTTAGTCTAAAGATGCCTGATTTCACCACCTATGCTGAGGCAAATGCCTATCACCGGACCAATACCGTAAGAGAGCCGGGGGAATACGCGGTACGCGGCGGCATCTTAGATGTTTTTCCACCCGGTAGCCCAATGCCTGTGCGTATTGATCTGTTTGGTGATGAAGTTGAAACTATCAAGACCTTTGATCCAGAAACCCAGCGTAGCGGTGAAAAGATCAATAGCATCACGCTTTACCCTGTGAGTGAAGTGCCATTAGATGAGGATAGCATCAGCCAGTTTCGGCGTCAGTATGTTGATCTGTTTGGTGGTCAAGCTAGCCGAGATGAGTTTTATCAGATGGTCTCAAGTGGCAGGCGAGGGACTGGCATTGAACACCACTTGCCGCTATTCCATGAAAAGTTGGTTCCACTAATAGACTATTTGAAATCACCTTTGATTGTTTTTGCTGATGAAACCAGGGCAGCAATAGAATCCAGATGCGAACAGATCATGGATTTTTATAAGGCCAGAAAGGATCATGCTGATACCAAATCTGTTGAAGATGGGATGATACGGCCAGTTCCTGTTGATCAGCTTTACCGTGAGGCAAAAGCCTTTGATGATGAGGCGCAACATCACCCGTGCATGCATTTCAATGTATTCAAATCAGAAATTAATAACGATTTGCAAAATATTGAAATTAAATCAAAAAAAGGAATGCTAATTTATCAAGATAAAGATCGTTATGGCGGTAATGCGATGGCTGGTCTTGGTGATATCATCACCCGTAAGCAGGCGGATCAGACGGTCTTGATTGCCGCGGCTAGCGAAGGCGGGTTGGAGCGGATACATACCCGGCTAAGCGAACAGCTTAGTTCCGGTACTGCCATCCATCAGATTGCCCATTGGTCTGATATTATGCCTAAGGCAATTAATATTATGATCTGGCCTTTGGCAAATGGTTTTGTTCTGCCGGATATGATGGTGGTAACGGAACAAGATATTTTCGGCACCAGATTAACACGCCCACAAGGTAAAAGAAAACGGGCAGAGCATTTCCTGCGGGAGGTCTCAAGCCTCAACGAAGGCGATTTGGTAGTTCATGTCGATCACGGCATTGGTCGTTATGAAAAGCTTGAGACTATATCCATTGCTGGGGCAGATCATGATTGCGTTCTGTTGATCTATGCTGGTGGAGATAAATTATATCTGCCTGTTGAAAATATTGATTTGCTATCACGCTATGGCCGCGAAGGTGGCGAGATGGCCTTGGATAAGCTTGGTGGTGCAGCTTGGCAGGCTAAAAAAGCACGCATCAAAGGCCGAATTCGCGATATTGCCGCTCAGCTGATTAAAGTCGCGGCAATGCGCCAAACGGCCACCACCGAAAGCTATCAAGTCGATAGCGCCATTTATTCTGAGTTTTGTCAGCGTTTCCCCTATGCAGAAACCGAAGATCAGCAAGATGCTATTCAAGATACCTTGGCTGATATGCGATCTGGTCGTGTGATGGACAGATTAGTATGTGGGGATGTGGGGTTTGGTAAAACGGAGGTAGCCTTAAGGGCAGCGTTTGTTGCCGCTATGTCTGGATATCAGGTTGCTGTTGTTACCCCTACAACCTTGCTTGCACGTCAACATGGAAAGCTGTTTGAAGATCGGTTTAAGGGATTTGGTGTATCTGTGGGTGTTTTGTCGCGGATGACCAGCACAAAAGAAGCAAATGAAATTAAAAAAGGCTTGGTTAACGGGGATTGCCAGATTGTTATTGGTACCCATGCGCTGTTATCCAAAACCATCAGTTTTAATAACCTAGGCTTAATGATTGTTGATGAAGAACAGCATTTTGGCGTGACCCAAAAAGAACGGCTGAAATCTCTGCGTGGGGATATCCATGTTTTAACCTTAACGGCTACGCCTATTCCGCGCACACTTCAGATGGCTTTATCAGGGGTTCGGGATATGTCCATCATTGCCACGCCGCCCATTGATCGCCTAGCCATCCGAACCTCTGTTGGACCATGGGACGGCGTCGTATTGTCCGAGGCTATTCGCCGTGAACGGCATCGCGGGGGGCAGGTGTTTTGTGTTAGTCCACGCATAGATTATCTGTCGCGCATTTACGACCGTTTGATCAATATGGTCCCTGATGCCCGTATCATAACAGCGCATGGCCAGATGCCAGCTGCTGATCTGGATGAGGCAATGAACCGTTTTGGTGATGGTGAGGCAGATATCTTGCTGGCTACAAATATTATTGAATCGGGTATTGATATCCAATCCGCAAACACGATGATCATTCATCGTGCTGATTTGTTTGGTCTTTCTCAGCTTTATCAATTACGAGGCCGAATTGGGCGAAGCAAGGAACGCGCTTATGCGTATTTGACCACTGATCCTTCACGCATGTTAACGCCCTCATCAAAACGTCGCCTTGAAGTCATGCAGACGTTAGACTCTCTCGGAGCAGGTTTCACGCTAGCGTCTTATGACCTTGATATCCGAGGGGCAGGAAACTTGCTTGGGGATGAGCAGTCAGGGCATGTCAGAGAAGTCGGAGTAGAGCTTTATCAAGCTATGCTAGATGAAGCCGTGAAAGAGGCAAAATCAGGGGTTGATGCTTCTGCTCAAGATGGGGAAGGGGCTTGGTCACCAGTCATCAATTTAGGGGCGTCAGTTCTTATTCCTGAGGATTATGTCCCAGATTTATCCGTCAGGTTATCGTTGTATCGCCGCATTGCTGCCATGGAACATCTAGATGAACAGGATCAATTGGCCGCAGAATTGGTTGACCGATTTGGACCTCTGCCCAATGAGGTGCAAAATCTCATTGATACCATCGTTATTAAAATCCGTTGCCGGTTGGTGCGTATTGAAAAACTTGATGCTGGGCCAAAGGGTATCAGCGTTTCTTTCCGTGATAACCGTTTCCCTGATCCTGATGCGCTGATTAAAATGATCAGCCGCAAAGCTGGCATCATGCAGGTCACTGGGGATCAGAAACTAGTGATGCGGCAGACATTGCCGCAATCTCAGCGTGTTAAGGCGGCAAGGGATATGGTTGAAGAACTGGTTTCCCTAGTTGCCTTGCCGTGAGGCGATAACAGCATCAAAAAGAGGCATAAAAGTATGGGCAGGTTGAGCTCCTGAAATCGCCCATTTCTGATCCACAATGATATGTGGTACGCCATGGATATCCATCATATTCCCATCTTCTAAATCCGCATTAGTCAGGGATTTACCAGTTTCCCGTTGGATTTGGGTTATTCCAAAACGTTCAGCTAAATTGTCTAGGTAATCCGCTGTTCCAATATCCACACCATGTTCAAAATAATCCGCTAACATGATTAATTTTATGGTGTGGGCTTGGTCGCCGGCGGCTTTAATCAAATGGTGCGCAGGACGACTGTCAGGGGTGCGTTTAATCGCTTGAAAATCAAAGGCTATGCCAACTTGCCGTCCAACATCAGCAATGCGGGAATAAAAACTCTCACCCGCCTGACCAAATTTAGTCTGAATATAAACTTGCCTGTCCATGCCTTCGGCTGGCATTCCGGGATTAAGCAAAAACGCGCGCCAGTGGATATCCAAACTGACCTTTTGATGGGTGCGTACGGCATCTTCTAATCGTTTCCATCCAATATAACACCATGGGCAGATGATATCTGAAAACACATCCACACGAATGCGGGTTTTTGTGATTTTAACCATAGCGTGTTTTGTATTCCTTGATTATAACCTGAACATGTTTTCTATCTCAAATATGTTTGTTTTGTCTAGTAAGCTGACCTGATGGGGATTAGCCGAGCCATTGTTATTCATCCTGAATTACGGATGGATATGTCTACGCGCCCTCCGGAAATGATGCTGGCAGAAGCAGTGCGATTGGTTGAGGCTATCGGCCTGCCTGTTGATCAGGCCATGAATATTCGTGTGAATACTCCACGCGCCGCGACTTTGATCGGTGAGGGGGTCATTGAAAATATCGCACTTCATGCTGATGAAGATTGCCTGATTGTTATTAATTCAAGCCTGTCGCCTGTTCAGCAACGCAATCTGGAACAAAAGCTGTCTTGTAAGGTGATTGATCGCACCGCCCTGATCCTAGAGATTTTTGGTGAACGAGCCAGCACAAGTGCTGGTCGTCTTCAGGTGGAATTAGCGGCGCTGACATTTCAACGAAGTCGTCTAGTGCGCAGTTGGACGCATTTGGAACGCCAGCGCGGTGGCGGCGGCTTTCTTGGCGGCCCCGGAGAGAGGCAGATTGAACTTGATAGGCGCATGCTGGATGATCAGATTTTGCGCATTAAGGCGGAACTCAAAGAGGTAGAACGCACTCGCCACATTCAACGCCAGAACCGCCAGCGCAACGAAACGCCAACTCTTGCCCTTGTTGGTTATACTAACGCTGGCAAATCCACCTTATTCAATGTGCTGACAGGGGCAGATGTGTTGTCTAAAGATATGCTGTTTGCCACGCTTGACCCGACTATGAGAGGGTTGCGCCTAACAAGTGGTCGCCCAGTGATCTTGGCAGATACTGTTGGTTTTATTAGTCATCTGCCCACAGAATTAGTCGAAGCTTTTAAAAGCACCCTAGAAGAAGTGGTTGAGGCGGATGTGTTAATTCATGTTCATGATGCCTCATCACCAATGGCACTTGATGAAGCTGAAGATGTGGAACAAGTGATTGCCTCATTAGGGCTAGATGACGAAGAACAAGCACGCCGAACTATTCATGTCTTTAACAAAATGGATCAGATTAAAGATAACGATATGCTGACGGGGTTATTTCAACGCTATCCTCATGCAGTAATGGTATCAGCCCTAGAAAAAAGCGGCTTTGATGATCTCAATGATAGTATTGAGGCGTTTTTAGCACGAACAGAAACTACGCTAAGCATCGCTGTGCCCTTTTTTCAGGGAGATGCAAGGGCATGGCTTCATGAACATGGACATATTCTAGAAAGTCAAAAAAATGAGGAAGCGACAGAAGAGCGCTTCCTCGTGGTGTTATCCAATGCAAATAAGGCTAGGTTCTTATCACGCTGGCCGGAGCTGTTTGAGAACGATTTTACCAATCACTAAACCAGCAATAACCGCCACAATAAATGATATCCCGGTATCAATATTGACAAAGGTTGATGCAACCGCAGGACCCGGGCAAAGCCCTGTGACACCCCAGCCAATACCAAACAGAACAGACCCAATAATCAGGGGCAAGGTAATGGTTTTTGTCATTGGTAAATGAAACTGGTTATCGCAAATAGGGCGACTGCGCCGTGCGATAATCTGATGTCCGATCACATTGATAATCACACCGCCGCCCATGACAAAGGCCAGTGACGGATCCCAGACCCCAAATAAATCAAGAAAGCCCACGACTTTAGAAGGATCAAGCATTCCCCCTAGCGCGAGGCCAACACCAAAAATAATCCCAGAGATAAGTGCTGTTATTAAAGCCATGTTAAAATCTCCTTACGCGCCATGAGGCATCAAATAGACGGTGATAATGGCGCTAATCATAAAGACCATCACGGCAACAAATGACCTCAGTGAAAATCTAGCTAATCCGCAAATGCCATGACCTGATGTGCAACCTGAGCCAATCGCAGAACCTAATCCAACCAAAAAACCACCAATCAGCAAAGTTGAGCCAGCGGCAACGGGTCTAGGAAGAAGCTCTTCTGCCCATAACAGATAGACAAATGGTGACACCAAGGTTCCACCAAGGAAAGCCCAGCGCCAAAGTCCTGAAATAGGGTTGTTTAAAAACGCATCACCAAGAATACCACTGATACCCATAACACGGCCATTCATCGCCATGAGGATCAAGGCTGCAAGGCCAATCAAAATACCCCCAGCCAACGAAGCCAGAGGCGTAAAATGTTCCATATCTATTGTCATGTAAATGCTCACTTTCGCGGGGAATGATTAGAATAATAGCAATGTTTCGAACATTAATAAATTATCATGAACCTGTCTATATAGAGGTGTAAGAGGGCATAAGATTTTGTTAATTTTGTTCTAGAACATGCGGACGTTTTTTTACCCTTGCTTCGCGCCAAAACGCAAATAGCCCAGAAGCAATGATAATCCCAGCCCCAACAAAAACATGAGGGCTAACCACCTCTTTAAACAAAACCAACCCAATAATGGTGCTATATACAATCTGAAGCAGGGTAAAAGGTTGAAGTGTGGTGGTTTCGGCGACCTCAAGTGCGCGGATCATCAAGAAGTGACCAACCATGCTCGTCAAACATAACATGAACAGAATGAACCAGTCTTCCATGCGAATAGGTGTCCAGAAAAAAGGACCAATAAAACTCATCAATATGCCAGCCGTAATGCCTGTCCAAAAGAAACTGGTATCCGATAAATCTTTACGGGCCACATAGCGAGTCAACACATTATATGAGGCAAAGCCCAAGGTTGCCAGGACAGCGATTAATGCCTCTGGCTGAAAAACGCTCGTCCCAGGTTGGATAATCAACAGCACCCCAAGACAGCCGACAACAATAGCGGTTAGGCGTTGCCATCCTACACGTTCACGCAAAAAGATAATGGAAAGCAAAACAACAAGTAAAGGATAGCAAGCAAAAATAGCATGGGTCTGGGCTAAGCCAACAACAACAAATGAGGTGACAATCACACAGATTTGTAAAGTGAGGATGGTGCCTCTTATAATCTGGACTAACAGCTGGTCTGTTTTTGCCACAGCTTTTATGCCGCCGGGTTTCATGGCGCTCCAGCCAATCACAAAAAGGGCAAAAAACCACATACGTATCATGACGACACCAACGATATCGTAGCGCTGTCCAAGATATTTTGACATTCCGTCCATTGAGGCAAAACAGAACATCGCAAGAAGAATTAGGATAATACCAAGCTTTGGATTAAGCGGTTTGCGGCTGGCAGGGCTAGTCTTCATTGCATTTGACCTGATCAGCGATTTCCTTTGCTTCTCCAGATTTGCCACAGAGAGGGCAATGCCATTTTCTGTCAGTTAGTTTTTCATCAGTTTGCATGGTGGGGTAAGTCCAGTAAAAACCACATTCCCCACAAGTGATGTGCCAGATTATCTCACGGCTAAGGGAAAACCCATTGCTCATTGTTCAATACCTTTTCTGGCTATCAATTGGATGGTTGCAGCCTCACCTTGATGTCTTGGCCCCTCATTTAGACAGCGTTTGGTGTCTTGGATAAGCAGAATATCAAGTGCGGAAAAATCTTGTTTAAGTTGCTCACGTGTGTAAAGCATATCCGGCGATTTCGGCCCACCTGAGGCCAATGGGATCTGGTCTAGGGAATACCCTTCAAGGGCCAGAAGACCGCCAGGTGCTAAGGCTTTATGGATATGGTCAACAAAACGCAGATGATCATCACGGTAAAAATGCATAAATGAGACAATCACAACATCAAATTGCCCCGTGGGATCACCCATAATATCGCCAACCATGGCATTGATAGACACACCCCGGCTTTGCGCTAGTTTCTTGGCTTTTTCTACCGCCTTATCCGCGATATCTGTGGATGTCACTTGATAGCCAATTTCGGCTAAATAGACCCCATTTCTGCCTTCACCATCAGCAGGAGCATAAGCCGTTTGCCCATCGCGAGCAGGGGGCACAGCTGCTTTAATAAAGCTATTAGCTTCAGTGCCAAAGATATATTCCTCCGTTTCAAACTTCGGATTCCAAAAATCAGCAGGATGGGTCATTTCAAGCGTTTTCGTTAATAGGGCATAGGATGTTGGCGATGCGCTTGATCAATAGCTGACATGATCTCTGGCGACAAAGTCAAATCAATTGCGGCAAAAAGCCGTGCCAATTGTTCAAGTGAGGTCGCACCAAAGATGGTGCTAGTCATAAAGGGACGCTGAACACACCATGCTAAGGCCATCGCTGGCAGATCAAGCCCATGATCATCGGCAATCTGTTGATAGGCGGCAATAGCTGGCCAAACGCGGTCTGTGGTGCGGCCACCCAGATCAGGGGTGATTGAAGCGCGTGATCCTGCTGGTGGTTGAGTGTTTGCAGCATATTTTCCTGTTAGCAGGCCTGTCGCGAGAGGAGAAAAAGACAATAACCCAACATTTTCATGATGGGTCATTTCCGCCATATCCAAATCATAAAGGCGGCACAAAAGACTGTATTCGTTTTGAATGCTTGCCATTCGTGGAAGGCCATTGGCTTCTGCCATTTGTAACCACCGCATAGTTCCCCAGCAGCTTTCATTGGAAAGCCCGATGGCACGGATTTTTCCTGCTTTGATCAGCTCGTCAAGGCAGGTCAATACATCTAGCATATGATCATCGGTTTCAGCGGTGTCTTGGTGACTTGGGTCAAAGCTCCAATTCTGGCGAAACATATATGATCCACGGTTTGGCCAGTGCAGTTGATAAAGATCAACATAATCTGTTTGCAGTGAGGTTAAAGAGGCATCAAGCGCGGTACGGATGGTCGATGAGGATATTGGCGCTCCGTTTCGAACATATTTTAACCCTTCGCCGCTTACTTTGGTGGCTATCACCACATCCTTGCGGCGACCAGAGGCTTTTACCCAAGAGCCAAGTACGCGTTCGGTATCGCCCTGGGTTTCTTTGGATAAAGGATTAACGGGATACATCTCAGCGGTATCAATAAAATTAAGCCCATGATCTAGCGCCATATCAATTTGGGCGTGACCTTCGGCTTCGGTGTTCTGTGTTCCCCATGTCATACTGCCAAGGCAAAGGGCAGAAACCGAAATATCAGTCCGGCCAAGTGTATTCATCCGCATTATAAATCTCCTTAATTAATTCTATTTAAACAATAAGTTAAATCATAATATTAATATGTTTAATTAATGAAAAATCTGCTTTTTATTTATTTGCATACAACCATAAGCTTAGGGTTAAGGGAAAACAATAGCAGAAATCATCCTTGGCTTTTTCTCTGTCTATCGGCCTAGTAATACTTGTCTCAATTCCGGGTAATTGGTGTCTTCGCCAAGCCAAATATTCATAAACACTTTGGCAAACTCAGCATCATCAAAACGATGCGATGTTTGATCACGCGTATAAAAAGTAATACTTCCATCAGAATTGTGCCAAATTTCAGCATGATCACCATCTGCCATATCAGTTAAGGCGATATTCAGATAACCCATCCAGCGTAATTTTTTATCTTCGGTTATGTCGGAATAACGCGCAAACTCATCAAGTGAGGCTTGAATTGTCTTATCTTTTGGTACGCTGCGGAGATAATTAAAAGTAAGAACGGTAGTATCTTGATAGGGGCTAGAGCCGGTAATCTGATAATGCCTGATAGTATAAACTTTAGCCCAATAAATCTGAAGGATACCTGACCCAATCAGATGCGAGGGGTCTAGTGACGGGTGGCTATGACCAAAAGCTGGACAAGCCATGACCAAAAGAAAACTTAGCCCCTGACAAAACCGTTTGAAAAACATGAG
>Ga0181571_10000893_pt1 | contig 20742 bp, 14 predicted proteins | sample 101ome_17_FD_132440 | JGI IMG/M metagenome (GOLD analysis project Ga0181571, IMG submission 132440) | Coastal salt marsh microbial communities from the Groves Creek Marsh, Skidaway Island, Georgia - 101407AT metaG (megahit assembly) | ecosystem: Environmental > Aquatic > Marine > Intertidal... | reverse complement strand
TGCCTGTGGGTAACTTGAAATTCACGATTGTTGCCGGATGGGCGCGGGTGCATTGTAATTCCTGTCAGCGCGATAGAACTCGCATTGATGGGTGGGTGGCCCACTAGGGATGAACGAGCCGGTTCTGGGGCGTTTGAGTTCATTCGGAAGGGGTCAGGCCGAAAGCCGGGGGCGGCTGAGGCCATTTTTTTTCCCGAAATTTAAAATTCTTGCTGTGCCGCGGACGGTCTTGCCTTGGGGCGGTCAAACGCGTCAGAGTCGTTCCGGAAGGAGACGCTGATGTATTTACGCGAAGCCTGGTACGTCGCCGCCTGGGGACACGAAATTTCCGAAACGCCGCTGGCGCGGGTGTTGCTGGAGGAGCCCGTGGTGCTCTGGCGTACGCAGGACGGTGCGCCGGTCGCTTTTGAAGACCGCTGCTGTCACCGTCAGGCGCCGCTTTCCGTTGGCAGGGTTCTGGGCGACACGCTGCAATGCGGTTATCACGGCCTTACCTTCGACGCAGACGGCATGTGCGTCGATGTGCCGAGCCAGGCACAGGTGCCTCCCGGGGCGCAGGTGCGCGCATATCCCCTGGTCGAGCGAAACGACTGGGTCTGGATCTGGATGGGCGACCCGGCGGCGGCAGACGAGACCCTTATTCCCGACACCTACTGGCACGATTCGCCTGACTGGAAAGCGGTCGGCGACAGGTTTCTGGTCAATTGCCATTACCAGTCCCTGATCGATATCCAGCTGGACAACACGCATTCCCGGTTCGTGCACCCGGATACGCTGGGCAATGACGGCTCACTCAGACACAGCCACAAAACCACCCGCGACGGCGATGTGCTGCGCAATCACCGGCGCATGCGCGACAGCGACCCGCCGCCGATATTCGCGCGTGCGTCGGGCATCAACGGTAACGCGGATGTCTGGGTCGAGTGGGCATATACCCCGCGTGCCGGCATCATTACGTTCGATGCCGGCGTGGCGGAGCTGGGCAGCGGCGTCTTCGAAGGGAATCGCGACCGCGCCTGGACCATGTTCAACACCCACGGCATCACGCCCGAAACGGCGACCACCTGTCATCACTTCTGGGTATCGGCGCGGGATTTCTCGCTCGACGACGATGAAATCCATCGCACCATGGCCGGCATCCGGGAGGTCTTTCTCGAAGATGTTGCGATGGTGGAAGCGCAGCAGCGCATCCTCGACTACGGTTCCGACACGCCGCAAGTCGACATCAGTGCCGACGTGCCGACGATCCGGGCTCGCAGGTTGGTCGACCGGTTAATCGGCGAATCTTCCGGGGGCCCTATAAAGGCCCGGCGCGTAACGGGACCTGTTTCGCTGGCAGCTTTATTCGGCCGCTAGAGCATCTGCTCCAGTTCGGTCAGCAGGTAGGGGCGAAACCGTTCGTAGTGTTCGATCATCGGAAAATGACCGATGTCTTCCATCACGGTGAACCGGCATCCGGTGATGACGTCGGCGGCGGCCTTGGTCATTTCCGGCGTCGCGGAATAATCGTATTCGCCGGTCAGCAACGACACCTTGCAGCGGTTGGTATCGATGGTCTTGATCGCTTCGCGGGCGTCCCAGTCTTCGCAGTAGTAATAGACGTCGCCTTTGTAAACGCCGGGTCCGCCCTGGCTGTAATACCACCAGTTTTCGCGGCAACCGGCCTCGGGCGATGATGGCGCGTTCAGGCCGTAGGTATAGCAGGCCGCCAGCTCGCCGCCGTGAATGGCGGGATGATGCAGGAAGTTGTTGTCGCGGCCTTCCGCGAACGCCGTACTTTCGAGGCCGATGATCCCGGTGATTTCTTCCTGATAATCTGCGGCCACCTGCAGGGTGACGGCGCCACCCATCGAACAGCCCATCACGATGGGGTTCCCGACGCCGAGCGCCAGCCAGAAATCGTGGATCAGGTTGGTGTAGACTTCCGTCGTCAGCCGGTATTTTTCGAGCCACCAGTCGTCCGGCGGATTGGACCGGCCGTGCCACGGCATGTCGAAGGCGATGACGCGGCATTTCGACGTTATGTCCGGATCGTTCAGGACATGGCGGAACTGGCGGCTGTCGGTGCCCGCCGTGTGCAGGCAGATCAGCGGTACCCCTTCTCCCGCCTCTTCGTAGAAGATCCGGTATTTGCGTCCCAGGCTTTCGATATTGACGTAGCGGCCGACGATCGGCTCGACGGCGGCATCAGGCTGCGGCATCGATCGGCTCCATCTGTTTGAGAATATTCATCATCCGGTGCAGCGCCCGGGCGTTCTGCATGGTCGCCAGGCTGTTGCCGTCGAGCTGGAAGTCGTCGATGCGCATCAGCATGGCGAAAAAATCGTGGTAGAGCGGCGGCGGGTTCGGGTTGATGAATTTGTTCCACACCGACATCGGCGCGCGCAGGGTGAAGGCCACGGGCCGGTCGAAGCGCGGGTTTTCCGCGATCTCGACGATTTTGCCCCCGCGGACGGAAATCAGATAATCCGTGCCTTCGAAGGAAATCTTGAAGTCTTCGGTGAACCAGTCGCCGACGACCTCCATTTCCTTATCCGAATTGACAGCGTGGCGGTAGGCTTCCATCCACGAGAGCGAGGGCTGGTAATGCGCCATTTGGCCTCCAATTTTCGTCGCATGTCCCCAACATTGGGCAAAAAAACACCCCCGTCCGTGACGGGGGTGTTTCTGAGTACAGCTTCAAGTTAGCGGGTTGCTGCCGCTGCCTTTTTAAGCATTGCATAGATTTCTTTAGTCTTTGGATCTTCACCAAGAATTCTGTCAGCGATTGGGCGAACCCGTTCGATCAGCTCTTTTTGCTCAGGAGCAGAGAGCTTGTATACGAAAGCACCTTTCTCGCCCGCCCACTTTTTCTCGGCAGCTCGGGTCAGGTCATGCCCCCACTTGCCAGCGGGGACCGTTGAAGCTTTTGCAGCATCCGTTACGACCTTCTTCAGGTCCTTTGGCAATTTATTAAGAAATGCCGTGCTAGTGAACGAACCGCATGTGATCTGCGCCATTCCCGTCAGGGTGATGTGCTTGGCTACTGTCCAAAATTTAGAGGGATGCATCACACCAATGCTGCTACGCACTCCGTCAATCGTTTTGCGCTGCATCGAAGGAAGAACTTCTGAGTACGGAATGGGCACACCAGTTGCGCCGAGTGATCCGATCACTTCTCGTTCGAGCGGCGTCGCGAGAACCCTGATTTTCCGGCCCTTTAGTTCGTCCAATTTTTTGAACGGCTTGATGGTCGCGATAGATGTCCCTCCGCAACCCCACAGTGACATGACGACGAACCCTTTCTTCGCGCCCATTTGGGAAAACGTATTGAAGAATTCCGGCTGGTTGATTGCTCGGGTCGCATGTTTTTCATCCGTAAACATGCCGGGCGCATCAGTCACCATGAAGCGTTTATCAATACCGATAAAGAACCCAGGGGGAATCATGAAAGCTTCCTGAGTACCCAGTTGGATTGCCTCGATTTGTCTCGGAATCTTACCGAGCTGAGCCGCTGGAAAAACGCCAACCTTTATCCGGCCATTTGATTTGGCCTCGATTTCTTTTTTAAGCCAATTTGACTTGAAATGGTTGGAGTCGTTGATCGTCACCATGCCGATCTTCATGTTGTATGTCTTCGCGTTCGCAGGGCCTGCGACGAAGGCCGCTCCTGCCGCAAGCGCGGCGATTGCAGTGGTAAGTTTTTTCATCGTGTATCTCCCGATTCGTGATGTTTTCCTGATTTGGTACGGGCAATAAAGAGCCGCACTCTCGTTATCGAGACAGAAGCTAGCACAAGGCCGCCGCGCACTGCAAACTTAGTCAGCTAGAGAACCATCGCACTTTATGAACGTGCTACGTGTATTTGATTTCCAAAACGCGGACTTCGACATCCGAGATATTGGTGGCGGTGTCGTCGATCGGGGCGGCCCAGGAGATGGTGCGCCCGTCCTCTTGGTCGACCCGATTCTCGCTGCCCTCCGAACCCTGTAGCAGCAGCGCGCAGCTGGATTGTTTAAAGGTCAGGTATTCGCGTTCGTGGCGATGGTCGCCCGCCGGGAGCCCCCGCTAGGTGATGCGCGTACGTTCGTCGTCAAGTAGCAACGTGAATTGGACGCCTTCCGCCGTGGGCAGTTCGTTGGCGGTCTTGCGGGTCAGATGTTTGGATATAATGCACTACTAGTGCTGCTAGTGCCGGCAATTCTAGCCAAACTGCCTAACAGCCGTCTAGAATCCGCACATGTCGAACATTCCTCACATGTCTTTGACAGCGCGTCTACGCGATCCCCGGTTTCGCACGATTTTCTTTTTCGGCATGGCCAGTGGCCTGCCGTCTTCGCTGGTGTTTGCGACCTTGTCAATCTGGCTGCGCGAAGAAGGCGTTTCACGCACCTCTATCGGGCTGATCGGGGCCGCCGCGACGCCTTACGCAATCAATTTTCTATGGGCGCCGGTCGTCGACAGGTTTCGGTTGGGGCGGCTGCAGATCTCGCTGGGACAGCGACGATCATGGATATTCGCCTGCCAAGTTCTGCTGATCCCGGCGATTATGGCTATGGGACTGCAGAACCCGCAGAGCGGAGCAGTCGTTCTCGGGCTGTGTGCATTGGCGGTCTCCGCCCTGTCGGCAACGCAGGACGTGGCGATAGACGCGTACCGGATTGAAATACTGGAACCCCATGAATATGGCGCAGGCGCGGCGCTGGCGATTTATGGCTGGCATACAGGGGCCTTCGTAACCGGTGCCGGCGCACTCTATGTAGCGACCTTCGGGGGCTGGGCGACTGCTTACGGCGCTGCGGCTGCGGTCATCGGACTCATAGCCGTCGCAACACTGATGGCGCAGGAACCGGAACGGCCTGCTGAGGCGCTCGCGCCGGCGCAGAATGCCGTCGACTGGCTGCGCAGTGCGGCCGTCGCGCCGCTGACCGATTTTTTCGGGCGGCTGGGATGGCTGGCCGTGCTGGTGCTGGCGGTGATCGTTTTCTACAAGTTCGGCGATGCGATGCTCGGCCGGATGGCGGGCGTGTTCTACGTCGATCTAGGCTTCACGAAGATAGAGATCGCCAACTACACCAAATCCGTCGGGCTTCTCGCGACGCTGCTGGGGGTCGGGGTCGGCGGCTGGATCTGCATTCGCATCGGTATCATGCGGGCGATGTTTCTCGGCGCGCTCCTGATGATGATCACCAATCTGGCTTTCGCGCTGCTGGCGACCAGCGGCAAAAACTTCGAGCTTCTGGCGGCCGTCGTATTCTTCGACAATCTGACAGGCGGCATGGCGACGACGGCGTTCGTCGCCTATCTGTCCAGCCTGTGCAATGTCGCCTTCACGGCGACGCAGTATGCGTTGCTGGCCTCGCTCGGCAATTTTGCGCGAATCCAGCTTGGCTCCGTGTCGGGTTGGGCGGTCGACAGTCTCGGCGGCGACTGGACGCTGTTTTTCGTCGGTGTGGCGGCGATGTCGATCCCGGCGATCCTCCTGCTGTGGCTGCTGGTGCGGCTGATGCCGGAAATCGAACGGCGCGGCTGACGGGCGGCAGGGCGCAGGGGTTCAGACGGTGGCGGCTTCCGCGTCGAGGGCATACCCGGCGGACCGCACGGTGCGGATGACGTCCTGGTCGCCTTCGCTGTTCAGCGCCTTGCGCAGGCGGCGGATATGGACGTCGACGGTGCGGGAATCGATGAAGATGCCGTGCCCCCAGACGGAATCGATCAGCTGATCGCGCGAGAAAACCCGCCCGGGGTTTTCGAGAAAATGCCGCAGCAGGCGGAACTCAGTGGGTCCCAGAACCACGGAGTGGTCGCCTCGTTTTACCTTGTGCTCCACCAGATTCATTTCGATGTCTGAATACACCAGCCGTTCGTCTGCCAGCGCAGGGCGCGCGCGGCGCATGACTGCCTGAATGCGGGCGATCAGTTCCTCCGGTGCGAAGGGCTTGGTGACATAGTCATCCGCGCCGGTCTCCAGACCCCGCACCCGGTCGGTCTGTTCGCCCCGGGCGGTCAGCATGATGATCGGCAGGGTCTTGCTTTCAGGGCGCCGCCGTATCTGGCGGCAGACCTCGATGCCCGACATATGCGGCAGCATCCAGTCGAGCAGCATCAGGTCGATATGGCGTTCCTCGACGATCATCAGGGCTTCTTCGCCGCTTGCGGTCGCAATGACCTCGTAGCCGGCGCGTTCAAGATTGTATCTAAGCAGTTCGACGAGGGCGGCTTCGTCCTCGACGACGAGGATGGACGGCGTCATTCCTTCGCGTCTCCGTTATCGGCGTCGGCGGTCGACAGGTTGAGATTGTTCGCATCCCCCCCCTTGGGGCGCGATTCGCGCATTCTGTCCCCATGCACCAGAAAGTATATGGTTTCCGAGATATTCGTCACATGGTCGCCGATGCGCTCGAGATTTTTGGCGATGAACAGAAGATGCGTGCAGATCGAAATGCTGCGCGGGTCCTCTATCATGTAGGTCAGGGCCTCGCGAAACAGGCTCGTATACATATTGTCGAGTGTCTCGTCCGCCTGCCAGACCGCGACCGCCTTGTCGACGTCGCGGGCGATATAGGCATCCAGCACGTCATTAATCATCTGCTGAGCCATGCGGCTCATACGCGGGATAGAATGGACAGGGGCCACGGGCGCCGCGCTCGACAGGGTGATCGCGCGTTTGGCGATATTGGCCGCATAATCCGCGATGCGTTCCAGATCCGCCGATATTTTCAGTGCCGCCACGATATGTCGAAGATCCAGCGCCATCGGCTGGCGCAGGGCGAGCAGGCGGGTCGTCTGGATATCGATTTCATAGTTCAGCTCGTCGACCCGTTCGTCGTCGGCGATCACCTGCATCGCCAGATCGGGATCGCGTTTGACGACGCATTCTATCGATCGCGCGATCTGCGTTTCGGTCAGACCGCCCATTTTGATGATGTCGTTGTTCAGCTGGGCGAGTTCTTCGTCGTAGGATCTGACGATATGGTCGCCGGACTGGGGATTCGAAGCCATTTACGAAGGTCTCCTGGTTGCCGGCTCAGCCGTAACGGCCGGTGATGTAACCCTGCGTGCGTTCGTCGCTGGGATTGGTGAACATCTGTTCCGTATCGTCCACCTCTACCAGATTGCCGAGATGAAAGAACGCGGTGCGCTGCGATACGCGCGCTGCCTGCTGCATCGAATGCGTCACGATAACGATGGTATAGCGTTCGCGCAGATTTTCGATCAGTTCCTCGATACGGGCAGTGGCGATGGGGTCCAGGGCGGAGCACGGCTCGTCCATCAGGATGATTTCGGGGCTGACGGCGATGGCGCGTGCAATACACAGCCGTTGCTGCTGGCCGCCCGACAGACCTGTGCCCGGTTCTTCAAGTCGGTCTTTGACTTCCTCCAGAAGACCGGCCTTTTCCAGACTGGTCATGACGATCTCGTCCAGATCGGATTTTGACTCATTCATTCCGTGAATGCGCGCGCCGTAGGCGACGTTGTCGTAAATCGATTTCGGGAACGGATTGGGTTTCTGGAACACCATGCCGACGCGGGCGCGAAGCTGTACGACGTCCAGGTCGGGGTCGTAGATATCCTGACCGTCCATCGTGATTTTGCCGTCAACCGTGCAGCCTTCGATCACATCGTTCATACGGTTGATGCAGCGCAGAAACGTCGATTTACCGCAGCCGGACGGGCCGATCAGCGCCGTTACCCGGTTTTCCGGTATCTCGAGATCGACGCTGAAAAGTGCCTGTTTTCCGCTATAGGAGACATCCACGCCCTGGGCGCTGATCTTCGACGCTGGCGCGGGTTCCTGTTCTTCCGCAGCGGAATTTGCAACTACCTGATCCATAAGGTCCCTTTTCCTCTCCGCTACCAGCGGCGTTCGAATTTCTTGCGCAGAAAAATCGCGATCGCGTTCATCGAGATCAGAAATGCCAGCAGCACCAGAATGGCGGCGCTCGTCCGTTCGACGAACGCCCGTTCCGGCAGATCGCTCCACAGGAATATCTGAACCGGCAATACGGTGGACGGCGTCATCGGTCCGTCCGACACGTCGACGATAAACGCGACCATGCCGATCATCAGAAGCGGCGCCGTTTCGCCCAGCGCACGCGCCATCCCGATGATCGTTCCCGTCAGGATGCCTGGCAGCGCCAGGGGCAATACATGATGCAGCACCATTTGCTGCCTGGATGCCCCCACACCCAGGGCCGCTTCGCGGATGGACGGGGGGATGGCGCCCAGCGCGGCCCGGGTCGCGATGATGATCGTCGGCAACGTCATCAGCGCAAGCACCATCCCGCCGACCAGCGGCGCCGATCGAGGCAGACCGAAGAAATTGAGAAACACCGCCAGGCCCAGGAGACCGAACACGATCGACGGAACCGCCGCCAGGTTGTTGATGTTGACTTCGATCAGGTCCGTCCAGCGATTCTTGGGCGCGAATTCCTGAAGATAGATCGCTGCAGATACCCCGACGGGAAAGCTAAGCAACAGCGTCACCAACATCGTCCAGAATGATCCGACGATGGCCCCCCATATGCCCGCCAGTTCGGGTTCGCGCGATGTGCCGGACGTAAAGAACGGGAAGTTGAATTTTCGTTCCAGTGCACCGGCCTCGACCAGCTTGTCGAACCAGGCGATTTCCTTGTCCTTGAACGGTCGGTCCGCTTCCGGAGACCCCCGGTCGTAAGCACCTTTGGTGAACTGGTCTACCTCGTCGGACGCGACCAGCCAGACACTCTGGCCGGTGCCGATTACGGCGGGATCCGACAGGACGATATCGCGCAGTTTCAAATCCGCCCCGGAACTGATCAGCCGGGTCAAATCCCGCTTGTCGCGACGTTTCTTGACCTCCGGGAACTGGTCGCGGATCGCTTGTTTGTACAGAGCCGCGTAATTCGCCCGCGCCAGGGTTTCGGGTTCGCGGGTGCCTTGGGGGTCGATGGCCCGGGCGTCGAAATGGATATCCAGCTTGATGTAGGTCTGAACGAACGCTTGGTAGCCGGTGAAGGTGATGCTGGCCAACAACCAGATTAGCGCGCTCATCGCGAGAACGATGGCGATAACGCCATATGCCTTGAAACGGCGTTCGGCCGCGTACCGCCGTTTGATGCGGTCCGATGTCTGCTTCTTGTCGGCATTGGCTGCGACGGAGGCCGAGCGGGAAATATCAGTCATATTGTTCTCGATATTTTCGCACCACATGAAGCGCGATTATGTTGACCGCAAGTGTGACGCAGAACAGCAACAGGCCAAGCGCGAAGGCAGCCAGGGTCTTCGCGCTGTCGAATTCCTGATCGCCGACCAGCAGCGTGACGATCTGGACGGTAACAGTTGTCACTGCCTCAAACGGGTTCGCGGTAAGATTGGCGGCAAGTCCGGCAGCCATCACCACGATCATGGTCTCGCCGATGGCTCGGCTGACCGCCAGCAGGAACGCCGCGAAAATACCCGGCAGGGCAGCCGGCAGAATTACCTTCTTGATAGTTTCCGATTGCGTTGCACCCAAGGCGTAAGATCCGTCGCGCAGGGATTGCGGCACCGCGTTGATGACGTCATCGGACAATGACGAAATCACGGGGATGATCATGATGCCCATGACCAGCCCGGCCGCCAGTGCGCTTTCCGAGGCGACATCCAGGCCCAGGGTGGTTCCGAGTTCCCGCAAATAGGGCGCCACAGTCAGCGCCGCGAAAAACCCGTAAACAACCGTCGGAATTCCGGCGAGGATTTCGAGCAGCGGTTTGGCGATCGACCGCACACGCGGCGACGCGTAGTCCGAGAGATAAATTGCCGAAAACAGCCCGATGGGCAACGCGACGACGACCGCGATTGCGGTGATCAGCAGCGTGCCGGCGAAAAGTGGAATGGCCCCAAACGCCCCGGATGCGCCCACCTGATCCTTGCGAAGCGCGATCTGCGGGCTCCATTCGGTACCGAACAGGAATTCCAGTACGGATACTTTTCCGAAAAACCGGATGGATTCGAAGATCAGCGACAACACGATGCCGATCGTGGTCACGATGGCGATCAGCGAACAGGCGATCAGGAAATACTGAACCGCCTTCTCCACCTGATTTCGGGCGCGAAGCGTCGGCGACAACCGGGAACGGGCGTAGGTTCCGCCGATGATCGCCACAATCAGCGCAACGACGAAAATGGCGCTGTTGCCGACAGATCGGTAATAGTTCAGCTGATCCGCCGCCGCGATCATTGTCGGATCCGCGTTGCGGCTGACGATGTTGCCGTCGGCCAGGTTGTGAATGTCGTTGATCAGCAGCCCGAGCCGGTCCGGCGGCAGGGATTTCAGCGCCTCGGGCAGATTCGATACGACGATGTTTTCGGTGATCAGCGGCTGGAATATCAGCCACCCTGCGGCAATGAAGGTGGCCGGAACCGCGCACCAGAGCGCAATGTAGAACCCGTAATAATTCGGTCTGGAATGAAGTTCTCTCACGCGCCCGGAAACCATGGCGGCTGATCGGGCGCGCCCGAAATAATACCCGAATACCGACAGGGCGATCAGGACCAGAAACAGAAACATTGGAGACATTTGCGGTTTTCAGGCCATTCGTTGCGAATGTGGTGTTGAGGCTCCCATGCCATTCGACCGCATGCGAAAGCTTCAACCGGCGGCAAGCTAGAACCGCAGCACGAACAATTTATGACAAAAATGTGACAGTTATATTACAGAACGCTGGTTCAGGGCTTGGAAATCGGTAAAAACACACGGAACGTGCTGCCTTCGCCTTCGACCGATTCTATTTCCAGCGTGCCGCGATGCCGGTTGACGATATGCTTGACGATGGCGAGACCAAGACCGGTGCCTCCCATCTCGCGGGACCGCGCTGTATCGACACGATAAAAACGCTCGGTCAGGCGCGGCAGATGCTCCGCCGCGATGCCGGCCCCTTGGTCGATGATCGCGATTTCGAGAAATTCACCCTCGTTCCGGCCGTGCGGACCCGGGCTTTCTCGCGTAACGATGCGGACCTGCGATTTCTCGTCGCTGTACTTGATCGCGTTTTCCACCAGATTGCGGAGTAGCTGGACGATTTCGACACGGTCGCCGGCGAGGACCCGATTGCCGGGACCCGGTTCGGAGACAATCTCGATGCTCCGTTCGGTCGCCGGCACCTCCAGCGTCGCGATGACGGTGGATAGCGCTTCGTCGATGTTCACATGATCGTTGGGAGGCGTGTTCTCGTTCAGTTCGATCCGTGACAGCGAAAGCAGGTCTTCGATCAGACCGGTCATGCGGCCGGTGTGCATTTCCATCATGCCCAGGAACTTTTCGGTGCCCTCGGCATCGTCCCGCGCCGGTCCTCTCAGCGTCTTGATGCACCCGTTCAGCACGGACAACGGCGTGCGCAGCTCATGGCTGGCATTGGCGACGAAGTCCGATCGCATGCGCTGGACATGGCGAATTTCGGTCACGTCATAAAACGCGACCACCGCGGCGGACCCGTCGGCGCGCGGTCCGGGCAGGCTTTGCACCTGTGCGTTCAGCGACCTGTCTGCCGGGAAACGGATATCGAACTCGACCAGCTCGTGATAGGTTTCGCCGGCGAGAACCCGGTCCACCGCGGCGAGCATCTCGGGGTTTCGCGTCACGGACGACAAATCGGCATCCGTCGAAACCTTTCCGAACATGCTTCGCGCGCCTTGCGTGGATCGCAGTATCTGCCTTCCTTTGTCCAGGATGATCAGTGGATGCGGCAGGTTTTCCAGCAGCATTTCCGCCGAACCGGCACGGGCGTCCAGATGACCGCGATCCCGCTCCCATGCTTCGCGGATAAGCGCGACCGCTTCCGAGAACTCCGGGAAAAGACCGGTCATGCTTTCGGGGACCGATCCTCCTCCGCCGTCGCGCGCGAGCGATTCCGAAAACTGCAGTATGCGGTATACGTCGCCCAGCCCGTAGCGCACCATCAGGCCGAGCGACGCGACGCAGAACAGCGCGCCCGCAATCGCCGCCCCGGCGTCCAGCCTGCCGCTCGCGGCAAAATATCCGAGGGCGGCGCAGGGTCCCAGCGATGCCAGAAGCGTCAGCGTGATAAAACGGGGGGCGGGAATGCGCGGCCGCGCCATACCGACATCCTTTCCGTTAGCGGGTATTCAACCCGACGGTTTATTTCTTCGCGCTTGGTTTCTTCTTCGCCGCTGCTGCGCGGCCTTTCCGCACCGCCGACTTCTCTTCTTCCAGCCGGCTGATGGCGAGCGAATCGTGGGCCGCGAGCGAGGCGAAGTTCACGAGATCCGCGTCATTGGCGTTGATCGGGGCGATTTGAACCGCGCGCGTCAGCCCCGTCAGAAGCGGCCCGATCACCGTGCCGCCGCCAAGCTTGTGCAGGATCTGCGACGAGATTGCGGCGGCGTGCAGGCCCGGCATGATCAGGATATTCGCCGGTCCGGTCAGGCGGCAGAACGGATAAACCACGCGCAGATCCATATCGAGCGCGACATCGGGCGACATTTCGCCGTCGTACTCGAAATCGGCCGATTCGTCGTCCAGGATGGCCACCGCATCGCGGACCTGCGCCGCCAGCGCGCCGGGCGGATTGCCGTAATTCGCGTAGGACAAGAACGCGACCCGCGGTTCATGACCGACCGCGCGCGCTTTTTCGGCGCACTGACGGGCGATCCGGGCAAGCTGCTGTCCAGTTGGGCGTTCGTTGATGGTGGTGTCCGCGATAAAGATGGTCCGGCCCCGCGACATCATCATCGAAAGGCCGAAGACCTCGGCGCCGCGCACCGGATCGATGGCGAGCCGAATATTGTCGTAGGCCACCAGGTAGTTCCTCGACAGCCCCGTTACCATCGCGTCGATGTCGCCATGTACCAGCATGCAGGCGGAGAACACGTTGCGGTCCTGATGCACCAGCCGCTGGCAGTCGCGATAGAGATAGCCCTCGCGCTGCAGGCGCGTATAGAGGTATTCGGTGTAGTGCCGGTTGCCGCGCGACAGCGCCGCATTGTGAATCTCGATCGAATCCGCGCCCGTCAGGCCCAGCCGTTTTATCGTCGCCTTGATCTGCTGGTCCCGGCCGATCAGTACCGGCGTGCCATGTCCCGCCTGGGCAAAGGCGATCGCCGCCCGGATCGTGGTTTCCTCTTCGCCCTCGGCGAAACCCACCCGGCGCGGATTTGCTTTAAGCTCCTCGTGGATCGCCTGCAGCATCGACACGGTCGGGTCGAGCCGGGCCGACAGCTCGCGTCTGTAGCCCGTAATCTCGGGCATTTCCTTCTGCGCGACGCCGGTATCGACGGCGGCCTGCGCGACCGCCGGCGGAATGGCCGAAATCAGACGCGGGTCGAAAGGCACCGGAATGATGTAGTCCGGCCCATAGCGCAGGCGGCGCCCGGAATAGGCGGCGGCGACTTCGTCCGGGACGTCTTCGCGCGCCAGCTCGGCCAGCGCCTTGGCGGCGGCGACTTTCATTTCGTCGTTGATCGTCCGTGCGCGGACGTCCAGCGCGCCGCGGAAGATATACGGAAAACCGAGCACGTTGTTGACCTGGTTCGGGTAATCCGACCGACCGGTTGCGAAGATCGCGTCCTTGCGCACTTCGCGGGCTTCTTCCGGGGTGATTTCCGGATCGGGGTTGGCCATGGCGAAGATGATGGGCTGGTCGGCCATGGATCCGACCATATCCTTGGTGACCGCGCCGGCGACCGAAAGCCCGAAGAACGAATCGGCGCCTTCCATCGCTTCTTCCAGCGTGCGCGCCTCCGTGTTGGCGGCATGCGCGGATTTCCATTGGTTCATGCCCTCTTCGCGGCCCTGGTAGATCACGCCGCGGGTGTCGCACAACAGGATGTTGTCGTGCTGCATGCCGAACGCTTTCAGCAGTTCGATGCAGGCGATGCCTGCCGACCCGGCGCCGTTCACCACCAGTTTGGTGTCTTCGATCTTGCGCCCGGTCAGGTCCAGCGCGTTGATGAACCCGGCGGCGGCGATGATGGCGGTGCCGTGCTGGTCGTCGTGAAACACCGGGATATCCATGATCTCGCGCAGCTGGCTTTCAATCAGGAAGCATTCCGGCGCCTTGATGTCCTCCAGGTTGATGCCGCCGAAGGACGGGCCGAGATGCCGCACGCAATTGACGAATTCGTCGACGTCTTCTGTGCTCAGTTCCAGATCGATGGAGTCCACGTCGGCAAAACGCTTGAACAGCACCGCCTTGCCTTCCATTACCGGCTTGGAAGCCAGCCCGCCCAGATTGCCCAGGCCCAGCACCGCCGTGCCGTTCGATATGACGGCGACCATGTTGCCTTTGGCGGTGTAATCATACGCAGTCGAAGGATCGTCGGCGATTTCCAGACACGGCGCGGCGACGCCCGGCGAGTAGGCTAGCGCCAGGTCGCGCTGGGTGGTCAGCGGTTTCGTCGCGACGACTTCGACCTTGCCGGGACGCCCCGCCCGGTGCATCGCGAGGGAGTCCCTGTCGAGATCGCTGTATTTGCGCTTGGTCATTCTTTTCTTCGCCTCTGCGGTATCGGTACCTGCGGAACCCGCAGGATAGAGGCGAAACCGCGTCGCTCCAACCGTGCATTCGTGACAAGTTTTTGAAGCGATTCTCCGATGCCGGTTCGAACGCGCGCGGGGCTGTGATATTTTCGGGCATGGCGGAAACCGCAGACATATCCACCGAGGAGCCGGGCGTAGCCGCGGCGCCGTCGGAGTCCGATTCGGCGAAGACGCCGCCGGTGAAGACAGAGGCCGCATTGACGCCGATGATGGCGCAGTATCTCGAAATCAAAAACGCTCACCCGGGCGATCTGCTGTTTTACCGGATGGGCGATTTCTACGAGATGTTCTTTGAAGACGCCGAGCAGGCGGCGGCGGCGCTCGACATCACGCTGACCAAACGGGGCAAGCACCAGGGCGCGGATATCCCGATGTGCGGCGTACCGGTGCATGCCGCCGAATCCTATCTGTCGCGCCTGATCCGAAAAGGTTTCCGGGTCGCCGTCTGTGAACAGACCGAAGATCCCGCGGAAGCGAAAAAACGCGGCTCCAAATCCGTCGTCCGGCGCGAGGTCGTCCGCGTCGTCACGCCGGGCACGATCACCGAGGATGCGCTGCTCGATGCGCGGCGGCACAATTATCTGGCCGCTGTCGCCGATGCCGGCGGCAGTCTGGGACTGGCCTGGCTGGACGTTTCCACCGGTGCGTTTTTCGCCCAGCCGGTGGAATCCGCCGGTCTCGGCGCGGCGCTGGCCCGGATCGAGCCCGGTGAATTATTGGTGCCGGAACGCCTGACGTCCCGGCCGGAATTTTTCGATGTCTTCGCCGATTTCAGGGACGCGATCGCTCCGCTGCCGGATGGGCGGTTCGACAGCGAAACGGCCCGCAGGCGCCTGCTGGACATCTACGAAGTCAAGGCACTGGATGCGTTTGGCGATTACGACCGGGCGGAGGTATCTGCCGCCGGCGCCGTCATCGGCTACGTCGAAGCGACCCAGAAGGGCAAGCTCCCGCGTCTGCAGCGGCCGCGCCGCCTGGCCGGCGGCGAAACGATGGAGATCGACGCCGCGACCCGGCGCAATCTGGAACTGGTCCAGACCATGTCCGGCAGCCGCGACGGCTCCCTCCTGTCGGTCGTCGACCGCACCGTCACCGGCCCCGGCGGGCGCCTGTTGGCGGCCAGGCTGGCGGCACCGCTGACGGACGTGGAGACGATCCGGCAGCGTCACGACGCGGTGGCGTGGTTCGGCTCGGCGACGCGCGATCGCGACGATGTCCGCGTGCGACTGCGCGAAGCGCCGGACATGGAACGCGCCCTGTCGCGGCTCACGCTCGGCCGGGGCGGTCCGCGCGATCTCGGCGCGCTGCGCGACGGTCTCGCGGTTGCCGCCGATCTGCAGGCATTGTTCGATGATGCCGACGATCCCGCTTCCGAACTGGTGCGGGCTGCGTCCGATCTCGGCGAACACGGCGTGCTGGTCGATCGCCTGGCGCGCGCGCTGGGCGACGACCTGCCTCTGATTTCCCGGGATGGCGGTTTTATCCGTGCCGGCTACACCGCCGATCTGGACGACTTGCGTCAGCTGCGCGACGAAAGCCGGAAACACATCGCCGCGCTGCAGGCGCGCTATGCCGACGATACCGGCATCGCATCGCTGAAGATCCGGCATAACAACGTGCTCGGCTATTTCATCGACGTGACGTCGGCGCAGGCCGACAAGATGCCGGCCGGCGAGGACAGCCCGTTCATTCACCGCCAGACGCTGGCCAGCGCCATGCGCTTTACCACGGTCGAGCTCGGCGAGCTGGAGGGCAAGCTGGCACAGGCCGGCGACCGGGCGCTGGCGATGGAGCTTGAACTGTTCGAGGATCTCGTTGACGAAGCGACGGGCCGTGCCGCAGAAATCTCGCTCGCCGCCGCCGCGCTGGCGCGGCTCGACGTTTATGCGTCGCTCGCCGTGCTCGCGGCCGAGCGGCGGTATGCCCGCCCGCAGGTTGACGAGACTTCGGCTTTCCGGGTTTCGGGCGGTCGTCATCCCGTTGTGGAGGCGGCGCTGGCGTCGGCGCGGGAAAGCGACTTTATCGCCAATGACTGCGATCTTGCCGAAGAACAGCGCCTGTGGCTGGTGACCGGTCCCAACATGGCCGGTAAGTCGACGTTCCTGCGGCAGAACGCGCTGATCGCGGTGCTGGCACAGGCAGGGTCGTTCGTGCCGGCAGACGAAGCCCATATTGGCATCGTCGACCGTCTGTTCAGCCGCGTCGGCGCCGCCGACGATCTGGCGCGGGGGCGGTCGACCTTCATGGTCGAGATGGTCGAAACCGCGACCATCCTGAACCAGGCAACCGACCGGTCGCTGGTGATCCTCGACGAAATCGGACGCGGCACGGCGACGTTCGACGGCCTGTCGATCGCCTGGGCGACGCTGGAAAACCTGCACCAGGTCAATCGCTGCCGGGCCTTGTTCGCGACCCATTTCCACGAGTTGACTTCGCTGACGTCGCGGCTTGACGCGCTGTCGTGCCATTCGATGCGGGTCAAGGAATGGGAGGGCGAGGTCGTCTTCCTGCACGAGGTGGTCGCCGGGGCGGCGGACCAGTCCTATGGCGTGCATGTCGCGAAGCTCGCCGGGCTGCCGCCTGCCGTCATCGCCCGCGCGCAGGAAGTTCTGCGCATTCTGGAAGAAGGCGAACAGTCGGGCGCGCTGGCCCGGCTGGCCGACGACCTGCCGCTGTTTTCCGCGACCGTGCCGGAGGCGCCGGCTGCCGAGCCGTCCGCCGTCGAGGAGGCGCTCGCCCGGATCAACCCGGACGAACTAAGCCCGCGTGAAGCGCTGGAAATTCTTTACAGGCTGAAAGGGCTCGCCGGCGATCGGGACCTATAGGTCCGCCCAGCCCGGCGGCGGCTTGCCCTTACCGGGATGCACCGCGCCGCAGCTGTCGCAGGTACGCGCGGCCTCGTCGGCGTAAAACGCTTCGTAGAGCGGAGGCAGATCGTCGACGATATTGTTCACCGGCACCTCGATGCGATGAATGCAGGCCATGCACTCGAAGCAGTACCATTCGAAGGCATCCAGCATGCCGGCCATGCGCGGGGATTCGACGACCAGTCCGATCGATCCCGGCATCGGGCGCTGCGGCGAATGGCGCGTATGCGGCGGCAGCATGAAGACTTCGCCCTCGTTGATGCGTACGTCCCTGATCTCGCCCTCGTCAATCACCTTCAGGATCATGTCGCCCTTCAGCTGATAGAAGAACTCCTGCACCGGATCGTCATGGAAATCGACCCGTGTGTTCGGGCCGCCGATTATCTGCGCGATCATGCCGTCTTCCTCGCAGAGCAGCTTGTTGCCGACGGGCGGTTTCAGCTGATCGCGAAACTTGTCGATCCAGCGATCGAGATTGAAGGGCGGGTTCAGGGCCATGGCGAAAGGTTCCGTATCTGCAGGAGAGAGAATTCTGATCGCAGGATGCGCGCCATGCAACTCCGCAACCTTGATCTGGATCAAATGCGCGACCCCGGCGTTTGATCCGCGCCGTGCCGAAATTCTGACATTTTTTATCAATGTCTTATATTGCATGTGAGAAACCAACGGTAACCGCTGAATGCCATCCATCCCCAAACAGCGTCGTATCATCGACCGGGCCGCCCTTGTCGGCGAGCTCGACCTGTTGATCGGCGACGACCGCCGGCCGCAGGAGGTACGGGCCGAGATGCTCGATCTTCTGAAGAACGCCATGGCGCAGGGTCGGGAAGAGGTGCGTCGACGCTTCGACGCGGGGGAGGCCAGCGGGGAAGCAGTCGCCGAAGCATTGTCGTTTCTAAGCGATCAGATCATCCGGCTGATCTACGATTTTGCGACCGACCACGTCTATCCGGCCGCCAACCCGACCGAAGGCGAGAGACTGTGCGTGGCTGCTGTCGGCGGGTACGGCCGAGGCGAATTGGCGCCGTTTTCCGACATCGATCTGCTGTTCGTCCTGCCCTACAAGGAAACCGCCCGCCAGGAACAGGTCATCGAATACATCCTCTACCTGCTGTGGGATCTCAAGCTGAAGGTCGGACAGGCGACCCGGTCTATCGACGAATGCGTGCGTCTGGCGCGCAGCGATCTGACCATTCGCACCGCCATGCTGGAGTCGCGCTTTCTTTGGGGTGACAGAAAGCTGTTCAACGAACTGCGCCGCCGGTTCTATGCCGAGGTCGCAGAAGACACCGGCCCCGAGTTTGTCGAGGAAAAACTGGCCGAACGCGATACACGCCACGAGAAAATGGGCGGCTCGCGCTATGTGCTGGAGCCCAACATCAAGGAAGGCAAGGGCGGCCTGCGGGACCTGCAGACTCTCTACTGGATCGCCAAATACCTCTACAAGGTCGACGAAGTCGCGAACGTGGTCGATCGCGGGGTGCTGACGAAAAAGGAAGCGCACCGCTTCGACCGGGCGCACCGTTTTCTGTGGGACGTGCGCTGTCACCTGCATTTCCTGACGGGGCGCGGCGAAGACCGGCTGACCTTCGACCTGCAATCAGAAATCGCCGCCCTGCTGGGATACAGGGACCGGGCCGGCGCGCGCGGGGTCGAACGGTTCATGAAACACTATTATCTGATCGCCAAGGAAATCGGCGATCTGACACGCATCTTCTGCGCTGCGCTTGAGGCCGAGCACCAACGCAAGCCGCGGTTCCGGTTGCCGTCCATCGGGATCTTCAACAAATCCATAGACGGGTTCGATGTCGAGGGCGGCTGGTTGACGGTCGCCCGGGCGCGCGATCTCCGGGAAGACCCGGTGCAGATCCTGCGCCTGTTCCACACCGCCCAGACCGAAGAGCTAGACATCCATCCCAAGGCGCTGCGGGCGATCACGCGCAATCTGAACGTGCTCGACGACGTCCGCGACGATCCGGATGCGAACCGGTTGTTCGTCGAGATGCTGACGTCCGAAAAGGACCCGGAAACGACCCTGCGCCGCCTGAACGAAGCCGGCGTGTTCGGCCGTTTCGTGCCGGATTTCGGCCGCGTCGTCGCGCAGATGCAGCACGACATGTATCACGTCTATACGGTGGACGAGCACACGGTGTTCGCCATCGGCATCCTCCACGGAATCGAGAACGGCACCTATGCCGACGAAATGCCGATCTCTTCCGAGGTGGTGCACAAGATCAAGTCTCGCCGTGCGCTTTACGTGGCGGTGCTGCTGCACGATATCGCCAAGGGCCGGGGCGGCGACCATTCCGAGCTCGGCGCCGACGTCGCGCTCCAGCTGTGCCCGCGGTTCGGTCTGACTGAAGAAGAAACCGAAACCGTCGAATGGCTGGTGCGCCATCATCTTCTTTTCAGCAACACCGCGTTCCGGCGCGACATAAACGACCCGCAGACGATCACGGATTTTTGCGACGTGGTGCAGTCGGTCGAACGGCTGCGCCTGCTGTTGGTGCTGACCGCCGCCGACATACGTGCCGTCGGGCCCAATGTGTGGAACGCCTGGAAAGCCGCATTGTTGCGCGATCTTTACGAAGCGGCCGAGGAGAGGCTCACCGGCGGCCATTCGTCCGGCGGACGTGACGCGCGCATTGAACATGCGAAAGCCGAGATGCGGGACCGTCTGACCGACCTGCCGCCGGAAGCGGTGGAAGCGCATATCGCACGCGGCTATCCGTCCTACTGGCTGTCGTTCGATGCAGACACTCATGCCTGGCACGCGCGGATCGCGCACGAAGCCGAATCGCGCGCCGAACCCCTGACGATCAAGAATCGCGTCGACGCGTTCAAGGCCGTTACCGAGATTACGATCTACGCCCATGACCATCCCGGCCTGTTTTCCCGGATTGCCGGCGCGATGGCGGTGAGCGGCGCGCATATCGTCGATGCCAAGATTTTCACCACGACCGACGGCATGGCGCTGGATACGTTCTGGGTTCAGGACGAAAACGGCGGCGCCTTCGACCGTTCCGACAAGCTGGCGCGGCTTTACAGCCGCATCGAACAGACCCTTGCCGGACGTCTGCGTCCGCGCGACGAGCTGAAAAAGGAAACCGGCCTGCCGAGCCGAATGAACGTTTTCAACGTGGCGCCGCGGGTGCTGGTAGACAACGACGCCAGCCGGACCCATACCGTGATCGAGGTCAACGGCCGCGACCGGCCGGGTCTGCTTTACGACCTGACGCGCGCACTCTCGGCGCTCAATCTGCAGATCGGTTCGGCCCATATCACGACCTTCGGCGAAACGGCCGTCGACGTGTTTTACGTGAAGGACGTCTTCGGCCTGCAGATTACGCACCAGAGCAAACTGGACCAGATTCGCGC
>Ga0181571_10000882_pt1 | contig 20882 bp, 18 predicted proteins | sample 101ome_17_FD_132440 | JGI IMG/M metagenome (GOLD analysis project Ga0181571, IMG submission 132440) | Coastal salt marsh microbial communities from the Groves Creek Marsh, Skidaway Island, Georgia - 101407AT metaG (megahit assembly) | ecosystem: Environmental > Aquatic > Marine > Intertidal... | reverse complement strand
GGCGATGGCGGCCCTTCACTACGTCGCCGGGGGAACCACGGCGGCGTCGGCGGCGACGTACTACTTCCTCTCATCGGACAAGTTCAGGCGGAGGCGAGAACGAATGGAGGCGCGAGTGGGCGCGCGCGTGGCGCAGGGAAAAGCGAGGATGCGCGCGGTGAAGGAGCTTGGGCGACACCTTAAGGAGCGGGGGAGGGCCGACGTCGAGCAGAGGATTCATCGCGCCGGCGAGAGTATGGCGAGGATGGAGGCGAGGGTGGGGGAGATGATGGATCGCCGGAGTAGCCGGAGTACTGCGCCGGAGTAAGCGGGCAAACGTGGGGTGTAACACTCGTTCCCTCTCATTGCGTACCAACTAATGCGCCGCGCCATGTACGCGTGTCGTGTCCGTACGGTGTTTGCGTTTGCGTGTGTCGCGTGCGGATGGTGCTTGCCATGTCCCTGCCCGGAGGAGGCTGGGGCGGGAGACTTTTTTTTTCAGCTCAGTCGGGCTGTTTGACGGCGGCGGCGAGGGCGAACAACGCCGACACGCGACCGTCGACGACGTCCCGCGCGACATCCACGTGCAAGGGTCCTCTCTCGACGCGCTCGGCGACGTTTGCCGCGCGTTTGTCGTCCCGATATTCCTCGAGCGCCGCGTTCACGCCGCTGCCGCCGACACCCGCGTCCGGAGCAAGCCGCCGTACCGCCCCACCGTCCTTCTGGGCCTCCACGGCCGAGTCCTTCGGCGTGACCGGGGAGGCGTCGTCGTACGACGCGCACGACGGCGCGGGCGGGGTCGCGGCGCCATCGGATACGCGCAGGGGGAGGATTCGCGCGAGCTCGACGGACCCGAGGTTGACGGCGAAGGCGCTCGGGTAGGGCGAACTCTCCTCGGGCCTTTGGCACTCGCGGAGGAGCGAATCCGTGGAGGATCCCACGCTCGACCCGCGCCTCGCCCGGATCCCGTCGCGTATCTGCGATGTCTGCGACTCGGTGACGCACATCTCCTTCCGAGCGTCTTTGAGAGAGCCGGCGTGGGTGGGGTTTGGCGGAAAGGAATACACGTAAAAACAGCGTTGTCAAGCAAGTGCAGTGTAGTGCTACAACAGGATTTTACAAGGAGAGCAAGCCGACGACGCGTCTCAGTACTGGCCCGTGGAGTACAGCCATCCCAGAGTTTTGAGCGCCTCCGCGCACCCGTTCTCCGCGGCGACTTTGAACCACTTGATCGCGGTCGTGTTACACGCCGCGGTCCCTTCCCCGTCGAGGTGCAGGAACCCCATTATCCCCGCCGCCGTCGCCCGGCACTCCGGCGCGAGCGCGGACGATTTCATCGCCTTGCTCAGCCAAAACAGCGCCTCCTCGCCGTCGACGCCCTGGTTCCCCGACCCCCTGTAAAAGATCTCCCCGAGCTTGAACTGCGCGAGACACGATCCGAGCGATGCAGCCTTCCTCCAGGACCTGTACGCGCCGGCGACGTCCCCGCGCGCCTCGAACAGCGCGGCGAGCGTCTCAAGCGCCGTGGCGTTGGAGCCGACATCCGCGGCTCTGCGCAGCAGCGCCGGAACCGTCGCGCCGCCGCCGCCGCCCGACTCGAAGCCGCGCGTCGTCGTCGTCGTCGTCGAGGCGGCGCCATCGATCGCGCGGGCGTGGCGATCGGCGTACGCCCACGTTCGCCTGTGGGCCACCGCGCCTCTGACCGTCTCCATGCCCTTGAACGGCTGCGACGCGTCGAGAGAGAAATTGAGGGAGCCCAGGTACGCATCGTCCGTGAGGATGGCTTCGCGCCATCCCTTGCACACGCCGACGAGGGCGTTGGCCGTCCCGGCAGATCTGGGGAGGAAAGACAGGATGTGGTACAAGACCTGAGGGACGGGAGGACGGGCGGGGTCAGCGACGGTTGAGCGATCGTGGATGGTGGCGAGAAATGACGTGTATAATATCGGAGGCCTAAAATGGGTGAGGCGCGCGTGGGTGAGGCGCGCACCTCCGGCGGCAGCTCGTCGATGGGCGCGGCGGCGCCGGCCTCCCCGCGTTCTTCCGTGAGTCCCTCCTTCACCGCGGTCATCTCGATGGACCGCTTTTCTTCGCCTAGAGACTCACGGAGCGTCGTCGTCCCTCGTGCGCTGCATATTTTTGAGCGCGGGTGACGCGTCCTCCTGGAGTCCTGCCATGCGAAACAGAAGGGCTCGGGAGAGACAACCTTCGAGGACTCCCCACTCGCGCTCGCGCGCGCGCCATGGCCGCGACGTCCCGAGAGAGTAAGCGCCGGCGCATCAGCCTCATCCCCGTGGATGCCCGCGCGACATTCGCCGGGTCCAACCTCGCGGAGCTCCTCGCGCACCTCGCCGCGGTCGCGCCGTCGGTGCGGGTGGCGCCCCTCGACGCGCTCGGCGCAGAGGTTGCCAACCGGAACCCGGATTCGCTCGACGATGCCACCGAGGCTCTCGCCTGCGAGGTACCGGGCTCGTTCGTCGCCAGGGTGGAGAACGTGTTCAGGGCGACCAAGATCGGCGATCTGGGAGCGCTGGTCGGGGACGACGCATCGAATGGGACGGGCGGCGACGGCCGCGGCGACGGAGACGACGGGGCGGAGGATGCGGACCACCGCGCGCCGAGGGTGACGATCTCGCCGTGCGCGACGGGGGACGACGCGGCGGGCGCGGGATCCAGGCGTTCACGCGCGCACGAGCTCCTCACGATGCGCGCGAGGGAGGTGTTCGACGCAGCGCTCGCGTCCGACGCCGACGGCGGGAGCAAGGCGAGGGGAGTTGAGGGCGGTTCGGGCGCGGCGTCGTCGTCGTCGTCGATGCGAGCGATTGAGACTCTGGTGCTTTGGCTGGACGACCACGCGGACGTGTTCACCGCCGGAGACGTCAGCAACGGGGGCAGGATCATGGCGCCGGATCCGAATGCGGGAGGGGTGCTCGTCCCGTCGAGACTCCTTCGGTAGACGAGAGGGTTGTGTTGCGAACGAAACTATCATATCGTCGAGTAAAAGAGTTATCAAAGTGGGTTCGGCGTTTCGGGGGTGGCGGCGGAGAGTCCGTTCGCCTCCGCGCCCTCCCCGGTGAGAAGCCTCTCAGTGGCTCGTGTCGTCCTTGACGTCGTCATACTGGTGCGCGTCCCGCCCGTCCCTGACCGCGTTCGCCACCTTACTCCTCGCGCTACCGTCGGCGTACCGCCCGATGTGCGCTAGGTAGTCGTCCCACGGCGGACACGTCTTCTTAACCTTTGGCAGCGCGTGCATCGCGGCGAGCCACTCGTGGTACGCCTCGAGGCCCGGCGTGTTTTTCGGTATCGCGTACTGCTCTCCCCGGTAGTGCACGAACACCGGCAGGCGGTGCGCCCACGGGAACAGCGCGTAGTCCACCAGACCGGGAGTGCTCCGGCCGCCGTAGAATGGTCCCCCGTCGAGTTGGCTGCCAAACTCGTCCAGCCCGGCGACGAGCGCCTCGAATCCCTCCCGTTGCTCCCGCGGGTCCTGTCGCACCAGGACGTGGTAGTACTTGGAACACACCTTCTTGTTGACGACATCGGCCGCGACCCTCATCTTGGCCCGCTCGTACGGGCAGGAGGGCATTATGGGCACGTCCCCGCCCCCGACGAGCTCGTCGACGAACTCGATGGCCACGAGCGACTCCCGGACCGGGGGCTTGGCAGGTCCCTTCGAGGCGTCTCCGGTGAACGTCGCCTCGGAGACGAGGGTCGGGACCATACCGAGCGGGTTATGCTTCATGAGCTCGGGCGCCTTGAAGTGGTACCAGTTCTCGTGTTCCGTCTGCAGCGACTCGTCCGTCGCCCTTCGCTTCTCCCAGCCGAGCGCCTCTATCCACTCCCACGTGAGATGGGACGAATGATGCTCCAACGCCAGCGTCGCCCTGTGCGCGAAGGGGCAGAACCACGCGGACATGTAGTACAGGTGAGGCTTCATGGCTTTCGTGGTGATGTGTCGGGCGGCCATATCGTCTCGGACGGGTCGATCCGTGCGCCCCGAGGAGTGCACCGCGCGCCATACCCAAACCCCGAAACCGGTGCCGAAAAACTCGGCGCTGGCGCCGACAAAATTTCTGCGTCAGTTTGGCGGGGCACCGAGTACGAAACGCCCGCCGTCGAGATGAGCGACCCGCCGCTTCCTTCGCCGAGGGAGCCGATCCAGAACACGTCGTGGCACGCGCGCGAGGTGGATCTGGCGCGGGTGCTCCAACCCGGGTACTGGCGCGAGCTCTGCCCGTCGCTGCACGTCTGCGACGAGGCGTTCCAAGCCTCGGTCCGCCCGATGGTCGGTGCGGCGCTCGAGGAGGTCGCGGACGACGCGCGCGAACGGATCCTCCGAGACGGATACACCAAGATACCCGCCGCGTGTCTCCCGTGGAAGAGCGTCGCGCACCGCGAGCTCGCGCTGGCGTGCGTCCAACTCATACGCCACGGATGGAACCCGAGTTTCCTGCTCATGTACGACGAGGCGTGGTCCATCGCGCACGAGCTCTCCGACGTCGTGCTCCGCGCCACCGGCAACAGACTCAACTTCGACGCGCTTTGCTGGCACGTGGACCCGTACGACGACCTCGGCGACGACGAGCACACCGCGTTCTCCCCGCACAGGGACAGGCAGCCCGACGACTCGCCAGCCACCTTTCGACCGGATGGCACCGCCATGTACGCGACGGCGTGGGTCGCCCTCACCGACGCGACGCCGGAAAACTCGTGCCTGTACGTCATACCGCGGCCGCGAGACCCCGGGTACTTCGAGGGAGACGACGACGACCCGTGCAACGCGGACGCGGACCCGCTGCGGCTGTGCCTCCCGCACAAGGAAGCCTATCAGCACATCACCGCGGTTCCCGCCGAAAAGGGGTCCGCGGTTTTGTTCACGCACAGGGTCATCCACTGGGGAAGCAGGGGCACGCCGAGGAGCGCCGGACTCGGTCCAAGGACGCCGCCGCGCGTGTGCGTGTCGTTTGGGTTCGCCGATGACGCGTACGAGCCCGCGTACGTGGACAGGGCGCGCAACCTGCCCTTCCCGCCGCTCTGTAACCGAGCCGCGCTGGTCTCGGCGCAGATGATTGCGTACCACGAGCGGTTCCGATCGAGCGCGCGGATGTTGAGACTGTTTCACGACGCGGTGACGCACCCGGGCGTGGACGGGGCGCTGGAGCGGGAGTATCGGAAGAAAGTGATGTACGAGTACGTGCAGGCGGCGGCGGCGGCGGGCAAGAAGGGGACGCGCGGGAAGGGGTCGTCGACGCGAGGGGGTAACAACTCGCTCGTCGGGAACGGGAGGAAAACGAGGGAGGCTGAGGCGGAAGAGGGAGCAGAGGAGGATGACGATGACGATGACGACGCCGAAGTTGAAGACGACACCGATGATGATGATGCCGATGACGACGCGATGGACCGCGCCATGGATGCCATGCTGGACGCCAAGATGAACGAGGATGGCGACGACTTCCACGACGATTTCGACGATTTGGAGGACGGCGTGCTGGAAGACGAGGACGGTTTTAGCCTGCTGGAGCCAACCCCGCGATTGCACGCGGGAAAGAAAAAGCGGCGGCGTTGAGCTTGAGCTTATTTATTATCGTTATTACAAAGTTCGCGACCGCACGAAGCTCTGGCTCAACAAGCTAGTCTCGCTGGAACCGTAAATTGCTATTCTTGCCGCTGCTCGGGACGCTCAGGACGGGCACCTCCACCACGCTCGATTCCTTCGGCGACGCGATGACAAACAACACGCCGTCTTTATACACCGACTGCGCACTGAATTCGTTCACGGCTGCGGGGTATCTGGTGATGAGCTCGAAACCCTCCGGCTTCTCGGACGGGTCACCCTGGTGGACCGCGCCGATGTAGATGTAGCCCAACGCATCGATCGTGATTGAGAACTGAGGCCTCGCCTCCCGCCCGCGCGAGCTCCTGGGCGCCGATGGGCCCTGATCCTGCCTCATCGCGCACTTTATGGCCAGGACGTGGTATGGGTTATCCTCCGTTGGCAGCTGGAACTCTATGTCGGACCTCGCGGGCGGCGGCTGCGATGGCGACAACTCACTGATGTCTGCACCCCCGCAGACCATACCTCGAAGGTTGTGGTAAACCTCCGCGCTCGGTGGCTCCAGTGAGGCCACATCCGGCGCATGCACCACCACGCGCCCCGATATGACCCTTGGCGCGATGAACGGGATCTGATCGCCTGTCCACGGCCGCGCGGGCGACGGCCATCCCGGCCCGGAGGACGGTTCCGAGCCTTCGGAGGACCTCTTACTCTCTCCCGAGGGTTCTGGAGGGGAGCCGGAATGCGTGGTGGCCGGTGGCGAAGGTGGCGGGGACATGCCTAGGCCCAACACCCATTCCTGCACCCTGGATGTGGGAGAATCGTCCTTGGCGCGGTCGACGACGTCAACGACGTCGACGCGCGACATTCGCGCGCGGCGAAGGCGGTGCGCGGAAGTGTGGAGACGAAGAGGGAGAATCAAGACCGACGCCTTCCAGCCGCGAAAAACCTTGGCACTCCAGAGCTTCGTCCGCCAATCAGAACGCGTTTCAGAGAAAACTTTTTGACGCTGAGTAATCATCATGAGACGATGAGTCATGACTCAGAAAACTGTGTGATGTGCCGACAAACTTTCCCAAACTGAACTAGCTGTAGCTAGCCGACGACCCCGCCCCACCGCCCCTCCCGCGAGTCGCCCCACCGCCCCTCCCGCGAGTCGCCCCACCGCCCATTTCCCGAGCCAGAACCAGTGGCCTTTGCATCGCGCCACTCCCGTTATCTGTGTTCGTCCGTCTCAGGAAAACTTTCACCGTGTCCCCGTCGTCGAGTACCTCCCTCGCGCTGTCCTCCGGAAAAAGCGTGCTCCCGTCGCGCGCATCCACGAGCCGGTCCGCCACGAGAGGCACGCTCGGCGTCAACGACTGACACCGCTCCACCAACCGCCGCGTCAGCTCCAGCACGGTCATGCTCCCATCATCGCACGGCAGGATGAACTTCAGCTCGGCGGCGCCCTCGGTGACCACGCTGAGGCGCCAAGCGGGCGGAGTGGGCACCGGGAGGCGGGGCATGGTTCAAATTTCTCCGAAGAACGGCTCGCGGCGACGCGCGGGTCGGAGCTCGCCGGAGGACCGGACTGATGCCGTGTCGGGGCCTTTGACTCTAGTGTCGGCGGGTGTATGATCGCACCCGACGGATTCTCGTTCACTTCCCCTCGAGGCGAAGGAGGAGCGAGCCCGAGTGTGGAGCAGGGTTCGCACCCAAAGTAGTAGAGTGTGTGACCGGAGCCTGTTGTCGATTGGCAGATGGCGCTGGTGGAAACTCGATTTTGGCCACTCCTGTTCGCGTAGCCGACGATGGCGGTTAGCGTGTTCCACCCGCGAAACGGCGACGCCGCGTCTAATGCCTAAGTCGTCGATGCACGTCTAAAGTCTACGAGCTAGCGGCGCGATCCCGCGTCCCGCGCGGATCGGGTCACGATATCCAGTACAGCTTGAGCAGGAGCCCGAAGCACGCGTGAGCGCCGACGACGCAACCCATGAATGGCGTCGTGAACGCGAGACCCTTCGGCGATTCCGCCACCACGCCCCGAACGTTGAAGAAGAGGAAGGCGGACGATATCGCCATGGACGGCAGGAACGCGAACCACCGCAGGGACTGGTTCGGCGCGAGGCACAGGATCCCCATGGGCACGTACACCATCAGCGAGTACCCGTACAGGCACAGCAGCGACGCCAACCCGGTGTTCACGCCGCCGAAGCACCGGAGGATGAACCACAGACCCGCGGGGACGCAGAAGGCGTAGCCGTAGAACATGCCAACCCCGAACGATACCCGCGTGACGTCGAAGGTGAAGTCCCCTTCCGAGTCGTCGTGCGTGAGGTAGTCGGCGTATTTGGTTCCGAGCGCGTTGATGAAGATGAGCGTGGCGCAGACCCAGAACGGCCCCCAGAGATCGGGATTATCCCCGATGACGTCGCTAAACGTGCCGCTCATGGGGCTGATTATCGCGTTCTTTATCCTCACCGCCACGTCCTCGGTGTCCACGTCGAAGTACTGTTGCCAGAACAGGAGAGAGAAGATCCACGACGTGGTTCGTCGCCTCGCACCGCCGCTCTGCGCGTCATTGTTCACCGCGGTGATCTCCGGGGGCGGATCATGGAGCGCGGACCCGGGCGCCGACGAGTCGGACCCCGCGCCCAGCAGCGATTTCTTCTCGTCCGATGGCGCCTCGTCCGGGGCGAGACGATGGCCTGAGTCCGCCCTGGACGAGGACTTGGAGCCCGACTTGGAGGAGGACGGATCGCGCGCGGCGGGCTTGGGCGCAGGGTTCGACGCCGGAGGCAGAATTCCGAACCCGGTATCGTCGTCGAGCAAGAAAGGGTTGGACATGGCCACCTCCGGCGGGCGAGTGGCCGCGCGGGGTCGGGAGTGAAGTGGGGTAAATTCCCAGCGTCCTGTTCGAACAACTGCTGGGGCGCGCGGCTGGCAGTCTGGTTGTTGCCCTGATTCCGCAAAATAGCTAATAATCGTCGCTCCGAACAACGCGCACTCGATCGGGAGCGCCGCCACGCGCAGCACTTCCATCGTCGGCGCTTCTTCCAGGTTAGGCTCACGTGAGTTCGCGCGTCAGTTGCGGATCTCGGGTGGACAAGCACGAGTGAGGTCCGGACCTTACTTCCCGGATCTGGAGGAAATTTCGGGTGCCGAGGATCGAATCCGCGGCCTGCGCGGTTGGTTGGGGTAAACATGGTGAAGCTGACGATGTTGGCGAGGGTGGCGGACGGCTTGCCCCTCGCGGAGGGTCTGGACAGCGAAAGGCAGCAGGACCTCGAGCAGTACAAGCAGCAGGCGAAGACGCTGTTCAAGAAGCTGTCGCAGGGACCGCCCCCGCCCTCGCGGATGAGCTACGAGAGCGGGGCGTTCTTCCTGCACTACCTCATCGAGGACGGCGTGTGCTACCTCACGCTGTGCGACCGGGGTTATCCGAAGAAACTCGCGTATCAGTACCTCGAGGACCTGTGCAAGGAGTTCGCGGCGGCGAACGGCGGGCAGGTTGAGACGGTGGCGAGGCCGTACGCGTTCATCAAGTTCGACACTGTGATACAACGGATGAAGAAGCTGTACCAGGACACGCGCACGCAGCGTAACCTGAACAAGCTCAACGAGGACCTGCACGACATACAGAGCGTGATGACACGCAACATCAACGACATCCTCGGGCAGGGCGAGAAGCTGGACCACGTGTCCAACATGTCGCAGAACCTGGCGAGCGAGACCCGAAAGTACAGCGCCAAGGCCAAGGACCTCGCGTTCCAGGCGCTCATCCAAAAGTACATGCCCCTGATCGTCGTCGGCGGATTCCTGTTCATGTTCCTCTTCATCCGGTACTACGTGTTCGGGAGGTGAGGTCACGAGACGCGGGTGTCCCGACGTCCTGTCCAGTCCGCGGCGCCGAGGAGTGATGTTAAACTTGGAAAAAGAGTGTCTCGCTCAGACGTAAAACCTGTGCTCCATGACGTGCCGGTACGTATCCCCCGGCCGCAGGAGGCACGATCGAAACCGCGGCTGGTTCACCGCGTCCGGAAAGTGCTGCGTCTCGAGGCAGAACCCCGAGTGCTTGCGATACCTCGCGCCCCCCTTTCCCCTCGCGCCCCCCAACCAGTTGCCCGTGTAGAACTGAACCCCCGGCGCGTTGGTCGCCACCGTCATGTTCCTGCCGCTCGTCGGCTCCCACACCCGCGCGATCACCCTCGGCGTGTCGTCGTCGCCACCCAGGGTGCCAACCTCGTCGCCAGGGAGCCCGAACGCGTCGTGGACGAAGTTGTGGTCGAACCCCTCCGGGTCACCCGCGGGCATCCGGTCCCCTATCCTCACGCCGTAGTCTCGCGCGTCGCCCGGGCCGCCGCGAAGGTCGAATTCGGTCCCCGTCACGTCGCGGATCTCGCCCGTCGGAATCAACGTCGCGTCCACCGGGGTGTACGCGCTGCACCTCAGCTTGACGCGGTGGTCTTTTATCGTCACCCCGGAGTCGTGCCCCGCCAGGTTGAAGTACGAGTGCTGCGCCAAGTTCACCGGCGTGGTTCGATTCGTCGACGCGACCATCGTGGTGAAGAGCGTCGCGTCGTACGATCGAGCTCGATCGTCGTCGTTTAAACCGTGGTTCGATCCGACGTGGCGCCGCTCGTTGGCGCGCACCGCGTACGTCACCGCGATTGTCACCCGGCCCGGGAACCCCTCGTCGCCGTCCTCGGACACGTGCGTCAGTCTCACGCCGGTTCCGTCCTCGAACACCTCGTCCACCGTCCACCACGCTCGGTCGAATCCCTTGGAGCCCCCGTGCAGACAGTTGGGGCCGTTGTTCGCGCAGAGCTCGTGGGTCTCGCCGTCGAGGGTGAACCTGGCACCCGCGATGCGGTTCGCCACCCTGCCGACGATCGCGCCGAGGTACGGGCGATCGCTGGGATCGTCGTAGGAGGCGAGACGGTCGTAGCCGAGCACGACATCCCCGGGCGCGCCCGTCGCGTCGGGCACCACGACGCGTGTCACCGTCGCCCCGAACGGCGAGACGTGGACCTCGATGCCCCTCGCTTTGATGACGACGACCTTCAGATCGTTGCGACGTCGCCTGATGATCAGAGCGACGAGGGCCGCGGTCGGGACCGCCGCGGCGAGCGCGAGGAGGGCCATGCCGACGCGGCGCGCCTGGAGATTCCTTCCGACTCGGTCGGAGCGTGCTGCAACTGATGAGGGACAAATGATGGGGTGAGCTGATGGGTGCCCGATCCGCCTTGGATGGAAAAGCGGATTGAAAAGCGGAGGAGGCATCGCGAGATTCGGGAAAAATTCCTTCCACGGAGGGGGTCAAATGTTACGGATCCGCAAGCAGCACATGTGATTCAGTCAGAAGTTTTCGTCCACGCGATCGTGTCCTTTCGCGACGGCGAAGAGACTCCCTCACCGTCCTCAAAACGTTGAAACGCCGTGCTTTATTGATTTTGGCGCCGATCCCTCGGCCGTGGATCGCACTCCGCGAAGCGAGCGACCACCCGCAAGGACCACACAGGGTTCCACGAATCGCAATCGATACCTTTTCGTCGCTGATCGATCGATCCATCTCGAAAACATGGCCTCGACTCTCTCCATGAGCGGTCTCACCGCGCGCGTCTCCGCGATGCAGCGCCCGGGCGTTCCCGCGAACCGCGGTTCCCGCGTCGTCGCCGCCGCTCGCCCCGCGGTCGTGCGCCCCCGTTCGATCATCCCCGGGATGACATCTTCCCGTGTCGCTATGGCCGTGCGCGCCGACGCGTCCAAGCCCGCGGGGTCGAACGGCGCGAAGCTCGCGACCGTCGCGCAGCCCGCGGTCGAGGCCGAATCCGTTCCCGGGAAGAGCAAGTTCGTCGTGCCCGCGCTCGCGTTCGCCGCCGCCGCCGCCGCGCTGACCCCCGCAGCGCCCGCGTCCGCCGCCGCTGCTGTCGTTGCAACCGTCAACCAGGCAGACACTGCCTGGATTCTCATCTCGACCGGTGAGTCAGCGCGAGCTTCCGACGCGTGTCCCGCTTCGGAATAATCAATCAAATCCACGCCACGTCGCGCAACTGAACAACGGGAATGTTGGAACCCTCACAAGAAGACTGACGCGCTCTCCCGGCCCTTTCCATCGCAGCTCTCGTCCTGTTCATGACCATCCCCGGTCTCTCCGCCTTCTACGCGGGCATCGTGAAGCGCAAGAACATGCTCTCCGTGCTCATGCAGTGCTTCTCCCTGACCTGCCTCATGACCATCCTCTGGTACACCGTGGGCTACTCCCTCTCCTTCTCCGAGGCTGGCAACTCCATCATCGGCAGCCTCGACAAGGCGTTCATGGCGGGAATCACCAAGGCATCCATATGGGAAACCATCCCCGAGGCCCTCTGGGCCCTCTACCAGATGACCTTCGCCATCATCACCCCCGCGCTCATGGTCGGCTCGTTCGTTGAGCGCATGAAGTTCAACTCGGTGATGTGGTACTGCGCGCTCTGGATGTTCGCCGTGTACTTCCCCGCCTGCCACATGGTGTGGGGACCCGGCGGTTTCATGGCGGCCAAGGGCGTCATGGACTTCGCCGGCGGCATCGTGGTGCACATCACCGCGGGCATCGGCGCGCTCGTCGGCGCGTCTGTCCTCGGCCCCCGCAAGGAGAACAAGATGATTGCGGGCAACCTCGTGCTCACCGTGCTGGGAACCGGCATGCTTTGGGTGGGCTGGTACGGCTTCAACGGCGGTTCCGCGCTCGCCGCGGGCGCTGATGCCGCTTTCGCCTGCGTCGCTACCCAGATCGCCGCCGCCGCCGCCGCGTCCGTCTGGGCCATCCAGGACGTCAAGGAGACCGGCAAGGCTTCCATGCTCGGCATAGCCACCGGCTCCATCGCCGGCCTCGCCACGGTCACCCCTTGCGCCGGTTTCGTCGGACCCCTCGGCGCCCTCATGCTCGGTGTCGCCGCGGGTGTCGTGTGCCGCTTCTTCTCCCTCGTCGTCAAGGAGAAGTACGGCTACGATGACTCCCTCGACGTCTTCGGCGTCCACGGCGTCGGCGGTTTCCTCGGCACCTGCATGCTCGGCATCGTCGCGTCCCCCGTGTTCGGCGGCTTCAACACCGACACCACCATGATGACCCAGACCATCATCCAGTGCACCGCCGCAATCGCCACCGCCGCCTACACTGCGGTCGCGTCTTACGCCTGCCTGATGATCACCAAGGCCATCACCGGCGGCAGCCTCCGCGTGCCGGATGGTGCGGAGCAGGGCGAGGGTCTCGACATGTGGTGCCACGGAGAAGCTTGCTACTCGCTCTCGGAGGGCGAATCCGCCGGTGGTCAGCCCGTGCCCAAGGTGGGCGTGTGATTTTGTGCCGCCTAGCTTGAGCTGTAATATGAACTAGCATTAAAAAATCACGTCGTTGAAGTCGCGGGTGTCCACTCCTGCTTCACCCACCTCGCCCACAGAAAAATCGCCTTAGTGAAATTCTTGCCGAGGCTCAAGATGTACGCAAGCTTGTTCATCTTGCTCAGGGACCCGCCCAAATTGACGTGCAGCAACACGACCACCTTGCATGTCCCGACGTGATCCCCCTCCCCCGGTTCGATGTAGTATCCCCCCACGTTGAGTGTTGTCGCTGTCGTCCCGCGTTCCAACGCGAAATTGAGGCTGTGCTCATGCGGAATGCCCGTCGAGCACAAGAGCCACCCGCCGTTCTTCAGCTTGTCCCACGCGGCGATCCCGCGCGTGCAGCGCTTGCTGAACATCAAGCGCGACTTGAACACGTTTTCGAACAGGCCGCACAGCGGATTGAACTCCTGGCCTCGAGTCGCTCTCTCGCAGTTCGCGTCCCAACTGGGTCTCATCTCCCACCTGCAGCAAATTTCCTTCACGTGCTCCACGCCGCAGGGAAGGCGCAACACGCTGACAGCCTCGGGGACGTGCTCGAACCCATCGGCGTTGTGTTCCCATGTGCAAAACGCCCGGGTGATGTCCTCCTTCTTCCTGTACGTCTTCAGCTTGCGGTACCCAGCCGAGCTCCATCGGCTGTCGCCCCCGGGACGAATTTCTCCTTCCGGCAGGTGTGTCAGGGCGTGCCGAATGCGCTCCACCAGCCGGCCCCTCGCGCGAACCATGATCTCTTGCAGGTCATCAGGGACGTTTTCGCGCCACGCATCCGCAGATGCGGGCTCGAACCCGTCCCCGTCGGCGGCCATCCCGCGCTTGCGGGTTGTGTCCTTTTTTCTAGGTTGTCCCGTGTTCTATCCCGAGCAGTCATACCTTCGTCATAAGTCACTTGCCTTCGTTATCCCGTAGTGCTAATAACTCTTAGATTTTTTTTGGGACGGCGGCGCGTGGCGCGCTTCAGGATGTCAAAAGGGAAAAGAAGGGAGCGGCCGAAGAGCCGTCTCATGCAGCTCTTTCGACTGGCAGACTGGATTGGTCAGACCTAAATCCTCCCTTAGGTTCAGGAGGGACTTGACGGCGGATCACCACACAACTTGGTCGCGCGGCGTCGCGACTGGGACGGGACCGAGGGAGGAGACGCGCGCAATGGACGGACAACCCGTGAGCCCCACCGGGCTCGGAGGGTCCAAGCTCCGGGACGTCGGCCGCGCGGTGACCGCGGAGGCGGCGACCCACCTCGATCGGCTCAAGAAGTCTGAGCGCACCAAGGAGGCGGTTGACAAGTCCGTCGCCTTCGCCGCGGAGGCACTGGAGGACCCAGACAAGATCAAGGAGGCGGCGCGTAAGGTGTGGGACGAAGATCAGAAGGTCCAGGCCATCAAGGACAGGACAAAGATGTTCCTGGAGAACACGATGGAGTCCGAGGAGCGCATGGAGAAGGTGAGCACGCCCGAGTTGATGTGGATATCCGCTCGCGGCCGCGAGTCGCTTACCTCGCACGTGGACGCCCGCACCCGCGGCTCCCCGATCGACCAGCCCGCCCATCGAACCGAACTTCGAGAACTGACCGAATGTTCCCTTACTTTCCTCCAATCCCCCGCAGGCTCGCAATGTGTCCAGCCGGGTGTTCAGCGTGGTGGAGAGGCTCGCGAGCAAGGGCACGGGGAAGGTGGCGGGAACCTTCCGCGGAGCCGCAACCAGGCTCCAGGGCCTGCTCAGCACCGAGCGGGACAACCACGCGCTCGTGGAGAACGGCAGGGAGGTCGCCAAGGAGGTGTGGACGCAGCTGCGGTCCCAGGCTGGCGAGAGCGGCGCGCTGGAGGGTATCCAGGGCACCGTGCAGCGGGTGACCCAACGGCTCAAGGAAGTGCTGAAGACGCTCCAGCAGCAGCAGGCGGAGCAGAAGAGCAAGGAGGCCGACGCCGACGCCATCGAGGCGGATGCGTACGAGCGCGCCACAGCCGCGGGCGTGGACCACGACTCGGCGACCGCGGCAGCCGCAGCCGCGCGAGAGATGTCGGGGCACGTCACGTTCACCGCCGGCGCCGACGGCAAGCTGGTGATGACCGCCGCCGACGGCCGATCCGTGGACGTCGACGACAACGACGCGATGACCAAGTTGGCGAGGGAGGGACGAAGCGTGTGGCAGGAAGTTCGCACGGACGAGCAGGTCCAGCGTCTGCTCAAGGAGGAGATCGCGCCGGGATTTGAGTCGCTCATCCGCGCATCCGTCGAGGTCATCTGCGACCTCATCTCCACCCTCGAGCTCCCGAGGGTCGACGGCGTTTACGACTCGCCGCTCGGGAGCGTGTGCTACCACGTCGATAACCTGGCCTTCTCCGAGTTTGCCGTGGGCAAGGACGGTCTGAGGGTGGAGAACCAGACGGGGGAGAACTCGGATCATGCCGGTTTTGGCTCCACCGTGAGCATCGAGGGGATCCGCACCGTGATGAACGACATCAGGTTCGCGTACTGCGAGTACCCAAAGTCTTGGGGGATGGTGGACAGCGACGGGACGTGCTCGGTGAAAGTCGAGGGCGCCAGAGTCGGCATCTCGTACGACATCATCGTCAACACCGCGCAGCTCATGCGCATCGTCAACCACGGCGTCGAGCTGAGCAAGGACGAGAGCAAGGTCAACGAGCTAAAGGAGAAGGTGCAGAAACGGTGGCAGGAGCGGGGTCAGCAGAACGGGCAGGAGACCGAGTCGAAGGGCGAGATCGCTAACGGTTCCGCGCACCGCGACGATGAGCACGACGAGTTCAAGTCTCCGGAGCCGTCGCCCAAGGGTGAGGCGCCCAAGGTTGACCACTCCGCCGCGGATGCCGCGGTGGACAAGGCGTTTGGCGGCGGACTATTCGGAGCGTGGGGCGGAGGCGAGGATGAGTCCGAGAGCGACGAGGAGGACTACGACGACGCGCGCGAGAACCAGCAGCACAAGCGCACGTCGTCCATCTCCGAGTCCCTCCTCGGCGGCATCGCGTCGCTCAACCCCTTCGGCGGGGGCGACTCGGACTCGGACTACTCGGAGGAGGAGTCGGCTCCGTCGCAGCCGACCAGCCCCGGCGCTCGACAGCGACACCTGGAGGCGCCGCTCAACGACCTCCAGCGCGAGAAGCTCGAGCGCCACCGCGCGCTGCTCCGCGATCTCCTCGGGGACGATTTCGTGGTGACCGATCCGGTGATGGAGCTCAGGGTGCACGCCACCAGCATCCACGTCGGCGCGCTCGACGTCGAGATCGGCGGCACCTCGGCGGCTTGGCTCTACAACATGATCGCGCTGGTGCTGACGCAGCAGCTCAGGGGCACGATCGAGGACAGGATCAACAACCTGACCGTGCGCCAGCTGGCGAGGTTGAGCGGGACCGTGGAGGCGTACAGCGCCGGTCTGATTAAGGTTTCCGTGGTGAAGGACGAGGAGGAGGACGAAGACGAGGAGCAGAGCATGCTCGGGAGCTGGGTGAGCAACGGCGGGCTCGGGAAGCTTCGACGCGATTGCGGCGAGTGGGGTAAGGAATGGCAGTGCTCGCACTGGGTGGAGGGCGCGAGGATCAAGCGCACGCCGAGCTCGAGGGAAGAGATAGTTCAGGCCGACGGGACAAAAAAACTGGCGCCGCTGTCGGATCTCGCCCCGGAGGCCGACGGCGGCTAATATTGGTACCAGGTGCCTTCTTCTTTAATTTATCGGTTCTTGGACTCTGCGAATCCGAGGAGTGCCACACGCCCAACCTGTAAGAGCGCTCCCCGAGAGTTTCCAGTCACTTCTTCCAACGCAAAGACCAACGCCGCGTTTCTCCTACACGACCCCGTCCCTTTTCCTCAAGTCCAAGAATGGCCAACGTCTTCTCCCCTCGCCAGATACTCATTTCGCTGCTTGTCGTCGTCTTTGGCGCCTGCTCCGTCGCGGCCAGCGACGCCAACGTCCTCCACGACTCCCTCGGAGCTGGAGATAACGTCCAAGAGGCGCAGCTTCTCCTCGACGGCGACAACTTCGGCAGCCCTGGCGCTCGCCGCGTGCTCCTTGCAGGGAAGAAAGGGGGACATTCCAAAGGAGGTCATTCCAAAGGAGGTCATTCCAAGGGAGGACATTCCAAAGGAGGTCACAAGAGCAAAGGAGGTCACAAGAGCAAAGGAGGTCACAAGAGCAAAGGAGGTCACAAGAGCAAAGGAGGCCACAAGAGCAAAGGAGGTCACTCCAAGAAGAAAGGTTACGGAAGGTAAGAGGCGTTGAGCAACATCACGACCACCCTGCTCGATCGCACGACACGACACGACAAGACAAGACACGACGACGAGGAAAAAGAAGAACGACGAGAGAACAGGGACTAGACGTGTAGTCTCATACAACCCTGCTAATGATCATCTGCGTCGAAGTCCGTAGAGAATCCCCGCCATGAACCCCACGCCGGCGACGACGAGCAGAGTCGTGTAGTCCGGCCCCTTAAAAAGCGGCGGCATCGGATGACTCACGAGCGGCGGCAACTGACGGCTCCGCATCATGGCCTCCGCCGGCGCCGCAACAGTCGCCGCCGCCGCCGCCGCCGCCGCCGCCGCCGCCACCTTTACCTCTTCCTTCACTTCATCTCCTTTGTCGTAACCGTCCGTTTTACCGACCGCAGCGGCGCCGGACGCCGCCGCCGCCGCCACCACTCTCGCCATCCCTTCCTCATTCTCTGGCGGGATGATCCGCAAAATCTTATCTGCGTTTTCTGGGATCCCGTAGATGATCCCGTCGGCGCCGAGGAACCCCCCCTGCCACTTGTCCGGGTCATCGCTGAGCTGACCCACGAGCGAAACAGTTTCCGTTTCGGGCACGATCTTCAGCACGCTGGCCGCGTCGGAAGGTATGGCGTAGATTGCGCCGTCGGGGGCGAGCACGCCGCCTTGCCACTTGTTCTTGATATTGGGCAGAAGCCCCTTGCCGATGGTGTCGACCTCCTCGGTCGCGCACCTGATGCGAAGCACCGTGTTGGTGTCCGACGGCATCCCGTATACGTTCCCATCCAACCCGACGGCGCCGCCGCCCCACTTGTACCTCCCCTTGAACCTCGGACCGATCTGTTTCACCTCCCCCGTCGCGCAGTTGATCTTGAGCACGCGTTCGGCGTGCGACGGGAAGCCGTAGATGCACCCATCCGGAGCGAGCACACCTCCGTGCCACTTCCACCCGCCCGACACGTCCGACAGATCCCCGAGCATGATCACCTCCTGCGTCTCCGGCACGATCTTCAGGACGTGGTTCGCGGTGTAGGGTATCCCGTAGATGGCGCCATCCGGGCCCCTGATGCCGCCGTACCACTTGTTCTGCCCCGGCGGCATCGACTCCGCGCCGAATCGGGTCACCTCCCTCGTCACTGGGTCCACCTTGAGGACCTCGTTGGCGTTTGACGGTATGCCGTAGATGTTACCGTCCAGCCCCGCCGCGGCGCCGTGCCACATCCACTTCCACTTCTTCATGTTGCCATCCGGCGGGCGCAAGTCGCCGATGGTGGTCACCTCTCCGGTGGCGGGGGTGATCTCGAGCACGGAGGTGGCCCACGCGGGAATGCCGAGGATGGTGCCCGCCTTGGTGCGGATACCGCGCAGGAACTTGTACTTGCGATCGCCGAGTGTGTCGTCGTCGCCCAACTCCGTCACCTCGCCCGTTCCCGGCACGACGCGCACCACCCTTCGGTTGTGAGACGGCACGCCGTAGATGTTGCCGTCGTCCGCCACCGCCGCGCCCAGCCACTTGTGCTCCCCGGGAATCGAGGGACCGTACGTGTCCACGATAGCCTCGCCGGTGGTGTTTCGAGGCTTGGGATCGAAGGCGACGTCGATGCCGTCCGCGGCGGCCGCGGCGACCGCCGCCTTGCCCGGCTTCGCGGACGAGGGCGAGGGCGCTGCAGCGGCGGCGGCGGTTTCGCGAGCTGGGTTGAAGTTCTTGCCTCGCGCCATCGTGCGGAGGCGGGAGCGGCTAGCGGCGGCGGGGTAGACGGCGAAACCAGAGAGTGCCACGATTGGCATGCAGCGGCGACCGGATCGATCTCGGTCGAGTCCACGCGTGTGGCGCTGCCTCGCAGTGGCTACTCTAAAAACCTTTTTCCCCAGCACGGCGCGTCGGTCTGCCGTTTGACGATTCTCTCAACGAAAAGCCCGGCTTGCCCACACATCGGGGCACGAGGATGAGTCACGCGGTATCGCACGGCGCGCGTATCGCGCCCGTGCCGTCCACTTCGTCGCGTCCGGGGCGTCATCGAGCGTGTCATCAGACGAGACGCTCGCTCCACAGGCAACAGTACCAGTGGTGGCAGGAAACTCCCACGCCGAAGGCGAACGACATTCTCGAGAGGCTGACGGAAGGCTCCAGCCTGACCAGAGCGCTGACCGCGACGCTGGAGTTCAGCGTGGAGTGCACCATACAGGCGTACAAGGACGCGGGGAGGACGGACCCGCTCGAGCGGTGCCTGACGTACGAGCTCGGGGAGAACCTCCTGAGGAGGAGCGAGAGACACGAAATAGATGGCTTCGGGCCGAGGGCGATGCTGGATAAGGTGCTGCGCGGGTCGGACCTCGACCCGGACGCCGCGGCGGAGACCCTCGCCGCTGAGCTCAAGCGACGGTTCGCATCGCGGCGGAGCAGGCTGAGGGACGCGTGCGTGTGCATCACCTGGCGTGGGACGCACACCAACCTCAGCACCTTAAACCGACGAGCCGTCCTGGACGTATCCACCGCCCTCTCGCTCGGCGAGGATGACTTCGAGGCTACCCTGGCGACGGTGACGTCGGTGGCTCAGGCGTGACGAAGCGACGACGCCTCTGATAAATCACCGCCGACCCTTACAAGTAGCACTAGATGTTCGATAGCCAACACTCACAGTCGAAACAAGCCGTTGAGTACTTCGATCCGCTCCAGAAACTCGGAGACGACCGGGAACACTCGCCTCGGCGCGTTGACGCCGCACAGGAGGTCGTAGTGGCTGTAGTGATCCCCGCCGTCGGTCATCATGGACCTCAGCGCCGCGTTTGGGTCATTCGGGTCGTTTGGGCCGTTTGGACCGTTTTCCCCGCTCGTACTTACGTCCCAGCCCGCCTTGGGCCCGTCCCCGAAGCACGCGTACTCGCCCCCGACCTCCTGTGCCGTCGCCTCCACCTGCGTCGGGGGTATGACCGGGTCGACGTCGCCGGCGATCATCAAGATGTTCAGCCTGGCGTCCCGAACCGCGTCGATGTAGTGCACGTGATGGTTGTCGCGTGCGTCGATGTTCGAGCCGACACTGATGTTGGACGCCTGCACCGCCGCGGCGGAGTCTCCGCTCATCTCCGACTCGACGACGTCGGCGACGGTGGCTTCGCGGGGCGCGTCGCCGGGGTCGCCCCAGCCGCGGAGCCGACGCCTCCACCTCGCGTGTCTCTCCCTCGCCGCGGATACGGTGCGCTCGCGTCGCGCCACGGTCTCCTCGCGCGTCGCCAGGCCCCCGGGGGAGAACAGCGTGGCCATCTGGAGCACCAGTCGGAGGGGCACGTTGCCGAAGCCCTTGAGCAGGAGCTTGCGGATGAGGGCGGGTTTCGTGGCTCCGGGGTACGAGGTGTTGAGGCTCACGGCGCTCTTCCGCCAGAACTCGTCGCTCGCGCCGTTCTCCTCTCCGCCGCCGTCGTCCTCGTAGTCGTCATCGTCGACCGCGTCATCGTTCTCCTCCCCGTCCTCCGAGGGGTCCGCGTCGTCCACGGACGGAGCCCCGAACACGGACTCAATCGCCATTCCCTGGCCGACGGAGAGCGAGCCGACGGGCAGCTGCGGCGTCGCCGGCCCGAGCTTCGCGACACCCCCGTAGAGATATTCCGGCATCACGCCCGCTAACGCCGCGAACTGAGCGTACGTCGACTCCGGGACACCCTCCCGCGGCGAACACTCCAGGCACGACGCGATGGTGACCACCTTGTCGATCCGCCAATCGGAACGCGGGACTCTCGGCCCCGACTCAACTTGTTCAACTTTGGGCGCATC
>Ga0181571_10000875_pt1 | contig 20928 bp, 17 predicted proteins | sample 101ome_17_FD_132440 | JGI IMG/M metagenome (GOLD analysis project Ga0181571, IMG submission 132440) | Coastal salt marsh microbial communities from the Groves Creek Marsh, Skidaway Island, Georgia - 101407AT metaG (megahit assembly) | ecosystem: Environmental > Aquatic > Marine > Intertidal... | reverse complement strand
TGAAAAAAGCACTTATTACAGGAATTACGGGGCAAGACGGCTCTTACTTGGCCGAGTTTTTGCTGGAGAAAGGCTACGAAGTCCACGGTATTAAACGCCGTGCGTCGTCCTTTAATACCGAGCGCGTGGATCACCTTTATCAAGACCCCCATGTCAACAACAGTAACTTCAAACTGCATTACGGCGATTTAACCGATACCTCTAACCTCACACGCTTGGTGGCCGAAATCCGCCCCGACGAGGTTTATAACTTAGGTGCCCAGTCGCACGTCGCTGTTAGCTTTGAAAGCCCCGAGTACACCGCCGATGTAGATGCCATGGGAACACTGCGGCTGTTAGAGGCCATTCGTTTTTTGGGTATGGAGAAAACCTGTCGCTTCTACCAAGCCTCCACATCCGAGCTGTATGGCCTGGTACAGGAAGTCCCCCAACGCGAGACTACGCCGTTCCATCCCCGTAGCCCCTACGGTGTTGCCAAGCTCTATGCCTACTGGATAGCGGTAAACTACCGCGAGGCCTACGGCATGTATGCCTGCAATGGCATCTTGTTTAATCACGAGTCACCCCGGCGCGGCGAGACCTTTGTCACCCGCAAGATCACCCGCGGGCTCGCCAACATTGCCCAAGGATTAGAGCCTTGCTTGTACATGGGCAATATTGATGCGCTACGCGACTGGGGCCATGCCAAAGACTACGTGCGCATGCAGTGGATGATGCTGCAGCAAGACACCCCGGAAGATTTTGTCATTGCCACTGGGGTACAGCACTCGGTGCGCGAGTTTATTACCTGGTCGGCAGCCGAGCTGGGCATAACACTGGCCTTTAGTCGTAGTGGCGTAGACGAGGTGGCCACAGTAGTTGCTATTACCGGCGACAACGCACCAGCGCTAAGCGTGGGCGATGTGATCATGCGCATTGACCCGCGTTATTTCCGCCCGGCGGAAGTTGAAACCTTATTAGGCGACCCCACCAAGGCCAAAGAACGGCTTGGCTGGGTACCGGAAATTACCGCCCAAGCCATGTGTGCTGAGATGGTGGCCGAAGATTTAAAAATTGCTCAGCGCCACGCACTTCTCAAAGCGCACGGCTTGGAACTGCCGGTTTCCCACGAGAGCTAGGCGAGCAGACTAGTCTTGGCAAACCGGGGCTTTGGATGACAGACCGCCCGCTTGAAGTGAGCACAGCCCAGCCATCACAGTCCAATTATCAGAACCCAATCATAATAAGCAGCCATCAGACCTCAACCATCAAAACGGGAGCAACCACCATGAAGACAGTTTACGTGGCAGGCCACCGGGGTATGGTGGGTGCGGCCATTGTGCGCCGCCTCTCCGCCAATGGTGAGAGTGAGTCGGTCAATATTATTGGCGCCACCCATAGCGAACTAGACCTAACCCAACAAGCCGATGTTCGTACTTTTTTTGCCAGCAATACCATTGATGAGGTGTATTTAGCGGCGGCTAAAGTGGGGGGTATTCACGCTAACAATACCTATCCGGCCGAGTTCATTTACGACAACCTCATGGTGCAGGCCAACGTGGTCGATGCCGCTTATCAAAGCGGTGTGCGTAAGCTGTTGTTTTTAGGGTCCTCGTGTATTTACCCCAAGCTGGCGCAGCAACCCATAGCGGAAACCGAGCTCATGCAGGGCGCGCTTGAGCCCACCAACGAGCCTTACGCTATGGCCAAGATAGCCGGCATCAAGCTGTGCGAAAGCTACAGCCGCCAGTATGGGGTCGACTACCGTTCGGTTATGCCCACCAACTTGTACGGCCCGGGCGATAATTTCCACCCCGACAACAGCCATGTTATTCCGGCCATGATGCGCCGCTTTCACGAAGCCAAGGTGCGTGGTGACACCGAGGTAGTGGTGTGGGGCACGGGCACACCCATGCGCGAGTTCTTACACGTTGACGACATGGCCGCGGCCTGTGTGCATGTTATGAACCTACCGCGCGAGATCTACGCTGCCCACACCGACCCTATGGCATCGCATATTAATGTGGGCACGGGTGAAGACTGCTCCATAGCCCAGCTTGCCCACACTCTCGCGCAAGTGATTGGCTTTGAGGGCGAGGTGGTGTTTGACACCAGTAAGCCCGATGGCACACCCCGCAAACTGCTCAACGTGGACAAACTGCGCAGCCTAGGGTGGCAGGCACAAACACCGCTGCTGCAGGGCCTTGAGCAGACCTATGCTTGGTTCTTAGATAACGTGGAGAGCTTGCGTGGTTAACTCGGGCGGCTAGGCTTTCAGTTAGAGGATGCATTGTTATAACCGTCATCAAGTGGTCGTTGCGCGCAGTAATCTTTAATTCTTATCCACGTCTCACAAATCAACAACGGGATTCACTGTCTTCCAACGTACAAGATCTATTACTCAGAATTTATGCGGGTAATATGAAACAAAGTTGAACGTTCAAAGCCTACTGTAGGGCTCTCTTCATAGGGACGGGAGAAAAACATGAAAGCACGTTGGATAGTGGGTTTCACATTGCTAGTAGGAGCCGGTTGGGCATTAGCGGATGGCTCCGATGACCACGCTTATCACCACTCAAAAGACCACCATTCGGGTGAGCATGCAAGGCGCGACAATGAGCGCGATCGCGAGCACTCAGAACTCAGGTCTCATGGTAAGGGGTTCAAGTTTAAGCCAGAGCGTATGATTAAACACCTCGACACCAATGCAGATGGATTGATTAGTCTGAGCGAATTTGATCTACCTGATCATGGCTCGCGACGCGATCGCTGGGATGCGCTCGATAGCAACAATGATGGCGAATTGAGTCGCGCAGAGGTGCAGCTGCATGTGGATGCGCAATGGCAGCGCTTTACGGCCATGGACAGTAATCAGGATAACAAGGTGACGCGTGCTGAAGCGCAAGCCGCGCTTTTTTCAAGAATCGATAGCAATAGCGATGGTTTTTTAGATACCACTGAACTCAAGCAGATGAAGGATGAGCGGAGGCATCGTCGCCAAGAGCGCTGAGTTGACCGCGTGGTATCTGATGAGGCTCAAGACATGGTGCGTGTGGCGCAGGGTGACCGGGCGGCGTATGCACGTCTGGTCAATATTCACCTAAGGCCTATAGAAGCCTATGCCTTGCGTATGTGCGGCAATCGTGCCACGGCCGAGGACGTGGTGCAGGAAGTCATGCTGCGCCTGTGGTTACGTGCCGGTCAATTTCAGCCCGAGCGGGCCCGCCTGACCACGTGGTTACATCAGTTGGCCCACAACCTCTGTGTAGACCACCTGCGGCGTAATCGCCGCTTTGTTGAATTACAGGCAGCGGTTCATCGGCAAGAGGTCACCGAAACCTTATCTACTCAGGTGTCATATGAGGGCAGTTTGATTTCTGAGGTTGTTGAGGCGGGTGTGTTGGATGAGCGAGCTGATAGGGTGCAAACGGCGCTGTCAAACCTGCCCGAGCGGCAGCGCAATGCGTTGGTGCTCACTTATTATCAGGGGCTCAGCAATGCCGAGGTGGCCCAAGTAATGGAGGCGGGGGTTCGGGCTATCGAGTCTTTATTGGTGCGTGCGCGTGCCGCACTCAAACAACAACTGGAGCAAACCGATGTCCACTAATTCGCTCACGCGGGCGCGCGCCGAAATGTTACTAAGCGCTTATGGTGCCAACCCATCGCGGTGGCCCATCGACGAGCGTGAGGCCATGCGAGTGGCGCTAGAGCAATGGCCTGAGCTAGAAAATCTTGCTGTTGATGAAGGAGTGCTCGATGCACAGTTGTCCTCAAGTAAGGTACCAAATCTACTATCGGTCGATGCCGTCTTAGCTCGTGTCGATACCCATACCCAGGTGCACACCGTGTTGTCATCGGCCACTGACATTCGATCAATATTGGCTAGCAACAAAAGGGGACTCCCGGCAGCCCATACCTGGCGGTGGTGGCAACTTGCTCTGGCGGCTTGTGTACCACTGGTGCTGGGCCTGAGCCTAGGTTTAAGCATTGTCGAAGAGAGCGACGATTGGCAGGGGTCGGAGCAATATTTATTTGTACCGGGCTATGAGGATTTTGCAAATGGCTAAACAACGCTGGATAAATGTAGCCTTGGTGCTATCACTGTCGGTGAATTTGCTGATTGCCGGGGCGTTTTTGGGCAAGTGGCTCAAGCGCGATGCGGATCACCGCGGACCCTTAGGGTGGGCTACTAAAACGCTCGACCCTACTACCCGAGAGCGGCTGCGTCCCATCATGCAGGAAAATCGAGCCGCAACGCGAGAGCTGCGACGCCGTATTCGTATGGCTTCAGACGAGGTGCGCAACCACATACGCGCAGAGTCTTTCGATGAGGTGGCGTTGGCACAGTCGCTGGCTCAACTGAGAGACATCTCCACAGACTATCAGCTGTTGGTGCACCGCGTAGCGTTAGAGGCGCTTAGAGAATTATCGCCTGAGGAGCGAGAGCATATGGGGGCGCTATTGTTACGGTCGCCTGGGGCTAGAGCTGGATTGAACGACATGTCCCATAGGCGTCTGCAGGGTAGACCGGGCGGTCTGCCGCCCGAACCGCATCCCTAGCAGCGTCTGCGACGGATTGCACAAACAAAGCGCGCAAACACGTTAGCGGTCTTGCCATTGTGGGCTGCGCTTTTCTAAAAATGCATTTATTGCTTCCCGTGCATCATGAGTGCCCGCCACCAACGTTTGTTGTCGATCTTCCAACGCCATGGCGGCATCTAACGAGGGTGCATCAATACTAAAATTCAGCCCGTCTTTGGTCAGGCGCAGTCCCATGGGGGAGGTGAGAAGCATCTCGTCAATCATGCTTTGTGCCGCAGCGCCAAGAGCGTCTTCCTCTACCACGTCAGACACCAAGTTTACTTTTAGCGCCCGCTCAGCGTGAATAAACCGGCCGGTCATCATGAGTTCGCTTGCCACCGATGCACCCACAAGCCGAGGCAGAAAATAGCTGCACCCCATATCGCAGGCGGTGAGCCCAGCACGAATATATGCGGCGTTCATTTTGGCGGTGGTGGCAGCAATGCGTATGTCCGATGCCAGTGCAAGGCTAAATCCGCCCCCGCACGCAGCACCTTGAATGAGCGAAATAATAGGCTGTGGGCAGCGGCGCATGGCGCGATAAATATCAGAAATGCTGCGCTGCATAGCCAATAGCGCCTGAACGGAGTCATCGGCTCCCCAACCCCCCGATTGTAAATCTAAGCCAGCGCAAAAGGCTTTGCCGCGCGCCTGCAATACCACAATGCGCACATCCGAGCGCGATTTGAGCGACTCAAACGTCGAACGCAGCGCCTCTACGAGTGGGGCATTCATGGCGTTCAACGCCTCGGGGCGATTGAGTATTAGCCATAGCACTTCCCCCTGTTGTTCGAGCAGCAATTCGTCAGCCATCGTACGTCCTCTTTGGGATTTTTGATAAGTAGCATTAGGGGGTTGTACAGCGAGCTTTAATTGGCCCGTTGTAGCAACTCATTCGCTACAGTGTGCGCGCAATCAGCAGCCGCATTATTTCTGACGTGCCGCCATGGATGGTGTCGATGCGCGCATCTTTATACAGCTGGGCAATGGGGTATTCGTTCATCCATCCATAGCCGCCAAAAAATTGCACACACCGGTTAATACCTTCCACCTCACGCTCGGTGATCCACAGTTTGGCCATCGATGCGGTGGCTGCATCGAGCTCACCGTTAATGAGTAAGCGGGTGCAATGGTCTAGAAATGCTCGGCCAATGGTGACTTCGGTTTTAATGTCGGCCAGCGAGAAGGCCGTGTTTTGAAAATCGAGAATGGACTGACCAAAGGCTTGCCGCTCTTTGGTGTAGTCCACGGTAAGTTTTAGGGCGCGCTCCAGCATGCCTAAACCCATGACCGCAATACCTAGGCGCTCTTGTGGCAGCAACTCCATGAGTTGAGCAAACCCTTTACCGGGCTCGCCACTGAGTACGTTAGCTAGGGGAATGCGTACATCTTCAAAAAACAGCTCAGAGGTGTCTTGGGCGTCTCGCCCAACCTTGTCGAGGTTCTTGCCGCGCGTAAAGCCCGGTCTATCACCTTCGACCAGGAAGATAGAAATTTTGTCTTTGCCCTCGCCCATGTCGGTTTTGGCGCATAGCAAAACAAGGTCGGCCATTTGGCCGTTAGAAATGAATACCTTGCTGCCGTTGATCACCCATTCATCGCCATCACGAACGGCGCGGGTACGCATGCCCTGCAAGTCTGAGCCCGCGCCGGGCTCGGTCATGGCAATGGCCAAAATAGCCTCCCCCGACACCACCTTGGGTAGCCATTGGGCTTTTTGCTGATCGGTACCGTGCTCAATGAGGTAGGGCGCAGCAATCATGTTATGCACGGGTACGCCCCAGCCTTCTAAGCCGCGCTCGGCAAAGGCTTCCATAATGACGCGCTCATAGCGAAAGTCAGCTCCCAAGCCGCCGTACTCTTCGGGCACCAATACACCCAGCATGCCAAATTCACCCGCAGCCAACCAAGCGTCCCGGTCAACCTGCTTGTTGGCATTCCACTGGGCAATACGCTCGGGGGGCGCGGTTTTATCTAGAAAGCTTGCCAGACTGCTTTGAAAAATAGTGAGGGCTTGGTCGTGTTCGTAGGACATGGGCTGCTCTTATGCTCGCTTTAACGCTCAATCCTGAGCGTGTTGAAATAACAGAAAGTGGTGCCAAGTGGGCTTGCTACACAACCGGTGGCAAGGCTCGCTCTGTCATAGCCATGTGCTTGCCGACGGTTATTCATGCTGTGTGCTCGGTTTCTGGCGCCTTATCAGGACACAGGTGCCCACAGAGCTCGGCTTGCAATGTCTCTAGGGTCAGCTCGCCCGCAAGCACGCTTTGGACGCGTTGTGTTCCCTGATCGCTGCGCCAGTATGCCTGAAGCTGTGCTTCTAAGTTACGCTGCACCAAGCGCATTAGCAGCCGCTGTCTGCGCGCAGCCATTTTGTGTGCGGTGAGTCCTAGGGCATCAGAGGCCGCTAAATAATGTTCTATGCCTTGCCATAGGGTATCCAGCCCTTCTTTTTGAACCGCGATCGTGTCAAAAATCTCAATGGGTACCGGCGGCTGCAAGAGAGACAGTGAATCTTGCAGGTCTGCACGGGTTTGCTCGGTACCCGCTTTATCGGCTTTGTTGATAACAAAGACGTCACCCGCCTCGGTTAGGCCCGCTTTGTTGGCCTGAAACGTGTCGCCCCAGCCGGGGTTTAGTACCACGGTAACAACGGTGGCAAGGTCCATCACATCTAACTCAACTTGGCCTATGCCCAAGGTTTCCAAAATGATGAGCGGCCAGCCGCAGGCATCGAGCACCTGAATAGCGGTGGCGGTGGTGCGGGCCAGACCGCCGTTTTCGCCCTTAGATGCCATAGAGCGGATAAATACCGCCTCACCTAATCCATGATTTTGCATGCGCACGCGATCGCCCAATAGTGCGCCACCCGAAAATGGCGAAGACGGATCAACGGCCAATACGGCTGTTTTGCCAAAACTCGCGGTGCTATGGCCCAAGAGTGCGCTGATTAGCGTCGACTTACCCGCACCGGGTGGCCCCGTCACGCCAATAACGACGGCCTTTGCCTGGTAAGTGGCCAATGCCACGCGTACCTCGGCTTCTACCTGCGGATCGCGTTCAATCAGGCTTAATAAGCGCGCTAAACTTGGACGGTCTCCGTCCATGGCGGCAGTGAGTAGCGCTTGCGTTGCGTGCTCGCGCATGGGTGTTACGCGCGCCCGGTCAAGCGCTCGGCTGCATCCACAATATCGGTTAGTTGCGACCCGGGGGGGTACACCTCTACTCCTAATGCTTCGAGCTGCTTGGCAGCATGAGGTGGAATAGTGCCCCCGGCAAAAATAGGTAACTCGGGGCGCGCTTTTTGAACACTCTCGATTGCTCTAATGGCAACGTCAATGTAGCCACCCACATTGAGACCCACTAAATCAACATCCTCGTCAATGGCCGAATTCACAATGTCATCGGTATTAGCCATACCAATCATAATGACCTCAAAGCCAGCATCACGCAGTGCTCGCGCCACAATGGTGGGCCCGCGCCAATGGCCGTCTAGGCCCGTTTTGGCCATGAGAATACGTTTCTGAGCGTTATCCATAGTGCCCTCTTAGGTTTGTATGGGCGTGTTCCAGTTACCAAATACCTCGCGATACACATCGCCAATTTCGCCAAGTGTGACTTCAGCCGCTAGCGCCTCCATCATGGCGGGCATGATGTTTTTATCGGTTCGGCAGTCGGCTTCCAGTTGTTTCAATGCTCGCGTAGCGCCTTGTTCGTGGCGAGTGCGCAGTACATCGTTTAGTCGTTCAGTCGCCACATCAAAGGCGTCATCGGTGCCCATGAAGCCGTCTACCTCAAAGGGCGACTCATTGTCTTTAAAGCAATTGACGCCAATGATTTTTTGCTCGCCAGACTCGGTTTTCATGAACTCCTGATACTGATTCTCACCCGCTTGCGCATGTAGCCAGCCCGAATCCAAGGCGGCTAGGTAGCCACCCTGGTGTTGAATGGCATCAAAAAATGCCCACGCTTTTTCCACTAGTTGCGCGGTTAGCGTTTCGACATAAAACGAACCCCCCAAGGGGTCGGTAACATCGGCAATGCCGGTTTCCTCTTGCAGTATTTGCTGAATGCGTACCGACATCTGATGGGCGTGCTCTGAGGGGATAGATAGCGCCTCGTCGTACCCCGAAACACCCAGTGACTGCACGCCACCCAAAATGGCTCCGAGTGCCATGACGGTGCCCCGAACAATATTGTTTAGCGGTTGCTGATACGTCATCTTTGACCCAGCGGTGACACAGTGAATGCGCAGGTTGCCAACCTTGGGGTCATGAATGTCGTAGCGCTCGCGCAATAGCTGATTCCACATAAGCCGCGCGGCGCGCATTTTGCAGGCCTCTTCAATAATGTGAATTGACGCGCGAAAGCTCACGCCACCACAGCCCCGGGCTGCCTCTACCAGCGACATCTTGCCACGACGCTTAATCTCATCGAGGTATTCCACCGCATTAGCAAATAAGACCCCTAACTCTTGGTCGGGGGTTAAGCCGGTATCGGCGGCGTTGTAGCCGGCAATCGACACGGGTACCCAGCGCGGTAAATACTGATTGCAAAACTCCATAATGTCGGCATTAAAGCGAAGCCCCGCTTGGGTGGGGATTTGCTCTTTAGTGACACAGCCTAAATAGGTGAGGTTAAAGTCGCTCTGACCCGTGCCGCTAATGGTGCTGAGATCAAAGCCACGTTGTTTGGCGACCGTCCAATAGGCAGCCAACGCAAAGGGTGCGTGCTGCACCACGGCACCCCCCGCATGCCCAAAACTCGTATCGACGGGCAGGCCATCCATGCAGATGGCGGTGTCGCGCACGCTCTGCATCACAGCCCCCGTGAGCCCCACGTCCTCACGGCGTGCTACAACGTCAGGGTGATTCACGTTGTAGCAATGATCGGCGGTATTGCGATCGTGCTCCATGATGAAACCGGTCTCACCGTTTTTGAGCAGGAATTTGATGCGCTCGTTTTCATCTTCTGGCTTACCGAATCCGCTTAGCTGAAAAATGCGCCAGGGTTTCGACCGATACCCCGACGGATGAAAGCCGCGGTGGTAGGGACCTTCTCCCGGTGCTACATCCACATGGGGTCTGTGCTGCTCGGGGATATCGGCGGCGGTGTAGTAGGGCTTGAGTTCAATGCCTGACGTACAAGTAACGGGTTTTTCAGATGAATTCTGGGTCATGATGGGCGGCTTTTTCCGTAATCATTATCAGTATTTACTTGCCGGTATAACAGTTTACTTACTGGTAGGCAATTGATACGCTCAGTTAAGATCATGCGTTTTCAATAAAAACAAACAGAGGACGTACTATGTTTGCTACCGATGCCGCAACGCTAGGGCTCACTGCTACCGAGCGTGTTCATATTGGTCGACGCGCCGCAGATGCCTTGGCAGAAGAAGCCTCTGTGCTGAATGCGCAGCGCATTTTCTTGCTGGTCAGCTCCACGATGCGCGCCACAACCAATGAGATTGCCCTTATTGAAGAAGCGTTGGGTGACCGCCTTGCGCGGGTATTCGACGGTATTGGTCCTCATGGTCCGCGAACTGATGTTTTAAAGGCGATACACGCCGCTCGCGAAGTCAATGCCGATCTCATCATCACCGTGGGCGGTGGCTCGGTCACCGATGCGGGCAAAGTGATTGCGCTGGGTATAAAGCACAACATTCAAAACTTTGACGATTTTGAGGGTTATTACGTGTACGTCAACGATGCTGGCGACACCGTGGTTCCCGAGTTCGAGGCGCCCGATATTCGGGTTATCTGCTGTCCCACCACCCTGTCGGGCGGCGAGTTCAACACCATGGGTGGTGTGACCGACGATCGAGAAAACAAGAAGCAGGGCTACACACACCGCATGATGGCGCCCATTGCCATTGTTCTCGACCCCGCACTGACTGTTTACACCCCTGAGTGGCTCTGGACCTCCACCGGGGTGCGCGCCGTTGATCATGCCCTTGAGGCCTTGGGCTCCAAGCACTCCAATCATTTTTGCGATGGTGTTGCGGCCAGCGCCCTGCGGTTACTCAGCAAGGCGTTGCCCGATGTGCAAGCTAACCCCGATGATCTGGATGCTCGACTTCGGTGCCAGGTGGGTGCTTGGCAATCCATGATCCCCATTATTGGCGGTGTACCCATGGGCGCCAGTCATGCTATTGGCCACGTGCTAGGCGGTACAGCAGATGTACCCCATGGCTATTGCTCTTGTGTCATGGCACCGGCGGTATTGGCGTACAACAAACCGGTCAACGGTGATAAGCAGGCGCAAATCAGCGAATGCTTTGGGCGTCCCGGCGAAGACGCCAGTGCGGTGGTTGATGCGTTCATACGCGGCTTGGGCATGCCGCGCTCGCTGCCTGAGGTGAACGTGACCGACGATCAGCTTGAGCGCATTGCCGAGTTCACTATGCTCGATTTCTGGTCTCGGACAAACCCGCGGCCGATCGACGGCCCTCACGATGTCATGACCATTTTGGAGATGGTGAAGTCTTAGTGGCAGCACAGGGCGCTAGCAGAGTGACTTCTGCAACGGTTAATCTAAAGTCGGAAGTCTCTGATTTTAAACGCCGGCGTATTCGCGAAGAGGCCTGTGCGCTATTTTTCGCTCGTGGCTATGAAAGCACCACCCTCGACTCCGTAGCGCAGCAACTAGACGTAACAAAACCCTTCATTTACACCTACTACGCTACCAAAAGCGATCTGCTTTACGACATCTGTCGGTTGGGAATTTCCATGTCGCTCGATGCGCTCCAGCACGCGGCCGCGTTGCAGCGCTCGCCGAGTGAGCGATTGCAGATCATTGTTGAGTCGGTACTGGGTATTATTTTTGAGTACCGCAAGTTCATTGTGGTGTACGAACGCGAAGAAAAAAATCTGGAGCCCGCCAAGGCACGCGAGATTCGAGAGCTACGCAAACTATTTGATCATCAGCTCGCTGACATTCTGGTAGACGGCAATGACCGTGGCGAGTTTGACATTATTGACCCCGTGCTCACAGCCACCACCATCGGCGGCATGATCACCTGGGTTGCCCAGTGGTATTCACCCGGTGGTAAACGCACCCAATTAGAGGTGGTGAACCACACCTTGCTGATGGTGGGCGCTGTTGTCCATGTGCACAACGACCAGCACGCGAGTGCCATTGATTTGAAGAAACTGGCGGTGCTGAAACAGCCGCCTCTGAAACCGTCTAAGAAGGAGAGCTAGCAGTCATGCAACCCCTGTCTTCAACTACGGATCCGCGTATTCCCAACCGCGATAGCTGCGTGACCCGCTATTTGCTTGAGCGTTACGCGCGTGAAACACCCAATAAAGTCTTTGCGGTGTTCCAGGATGGCGAGGAGTGGACCTACAGCGCGCTGCTTGACCGTGTTCGGGCACTGGCTGGTGGTTTTGCGCATCAGGGCGTTGCTCGCGGTGACCACGTAGCGGTTTGGATGTTTGATAGCAAAGAGGCCATTCTGACCTTTTTCGCGATCAATTATTTGGGTGGCGTTTTTGTGCCGCTTAACACGGCGTTTAAGGGCGGCGTTTTAGAGCACGTGCTCAACGTATCCGACGCCTGCCACCTGGTTGCTCACGGGCAGCTGATTGACCGGCTTGAGGGTATTAACGTTGCGCAGGTAGCTTGCATTGTTCATGTTGGCGCCAGTGCCAACCCAAACCTCCTCGAGCAGGTAGATTTTGACAGCCTCACCGCAACAGGCAGTGAACCGCCCGAGCTCGACACACCGCTAGAGCCGTGGGATACCCAGTCCATTATTTTCACCTCAGGGACTACCGGGCCCTCCAAGGGTGTGCTGTCCTCGTACTTGCACATCTTTACCAATGCAGGTCCAGAAACGTGGCACTTTGTGACCGGCGAAGACCGGTTCCTCATTAACATGCCTATCTTCCACATTGGTGGCATGGGCGTGATTTTTGTCATGCTCTGTCGCGGTGGCTCTATCGCTATGATGGACGGTTTTGATACCGAGAAGTTTTGGCCCTTTGTGCGCCAGAGTGAGACAACAGCCTTTTTCTTGCTGGGTGTGATGACCACGTTTTTGCTCAAGCAACCCCCGGCGCCAAATGATAAAGACCATAATGTGCGCGTGGCGTTTATGGTGCCTCTCACCGAAACCTGCACCGAGTTTTACGAGCGCTTTGGTATTGACGTGTATACCATTTTCAACATGACCGAGATTTCCTCGCCAATCGTTTCAGAGCCCAACCCGGTGAAGCGCGGTACCTGTGGCAAAAAGCGTGACGGCGTGGATGTGCGTCTAGTGGATAAAAACGACTGTGAAGTGGCGCTGGGTGAGATTGGTGAAATGGTGGTACGCACCGACAGACCCTGGGGGATGAACAGCGGCTACTACAAAAACCCCGAGGCAACGGCCGATGCTTGGCGAAATGGTTGGTTCCATACGGGCGATTGCTTCCGCCAAGATGAAGAGGGTTACTTTTACTTTGTCGATCGTATGAAAGATGCCATGCGCCGACGCGGCGAGAATATTTCCTCCTTCGAAGTTGAGGCGGAGGTGGTGGCATACCCCGCAGTGCGGGAAGCAGCTGCCTATGCCGTGCCTAGCGAGCTGGGTGAGGACGACGTCATGATTGCCGTGGCGCCGGTGGCAGGCCAAACCATCGATCACAAGGAGCTAATGCTGTTTTTAGGCGACCGTATGCCGTATTTCATGGTTCCGCGCTACATTCGAATACTCGATGAACTACCCAAGACGCCCTCATCAAAAGTGATGAAACATATATTACGAAGTGAGGGCGTCACCCCAGATACTTGGGATAGAGAAGCACATAACATCACCTTTAAACGCGAAAAACTTGGCTAAGGCCACTCACTCAAAATACTGAAAACACGCTGGAGAATAAGATGCAAACGAAGCTCATGAAAAAAAGCATAGGTGCCGGGCTCAGTATGAGCCTTTTGGCATTATCTGTAGCCGCCGTCGCTCAAGACACAGCACTTGAAGAGGTCGTGGTTACCGCATCGAAACGGTCGTTGGCGCTGGAAGATCTGGCGGGCTCGGCTAATGTACTGGGCGCCGACAAGCTGGGTCCCGGGGGAATTCAGGAAGTGCGTGACATGCAAGTGGATATACCCAATTTATCGCTGGGTGATCAGTTTGGTTTTGCCCGAGTATTTATGCGTGGCGTGGGTATGACCAGTATTGATATTGGCGGCGAGGGTGCTGTGGCCTTCCTACAAGACGGTGCCATTGTGCCTCGACCAGCAGCGCAGCTCATGGGCATGTTTGACCTTGCACAGGTAGAAGTACTGCGCGGCCCGCAGGGTACCTTGTACGGCAGGGGCGCGACGGCGGGTGCCATTAATATGGTGACTCAGAAACCAAGTGATGAGCCCGGTGGCTATGTCAACCTGACCGTGGGTAATTATGGTCTCACACAGTTAAAAGGCGCAGTTGACGCGCGCTTGAGTGACAGCGTGCTGGTGCGTCTTGCCGGCAGCATGGACAAGCGCGAAGGCTATGGTGAAAACCTTTTCAATGGTCAGGATATCAATGACCGAAACGCCAAGGCTTTGCGGGCCACCTTTGCTTACGACGCGGGCGGTAAACTGACGGGCGTGTTATCAGCACAGATCTACAGCGAAGATGACCAAAACTACGCCTTCAATTACTTGGGTCCATCGGCGGGTACCACCTTGCCCGTACCATTGGCCGTACCTATTTTAGGTGGTGAAACCGTTGGCATGGCGGGCGGTGATTTTCAGGATATCAACTCCGACCAAGAAGCGATTAACGATCGTGATGGGTCTATGATTAACCTCACGTTGGACTACGCTTTCAATGACGAGACGAGCGTTAAGTCGATCACATCGATGCAAACCCTTAACCGATTCCTGCGCGACGACCTCGATTCCACAGATGCCAATTTATTCGGCCAAAACAACTACACCGAAGAGAGCGATTCACTCAGTCAAGAATTTATTCTGAACTACAGTGGTTCGAGCATCGATGTTGTTGCCGGGGTGATGTACTTTAAAGAAGACTTGTTTGGTGAGGTTCGCGTACCGCTCACCAATTTGTGCGCGCTCTTGGCTCCTGCTGCCTGTGGTACCCCGGTGGGCGACTTCTTAAATAGTGGTAATTACTTGCAAGATGGCGATGTAGATATTGAAGCCTGGGGCGCTTATGCCGAGGCCACCTACGCGTTGAATGATCAGTGGCGTATCATTGCCGGTCTTCGCTACAACTACGAAGAGCGCACCGGTACCGGTTCGTTCATCTTTGATGCCATTAGTCTCGATGTGCCTACCAATCAAACCGAGAGCTGGAACGACGTGACGCCACGCGTTACCGTGCAGTATCAAGCGTCAGATAACATGATGATGTACGCTACTTACACCGAGGCGTTTAAGTCGGGTGTCATTAACACGGGTAGCGTGAGTCCACCGTTAGATCCAGAAACCGTGGATGCCTTTGAGGTGGGTATTAAGGGTAGTAATGCTGACAATACCTTGCGCTACTCTCTAGCCGGTTTCTTTTATGACTATCAGGATCTGCAGATCTCGTTTGTCGATGAGACCTCAACGGTATCCACCATTAACGCGGCCGAGGCCGAAAACTATGGTCTAGAACTGGAGCTCGATGCCGACTTGGGTAATGGTTTTGCGTTAGATATGTACGTCACCTATCTGAGTGCCGAATACAAGGAGTTTGTTAACGGTGACTACGCCAATGGCTTTGCAATTGCTGATCTGAGTGGCAATACGCTACCCAATGCGCCTGAATACACCGCTAAGTTGGGTATTAGCTGGACGGGCGAAATGGCTGGCGGCATGGTGAGAGCCCGCGGCGAAGTCTATCATCAGGACGATGTTTACTTTACCGAGTGGAATCGTCCCGACGCATTCCAAGAGGCGTATCAGCAGTACAACGCCTCTATTGAGTATGTGCGCGACGACTGGTCGTTGACTGTGTGGGGGCGTAACCTCAGCGACGAGGATATTATCTCCAACAACATCATTACCGCGCCCTTGTACGACTCGTTGCGGGTAGGTGCCTTGCTACCACCACGCACTGTGGGTGCCACCATCGGACTGCAGTTCTAGACCCTGCCTTAAATCATGGTTTCCATACCCGGCGACTATGCATTTAACCCCATGGATCCCGCACTTTTGCGGGATCCATATCCTTTCTTCGACTACTTGCGAGAGCACGACCCCGTGCATCGCTCCCCATTGGGGTTTTGGGTGGTCACAGGCTTTGACGATAACCGTGCGATCTTGGTGAATAAGGCCTTTGGCCAAGGCGATTTCGTTAAGAATATTCAATTGTTTTATGGGCCCGATTTCGATGTGATGGCGCATCCGGCCTATGCTTGGCTGTCGCGTGTCTTTGTGATGCAAGATCCCCCTGGGCACACGCGCATGCGCAACCTTATTGCGGGTGCATTATCGCTTAAGCGTATCCGAGCAATGGAGCCGCGTATTCGCGAGCTCGCTCGCCGAGAGCTAAAAGCTTTTGCCCACAATGCCAAGTCAGAGAACTTTATTACCGGGTTTGCTTATTTGTTTCCTACCATGGTGATGTGCGACATGTTAGGTATTCGAGACGGTGAATTCTCAGACCAGCTGCTTCAGCAGTTAAACACAGCCATTGCTGATACCTTCCCGGTGTTTGAAACCCGTGCGCTTGGGCCCGAGGAGTTGGCGCAAGCAGACCGGCAAATGGAGTTTCTGACGGCGTTCTTTGATGATGTTTTTGAGGATCGACGTAAGAACCCCCGCGACGACCTCACTACAGCCCTAGTCAATGCGCAGGAAGGTAACGATTCACTTACGCCCGAGGAGCTGAGTACGTCGGTGATAGGCCTTTTTGGGGCCGGGTTTGAAACCACCGCGCATATGATTGGTAATGGGGTGTATTTATTGGGCGCCAACCCTGTGGAACGCGCCAAATTAGTTACCGATCCAAGCCTTGCAGAGGCGGCCACCGAGGAGGTGTTGCGCTACGAATCGTCTTTACAGGCGACTTATCGCACAGCACTAGAAGATCAGGTGGTTAACGGTACAGTTATTCCCGCGGGTGACCGGGTGCTCACGATTGTTGCTGCGGCAAACCGCGACGCTGAGGTATTTAGCAATCCTAATCGCTTTGATATTTCGCCCCGTGAAGAGAAGCCACTGACTTTTGGTGGCGGCATCCACTACTGCATTGGTGCGGCTTTGGCACGCCTTGAAGGCAAGGTGTTCTTTGAAGAGCTGGTTACGGAGTACCCACAATTTAGTGTGGATCTAGTGTCAGCCAAGCTTCGTAAAGCCTTCTTGTTTCGAGGTTTTGAGCATCTTGGCGTAAGCTTGAACTAAGACGCACACGCCAAGCAAATACTCAGCGTGTGTGCCCAGTTAGCACCCTACATACCTAGAAAGCAACCTGCACTGTATTCGAGCAGCCCTCGCTACCCCGCGGTTGCCCTTGCAGGCAAACTTGGTAGGTGTACACCGCACCACCCTTAGAAATGCGACTGTCGGTGTGGGCGCTGTTGCTTCCGGTGTATACAGTCGTGTTATTTCGGTACAACACCACCGCAGCGCCCCCGGCATCCCAGGAGGCATCTACATTCTGCCAGCCCTTGGTTTTATAACCGCTGGCTGAGAGTGTAATGTTGGGCGCGACTTGCTCGGCTGAGGTGACCTGGATACTGTCGCTTGCGGCATCGCCTGCACTATTACCTGCTAAAACGCGGTACTGGTAGGTTGTAAGCGAAGCAACCGTCTCATCGACAAAACTCTGTGCATCGGGCCCCAGTGCGGCAATGGTTTCCCATGCGCCTCCTTCCGCCCGCTGTACATCGTAGCGTGTCTCATTGTCGGCATTATCCGACCAACTCAATGTAATCTGCCCTGGAGTACCGTTGTCGCCAGCAAGACCTGTAGGCGCTAGGGGTAGTGTGACTGGGCCGGTATTGGACTCCACCAATAACTTGATCTCGTCAATGTATACACTGTCGAGGGACCTAGCACCGCGAGATTGATCGGTATCGGTAACCCGTACAGTTACTGTGGCAGCGTTGCTTAACTCAAAGCTCGCCGCGCAAGAGGATATTGCGCCAACCGCGAGAGTACAAAACGGCGTGAAACTACCACCCGTACTGTAAGCCAGTTCAAAACTATCGCCATCGCCGCTGTTACCTGCATAACCGCTCACACTAAGCGTTGCTGCTCCCGACGGTGAACTCAGGCTCCATTGATGCTCCATAAAGCTGTATCGAGTGTTCTTTCTGCCACCCGATTCGCGCTCGATAATCTGCTCTAGGGCGCCATCAAGGTTGAAGGTGCGCGTGTAATCGCCCGATACAACACTGCCAGCAAGTGTGTTTTCGCTGCTTACAACGATGGTCTGATAGGGCGGCGGCGTATCGGTGGTCGCTAGCGCTGCACCGGTCCACGCGCTATCACCAGCCGAGTTTCGGGCTTTGACTCGGTAGCTGTAGGAAGTGGCAGCCGCGAGGCCCGTGTCGTTAATACTGGTGGCGTTAGCACCTGCCGTGGTGCTGAGCACCTGGCCGTCACGCTCAATAACAAAAGCGGTCTCGTTGTCTGAGTTGTCCGCCCAAACAAGGCTAATAGCACTGTCAGAAATGGCTGTTGCTGTGAGTGCCGAGGGTGCCGCCGGTGGCGTTGGCGGCTCTACGCTGGCAACTGCTGCCTCGGCGTTGGCAATGGCTCCGGTGGTGGAAATACCAGTCAAAGAAGCGGCGGGTCGTGCTGTGGCATACAAGTGATCAATCACTTGCTGGAAGTTCCAGCTGGGGTTAGCACTACGAATGAGCGCCACCACACCGGCCACGTTGGGTGTGGCCATGGAGGTGCCACTCAAATAGACGTAACCACTGTTGATGTAGGTACTGGCAATATCAACACCCGGCGCACCAATGTCTACCGACGTTGCACCGTAGTTTGAAAAGCTTGCTAAAGCATCACGATTGTCGGTAGCCGCAACGGAGATGACGTTGGGTAAGTTGTAGTTAGAGGGGTAGTGTGCGCGGCTGTCGTTGTTGGTGCCGTCATTGCCCGCCGCGGCCAAAAAGATATGATCGGCCTGGCGTGCTGCGTTAATTGAGTCATAAAGTGCCTGAGAGAAACTACCACCGCCCCAACTGTTGTTGGAAATGGTGGCACCCATTTGTACGGCGTAATCAAGAGAGGCGATACCACCCGATGTATAGCCACCATCGGGACCCAAAAAGCGCAGTGCCATAATCTTGCATTGGTGCACTACACCTACGATTCCTTCGCCGTTGTTTGCCTCAGCGCAAATAGTGCCCGCTACATGGGTGCCATGGCCGCCCTCGTCCATTGGGTCGCCATCGAAGGCGTAGAAATCATAGCCGTACACGTCATCAACAAAACCGTTGCCGTCGTCATCAAAACCATTGCCCGCAATCTCACCGGGGTTGGTCCACATGTTATTGGCAAGGTCGGGATGGTTGTATTGCACACCTTGATCGATCACGGCGATGACTAAATTGGGATCGCCTGTTTGGGTACTCCAGGCTTCTAAGACGTCCATATCGGCATCGGATGTGCCCGATGCACCATTGACAGACTGCCCGGTGTTATCAATAGCGTAGAGCAAGTTGTAGTAGGTATCGTTGGTGGCTTTTTGCACCAAATAGTCTGGCTCGGCGTACTCGACAAAGGGGAGTTTCTTAAGCGCACGCACAGCCTTGGCCACCGACTGGTTGCGCTTGAGTTGGAGTTTTTCCAGGCCTTTTACAATCTTATATTCACGCTTAGCGATGGCATTCACTAAACCACGCGCTTGGGCTTTGTTGCTGGCGTTGGCCGAGGGTCTAAATTTAACCAGTACCGCGTCTGGGGCGTGACCACCCGACGCATGTTGCACAAGGCCAAGATTATCCGGCTGCTCTGTTTGTGCGGTTGCGACTGAGGGCGCAAGCAAACAAGCTAAGATAACAGCGTATTGGGTGAAAAAAGTCGTGAGTCGTTGAGCGCGCACAATGCACCTCCTGTGTACCCAATCCAGTCCTGTCCTCTCTCTGGTGTCGGGTGTGTAGATATTGCGTCCATGCTTTGTCTAAAGTACCGCTATCCTTGGTTCTATACAAGGGTACCGTCCTTTGCAGAAACCCCGTACAACACAAATTTTGCTGTGAGAACAGTCTTTAGGGGGACTATCCAAAGGGCAATTAGGCCAAAGGGCAATTAGGCTAAGAGCAATGAGGGGGAGGGCTACTGAAGGGGTGATTTCAAGTATCCGCCTTGTGGACCGTTCTACAGTTCATAGCGCACCCCAGCGCTAAGGGTGTACGCCTGCCAGCGGTCAAAGGCAAATAATCGGCCGTAGTCGACAAAGCCGGCTAAACCCCCGGGTAGCTGAAAGGTACTACCCAGGCGGGCTCTTACATAACTATGGTCGGGGTCTTCTAAACTAACGGCGAGTGCGGTGTTACTTACATCACTCACAAACCGGGTATTCACAGTGTTTTGGCGGTTGGCGAATTCTTGAATAAGGTCTAGCTCTACAAACGGCACCAGTACGCCCCAGGGGGTTGTTACGACTTTACGTGTGCTAGCGCTCACGCGAGCAGTAAGCCAATCCTGCGACTGCGCATCTACGTTCACAGCCCACCCGGCGCCATTACCGTTTGGGTCGCCGGGCTGCTCTGTAAATGCGTCAGCTTTGGCGTTGAGGTAGTCCACGCTGGCCCTCAATCCTACCGACCAGGCCGAGGTAGACCCTGGGTCAGCCGAATTCGATGCCCATGGCCAGGCGCCGTCCCAACCCAGTGAGGCATGGGCACTGTGCGCGCTGCCATCGTAGTCGGCGCTCATCTGCTGTGATACCGCGGTACCGTTACCTAAGCGGTAGCCAATGATGCGAGACTGCTGGTAGCTGCTTCTCCCCGTTGACAGCGCTAGGTCCACATACCAAGCGTCGCGGTAAAAGCTGCCGTAAACCGTGAGCGATGTCTCGTCTCTATCAAGACCCCCGGTGTTGTCGGCCAGATCGGCATCACTGCGCACAGCCGTCGCGGCTATACCCAATACGGTATTGGCATTGGGACGATAGTCTAACCCCCCCGTAGCCACCCAGCCCGATGCGTCAAACGCCGACCCCAGACCGCGCGTGTCGCGTTGCGAGCGCTGCAGGAGTTCTAGCTGGCGCAGCCTGGCTGGCTGTCGCGGGACGGCGCTCCGCCGAATTGGTGAACTTGTTATGTATTCCCAGCTTGTATCTGCACTATGAACAAATGCGTCTCAATGTAGTTACCGGCAGCATCTCTTGCTTATCAACTGAGCCACGGTTGTGATACCAGTGACCGGCGGTGCGCAAAGCGAGCTTAGTATCTCACTTGCACTTGCACTTGCATTCTCAGTTGA
>Ga0181571_10000868_pt1 | contig 20973 bp, 7 predicted proteins | sample 101ome_17_FD_132440 | JGI IMG/M metagenome (GOLD analysis project Ga0181571, IMG submission 132440) | Coastal salt marsh microbial communities from the Groves Creek Marsh, Skidaway Island, Georgia - 101407AT metaG (megahit assembly) | ecosystem: Environmental > Aquatic > Marine > Intertidal zone... | reverse complement strand
GCATTTCGAGCTGCCATGCCAACTGCAGCCCACGCCCCCCACTGCACGCTTGATACTGGTGCTCCGGTGGCACGATCTATTGCCGAAATTCGATCTAGTACTGCATTTGCGGCTGCATAGTTGCTTTGTCCAGCTGAACCTATCAAAGCTGCTATCGAGGAGAACATTGTTGCGGAAGATAAAGGACGTGCATTTGTGCACATGCTACGTAGAGTGGCACTGGCAATAGATTTCGCCGCCATCACTTCACGCACAGTGCCTGTGTTTTGTGATCCGACAATACCATCACGTAAAACCCCAGCAGCATGCAATAACGCACCAGCTGGTGCGTTGCTTGCAGAAATGCCTTCAGAGATGATGGGATCGTGTGTTCGTCTTGCGAAAGCAGCGCATTCCTCCTGTCGTGCTGCATCAGCGCGAATGATGGTCACAACCCCGGCGTTTACGCCAAGATATCTTCCAGAGCGATTCGAACGACCTTCGCGTCCAATGAGCCCGATTCGTGCAGGCACACGCCGTGAGACCCATTGTGTAATTTCTAACCCGAGTGCTCCAAGACCTCCGGTGATTGATAAAACTTCTCGTGAAAGTTGGTCAAAGAGTTGATTGCACATTCGAGATGACTCAAATGAGCATCGCTTAACAACTGTTATACCGCAACCAAATGCGTCCGACATTACCTGCTCAGGCATCACCACAAGACGAGTGAGCGGTGAGGGAATGCCGCTTGGCATAACTCGTGCTTTTCTAGATGGAATCTGTGCCGATGAATGCATCACAACGAATGGTCGTGTTCGTGTCTCAACAAGACCTCCTGCGATTCCTGCAAAAATCGGGATGCCTCGGGCCAACGCGTCAGCAATCCATCCAATCGCACTAGGTGCAAGTGCAGCAAGGGTTGTGGGATCCGTCGCCCGAGATTCATAGCAGACAAAGGCGTGCCTGTCGAATGTTCCGAGAGATTTGTAATTTTGGAGTGCCCGAAATGATCGCACAACACCTGTGGCTATATTCTGGCAATAAGTATGTCCTTCTCCAAACATGAGCCTCATAACCTCTGAGAACCACAGTGCTGATCCGACACGAGTTGACATCTTCACTAGCGTTTTCGGTTTGTTACCAGTGACAAGCTCTCGGTTCCCATAGAGCTCTTGACTCAAAGGAAAGATTAATGACTCGTCCGCATCGAACCCCAGGGCACCCACAATAACGTTCGCTCCTCGCACTCTACTTGGATCAGTATCGGCAACAAACCAACGGATGCATGCGTCTTCAAGACGTGCTGCAAGTGCGGCAGCAACAATGCATTGTTCTGGACTGTCAAGCAGTGCAATCAGGGGGTCGAAACCAGCATTGGCGCATACGGTATACGCAAGGGATGCAGCAATATGCGGCTCTCCAAGGCTTGCGGCCTCTTCGAAGGACATCCACTCAGGTTTTGGCGCACATAGGGATGGGTCAAATTTTTTTTGTGAGGGCGAGAAAACTCCAAAGAGATGCCTTCCAATTTCTACCTCTGAGATGATACTCTCATCTGAGTTCATCACAGCCCCTGAATATCCAACGAACCCGTGAGAGCTGTGTGCGCCAGAGATGATGTTAGCGTCGTCAAGGAGTGTATCACCAAGAGAGACAACAGCCGCATGAACACGCAAGCAAGGCGTCCCTGATCCGTGAAGCACCTCCATCAAATTTGAAGACCCCTGCTTGTGACTCTCAGATCTGAGATATTTCAAACGCCTGCAGTGAGAATCTTGCTTTGATCGAAGACTCGGGACTAGCGTCACGCCACTACAAAGTGCAGCCTCCCGCATGCCCCCAAGAGTCATTGACTCGTGTGTAAATGGATCGAAGGGACCGAGGCTCATCAGAGGAGAAGGAACTTTGTGATGTGATGCCCAGTGGAGCTCACATTTATCAACATCAAGTACGTCGAACTGTGTGCGTCGGATTTCCTGTGCAGCGCATCGAAACGCTCCGTGCATTACCCCTGGTGCCACTGATTTAAGATTTTGCGCTGCTGAGAACGCATCGTTTACATGGATAGCCCCTCCACGTGTTCGGACGATCATACGAAAATGGTCACGAATAATTTTGCTTTGAAGCACCATTGTTGCAGTCGGGAGTAAAGTATTATCACGAGATCGGGTCAAAAAAGATGCAGTATGTGCGACTCGAAAGGGACTTTCGAGGTGCAGCGGTCGAGGCATGATACACGGTGCATCTGATGCAGCATGATAATCTGGCAAGCGTGCGAGCCATTCTGTCTCATATACTAGGGTTTTTTCCATGCGCGTCAACAGATGATTTTTGGGTGCCTTCGAATTTTCATCCACGTCATGAGTAGTCACAATTGGTCGATGCACCTCCTTCACAACCATTCTGCAAATGCGTGCCAATGCACTACCATCGCTCCAAGGTGATATGACATGATTCGACACGCGTGATGGATGTCGCTTCAAACGCGAAGGCGCGAGTTCAAACCATTCCGATTGATTCGTATCACTTACAGACTCTGCAGCACCAACAAATGAAATGTCTCGAATACAACGAAACGGTGCTGTGAAGACATCTACGCTAACAGGAACCGATATCTTCTGGGTTGAGTTCTTTGAGCGGTCTTGGGCTTCTTTCTCATAGTGCCTCTCAGTGATGGCAAGTGCGGCGCCGAGCTGCATCGTATTGTCTAAACATACGGGATTTGTGTGATATCCAAGGTAATCACTTTGCTGAAGGGAGTTAACTGTTCCCTTTGCCTTCTTCCTTTCGGAGGCGCACCTTGAGAGAGGAATTTGAAAGATGTGCATCATAGAACGTGCAGCATTGAGCTGGGGAACAGACGACAACTTCATCGATAATGATACACGCATACGCGCGTGAGCATGGGAGAGACGTTTCGAAAAGGCTGTTCTGACCGTAGATGAACCAATCTCTAGCATAGAAGATCCGTTTTCCATGCACCACATCAATCGCCCATATGAACTTTCAAAGTGTGAGCCAGAACCACGTTGTCTTCTCGAGGGAACGGGATTTGTAAATGGTTGTCTAGTTGTATTTGGGTCAGATAGGATCATCGGAGTAGGCACGGTACATCCAATCATCGCGACATTCGAACCAGAAAGATCTACCCCCATTGCAAGTGACATAGTCGTTCCTGCAATAGCTAATTCGAGAAATCCGGCTGCTGGGAATAACGCGCGACCACCGACGCGGTGATCCCAAAGATGATCAAGAACTCTGGGATCAAGATCAGCTCTCAAACATTGTCGCGCCATTTTTCGGAAAGCATCAAAAGAACGAAGTGAAGCATGTGACGCTGGCAGCACCCAGTGCCTGAATTTATTGAAGAGGTGAAATATCGTTCGCACACCAGGAACTGCCCGTGATCCACCTGACGCCTTTATCTCAGCGCTCAACACCGCATGTCCGTTCGTACCCTGAAATGCAAAACTTCCAACACCACACACCGCATCCCCCGAACATGCTGCAAGAGAATTACCCGCAACCTGCCTTCCCAAGCGTACGACTGGTGATTTTATATCAATAGATGTTGTGGATTTCATCACGCTGATAACATGGGGATTGATGGTTGTTAGATGTAGCACCTTTTCAGTATTCGCAGCAGATAAATTTTCTAACGGCTGCATCATACCAATCACTCCACTGGCACATTCAGTATGGCCAATAAAGGATTTCACCGCCTCAAGCACGAGCGGACAATCCTCGTGGGTTCGTAACACTGCAATAGATGCTCCAAACTCAATAGGATCACCAAGTGAAGTTCCAGTGCCGTGCATTTGAAGGGTTTGCATGTTTGAGGGAACCAATGCTCCGGCTTTTAGTGCAGCACGAATGACGGCTTGTTGCGCAAGCCCACTTGGAGCAGTCAATCCACTAGAGCGGCCATCCTGATTGACTGCGGTGGAAACAAGCTTGGGACTCTGATTCATTGTGGGCATCTTATGTGTGGCTTTTGACAATGATGCCTCAAGAACCAGCACACCTATCGACTCCCCACGCACATATCCATCAGCAGAAGCATCCATAGTCTTACACCGGCAGTCAGGGCTCAGCATTCCAGCAGCGTGAAATGTCGCTGTGGCATTGTGTGCAGTAATTGAATGCGCACCGCACGCTACCGCACAATGGATTTCACCATCCCAAATTTCGCATGCAGCGATATGTGTGCTGACAATAGAAGAAGAACAAGCTGTATCGACGCTAAGCGCAGGGCCATGCATTCCAAAGACAAAACAAAGTCGACCAGCAGCACAGCTCAATGTGTTCCCCGTGGCAATGTAAGGATGGGTTGGTTCCAAACCATCACTCCCGTGCCTCCAAAACCTCATGATGTGCGCATGCTGGTATGACTGGTCTGCAATGCCAACAAATGCACCACAACCTGCGCTGTCAAATCCACAACCACGAAGATCATCATCGCGGGTGGACAACGTGCAATCCTCCGCAGAGCGCGCGTGAAATAACATTTCGAGCAACTGCCGATGCTGAGGATCCATCAAGACCGCCTCAGTCTGCGATGTTTTGAACAAATCAGCATCAAACTCATCCGCGCCCTCCATGAAGCCACCAAGATTAGGAAGGCACTTCTGTGTCTCGTCTTGGTACGCTTGCATATCCCACAGCGCTCGAGGTACGCGTTCAACGCAATCCCCATAAGCAGGCACAGCTGGTTGCTTTGCACGCGAAGGAGCACGTGCAGATGCGCCAGTAATGATAATTACACGGCCCAACAATGCTTCGAAAGGAAGACGAGCAGGGAGGACGGAGTGATATCCTCTTTGTTCCGGAAAAGAAACCGTACTTCGATCTTCGCGTCCGATTGCGTCAAACACATAGCTTGTCAGAGCCGTGATCGTTGGGTAATCATACACTGCAGCTGCAGGAAGGTTCAAATCAAATGTGGCGTTAATCGTTGAGCGGAGATCACTTCCAGCAAGCGAGTCGAGACCAGCAGTCATCAGTGGATCATGTGGAAGAACTGACTCATTTCCTGTGAGATCAACAACGACACGGGTGATGTAATCACGAATCTCTCTTTCACTGTGAGCTGCCGAAGTCCTGATGGTTTCCTGTGGAAACGGGTTGGGCACAGATTTGTATCCTAAATGATGCATCTTGTTGGATTTATCAGCAATAATATCAGTAATACCAATCGTCATTCGTCTCATTGAAGCGGAATCCATGTATTTTGTATTCTCACATACTACCTTGCAACACGAAGGTACACGGCGTATATTTCTGGCAAAGATGTGCCAAATGAACGGACTCGCAACAATAATCGTGCGACTATTGGAACTCGAAAGTAAGACCAGTGCTGCTTCGAGAGTTGCGATGCCATCCTGAGGTGTCATTGTGCCAATTCCAGAGCGTCCTATTCGTGCAAGCACTGCAGGATCTTTTGCTGCCATTCCAGCATCTCGCCATGCACCCCATCGTATTATGATAACAGGAATACCACCGCATCGATCACGTAGATCTATAGCATCAGTTGCGGCATTGGCTGCAGCATAAGCAGCTTGCCCTGCAGATCCTATCTGTGATGCAACGGATGAAAATGCTACGCGTGCAGCAACACTTGATGAGAGGAGAATCCTTGAGACAGTGCGCGAAGAATGCACTTTAGGTGCATGCGCTACAAAAATTCCACCTGCAGTTGTGTTCAAAATGGAGGCGTCTGAGAGTACACCTGCAGCAGCAAAACATCTTTTGATCGTGTTTGAGCCAAAGTTACCGTCGGCAACAGCATTTTCAAGTGCAGTGACGTTGTCTGCGACTGATGTGTTACATTTGACTGTTGTGGTGACCCCTTTGCCCTCCGCACGAACACTGTTGACAATTTGCCCCCACTTTTGACCACGACCGGATCGGCCTACGAGAAGTGTGCGAGCATCGTTGAACGCCGATTCATCATGACACCATCTTCCTACGCGAAGACCAAGTGCACCAGTACCACCAAGAATAATTGAAAGCTCAGCTGGGGAAGACGATATTGCACGATTATCATACGTCATGAAATCTGCTAATTTGCTGCGGCAGAGTTGTTCTGGATCCCAACAGGAATTCATGCCAAGTTGTTCTCGTGCAGACAAGAAGTCGCGAAAAGTTGCATACCTGGATCCGCAATATATATCTCGCAAACTCGCTGGCGCAGGAAAGACAGAAGGGCGAAATGAAACGTGTCCGTGTAAAATATCTCCATCTTCCTGATTTACTGGCGCAGATACTTTGGATTTTTTTCGAGATACATGATAAGTTGTGCCTGTGTCAACAACTCGCTGCGTTGTAAACTGAACGTCATCAGCATGCTCAAGTGCGGCGACTCGCATAACAATGTCAGCAACCGCACAAGTTGGTAATGTTGAGACAGCAGCATCAAAACCTCGTGCCGCGTCAAAAACTTTCGCAGTGACCGAAGACGTCAGTGGTATGGAACATGCAGTTGCAGCTAAGCAAGCAGCAGTTGTGGAAGATATGAGGGATGGCGACGTAAAGGAAGAGCTGAACGTCAATCCCATGAGCTGGGCATAACGTGAACCGTTGCAGTAGTTGAGCGTGCGTAAGATGTCACCTTCCAACGCATGTTGCGAATTATGATGTATTGAGGCTACCGGAGCATCAACAACATGTAGAATGGGTCTTGGCCGAGTAGATCCGAGACGGTCCACTGCACTTTCAATTTCGGGTTTAATCCAGATTGGCTTTGTTCTAAGGCCGCGAATAGATATTGCAGTCGTAGGGTCGATCATACAACAACCGTCAGTATGTTTAGCAATGCTGTGGTCCGATATGATCCCACCTTGACTTCCATGTCGTAATGATGCTGTGGTGTTGCTCACACGACCAGAAGAATTGGGAGTGGATGAGATACCAAACACATCAAGTGTGCTTGGTATTGACAGTTTGCTGCGTAAAGAAACGGTGGCTACATGCATGGAAGCATCAAGTGCCTCAGCAGGAATGCTTCGATGCGATGTGGGATGATGTTGGAGAGAATTTAGCGATGTCATCACATTAGCTGCAACGGAGAATGCATTTTGATTCCCAGAATTATTTTGAGAAGTTGCAAAATTCTTCTCACGTTTCGGAAACAGCATTTCCAACGGAGGATTACTAAGACTATGTTGGACAGATGCCTCCCAAGAGAGGCCAATCATCATCTCGCAGAGTACGAAAGCATTTGTATCTTGCCCACAGCGCGTCGCACTCGTGTATTGCAGTTCATTAGTGATCGACGCGACACCATCTGAAATCACACATGTCGGAGACGGCAAGGTCGTGCGTTTGGACTTTTCGGTTAAGCCCCTGACATCAAGATCGATCGGCTTTGCAAAGACAATTCGTTGCAGCACAAGAAAGTCGGACCTATCGTTTCGAGTTTCGGGCAATAGCGATGCACGCATCGCCGCCGCAATAGCTAGTACGGTTGCAGCAGCTGGGAGAATCGCAGAAGAGTTCACACGATGATCTGCAAAATGTGCTGCATTTGCAATATCGCTTCCAAAAGTAAGCGCAAAGCGAGCGGTGTTTCGGCTGCTCATTATTGGCTGATGAAGGAATGCACTGAGCAGCGGTGAGGGCCAATAAGATGAGCTGAGCAGATGCAAACGCTTCGTTCGCAGAGAAAATGTATCAAATGTGGTGGTATTATCATGCAACGCGAGTAGAAGTACGCGTCGGATGATCGCATGTGCGTTGACGCCGCTCATCCCAAATGCACTGCAGCCTGCATCAGCAATGAGCAGAGGGGGCGGCACTTTGAAAAACAAAGGGCATGATTGTCGTGTAGCGTGGAATCCTGAGCTGCTTGAGATGGCGGTCACGACATGCGGGCTCATGTGTCGAAGGTGTGCGATTGATGTGGCATAATACGCCATTTTAAGTGCTTGAGAAACGGAGAGGAGCGAGTGCATCCCCGCTGCACCCTCACCGTGCCCCAATGTGCTTTTCGGAGCAGCGAGATGAATCAACGGTGCATTCGCTTGAGTCGAGAAAACACTTGCAAGCGCTGCTACCTCGATCGGATCGCCGAGTGGAGTCCCAGTGCCATGAAGTGCAAGAGAGATGAACCGAGAAAGAGTGTCAGATTCATCAATGCGACCAAGGGCATCACGTACGAGTGTTTGTTGTGATATGCCATTAGGTGTTGTCAGTGAAGAGCTTCTTCCATCCTGGTTAGTTGCAGTCGACGCCAGGGCAAGGATGAGCACGTCTTCCACCGGAAGCGAACCATCATTGAGAGAGGTATCTTCTGCCACAAGGACGATTGCTGCGCATCCTTCGCTACGACCATACCCATCAGCAGTGGTGTCAAGGGTTTTACATCGGCCAACAGGCGATAATGCACCTAGTTTGGCAACACGCAATGCAACATCTAGTCCAAGAACTACTCCCACTCCCACAACAACAGCAAATGTGTGCTCACCCCCAATCAAGCGTAGACCATTACGCGCAAGATGTGCAGCGACGAGAGAAGATGAGCAAGCAGTATCAATTGCAGCGCATGCTCCTTTCAGATCAAGCGTAAAGGCAACACGTCCAGCTGCGAAACTTGGCCCTGACCCAGTGCTCATCGCTGCACTAAGATCTGTCCCAAGTGTTGATGCAAGAAACTCGGGCCATTCCCCTCCCCACATACAGCCAACGTGTACAGATCCGCTGTGTGTGTCGATGATGCTGTCTTTCCTTGTTCGCCAGAATATCATTGCGAGGGTGGAATGCTCGACGACCAATCGATGCGCTGGGTCCATTGCAACGAGCTCTGCAAATCCGACTCCTAGAAAATCCGGATCACATGAGCTAATGTCCTGAGCGAGATATCCACCAAAACGTAAAACCGTTGGGAGGATTTGACCCATCCGGGGGAAGATATCCGTATCAGCGTCCCAACGATCCCTCGGCACGATTGTCTGCACTTCGGATAACGCGAATGCCGTGCTCATTTCCTCGCTGCCAGGGAATGATCCGGAACAGGTGATGATGATTGCCGTGAGCGATGATTCCAAAGTGTTCGAAGGATGTCTTTCACTGCAACTTGTGTCCAATGAGGTTCTACAAGTTCTGAAATTGCGTTGATTGCCATCGCTAATTTCTCGAATGATGTAATCCACTATTGCACCAGCAGTCGGATAGTTGAATGCAAGTAACGATGGAAGGGGTCCACACACATAGTCAGCGAGAGAGCTGCTCAGGTAACGTGCGAGCTCAACTGCTGCACTGGAGTGTAACCCAGCGTGTGCCAAAGGTGTGTCTTCTGCAAGATACGATATATGGGTATTAGGTACAACCTCCGCAAGAGCTTCACGAACTCGGGCGCTCACGATGTTCTCAATTTGCGATGAACGTGGCATCCAAGACAGCGAAAGAGGGGAACATAATGCACTTGACCCATCATAAGGGTTATTATGGTCATCTGATAAGTGCATGCGAGCCTGTACATTTTCTTGGTGAGTATCTTTCCTTAATGGATCTCTTACCGTTGCAGCATCACGCAGCATGCGCTTGCTGACTTTCCCTGTGCTCGTTGTTGGCATACTATTCATGAAGATCACTCGACGCGGCACCTTAAAGGGAGCTAACATAGAAGCACATCGTACAAGAAGTTCCCGTTCGATGTCGCCACGTCTGAAAGGGGTGCTTGTATATTCGCGTTTGAGCGTCACTGCCAATTCAACCACTTCACCTAAAAGATCATCCGGGACACCGTATGCAGCCACACGGTCCACTTTAGGATGGGAGCTTAATGTGCGCTCCACCTCAGGACAGAAGACATTTTCTCCGCCTGTGATTATAACATCTTTCACGCGATCCATGACGCGAAGCCATCCATGACAATCAACTATTGCAGCATCACCAGTCCTAAACCATCCACCTGGGAGAAAAGATGATGATGTCGATAGTTGGGAGAAGGTCTCTTTTGAGCCTCCCTCTCCAACGTTCATCGTAGAGTTCCAGTACTCATCGATTACTGTAGGACCACGGATGAGTACCTCACCGAGCTCTATACCATCATGAGCCACGGAAGTTAGTGGCTGCGCAATTTCGCGATCGGAGAGCGAATCAAGGGCACCATCAATCACATCCTCTGATGAGGCCCTTGTGACAAACCGTGCAACTATAACATCAGTGTTACCAACCATTCGACCTGTGCAGGACACAAGCCGAACCATCTCAGCAGACGTGATACTGCAGGTCAGATTCCTTTCGACCGGTCGGAGTAGGCTTGTACAAATACGCCCGCCTGCTTCAGTCATGCCGTAGTCAGTGAAGTAAGTTGCCCAAGGGAATAATGTGAGAAAACTGTGAATTATCTCAGGGGATACTACAGAGCCACCGCAGCTGACAAGTCGAAGGGAACGAAGGGGAGATAACCCAGAATGTGCAGCAGAATGCAGTGTATCATTTATTTTGGCACATTGAAAATAATCAAGCAGACATGTGAGTTGTGTAGCAGCAAATGCTGTGACAGTGACGCCTTTTGCCTCGATTACGCGGATGGTATCAGATGGTGAGAAGAGCACAGATCCCTCAGTTGCAACGGCAACTTGCGAACCCTCACAAGCTACAAGTGCATATGTCGCAAAGGCATTCATAGCATGAAACATCGGCGCTGCATGCAGCCACACGTCTTGCGAATATAAACCACACGTCGATATTGCCCGCGATGCATTTGTCCAAACCTGAAACTGGGTGTGCGTGACTCCCTTTGGACAGCCCGTCGTGCCACTTGTGAACATCATCTGGAACTTCCTGGTTGCGAGGGTTTGCGAAGGTTCTGAGGGAACCCATCCAAAGCGATGTGAGGATGACAGTTGAGCAGTTGTGTATTGCTTGGCGTCAGAGCACCTTGAAACTCCGATATTTTGCTGCCCTTCATCGTGTACCCTGTTCACTGTATCATACACAGCAGAGACTAACGTGAGGCGCTTAGAGACAACCATAGACGCCGAAGGAAGCAGAGGTGATGCGACGCTACCCTTTCCAGTCATCGGGGACCAGAGCGCAATTGCAACAACAAGGTGCCCACGGTTGATCATACTCGATGCTTTTTCATTCTTCAATGCGCCATCAATCGTCTTTGCCCACCTGTCCTCAGCAATTATAGCTGCAGCACCAGTGTGAACAAAGCGCTCTCTCAGCTCACAGGAAGTCAACCTAGTGTCGCAGTTGACCGCGATCGCACCCACGCCAGCAATAGCGTACAGCGCTACAGCAAACATCAGTGAATTTGGAAGTAAGATTGCGACGCAATCGCCGTGTCCGATTCCAGTGTCATTGAGGATTGTAGCGAGCGCGGCTGCCTCAGTAAACAGCGTCCCAGGAGAAAGTGCCGATAGCGCAGTTCCGTTGTCCCCGTGCACTTCCTCGAACGTCGTTCGAGTATGTGAAGTAGAGCAGGACGCAGTGTTACGAAGCACATGCCACAAACTGCCGTGTGCTGATGAGCCCGTTTTTTCAGCTCTTGCGTTTTCGAGCCGTCCGGTAGGTACCCGAGCGATGAGGTCCGCCGGTAAAGGGGCGTCGACGGTCATATGAAGGTCACGGAAGGAAGTTGTTTTCCACGGCGCACCGCCGCGCCGGGTGGCGAAGGCGGCAGGCGCAAGATTAAGACTACCTCAGTATTTCACGGGGCGCGTGTGCTTCAAGCAAGGTCGATACGATACTTCACGCGCGGATGAATATGCTAGACATGCTGAGCAGGAAAGCGGGGGCTGTGGCGGCGCGCGCCGTGGCTCGAGTTCCGAGGTTCGGAATATACTTTCGAAAGTACAAGTACTTCTAGCTAGAGCTAGCTATAGTAGACTAGTCCTAGTCTAGCTAGTAGCTAGTCTAGCTAGCTAGCTAGCTAGCTAGTATGATATTATACCAGGTACTTCTTTCGAAAGTAGTCTACAGCTAGCTAGCTAGCTAGCTAGCTCTAGCTATTCTCGTAGCTCAGTGGAGCTATCTGTAACAAATAAAGCAAGAGCTAGCTAGCTAGCTAGCTAGAGCTAGTCTAGCTAGCTAGCTAGCTATTTCTCGTAGCTCTGTTACTTTCGAAAGTACCGAAGGTAGTCTATTTACTTATCATACTAGTCTAGTCTACTTTCGAAAGTAGCTGTAGAGCTAGCTAGCTACAGGTACTAGTAGCTAGCTAGCTAGCTAGCTACTACGAAAGTAGTCTAGTAGCTACCGGGCTGTACAGGGCACCTGTAGCTAGCTCTACTAGCTAGAGCTAGCTAGTTAGACCTATGCACAGCTCTACTAGTTTCGGTGCTAATGATGGGTAAACACCAATCGTGGGGATCCCCCCCCCCCCTTATTACTGTAATTTTTTAGTCTAACTAATATGGCAACAAACGAAAAACTTGCGCGCTTGTCGGGCTTCCCACGTGCTACACAGGCTTGAACTACTTGGCGAATAACACTACGGTATGCTCGCAAACCCATCACCGCAATCGCCAGGACAAACGTCATTGTCACAGAGGGGAAGCAGGTACCATCAGCTGGTCGTACCCGAAAGCGACATACTCAAGAATCGAACACAGAACGATGTTGCCCCGACTGATGAGCAGAAGCAGAAAGGAACGGCTGACGCCCACGTCTTCTCCTCAGTCGAAGGGTACAGCACATCTCAATCGAGGATATTCGTTAACGAAGGTGCGTGGTACTTTGAAATTGTGATTTCACACCTTGGGAAGTCTGGTCATGCGCGTGTGGGCTGGTCGAGAGTAAACCCCGAAGCTTCGGCCCCTGTTGGGACCGATGAATGTGGGTACGGATATTGCGATGTAGGTGGTGAGAAGGTACATCAGTCAAAACGTGAGGCGTATGGTGAGGCCTTCGCCGCCGGCGACGTCATTGGATGCTATATTTACTTGAGCCCAACCGTATTGACCGGTTTGGATCACATCGAGCGAGTACCTGCCCCCAATGCTGCTCATGAGGTGCACGAGGAGACACGTAGGGCTGGCGACGAAGATGTCGATCCAGGCGCAGAATGCAAGCTCACAGATGTAGTAGGCCTTGGCTCTTCTGTCGGCTTCATCGCATTTTGCAAGAACGGCCAGTATCAAGGCATAGCATATCGATTATTCGAGCGCATGGGATATGCTCCCACTGTGTCACTCTACACGCACGGGAGGTCCGAACGGCCAGCTCAAGCGGCGAAAAACTTCGGACCAAAGTTCATCGCTCCTGTGGATTTTGAAGGTGCAAATCTCATTCCGCCTTCATCAATATGCTCCAAATACGCCACGTGAAAAAGGAACGATAAACGCTCTTCTGGAAGAAATAACGACATGGAAATACCTCGAGTCAGGGCTTCGGAGCAGGACGAGAACTAGAGAATTCAGTGCGGGACAAGAACTATACAACACCTGGACAAACTTTGCGCCCCCAGCCCACAAGTGTGCCTCATCGCCTGCGCCCCGAGAGCACGGCTTTCATTTTTGCCTTCTGTCGTTTTTGCTGTTTCGAGTCGTTCTTGAAAGACGCAACGGCCCGTTGCCTCGCTGATAACCCCTTGTCCAACCTCTTCTTTGAGACATTCCCGCCCTTGGTTTTCAGAACTGTTGCCGTCGCCGTTAGCCCCCACTTCGCGGACTCGATGCTGGTCTGCCGTGCCGCGTTCGCGGCATTCACGATTTCCTCGTCGTACACAGCTTCAGACGAGTTCCCTGTCCCCTCTGATGAGCTCGCGCCCCGAAAGTTCTTCAATGTGGCCTTCGGCGCCGCTGCTGCTCGTGCGAGCGCCAGCTGCACGGAAGTTTGTCGATGCTTGTCCCTCTCCGTCTCTGTTACTGTGGACATCCGTTGCACGCGGAGCTCCCTCTTAAACTTGGCGCGCGCAGAGTGCCCCATCGTTTTCGCGAACAATGCTCCGCCGCGTCGCAGACACCTGAAAGCGCACGTGAGTCCTAAGCGCACCCTGCGCTGCCTTGGCAACGAGCGCCAGACCTCTTAGGAGTAAAAACCAGTCAGCCTCTTGGGTCGAATTTTCGTTGGATAAATTTTGGCGGCGGCAGGCGGCGGCTCGCTCCCGCTCGTGTAAAATTCTTCTTGAGGCGTGTTTTGGCCCAGTCAGCCTCCACTGAGGGTGGGCCTTGCTTACAAGAGTGTACGTAGACGTCGTTCGCAGAACAACACGGCAGAACAACGTGATTTTCTAATCGTTGCGTCTCTTCCGGGAATTGCGCCGTTTACGCCGGCCCGTGGCTTGCGAACCTCGCACGACGTTTCTTTTTGGACGCGGCTTGTTTCCTTCGAAGATTATTTTCTGTAGGGCGCCAGCACAAACGTAAGCATCACACGACATGCGCCTCGAAAAATGTTGGTTTTGTTCTAGTACTGTATATCCTGGTCACGGTATATGCTTCGTGCGCAATGATTCAAAAATGTTTCGTTTCTGCCGCTCCAAGTGCCACAAAAACTTCAAGATGAAGCGCAATCCCCGTAAGGTGAAGTGGACGAAGGCCTACCGTGTGCTTCACGGAAAGGACACGGCAACAGATTCTGTCTTCCAATTCGAGCGCAGGCGTAATCGTCCTGAGCGATACGACCGCAATGTTACTCAGAGCACTTTACGTGCCATGAAAAAGGTGGAAGAGGTCCGTGTCAGGCGCGCTGAGCGCTTCTACGAGAACCGCATGAAGGGTAAAGAGGATGAGCGCCGACGAGCCAATAAACGGGAACTTGAGCAGCAGGTTCACCTTGTTCGCGCACCTGGGCCTTCATCGAAAGATAAACTAAGGGACGAAACGCGAAAGGAGAAAATTAAGGTGAAGATAGCTGCTCAGATTTCTGCAGTTCATAGTGAAGCGTATGATTGAGCTCAGTCTTGTGTCATCGATCTGAGAAATGTTATCCTTGTCTAATACTTTCGTACTTTCGAAAGTAGTCTATCATATGATATCAATGGTCACTCAGTCGGATCGCGATACCCCATGCTTCCCGCGCTGTGTACGAGCTGCTCAAAGGAACGAACGAGTCCGCAGAAATACGAAGGTAGACAAACAGAGATATACCCGGTATATGTCATACTTTCGAAAGTAGTCTATTATATATGATACTTTCGTATTAACTATTTCATATCATACGAAATAAATAAAGTAGACTGTAGACTAGAATATGATATAAAACAAATAGACTGACAAGAAAAAAGGTCGTTTATGTTTCATCATTTGCGTAGTTCTCTCATCGCATCTGCAGATGTCGGAGAAATTTGACTAGACTATGAATATACTTTCGAAGTAATACGTATTTCCTATACTGGGTATTTATGTGTGAGACGATGTATATACTAGCTAGTCTAGTCTACGAAAGTAGACTATTAATATCTCATTATTTACGAACGGTGACGTGTATTCGAAAATAGACTAGTCACTGTTTCAAGAGATCCTGCAAGCATCTCGACGCATTTAAACTCTTTTCCTGGCAGAAACAAACCGTTCTACTTGGCAGAAGTCGCTGTGTAGTTGAACCTCGTCGAATACGTAGCCGTTTTTGCTATCTCTGCTATTTTGGTACTCCTTCCCTCGGAAAGCAAGAAGAAACTCAACAACAGCCCGAGCCTGATTGCCACCGTTGGTCTCGAGTAACAGAAATCCACCCGGAACAAGGTGTGCGGCAGCTCCCAAACAAATTGGCAGCAAAGAGTCCAAAGCCATATCGCTGCCACCTTCGAGGGCCAACCACGGTTCGTGAAGCCGAACTTCAGGTTGGAGTTCAGACATGTCGAGTGAAGGGATATATGGAGGATTACTGACGATTCCGCCAAACCTCGCTCTACTGCTCTCTTCTCTAGGTTGGCTTCCTCCCTCCAAGACGTTCAATGGTTCATACCATGAACCTTCATGAACCTTCACTGCGACCTTTCGTTTGCCAAATATCGCAGAGTTCCGTTCAACGTTATGCCGCGCCACTGCTGCGGCAGCAGGGCTCACGTCCACAGCGTGAACGACGATGTTGTCTTGACCAATATCAAGCTCCTTCATTGTTTGACTCCTCATAGTTGACAGCTCGTTGGCAATGCCTATTGCAATTGCGCCTGAGCCGGTACCTAGATCAACCCAAGGTGTATCGGCAAGAGTCGGACTTCGCCTGAGCGCGTCTGCAACCAAGTCAACCATTTTCTCAGTTTCTGGACGTGGGATGAGTACATCAGGCGTGACGACAAGAAAGAGGTCCCGCCAATGACATGACGCAGTGAGGTACTGCAACGGTACTCTCTCCAACATTCGCTGCATCCACATACATCTGAGTCCTTCAATTGTTTCACGCAGCAGGACTTCCCCACCAGTTGGAAGTCTGTTGCCGTGTGCAAGACGCCCAATATTTTGCCAGTTTCCGTCCGCCTTGCCTCGCCCGAGGCGGGCTCCAGCGACCACATCCTCCAAAAGCCAGTCTACTTCGGTGAGCAAGCTCTCGATGCAAGGCAGATCACTTTTAACATTCGACTGCGAGCACACTCTTTCCGTATACGCTCGTGCCCACTTCCGCCATTCGAGTAAGTCCGAAACGGTTGCGGTGCTTACGCCGTCTCGCTCGACCAAGGGTACCGGGAAGGTAGAGGCACCGACCGGATTTTCATGAACAAGCGATGCAAACCTCATAGTTTGCCGTCTGTTGGATGTTTGTCCCCAAAAGACGTTTGGCCAACGTTGAGCCCTGATCAGCACCGGGCGAACATAGTGTGCCATGTATACAGTGAATCACCGATGTGCCTGATGATATGAATATGATATGATGTTCAATATCGGCACAGCCGCCGTTTACGAGATACGAAAGTAGACTTGTCTACCTTTATTTCGAAAGTACTTTCGAAAGTACGAAAGTATTTTCGAAAGTAGTCTGTCTAGTCTACTTTCGAAAGTATATAATTCATATAGATTCTAGTCTACGAACGGAGGTGGAAGGTATTACGAAAGTACTTTCGAAAGTAGTCCAGTCTAGTCTAGTCTATCATAATACGAAGGTTACTTATTACTTGTACTACTACGAATGAAGGTAACACGAACGGATCCGTCCGTGTAATATACTTTCGAAAGTAAAGTATAATATTATCTGTACAGTACTACTTTCGTATCGATCTAGAGCGAGCTATCTATCTGTACCAATAATACCTATATCATAAAGTCTACAATATATGTACGTATTTGTGATATTTACGAAATCCGAAAGTATGACAAACAAACGATTTTTTCGCAGCCTCTACAACACTCACCTTAATTAGTACCTTCAAATTTCCGCCGATACGTGTACGAGTACATTGGAACATCGCTACAGGACCTATGTATATCTTGCTTGCTTCGTTCATTCGTTCGCTCGATCATACCTCGTGAGATTTCGTCGCAACTTGAATGTTTCATCACAACACATGAGAGTATCCGTCAGCCCTCGAACTCCCACAGGACAGTTTTAATGTTATGGTGGTCAAACAAACCGGTTGCGTCAGTTGAGAGCCCGAGGGCAACGCGAATGACGAGCAAACGACGCCAACGAAGAATCACGACGGTAGAACACGGTGTCAAGAGTCGCCCTGATTTTCTTCCACAGGCCCTCAATGCGCGCGCGTCGCTTGCGGGTGCCGCCCGTGCAGCAGGGTATGATTCTTCGGAAGGATAATCCTTCCAGTGACGAGTGATGTAGGCTCCAGGTGATAGGCACTAGTTGATAGCTACTAGTAGGAAGCTGGTTCTGCCCGAAAAGTCTCAATCACTTAACCTACGGCATGCAGGTGTTGTTCGAGTAAATCAGCGAGCTCAAGGCCAACTTGTTTGATGTTTGCACGCTGCTATATTCGCGCATGAAACCAGGGATACGTTCCAACTGCCCGGTGCGCTACTGGCTGATCATCACTTGTCCATTTTATGCCCGCTCCGACACGGTTATTTCGAAGCAATGTCAGCAATGTTCGAGTTGACCCCGAAAAAGTTTCTCTCATCAGAAGCAAGAAGTTCGGCCAAGACTGTTACTTCCACGGCAGTCTGTTCCTTGGCACAGCGTTCAGCTTTCTTGTGCCCTTCCCGTCGACAAAACTGTTCTTGCAATATGCGAAGATGATCTTCGACCACTTCAAGTTCCGCATGAGCAGCGACCGCCTCAATTTCAGCTTCAGCCGCTGCGTGTACTGCTGACTTTCGACCTCGCAAATCCACGGCACGCATCGCTGCGGCATGCCATGCCACGAATACTGATATGATATGAGACCTGACGCGGGTGCGGTGCATGATTACGGCCACATGTCTAAGCTCTTGCCTTCGAGTAACTCGCGCAATATAAGAGTATCGAGCAACTTTTACCTGTTGAAGCCAAAGACGCAACACACAGGCGAGGTTCAGGCACCGCAAACACAGTGGTGTCAGTTGAAGACGATGACACACGACTCCTCGCTCTCTTGCCCATGTATGCCACCAGTGAAATGCAAACGGTAGCAGACGCCTATTCCAGTTTCGCTTAGATTCCATCTGCACATTTTTCCGCAACCTTTTTTGCCCGCCGTGGAGGATTTCTTCTCGCACAGTGGTAGGAGCTCCACCCCTGACGCCAGTCAAATTTTCAACTGCTACGGGCTCGTTTGAGCATTTTTGAGACCATGAAAGTCGCGAATCTCCTGGTTTGCCGATGCCGTTACGCAACGCTGAAGTGAAAGGTGACGTAGGAAATGTCTCGCCAGCTCTTGAACTCTGGGCCTCCTTGACTCTTCGAAATGCTTCCCTGACAAGGGCAACGTCTTGTCGCAGCTGCGCGCACTCTGCGCGCAGATTCGTGTTATCGATGTCACAAGCTAGATATTCAGATAAGGTTCGGCGAGGGAAGCACGCCGTTAGAGTTCAGAGATCTATCAATCACACGCACGCGGACGTTTCAGAAGTCCTTCACTCACCAAGAAGCTGTTCGGTGAGTTCAAATCTATCAGGGGCAGAGAGGGAGTCCCTCCCGATTTGCTCCGCGAAGGTTACATGATTCGTGCTCCAAAGGCGCTTTGCGCTTTCGGCAAAGTGAGCGACATCCTCTACCTCGCCACGAATGATTTTTACGTGTTCGCTGGATGCATGATGCAGATAGATGGAGTGATGCATTCCGTAAGGTAATGTCAGATGATGCATGGGACGGTCAGTGTGTGAAGAGATGTGAGGGCACGAGAAGCAGCCACGACAGGATATTTCTCTAGGAGTTGTGGAACGCCTTACCGCTTGGCCTCAGCGAGCTGTCCCAATGGCGAGACAGGATCGTACGGATTCATCCACGTTTTTCTTTGGCGACGGGAAATCATCTCACCATCACTGCTCTCCGTCATGCGTGATAGCAGCTTCGCCCGAAGATGACGTGCGCGTGTGTGTGGCAGCAAAACGTGAGAGTGAAATATGCCTTCGAAATTATCCCGTACCAGTATTCTCATAGTGCAAGCATTCGGCAAAGCCGAATTCTACTTGTAATTGACTACCGTACACGTACCGGATGGTTAACTGGGATTCTCCGCAAACCATATCCTTATTTAGACTACTAGAGCTTGTAAGATTCCTTAGTCTGGTAGTCTGGTCTACTGTACGGTAGTCTACTTTCGAAAGTATTTCGACAAGGCAGAACAGCAGGTCGCGAGCGCTCGCACAACATGAAGCGAACCCGTGATGAAGCTCAAGGAAACGACGCGTTTCCTGGGCAAGAAGTGCGATGGCCCGAACCCCAGCGAGAAGAAGTGCGTTTGCCGAAACACCAGAGAGCGCCGGCCTCGTTGCCTTGGATTCGGCATCCCGTCCGCATACCTGTCGGTGAAGACGATGTATTGGGGGTTCCAGGCATGCAGTCGCGGCTGCGTTCTGCTCTGACGTCTAGAGGTTTCGATAAACTCTTCGCAGTGCAAGCCGCGACTTGGAAGCATACCGGTGGTGGCACCAACTTCGAAAGAGATCTGTGCGTGTGCGCTCCAACGGGGAGCGGGAAAACTTTGGCATATGCACTGCCCCTCGTCCAGGGTTTGACTGCTCGAACAAACAAGCAGTGCGTCCGCGCCCTTGTCGTCGTGCCGACAGGTGATCTCGCGATGCAGGTGGCTCAAGTCTTCTCGCCCCTGTGCGAGGCCTTTGGTCTACGAGTTGGTGTCGCATGGAGCCCAGGAGCATCTGCTGGAGGATCGCCTGCGCATCTTCCATTATCGGTAGGTCGTGATGGACTTTTAGCTAAACCACTCGACACAAACTACTTTAAAGACATGACTGGAATTTCGCATCAACGCTCAACAAGAGAACTTGGACATCACACGGACGTGCTCGTGACACCTCCCGGCCGCTTGGCTGCTTACATCAGAGACACCGAAAACTTTTCACTGTCCGAGATAGAGTATCTTGTGGTTGATGAAGCGGATCGCATTTTGCGCCAATCATACCAGGGATGGCTACCTTTGGTGATGTCTGCAGCTGGTTCGCAGCTGGCAAGGACCACCATCGGAGAGCGCCGCAGTTCATTCCGGCGACTGAAAAAAATGCTTTTTTCTGCCACACTAACTCGTGATCCCTCACGCCTCAGTGCCCTCCAGCTGCATGCGCCGCAGTTGTTGACCGCTGTCTCAAGCGATCTTTCTAGAGACGAACGATATCTGCTTCCGGATAGACTTGAGGAACACGTAATCATGACAGAGGTCGATGATAAGCCGTTGGCACTATGCGCTCTGCTCCACAAACTAGGAAGAGTCCCAGTTATCATCTTCACTTCGTCAGTAGACGCTACACATCGTCTGTATTTGTTCTTGAACTCGATGGATCGACTTCCCTCTTCACCAGTGGAGTACAGCTCGTTCGCCTCTCAGGCAAGGCGAACAGATGCTCTGCAAGCATTTAAGTGTGGATTTAATCTCCTGCTTGTAGCATCGGACGCTGCAACACGTGGTCTTGACGTTGATCATGTAAGTGCAGTCATCTCGTATGATACTCCAACACATTTGAAAACGTACGTTCATCGTGTTGGGCGAACTGCCCG
>Ga0181571_10000866_pt1 | contig 20985 bp, 22 predicted proteins | sample 101ome_17_FD_132440 | JGI IMG/M metagenome (GOLD analysis project Ga0181571, IMG submission 132440) | Coastal salt marsh microbial communities from the Groves Creek Marsh, Skidaway Island, Georgia - 101407AT metaG (megahit assembly) | ecosystem: Environmental > Aquatic > Marine > Intertidal... | reverse complement strand
TTGACGATTCCGTCCACAACCGCACGTGTTCCGAACCAGCAGGCAAACAACGACGCGATGGCAAGCAGTGTCGCGGTCGCCACCAGCGACCGGGTCAGCTGATCGCCCAGCCGCCGGAAGGCGGGTGTGTCGATTGTGCGATCTTCGGGGCCCATGAGTCTGGGGCGCCTCCGGATTATTCAGGTGGCCCCGGTTCTAGGCATTTTCGGTTAATCTTCGCCTAATTTCCGCTGTTTTAGCATTTGCTCGCCGTGCGACGGCTTTCGTCAGCTTCCCGCCTTTATCTGGATTGTGCATTCGGCAGTTCCGGAAACGGCCGGCAGTATCTGAGCAGGCTGGCGCAATCCCGCGCAAGCGGAGAAAGAACCAAGCTCGGTTTTGCTGGAACAAGCTCGGTTTTGCTGGAAAAAGCGCCATAAACCGCGTATATGCGAGCCTCATAACACGATTGATTTAGAGAGGATGGCCATGTCGGGGAACTGGTCGCCCGAAAGCTGGCGAAACAAGCCTGTCGTTCAGGTGCCTGAATATCCGGACGCCGGCTCGCTGAAGGCCGCCGAGGACAGGCTCAGGAACTATCCGCCGCTGGTCTTCGCCGGCGAGGCGCGGAATTTACGCGCACAGCTCGCCGACGTAGCGGAAGGCAGGGGCTTTCTCCTGCAGGGTGGCGATTGCGCCGAGAGCTTTGCCGAGTTCCATCCGAACAATATCCGCGATACCTTCCGCGTTCTGCTGCAGATGGCGGTTGTCCTGACGTTTGCGTCGGGCAAGCCGGTCGTCAAGGTCGGGCGTCTCGCCGGGCAGTTTGCCAAGCCGCGGTCGTCCGACGTCGAGGAACAGAACGGCGTGACGCTGCCGAGTTACCGGGGCGACATGGTCAACGACATGGCGTTTTCGGAAGAAGGGCGCATGCCTGACCCCGAGCGCATGGTGCAGGTCTACAACCAGTCGGCGGCGACGCTGAACCTGCTGCGGGCGTTCGCCCAGGGCGGATACGCCAATCTGCAGGAAGTTCACCGCTGGAATCTCGAGTTCGTGTCGTTGGGCGAGCAGGCGCAGAAATACGCTGAACTTGCGGACCGCATCGACGAGGCGATGACGTTCATGGCCGCCTGCGGCCTGACGCCGGACGCAGCGCCTCAGCTGCGGGAGACGGATTTTTACACCAGCCATGAAGCTCTTCTGCTGGGCTACGAAGAAGCCATGACCCGTGTCGATTCCACGTCCGGCGACTGGTACGATACATCTGCGCACATGCTCTGGATCGGCGACCGGACGCGTCAGCTGGACAGCGGCCATGTCGAATTCATGCGCGGAATCGCAAACCCCATCGGCCTGAAAACCGGGCCGTCGCAGACGCCGGACGACCTGCTGAAGCTGATCGATGCGCTGAACCCTAACAACGATCCGGGCCGGCTCGTCCTGATCAGCCGGATGGGGCATGACAAGGTCGAAGACATTCTCCCAGATCTGGTGCGCGCCGTCTCTCGCGAAGGCAGGAACGTCGTCTGGACGTGTGATCCCATGCACGGCAATACGATCAAGGCGCAAAGCGGTTACAAAACGCGTCCGTTCGACCAGATTTTGCAGGAAGTGCGGGGATTTTTCGCGGTACACGAGGCCGAGGGCACGCACGCCGGCGGCGTCCATATCGAGCTGACCGGCCAGAACGTGACCGAATGCACTGGTGGCGCGCAGGCAATCACGGACGAAGGTCTGTCGGACCGCTATCACACCCACTGCGACCCGCGGCTGAATGCCTCGCAGTCGCTAGAGCTGGCGTTCCTGGTCGGAGAGCATCTGAAAGCAAAACGCGATAGCGCCCGCCAGGCCGGTTCGGCGCGAGAGGCCGCCGAATAGGCCGCTCGCCCTGGATGACAGATACACTCAACATCGCGCTGGCCCAGTTGAACCCGGTTGTCGGCGATATCGCCGGCAATGTCGACCGATTGCGCCAGACCCGCGCCCAGGCGGCGGAAGCGGGGGCGGACCTGGTGGTGACAAGCGAACTGGTCGTGTGCGGATACCCGCCGGAGGATCTGGTCTTTCGGCCGATAGTCAACGACACCGTTCAGACCGAGATCGAGGCGCTGGCCGCGGAGACCGCCGATGGCGGTCCTGCTATACTGATCGGCGCGCCGTGGCGCGAAGAGGGGGAGCTCTGTAACGCGGCGTTGTTGCTGGATGGCGGCGAAATCGCAGCTGTCCGGTTCAAGCACGATCTGCCCAATTACGGCGTTTTCGACGAAAAGCGCGTGTTCAAGGCCGGTCCGTTGCCCGGTCCGGTCAATTTTCGGGGCGTGCGGCTGGGGGTGATGGTCTGCGAAGACATGTGGACCGACGAGGTTGCCGAATGTCTGGAGGAATCTGGCGCGGAAATGCTCGTCGTCCTGAACGGATCGCCATACCAGCAGGACAAGTGGGACACGCGGCTCAATTTGGCGGTCGCGCGCGCGACTGAATGCCGGATGCCGCTGATTTACGTGAACCAGGTCGGAGGCCAGGACGAACTGGTCTTTGACGGAGCGTCGTTCGTACTCGGCGCGGATGCGTCGCTGCGCGTGCAGCTGCCGGCCTGGGAGGAGAGCATCGCGCACACGCACTGGACTCGCGGCGGAGACGGCTGGGCTTGCGCCGACGGCGACAAGAGCCCGCCGCCCGACGGCGACACGGCAATCTATTCCGCGATGGTCCTCGGACTGAAAGACTACGTGGAGAAGAGCGGATTTCCCGGCGTTATCATCGGCATGTCCGGCGGTATCGATTCCGCGCTGACCGCGGCTGTCGCCGTTGACGCGTTGGGGTCGGACCGGGTCCACTGCGTCATGATGCCGTCGCCCTATACCTCGCAGGAAAGCCTCGACGACGCGGCGGAGGCCTGCCGTCTGTTGGGCGTACGCCTGGATTCGATTTCCATCGAGCCGGCCATGGGTGCGTTCGAAGAAATGCTGGCCGATGCCTTTGCCGGCACAGAGGCGGATACCACCGAAGAAAACATCCAGGCCCGGTCGCGCGGGCTGGCGCTGATGGCGCTGTCCAACAAGACAGGATCGATGGTGGTGTCGACCGGCAACAAATCAGAAATGTCGGTCGGCTATGCGACGCTCTACGGCGATATGTGCGGCGGGTATTCGGTGCTGAAGGACGTTTACAAGACCAAGGTCTTCCAGCTGTGCCACTGGCGTAACGAAAATCGCCCCGAACACGTGCTCGGACCGGACGGGCCGGTGGTGCCGGAAAACATCATCGCCAAACCGCCGACCGCCGAACTGAAGCACGACCAGAAGGACGAAGACAGTCTGCCGCCCTACGATCAGCTCGACGCGATTCTCGAAGGGCTGAACGAGCAGGACCTCAGCATCGACGACGTGGTGGCCGAAGGCCATGACCGGGAACTGGTACTGCGCGTCTGGCGCATGCTTCTCGGCGCCGAATACAAACGGCGTCAGGCCCCGCTGGGCGTAAAGATCACCGGCCGGTCGTTTGGCCGCGACCGCCGCTACCCCATCGTGAACGCGTTCCGCGGCCGGGAAAACCCGTCAGGGGCATAATCGTTTACGCATCCGGCGGCTTCTGATAGGAGTTCCCGGCTTTTAATCCGAATTCGGCAAGACAATCAGGGCTATGGCGGAAAACGACAACCGCATTTATCTGTTCGATTCCACGCTGCGTGACGGCGCGCAGACGCAGGGCGTCGATTTTTCCGTCGCCGACAAGACGGCAATGGCGCGGGCTCTCGACGGTCTCGGCATCGATTACGTCGAAGGCGGCTGGCCGGGTGCGAACCCGACCGACGACGCCTTTTTCCGCGAACCTCCGAAACTGAGCCGGGCGAAATTCACCGCGTTCGGCATGACGCGCCGGCCCGGACGCTCGGTGGAGAACGACCCCGGCCTCGCCGCGCTGTTCGATGTCGAACCGGCGGCGGTGTGCATGGTGGGCAAGACATGGGACTATCATGTCGACGTCGCGCTGGAGATTCCGCGCGAGGAGAACGTCGAGATGATCGCCGACTCGGTGGCTTACGGAAAGAAGCGCATCGGCGAAGCGCTGTTCGACGCCGAACATTTCTTCGACGGTTACAAGGCCAATCCGGATTACGCGCTGTCCTGCGTAAAAGCCGCGTATGAAGCCGGCGCACGCTGGGTGGTGCTGTGCGATACAAACGGTGGCACACTGCCGCACGAAATCGACCGAATTATCCGGGAAGTGACCGAACACGTGCCCGGTACGCATCTCGGCATCCATTGCCACAATGACACCGAAAACGCCGTCGCCAATTCGCTGGCGGCGGTGAACGCCGGCGCGCGACAGATACAGGGAACGCTCAACGGGCTGGGCGAGCGTTGCGGCAACGCCAATCTGACCGCCATCATCCCCAACCTGATGCTGAAGATGGGCTTCGAGACCGGTCTCGGCGACGACGACCTGAAACAACTGACCCATGTGTCGCGGGTGCTTGACGAACGGCTCAACCGCCCGCCGGCGCGCAACGCCGCCTATGTCGGCGAATCCGCTTTCGCGCACAAGGGCGGGCTGCACGTCTCCGCGGTCGAAAAGGACCCGGCGACCTACGAACATATCGACCCGGCGTCGGTCGGCAACGAACGCCATATCGTGGTGTCGGACCAATCCGGCCGATCCAACATCCTCGCCCGTTTCCGGGAGATCGGCATGGACATCGATGCCAAGCATCCCAAGGTGCCGCGGCTGCTTGAACTGGTGAAGGAACGCGAGTTCGAGGGCTATGCCTATGACGGGGCCGAGGCCAGTTTCGAGCTGCTCGCGCGGCGCACGCTGGAAGACGTGCCGGATTACTACACGCTGCATTCTTTCCGGGTGCTTGACGAACGGCGCTGGAACGCGCGCGGGGATCTGGTGACGATTTCGGAAGCGACCGTAAAGGTAGACGTCGGTTCCGAACATCACATGGCGGTGGCGGAAGGCAACGGGCCGGTCAACGCGCTCGACAACGCGCTCGGCAAGGTTTTGCTGGCAAGCTATCCGGAACTCGATGACATGCGTCTGGTGGACTACAAGGTGCGCATCCTGACGCCCGGCGACGGCACCGGCGCGATCACTCGCGTGATGATCGAAAGCGCCGACGGGCAGGACCGGCGCTGGTCCTGCGTCGGGCTGTCGACCAATATCATCGACGCCTCCTACAACGCGCTGCAGGAATCGATCTCCTACAAGCTGTACCGCGACGGCGCCCGGGCCGCGTGACGGAAAGACAGCGTTCCGTGACAACCTCGACGCCGCCCGCCATTATCCTGGTGCGCCCCACGCTGGGCGAAAACATCGGCGCCGCCGCGCGCGCGATGATGAATTTCGGGCTGTCCGAAATGCGGCTCGTCGAACCGAAAGGCGACTGGCCCAACCAGAAAGCGATCAACACCGCGTCGGGTGCCGAACGCATTCTCGAAGAAGCGAAGATCTACGACACCACGCAGGAAGCCGTCGCCGATCTGCAGCGCCTGTATGCGACCACGGCGCGGGTCCGCGACATGGAAAAACCGGTGCTGGCGCCGCGTGCCCTGGCCGACACACTGCATGCGAACGCCGCGAAGGGCGAAAAATCAGGCATTCTGTTCGGGCGCGAAGCCAAGGGGCTGCATAACGACGATGTAGCTATTTCGGATGCCATCATCATGGTTCCCGTGAACCCGGAACACCGGTCGATCAACCTGGCGCAATGCGTGCTGCTGATCGGCTACGAATGGTTCCAGGCGACCGCGCCGGAAACGCTGGACGAAGTCACCCGCAAGGGCGGGCAGGCGGCGTCGCAGCACGAACTTATGGGCTTTTTCGAGCATCTGGAGACCGAACTCGACGATTGCGGGTTCCTGTTTCCGCCGGAAAAGCGCCCGCGCATGGTGCGCAACATCCGCAATATCTTCACCCGCGCGGGCCTCAGCGACCAGGAAGTGAAGACGTTACGCGGCATCGTTGCCGGGCTTTCCCGGCCGCGGGACAGGAGTCGTTAACGCCCGCCGCTATTTCTTTTGACATGCAGGCGTCGATGCATATACTCCGCCGCCATTCCCGGGAATGTGGATGATGCCGCAATCAGGCAGCTTCCCGCCGCCAGCAAGGTCTGGAACCGGACTACCGGGACAAATAGAGAGAACAAAGGAGACAGCGCCATGTCGAAACGCGTGCGCTCGAAATACAAAATCAACCGGCGCCTGGGGTGCAACCTATGGGGCCGTCCGAAAAGCCCCTGGAACACCCGCGAATACGGTCCCGGCCAGCACGGCCAGCGCCGCCGCAGCAAGATGTCGGACTTCGGCCTCCAGCTGCAGGCGAAGCAGAAGCTGAAGGGCTATTACGGTAACATCACCGAAAAACAGTTCCGCCGGATTTACGGCGAAGCGGTCAAACGGCGCGGCGATACCGTCGAAGCGCTGATCGGTCTGCTGGAACAGCGTCTGGACGCAGTCGTATACCGCATGAAATTCGTGCCGACCGTCTTTGCTTCGCGCCAGTTCATCAATCACGGCCACGTCAAGGTCAACGGCGTGCGCGTCACCATCCCGTCCTATCGGGTCAAGGAAGGCGATGTCATCGAGGTGCGCGAGAAATCGCGCAACATTCCGATGGTCATCGAGGCGAGCGGCCTGACCGAACGCGACGTGCCGGAATACATGGAGGTCGATCACGGCAAAATGCAGGGCACGTTCCTGCGCGTGCCGGAATTTGCCGACGTGCCCTATCCGGTCCAGATGGAACCGAACCTGGTCATCGAATTCTATTCGCGCTGATCCGGCAACGGATATCGGCGAACGAGCGCCCCGGCTTTGCCGGGGCGTTTTTTTATCGTCTCCGCCCCAGGAAATCGACCTGGACCCGTTCCAGCACGAAACCGGCCGGGCAGGTGGCGTCGCCGTTCAGCCGCCAGACGATCTCGGTCGTTTTGCGGTCGCCGAACAGGCTCTCCTTCCCTGCGCGGCATTCGCATTCGACGGTCTGACAGGCGAGATGAAGCTGTGGCGGCCTTTTGGCGGTATCGCTGCCGCCGCCGCAGGCGGCAAGCGCCAGAATGCTCAGGGCAATCCCCGCATGGCGCGGCCGGAAAATTTCTCGTATGAAGGACATCTTCGTTATCGGAGCCGAAACGTGTTTGTAGCAGGCGTAATATGACGGAAAACGACGCGGTACGCTATGTCGAGACCGGCAGCGCCCGGCTGGACGACTTCGAACTTGAACGCCTGCACGAGGAGTTCGTCATCGAAACGGCGCGCGCCGGGCTTGGCGCCGGGGCGCGTATTCTCGAGATCGGTTACGGCCACGGGCATTTCCTCGACTGGGCGAAGGCGCGGGGCTGCACGGTCACCGGAACCGAGATCAACCCCGGTCTGCACGAGGCTGCGGCAGCCAGAGGGCATGACGTGCATCTCGGCACGCTCGACGAGATCGACCTGCCAGCGGACATCCGCTATGACGCCATCGTTGCTTTCGACGTGTTCGAACATCTGACGGTCGACGAACTGAAACACACGCTCGAGACCCTGCACGGTCTTCTGACCGACACCGGCATCGTGTTCGCCCGGTTCCCGAACGGCGGCAGTCCCTTCGGCCTCGCGTTTCAGAGCGGCGACATCACCCACAAGACAGCGCTGAACCGAAGCGCGATGGAGCAGCTCGGCGATATCACCGGATTCGAAGTAGCGTTCTGCATGAACGCGGCGCGAACGGTATCGGGACGCAGGGCGAGGTGGCTGAAACGTCTGGCGTTCAAACTCTGCGACGCGATCGAGGTCGTCGTCGCCTTTCTCTATTTTCGCGGCCGGCGCATGCCGCTGGACGGGAATCTGGTCTGCCTGCTGCGGAAAATCTAGTCGCGACCCGAGTTCAGCAACCGCGCGAACCGCGCCGACAGTTTGGCGAAACCCCGGTCCGGTTCCGCCATCCAGGATGCATAGTCTTCATCGCCGTCACGCCAGTGAAAGACGATCATCTGGCGGTGCAGCGGCTTGAAGGAGGGCAGCGTGTTGTAGCTGGCGCCCGGCGGGCCGGACCGGCCCGGCAGCAGGCGCTTTTCGCCGAGAAATCCCTTGAACATGTAGAATGCGTCCGACGGCGGCAGAAAGCGCAGCGCGTAATCGACTTCCGTAACCGGATCGGTGATGTCGTCGGCGTGGCGGAACGGCGGATCTTCGCCGGTGGTCAGATATCGCGCCAGTTCCGGCGACATGAAACTCCCGGCCCGGCGGACCGTCCGCGTGGGCCTGTGCGGGAAAAATTCATTCGACCGCAGGGCGACATCGACGCCGATCCGCCCGTCTTCGGGAAACGGCGCGTCGACGCCGAAGACGACCGTCTGCAGATAATTGTGCTGCTGGAACATCGCCGCGACCGGTTTGTCGTGTTCGTCCAGTGCCAGGGTGACGGCGGTGTAATGGTCGAGCTGGTGCCAGTCGTGCAGATCGCCTGCGAAACCGAGCGCGACCCCCATGACCGGCGAAATACCCGCCGCGATGCCGGATACGCGAAAGACGGCTGTCCAGGTGAGAAACGTGAATTCGCGTGTTCTTTCGCCCAGCGAGAAACGTTCGCGGTCGACGCGACCGTATACGACCGGCGCCGTCTCCGCGTTTGTCGGGCGATGCTCGAAGACGATGTAGGGATCGTCCCGATGCGCGTTCAGCAACTCCGGCGTAACGGTGTCGCTGACAATCGACCCGTCGCGCGCCAGCAGGCGGCCCTGGGCGATGTAGTCTTCGTAGAACCGGAACGGCGGATCGGTCTCGGACGCATCGCCGATGTAGAGACGGGGCCGGTACCGGGTCAGCAGATCTCGGTCGGCCGGGCCCGGCAGGGCGTCCGTCGGCGGGTTCGCCGCGAAGTACTCGGCGAATCCTGCGCGCTGGGAAAAATTCACGTCGTCCGCCCGGGCGCCGCTGCCAAACAGAAAACAGGCCGCTGCGAGCACTGCAGCGGCCTGTCCGAACACGGCAGGGCGAGTCCCGCGCCTGTTACTCGGGGTTGGCAAGCTGAACGTTGATGCCGTTGGTATTGAAATATTCGATCAGTTCGCCGGATTCGTACATTTCGCGCACGATGTCGCAACCGCCGACGAATTCGCCCTTCACGTAGAGTTGGGGAATGGTGGGCCAGTTCGAATAGGCCTTGATGCCTTCGCGGACTTCTTCGTCTTCAAGGACGTTGATGCCCTTGAACGGAATTCCGAGATTGCTGAGAACCTGTACGCAGACCGACGAGAAACCGCACTGCGGAAAAACCGGCGTGCCTTTCATAAACAGTACGACCTCGTTGTCGTTGACTTCGCCTTTGATTTTCTCGAATACGGGATGTTCGCTCATCGCGAGTGTTCCTTTGTGATGAATGTGAGGTCAGGCGTCTTTCGGGGTACTGGTCTGAAGTGCCAGGGCGTGAAGCTCCCCGCCCATGCGCCCTTCGAGCGCCTGATAGACCATCTGGTGCTGTTGCACGCGGGTCTTGCCGGCGAAGGCACCGGAAACGACAAGGGCGGCGTAATGATCGCCGTCGCCCGCCAGGTCCTGGATCGTGACCTCGGCATCGGGCAGGCTTTCTTTTATTAGGCTTTCGATCGTGCCTGCATCCATCGGCATCTCGTGTTCCCCTCGCTGGTTCGTGCCCGTTCCTGTCAGGCGGTCAGCTTGCCGCCATGTACTCCGGCAGCCAGTTTTCATGGGCGTTGCGGAGATCTGTGAGGGGTATAGAGTTGCCGTCCGCGAGGGTCAACACCGTGCCGCCGGTGCGGCCGACGAGGCGGGCAGGCACGTTGGCCGCTTGCGCTTCCGCCAGCAGCGCTTCCGCCGCATTCGTGGTAACTACATACCGTGCCTGGTCTTCTCCGAACCACCAGGCGAGGGCCGGCAGGCCGTCGGGCGTTTCCGCCAGTTTCGCGCCGATACCGCCCGCCAGCGCCATTTCGGCGAGCGCCACCAGCAGGCCGCCGTCGGAAAGGTCGTGGCAGGCCGTCACGGAGCCGGCGCGGATCAGGGAGCGCACGAAATCGCCGTTGCGCCGTTCCGCGGCAAGATCGACCGGCGGCGGCGCGCCGTCGTCGCGGTCGGCGAACTGGCGCAGCAGCAGAGACCGGCCCAGATGGCCGGCGGTATCGCCGATCAGGACGATGTCTTCCTCCGCGTCGGCAAAACGGGGCGAGACCATGTTCGCAGTCACGTCTTCGATAAGTCCGACGCCGCCAATGGCGGGGGTCGGCAGGATGCCGGCGCCGCTGGTCTCGTTGTAGAGCGATACGTTGCCCGATACGACGGGAAAGTCGAGCGCGCGGCAGGCTTCCGCCATGCCTTCGATGCAGCCGGCGAACTGGCCCATGATCTCCGGCCGTTCCGGATTGCCGAAATTCATGTTGTCGGTGATTGCCAGAGGCTTGGCGCCTGCCGCCGTCAGGTTGCGCCAGGCTTCCGCCACGGCCTGGCGGCCGCCGTCGACCGGGTCGGCGACGCAGTATCGCGGCGTACAGTCCGTGGTGATGGCAAGGCCGCGATTCGTCCCGTGGACGCGGACCACCGCCGCGTCGCCGCCGGGCCGCTGCACGGTATCGCCCATCACCATGTGATCGTACTGCTCCCACACCCAGCGCCGCGAACAGAGGTCGGGGGACGCCATCATGGCGGACAGCGCATCCGTCGCCGACATATCGATCCCGTTCAGCGCGTCGTCCGCCGACAATACCGGGGAAGTTGGTGTGCGTTCCCACGGACGCTCGTATTCCGGCGCTTCGGCGACCAGCGGCGGGACGGGAATGTCGCAGACAACTTCGCCGCCTGCTTTAAGGACAAGCCGGTTGGTGTCCGTCACGGTGCCGATGACAGCGAAGTCGAGCTCCCATTTTTCGAAAATCGCCCGCGCCATGTCTTCGCGGCCGGGTTTGAGAACCATCAGCATGCGCTCCTGGCTTTCGGACAGCATGATCTCGTACGGCGTCATTGCCTCTTCGCGCACCGGCACCAGGTCGAGATCGAATTCGATGCCGACCCCGCCCTTGTCGGACATTTCGACCGACGACGACGTCAGCCCGGCGGCGCCCATGTCCTGAATGGCAACGATCGCATCGGTCGCCATCAGTTCCAGACAGGCTTCCAGCAGCAGTTTTTCCGTGAACGGGTCGCCGACCTGCACTGTGGGACGTTTTTCCTCTGAATCGTCGTCGAACTCGGCGGAGGCCATGGTCGCGCCGTGAATGCCGTCGCGCCCGGTCTTGGAGCCGACATAGACGACCGGATTGCCGATCCCGGCGGCGGCGGAATAGAAGATCTTGTCGGCGTCGGCGATGCCGACCGTCATCGCATTGACCAGAATGTTGCCGTTGTAGCTGGGGTCGAAATTCGTCTCGCCGCCAACGGTCGGGATGCCCATGCAGTTACCGTAGCCGCCGATGCCTGCGACCACGCCATCGACCAGATGACGTGTTTTCGGATGGTCCGGCGAGCCGAAGCGCAGCGCGTTCATATTGGCGACCGGGCGCGCGCCCATGGTGAACACGTCCCGCAGGATGCCGCCGACGCCGGTCGCCGCGCCCTGATAGGGTTCGATGAAAGAGGGGTGGTTGTGGCTTTCCATCTTGAAGATGCAGGCCTTGCCGCCGCCGATGTCGATCACCCCGGCATTCTCGCCCGGGCCGCAGATCACCCATGGCGCCTCTGTCGGCAGTTTCTTCAGCCAGACTTTCGACGACTTGTAGGAGCAATGCTCCGACCACATGACCGAAAAGATGCCGAGCTCCGTCAGGTTGGGCGCGCGCCCCATGATCTTCAGGACGCGGTCGTATTCGTCCGGCGTCAGGCCGTGTTCGGCGACGATTTCAGGAGTAATCCCGCTCATGCCGCCGCCGCCAGCGCCTCGACCAGGCTGTCGAACATCGGCCGGCCGTCTGTACCGCCCAGCGCTGCGTCGGCAAGGCGCTCCGGATGCGGCATCATGCCGAGTACGTTGCGGGCCTCGTTCAGAATGCCGGCGATATTGCGCGACGCCCCGTTGGGGTTGGCGCGCGCGATGACTTCGCCGTCGGGTGTGCAGTAGCGGAACGCGACCCGGTTGTCGCCGTCCAGGCGGTTCAGCGTGTCTTCATCGGCGAAATAATTGCCTTCGTTATGGGCCACCGGGATGCGGATGATCTGGCCGTTTACATAGGCCCGCGTAAATACGGTGTCGGCGGCTTCGACCCGCAGGTCGACGTCCCGGCAGATAAACTTCAGTCCCGCGTTACGCATCAGCACGCCCGGCAGCAATCCGCACTCGGTCAGAATCTGAAACCCGTTACAGATGCCGAGCACCGGTACGCCTTTATTGGCCCGCGCGACGACTTCCCGGATGACCGGCGAATGCGCCGCCATCGCGCCGGCGCGGAGGTAATCGCCGTACGAAAAACCGCCGGGCACCACGATCAGATCGACATACGGGAGGTCCGGATCCCCGTGCCAGTGCATGATGGGATCGGCGCCCGCGCTCTGCCGCAACGCCACCTGCACGTCGCGGTCGCAGTTGGAACCGGGAGAGACGATGACGGCCGCTTTCATGCGTCCAGATCGATCTCGTAATTTTCGATCACGGTGTTGGCCAGCAATTTCTCGCACATGGCTTCGACGGCGGCACGGGCCGACGTTTCGTCGGTCTCGCGGAGATCCAGCTCGATGTATTTGCCCTGGCGGACCTCGTTGATGCCGCTGAAGCCCAGTCCGCCGAGAGCATGCTCGATGGCCTTGCCCTGAGGGTCGAGAACGCCGTTTTTCAGCGTGATGTGAACGCGTGCTTTCATAAGTATGTGCTTAGCGCACGGGGGGGCGAATCTCACGCGGAATCCCGGGGATGCGTCATTTTTCCGTTCCGTCGAATCTCTGCCTTCGCCCCAACGCCATGATTCTCAGTAATGAGGCGGCGGCGGTTCCTCTTCCGGGGCGTCGTCGATCCCCGCCTCCATCTCCTGAAACCTGTTATTGAGCCGTTCCAGGCGTTCTTTCAGCGCCGTTATCTCGGACCACTGTTTCGTGGCGACATCGCTCAGTTCCTCGAGCACCTGATCCTGATGAGCGATATGCGCTTCAAGCGTGTCTAGTCGTGCCTGCATTTCTTCCGCATCCGACATTATTGCAAACCTCCTAGCGGAACCCGCCGCCGCCATTGATATAGACCGTGTCAGCAGTCATGAATTCGCAGGCATCCGAACACATGAACAGGACCATCTCGGCGATTTCCTCCGGCGTCCCCATGCGTTTCATCGGCACGTCGTCGGTCATCCGCTGCTTAAGCTCCGGCGACGAGATCGACTGGAACGCCGTGTCAATGGGACCGGGGGATATCGACAGGGCGCGGATACCCCGGTCGACGAACTCGCGGGCGACGCCCATTGTCAGCGTCACCACGGCACCCTTGGCGGAGGCGTAATGGGTCGAATGACCGGGGCCGCCTCGGCGGTGGGCCATGCTAGCGATGTTCACAATAACGCCGTACCCGTTTTCCAGCATGTGCGGCAGCACCGATTGCATGGTGTTGAAAACCCCGTCCACATTGAGGGCGTATGTCTGGCGCCACAGTTCCGCATCGATTTCGAGGAAAGGCGACCGCCGTCCGGCAGATCCCGCGCTGTTGAACAGGTAATCGATCCGTCCGAATGTTTCGATGCCCTGCGCGATCATATCGTCCACCGCGGACCGGTCGGTCACGTCCACCGTGACGGCGTCGACGCCGACATTCGACGCCCGGAGGTCTTCGGCCACCGATTTTGCGCCGTCCCCGTCGATATCGGCGACGATCACGTTGGCACCTTCCCGCGCGAAGATGGCAGCGGTGGCGCGCCCGATACCGCTGGCGCCGCCGGTGATCAGAATCGTCTTGTCGTCGAAGAAATCCGGCGTTTTCGGCATGGCGGTATCCTGCAATCGGGTGTGGCTGTCGTATCTGTTGATCTGGAATTACGCCCACAATCGTATTATCTCAACCCTCTCACCCGGAGCGAACGAGAGAATGTCGGGCGACAAGACGAAATCCAACCTGCCCAGCCAGGCCAACGCGGATCAGGTGTCGGCGTTCCTGGCCAAGGTCGCGGCGACGCCGGCCGTCAAATCCGCCAGCGGACGCGGGCGCCTGTTGTTCGCGATGGATGCGACCGCCAGCCGCGAGCCGTCCTGGGATCAGGCATGCCATCTGCAGGCCGAGATGTTCCACGCCACCGACGGCCTGGGCGGGCTGGAGGTACAGCTGGTGTTCTTTCGCGGTTTCGGAGAATGCAAATCCAGCCCCTGGGTGTCGACGTCGGGCGAACTGGTGCGTCGGATGACCAAGGTGCGCTGTCTTGGTGGGCGGACCCAGATCAGGAAGGTGTTGCGTCATACAATCCGGGAAACCGAGGCCCGGCGCGTGAACGCGCTTGTGTTCGTCGGCGACAGCTTCGAAGAGGATATTGACGACGTGTGCGACGTCGCCGGCGAACTGGGTGTGCGCGGGGTGCCCGCGTTCCTGTTCCAGGAAGGCAACGACCCTGTCGCGACGACTGCGTTCCGTCAGATCGCCAAGCTGACCGGCGGCGCGCATTGCAGCTTCGACCTGTCGTCGGCGCAGCAGCTGCGCGAACTGCTGTCGGCTGTGGCCGTTTTCGCGGCGGGCGGGCGTGCGGCACTGGAAGACTATTCCGGCAGGACCGGCGGCGCCGCGAAAATGATCACCAATCAGATGCGCTGAGCCCCGCCGTGCCGTATTTCATTCTCGGAATAGCCATTCTGATCGGCATCTTCCTTGTCGTGCGTGGCCTGCGGAAAACCAACCCGAAGAACATCCAGGGCGTGCTGGTGGTGCTGACCGGTCTGGTCGCCGCGGCCATCCTTCTTTTTCTGGTCACGAGCGGGCGTATCGGGCCGTTCGGCTGGCTACTGTTCCTGCTGCCGCTTTTGCTTCGCTGGCGTGCGATCAGGCAGACGCTCGGCAATCTGCGCGGACCTACGCCGGGCAAGAACTCGGACATCGAAACCGCTTATCTTCGGATGACGCTGGAACACGATACGGGCGTACTGCGCGGCACGGTGCTGCAAGGGCGGTTCGAGGGCCGCCTGTTGCAGGACATGCCGGTCGAAGACATTGTGGCGCTGCTGCATGAATGCCGGGTCAACGATCCGCAATCCGCCGACGTGCTGGAAACCTATCTGGACCGCGTCCATGGTGCCGAATGGCGGAACGCATCGGGGGACGGGGGCGAAAACACGGCGGCCGGCGACGGCTCGATGACCGCCGCGCAGGCGTATGAAGTTCTCGGACTGCAGCCCGGTGCAACCGACGACGAAATTCGCGAAGCGCACCGGACCCTGCTGAAATCCAACCACCCCGACCGGGGCGGATCGACCTGGCTGGCGGCGCAGATCAACCGCGCCAAGGACCTGCTGCTCCCCAACGGCTGAGTCGCTCTGCCGCTTGCATCCCAATATGCCCCGTGGCACAAAGCGGCGCATGGGTTTTCGCACCGCAACATCGCTTTCGCGCTGTCGCTGCTGGTTAGGACGGGAAAGTGTCCGTGGCACAACGAGTTAAAAAAGCGGTATTTCCCGTCGGCGGGCTCGGCACCCGGTTTTTACCGGCGACCAAGGCGATGCCCAAGGAAATGCTGCCCGTCGTCGATAAGCCTCTGATTCAGTACGCCGTGGAAGAAGCGCTCGCCGCCGGGATCGAGGAGATCATCTTCGTTACCGGACGCGGCAAGGCGGCGATTGAGGATTTTTTCGACCACAGCTTCGAGCTCCGCCAGGTGCTGGGCGAACGCGGCAAGGAGGCCGAACTACACGCCATCGATATTCCGGTGCTGGAACCGGGACGGGTCGCCTATACCCGCCAGCAGGATCCGATGGGACTGGGCCACGCGGTCTGGTGCGCGCGGGAGCTGGTCGGCGACGAGCCGTTCGCCGTATTGCTCGCCGACGATCTGGTCATGGCGGACGACCCATGTCTGAAACAGATGATCGACGTGTACCAGCAAACCGGCGGCAATGTGGTCGCGGTGGAGGACGTACCGAAGGAGCACACCAACCGCTACGGCATCCTGGAGGTCGCATCCGACGACGGGCGTCTGGTGGAAGTCGTGGGCATGGTCGAAAAACCGGACCCGAAAGACGCGCCGTCGACGCTCAGCATTATCGGGAGATACATACTGCAGCCGGAAGTTTTCGGCTTTCTCGAAGAAAAGAAAAGAGGGACCGGCGGCGAAATCCAGCTGACGGATTCGATGGCCCGCATGATCGGCAATGCGCCGTTTCACGGCCTGCGTTTCGAGGGGACGCGGTTCGATTGCGGCGACAAGGCGGGTTTCTTCGAAGCCAATGTCGCCTTTGCGCTGGCGCGTCCCGATCTCCGGGACCAGGTTCAGGAAGTGATAGACAGATACGCGGCCGGACCGGACCGCTAAGACGGAGTACGTAATGCGAATTGCCATGATCGGGACCGGCTATGTTGGTCTGGTGTCCGGCGCCTGTTTTTCCGAATTCGGCACCGAAGTGGTGTGCGTCGACAAGGACGCGGGCAAGATCGAACGCCTTCTGGACGGTATTATGCCCATCTACGAACCGGGGCTCGACGCTCTGGTCGAAAAAAACGTCGCCGCCGGAAGGTTGAGTTTCACGACCGATCTCGATGCGGCCGTGAAAAGCGCCGATGCGGTCTTCATCGCGGTCGGCACGCCGACGCGGCGCGGCGACGGTCATGCCGATCTGTCCTACGTTTATGCTGCCGCCGAGGAAATCGGCAGGGCGATCGACGGCTATACCGTCGTGGTGACCAAATCCACGGTTCCGGTGGGCACCGGGCGCGAGGTTCACCGGATTCTCAGCGATATCCGCTCGGCCGACGAATTCGACGTTGCGTCCAACCCGGAATTCCTGCGCGAAGGGTCCGCGATCGAGGATTTCATGCGTCCCGACCGGGTTGTTATCGGCACGGATTCCGAACAGGCGTCCGAAGTGCTGCGCCAGCTTTACCGGCCGCTCTATCTGATGGAAACACCGATCCTGTTCACCAGGATCGAAACCGCCGAGCTGATTAAATACGCGGCAAACACATTCCTCGCCGCAAAAATCACGTTCATCAACGAGATCGCCAATCTGTGCGAAAAGGTCGGCGCCAATGTGCAGGAAGTGGCGCGCGGCATCGGTCTCGACGGGCGTATCGGCAGCAAGTTCCTGCATGCCGGCCCGGGGTATGGCGGCTCCTGCTTTCCGAAGGACACGCTGGCCCTGGTGCAGACAGCGAGGGATTTCGACGCGCCGCTGAAGATCATCGAGGCGGTGGTGCAGGTGAACGAGGAGCGCAAGCACCAGATGGCGGACAAGATCGTCGCCGCCTGCGGCGGGTCCGTCGACGGAAAAACCATCGCCGTCCTTGGACTGACCTTCAAGCCCAACACCGACGACATGCGCGACAGCCCGAGCCTCGCCATTGTGCCGGCTCTCCAGAAAGCGGGTGCGACCGTCCGCGCGTTCGATCCGCAGGGCATGACGGAGGCGAAGGAAATGCTGCCGGGCACGGTGTTCTGCGACGATGCCTACGAGACCATGGAAGGCGCCGATGCGCTCGCGATCGTGACCGAGTGGAACGAATTCCGTCTGCTCGATCTTAAGCGCGCAAAGGGACTTCTCACTCAGCCGCTGATGATCGACCTGCGTAATATTTACAAGGCCGACGAAATCATCAAAGCCGGGTTCGACTATTACAGCGTCGGACGTGATCCGGTGCTCGCCGCTTCATGAGCCGGGGAAGCGCGCATACGTTCGACGCCACGATCCTCCGTGAATACGATATTCGCGGCATTGTCGGAGATACCCTGACAGCCGACGACGCCTATGCGATCGGCCGTGCCTTCGGGTCGGAGATCGCACGCATGGGCGGCGGCACCGTCTGCGTCGGATACGATGGCCGGCTCAGTTCGCCCGAGATGGAGCAGGCCATCGTCGACGGTCTGAAGGACTGCGGGCTCGAAGCGGTCCGGGTCGGTCTCGGGCCGACGCCGATGCTCTATTTCGCCGTCAACGTGCTCGGCGCCGCCGGCGGGATCATGGTGTCAGGCTCGCACAATCCGCCGGACTATAACGGCTTCAAGATGATGCGCGGCGCCAAGCCGTTCTACGGCGACAATATCCTCAACCTCGGCCGGATCGCGGCGGCGGCGGACTATGCGTCCGGTGCGGGCAGCGACCGGGCGGAACCGATGCTCGACCGCTATGTCGAACGTATCCTGCAGGACTACCGCGACGGCCGCGATCTGAAGGTCGCCTGGGACGCCGGCAACGGCGCGGCGGGCGAAGCCATGGTGCAGGTCGCGGCGCGACTGCCGGGCGAGCACATCCTGCTGAACGAACGGATCGACGGCAACTTTCCGGCGCATCATCCCGATCCGACGGTGGTCGAAAACCTGCAGCAGCTGCGCGATGTGGTGCTGACGCAGAACTGCGACCTCGGCATCGCCTTCGACGGCGACGGCGACCGCATCGGCGTCGTCGACAGCGAGGGCGAAATCCTCTGGGGAGATCAGCTGATGGTCGTCTGGGCTGCAGACGTGCTGGCGGCGAATCCCGGCGCGACCATCATCGCCGACGTGAAGGCGAGCCAGGTTCTGTTCGACCAGGTCGCGGAGATGGGCGGCAAGCCGCTGATGTGGCGCACGGGGCACTCGCTGATCAAGGCCAAGATGGCCGAGACCGGCGCGCTGCTGTCGGGCGAGATGAGCGGCCATATCTTTTTCGCCGACCGCTATTTCGGCTACGACGACGCGCTCTACGCCGCGGTGCGGCTGCTGGCCTGCATGGCGAACCGCGACGATACGCTGGCCGATATACGGAAATCCCTGCCGCAGCTGCTGAACACGCCGGAACTGCGTTTTCCCTGTTCGGAGGAACGTAAATTCGCCGTGGTCGAGGAAGTTCGTGACCGGCTTGCGGCGTCCGGCGCCCAGGTGTCCGACATCGACGGTGTCCGGGTGCTGACCGACGACGGCTGGTGGCTGCTGCGGTCGTCGAACACGCAGGACGTGCTGGTCGCCCGCTGCGAGGCGGAAACGCAGGAAGGACTCGACCGGCTCAAATCCGCGCTTGTCGAACAGGTGCGCGCCAGCGGGATCGAACCGCCCGATTTCTGATCGCCCTTCATGCAGTCCGGCGACATAGGGACATATTTTTTCTACGGGACGCTGATCGATCCTGATATCCGCGCTGCCGTGCTTGGCAGGGCCGCGGCGGATCTGCTCGCTATTGACGACACGCTGAAAGGCTGGCGCGCCGTATTGGTGTCGGGGAAGACCTATCCGGTCATCGTACCGTCCGCGCCGGACGAGGTCCGTGGAGTCCGGGTCGGTATAGCCGGGCCGTCGGCGCGTCGGCGGCTTTCCCATTTCGAGGGGCCGGAATACCGGGTTGCGACCCTGGTCCTGGGGTCCGGGGAAGAAGCGGAGGTCTTCATCGGATCGAAGCTAAGCCGGCCCGGCGTGCAGCGCTGGGATTTTCAGGCCTGGGAACGGAGGCACAAGGCCCGGTTTCTCGCCCGCATACGTTCGGCCGGCCGCGCCTGAGACAGCCGCGGGAACGGATCAGGCTACGACCGCGGCCCCATCCAGATGACCATGCAGTCGATGTTGCGGCGCTTCAGCGACTTGCACGAAGTGCGCGCCTTGGATTCCGTCGGCACCAGCAGGCGGGCCTTGTAGATCTGCAGCCCGCGCCGCGTCTTGCTCTGCTGGCGCACGATGCGGAACTGATTGCCCAGCAGGCTGGGGAGCGCGCGCGCCGCCCGGTTGACCGCCAGATGGGCGGGGCCGTAGCGGTTATAGGCGCCGACCTGGATCGCCCAGCTCTGGACGCGGCCGGATGCAGCCGACAGGCGCGGCGAGATTTTGCCGGATGCCGTGTTCCGCGGCTTGCCCACCGGTCGGAATTGCGGCCGCACAGATGACTTCGCAGTCGGCTTCGGCCGCCCTGAATTATAGGCGATCACCTTCTGCTTGCCCGACGCCACGACGACGTTGTTCAGCGTCGCGAAGCCCCGGTCGAGCAGGCGCGCGACCTGGCGGTCGCGGGTTTTGGAGGTCTTGCCGCCGAACACGATCGCGATAACCCGCTTGCCGCCGCGTTTCGCCGAGGCGACCAGATTGAAGCCCGACGCGCGGATATAACCGGTCTTGATGCCGTCCATGCCCTTGTAGCGTTTCATCAGACGGTTGTGCGAGCGGTAGGTCCGGCCCTTGTAGGTGAATGTCTGGCGCGCGAAATGGTGATACATGTCGGCATGCTGATACAGCACCGCACGGGCGAGAATCGCCATGTCTTCGGCGGTGCTCAACTGGCCGCGATTGGGCAGGCCGGAGGCGTTCTTGAAGGTCGTGTTCTTCATGCCGAGCGCGCGGGCGCGCCGGGTCATCATGACCGCGAATTTGCGCTCGGTGCCGCCTATCGCTTCCGCGAGGACGGTCGCGACGTCATTGGCCGACTTCGTGACCAGCGCCTTGATGGCGTTGTCGACAGTGATTTTCTCGCCCCGGCGCAGCCCCAGTTTCGACGGCGAGCGCCCCTGGGCGACGCGCGAGACCGGCAGTTCCTGATGCATCAGAAGCGTGCCGTCCTTGAGCGCCTCGAAAGTCATGTAGAGCGTCATGATCTTGGTCAGCGACGCGGGATAGTTCTTGGTTTGCGCATTCAGCGACGTCAGGACGCGGCCGGTCTTGGCCTCGACGACGATATGAGCGTATTTGGCGAGCGCCTGTCCGGGGGTCGCGATCGATCCGGTCAGGAAGGCGGTAATGGCGAAAGTCAGGACTACTAGCAGCCGAAACAAGTTAATTCCCCGCTCCCTGTCGGTTCGAGTTCGTGATCTGGCTGCCCCGACCGGCGATACGGGGTGTTTCCCGCAGTCCGGATGCCTTGTTGCATATGAATTCCGGCCTGATTGACTGCCGGACTTTGTTATCCCATATCAATATCAACCTACTCAAACCGCAGACTCCTGTCCAAT
>Ga0181571_10000858_pt1 | contig 21045 bp, 9 predicted proteins | sample 101ome_17_FD_132440 | JGI IMG/M metagenome (GOLD analysis project Ga0181571, IMG submission 132440) | Coastal salt marsh microbial communities from the Groves Creek Marsh, Skidaway Island, Georgia - 101407AT metaG (megahit assembly) | ecosystem: Environmental > Aquatic > Marine > Intertidal zone... | reverse complement strand
GACGGTGGTCCGCCCGTCGCGGGGGCACCCGTCCGCGCGCGCGCCGGAGCCACCCGCCCCGAGCGCGGCGCGCGCCGGCGAATGCGACGATTCGGCCGAATCTCACAGAGTTTATTCCGGAGAAGCTGGCGCGTGGTCTCGGAAAGTGCCGAAACGGATGAGTCTCGCCGATTGATGCCCTCGGGAAGGCTGTCTCCCTCGGGCGCGCGCTGGTCCACTCCGCGGCGCGCTCGTCCCCTCCTCCCCTCCTCGTCCCCACCCCGTCACGGTTCGGGAGGGATGTTCCGCCGCTCGGCGCTCCGCGCGTCCGCGTGTGCCACCGCGGCGTTCGCCGCGGTCGGGTCGGCGCGCTCGGACGCCTCCCACGCCGACTCCCCCTTCACGTACCCCGCGCTGGAGCGCGCGATCCGCGAGCGTCGCGCTCGCGAGCGGAAGCTCGCGACGTACGTCGCGACCGTCTCCCCCATGATCGCCTCCGCGCGCGCCGAGGTGGACGCCGCGGCGCGAAACGCGGCCCGCGACCCCGCCGCGCTCGAGCGCGCCCGGCTCCGGTTCGCGCGCCTCGCGGACCGCGTCCGCGCGGAGACGAGCGCCCTGACGTGGGGCCGCGCGGACGCCGAGCGCGAGCGCGACGCGTTCGTGCGCCGATACGGATGCGTGGGATGGACCGACGGAGCCCTGGACGTCATCGCCGAACACGCCCCGATCGTCGAGATCGGCGCGGGGCGCGGGCTCTGGCAGCGCGAGCTCCAGCGCCGCGGCGTCGACGTCCTCGCCTACGACGACCAATCCGCGATCCCGGGCGACGCCGACGAGAACTCTCTCGCGTCTTCGTCGTCCTCGCCGCCGCCTTCTTCGCCTCGGGGGCGAGTGCGGGTCGGGAACGAATCCGCGCTCCGCTCGTGGCGCGTGCGCCGCGAGAATCGAACCTTGCTCCTCGTGTATCCGGAGGGGGACCTGTTGCCCCGGTGCCTGCGGGCGTACGGGGGCGAGGTGGTGCTGTTCGTTGGGGAGGGGCGGGGCGGGGTGAACGGGGACGCGCGCGCGTTCGACGAGCTCGAGCGCGAGTGGGAGGTGAGGCGAATCGTCGACGTCAAACCCTTCGAGGGCGGCCACGAGAAGCTCTGGGAGCTCGTGAGGAAGAAGAAGCGACGGGAGACGAGCTCTGCAGTAGTCTGACGGAAGAGGAGATGTGTAGCAGTCTGTAGACGACGTAGAACCGGGTATCCCACGAGCTCTAGCTAGAGGTGGTTCGTTTCACTGGTCGTCGTCGGATTTTCGGCCCCTCTCCGCTCTCTTCGTCTCTCCGCTCTCCGGCGGCGGCGCGACGACGCTCGCCACCCACGCGTTCACATCCGCGAGCCACCTCCCCCACCCCGCGCCCCCCGCGCGCGCCTCCGCGCCCAGCCGCTCCTCCCTTTTCACCCTCTGCCTCTCCCTCCGCGCGGCTTTCATTCGCCGCCGCGGCTCCCGCGCCGCCGCCGCCGCCGCGCGCGCGCGCTCGGCGGTGACGGGCCCCCCCCCGCCCTTCCCTTCCCTCTCGTCGGCGCTCTTCATCGCGCGGCGAACCGCCCCGGCGAGCCGCGCGCCGAACCGCGCGCGCGCGTCCTCGTCCAGCGCCGCGGCTCGGTTATCGACGAGCACGGGTTCGAAGCCTCCTCCCGCGCGGCGCGCGACGTCGACGAACGCGCGCGGGGCGTCGCGGAGAAAGTCCTCGGCGGTTTGGCCGTCGGCTTCCAGCGCGTCGGCGTGGGTCAACACGAACACGAGGCGGTTCGCGAACGCGTCGGGGCCGAACCGCGCGCCGAGCGCGGCCAGCGCGTCGAGGTCGCCGGACGTGACGCGGCCGACCGCGCTCATGACGTACGCGAACGCGTCCACGCCGCCCGCGAGAGACTCGTCTCTCGCGGAGAGATCGACGTCGGACGATGATCCCGCCGCGCTCGGATCGTCGAACGCCGCCGACGCGGCGAGGTCGACGCACCGCTCGATCTCGAGGAGGACGTCTTCCGCCTCGCGCCCGTCGCCCGCGTCACACAGACCGGGGGTGTCCACGACGCACCACCGCGTCGGGGGATCGTTCGGCGCGCGCGAGGGATCCTCCGCGCCCGCGAGACCGCCCGGGGGCGCGCACGGGGCGAGCGCGCACGTTTGGGTGACCCCGGACGCGGCGCGCTTCGAGCGGAAAGGGCCGGGGGGGGGGGCGCCCACGATCGTGTTCGCCGTGGACGACTTCCCCGCGCCCGTCTTCCCGACCAGGACGAGGCACCGCCGCCGCGCCATCGCGCGCGAGGGGGTATGCGCGCGCGCGCGCGGCGGGTGCCGTCTCACCAGCCGAGAAGATTCCACGAAATTTTTTTCGCGCGCCGATGACCGCCCGCCGCGCGCGAGCGAGTTTTCTGCGGGGCCCGAGGGTTTCGCGAGCGCAGACGTCCTCGGCGCTCGTCCACGACCCCACCCTTCGCCGGTCGCGATGAGCCGCGGGGTGAGCTCGAGCGCCGTGGACAAGGTGCTGGAGTCCACGGCGCAGGGCCCGCGCCCGGGCGCGGACCTCCGGAGCAAGAACGTCCGGAACCTCGAGCGCGCGGCGGGGCGCCGACACAAGCTCCGGTTCGCGTACTCCCGGACGATCCGCCGCACGCTCCTCCCCTTCGTCGCCGGCTTCGCCACGTGCGCGTGGATGGGCTTCATGAAGAAACCCCCCGAGATCGTGGTCAAGAAGGTGGTCCGGAAGAAGAAACCCCCCGCGCCCACCGGCCCCATCATCGAGGAGCTCCCCGACGAGAACCCCGTGGTGCCGACGATGGCGGGCGCGCCCGGGGAGGAGACGAAACTCGTCCTCGTCGTGAACGAGGAGCTCAAGATGGGCGCCGGGAAGGTCGCCGCGCAGTGCTGCCACGCGACGCTGGCGGTGTACCAGAGCCTCGAAGGACGCCACCGAAACGTCCTGAGACAGTGGGAGGCGGAGGGGCAGAAGAAAATCGCGCTCAAGTGCAAGACGACCGCGCAGCTCCGAGAGCTCGCGGCGAAGGCGGAGCGCGCGAGGATCCCGAGTTACCTCGTCGCCGACGCCGGGCGGACGCAAGTCGCCGCCGGCGCGCACACGGTGTTAGCCGTCGGACCGGCGCCGGAATCGGTCATCAACGCCATCACGGGGGAGTTGAGGCTGTTGTGAGAGAGCGCCAGAGAGCGCGTCATCGCGCCTGAAGTCTGATGGTCCTAAAGTCTTCGTATCTGTATTCGTCTCTGTCTATCGCATCGTCGGCGAGAGGTCTCGTCGTCTCGTTCCGGCTTCTCGCCGCTACGGATTCGTCTCACTCGAAGTGGTCCTCTCTGTCCGCCTCGGCGGCTTCCGCGTCGAACGTCGCGGACGCTTCGCCGGCCCCCGCCCCCGTTCCGCTCGCTTCGCTCCCCGCGAACTCGAGGAAGTGCGTCGGTCGGTGGCTCTCGTGGTAAAACTCCTTCGGGTTGGCGAGACGCAACGCGTACTTCATCCCCGGCGAGTGCTTCACCCCCTGGAAGTTGTAGTTCCAGCTCCCGCCGTCGGGGACCATGTAGTACCCCAGGAACCGGTCGCTCAGCAGCATCTGCACCTTCTCGTAGTGCGAGCTCTGGTACCCCCGCGGGTTCTCCCCGCCCCCGTCCTTGTTCGCGCGGCCCCACTCGTACCCGCCGGGCGTGAGTTTGTACGCCGTCAGCGAGCACGACCCGGGCGTGAAGGAGCACGTCAGCACGACGCACCGCTCTCCGTCCCACGACGCGTTGGCTTCCAGGATTTTGGCGTGCTGGCACACGTCCCTCGGGGGCAGCTGCGGCGTCTCGTTCGGCTGCGTGTGCAGCCACCCCAGGGGCTCGAGGTCGTCGAGGTACTCGTGCTCCGGGAGCGCGGTCGGGAGGTTCACCTGGCCGTGGTTCCCCCACTGCGGCGGCATGACGACGCACCGAATCTCCTTCACCATCGGGTTGTCGGGCGGGGAGACGCCGTACATGTACCCGGCGATTTGCGTCCGCAAATCGGCGATGGTGATGAACTTTTTGAGCACGTTCTTGGGTAACACGTACGTGTACCCCGTCTCCTTGATGTCGTCCGAGTTGACGTAGATGTGGTTCACGCGCAGGTGCAGGTTACTGGCGGAGATGGCGCGGACGCGCCAGTCCGTCTTGGACCCGAACGTCGCCTGCTCGTACGGCGTCGTCGTCGTGACGATGAGCTCGTCGCCGTGCACGTTGGTCGTCTTCGTCGTCACCGCCGTGAGCTGCGCCGCGTCCGAGCCGCCCTTCTCGATCTCGGCCATCTGCTGGCGCTGCAGCGAGGGCGGCGTGATCTCCGCGCCGAGGATGATGTCGCGGATCTCGCTCTGCGTCAGGGCGCCGACGTTGACGTTGTTCTTCTTGGCGTAGTCGCCGAGGATGAGATCCTTGAGCGCAATCTCCACCTTGATCCACGCCTCGTCGGATAAGTCGGGCCAGACGTGGTGCGGCTGAGTGACGACCGTCTTGTCCGGCTTCAGGAGCATCTTGGCCTTGTCGTTGTTCACGTGCAAGGCGCGGAGGATCAGGATGAGGCGCGAGAAGGCGGTGTAGCTGGAGATGGTCTTGAGCCAGTCGTCGTAGATGTTGAACAGGACCATCTGCGGCTCCGTCGCCTTCAGGATCAAATCCCCAAACTTCTCAATCTTCATGCACGCCTGGAACGGCATCTGGAGCTCGGAGCCCTTGATGACGATGTTCGGGAAATCCAACAGGTGCACCTCGAGCGGGTCGAGCATGCCCTTGCGCGTGACGATGATCTGCTTCGGCTGCTCCTCGACCGGAAGCGACCGAACCAACGCCGCCACCTCCTCCGCGGTTTTCCACTTGGCCAACTGCCCGAGCCGCTTCTGCCCAGCCCACACCGACGTGTGAATCACCTTCAAAAACAGCTGCCCCGTCCGAGGGTTGAAGATGAAGATGGCGCCGTTGATGGGCTTGGTCGTCAAGTTCCCCTCGAACGTCTTGTGAATCGTCACCCTGTACACGTTGGTGTCGTCCACGAACCAGATGGTCTGGTTGCTGAACAGCTCGCCGTAGTTTTGCGAGTTCAAGTACGGCTCCGTCGGCTCTGAACTGTACAGCTGCAGACCCTTCCGCACGCGCTCCCTCAGCACGTACAGCGCGGGGTTCGCCTTCATGATCTTCGCCATCGCCTGTTGCACCAACGGCTTCGCCCCGGGGAACCAGTTGCCGTACGCGGCGTGGAGGTTGTACGCCAGATCGATTCCGACCATGACCCCGGTCGGGCTCGGGTAGATGCTCATGTTGTCGGTGGTGTAATCCAAAAACTTGGCCCGCGTGTATCGCTCGATGTCGTGCGAGTCGAAATCGCCCCACCGCAGCTGCACGTCCAGCCAGTACTTGTTCGACGTCTTCTGGTCGAACGCGTCCTTGCCGTCGCCCATCAGCGAGGGCTTGGAGATCTGCCACTTGTACGCGGCGAAGAGCAGGATGTCCGCGCACGACGAGTTCATCTTGTACGACTTGCGCGGGTGGATCGTCTCCTTCTGGACGGTTTCAATCTCCAGCGCGTCGAGTTCTTGGTCAAACACCTGGCAGAGGTCCATGACGACGGACTCGTGGATCTTCTGCCACAAGTGCGCGCGGAAAATCTGAATCAGCGAGATCTTCAGCGTGGGGATCTTGCCGTGCATGAAGATGCCCGTGAGGTCGAGCTGCACCTGGAAGCCGACGTACACGTTCGCGCGGTTGATCGTCGGAGACCACCAGAGCGTGAACCGGCGGTTCGGAACCTGATTCAGACCCGTCCTCTGCGCGTTGGTCAGCTTCTTATACTTCATCGATTCCTCAAAGCCGGACGCCTTCTCCCAGAAGAGACCCTCCCAGGTGGGGAAATACGTCCCCTTGAACAGGGTGTGCTCGAGGATGCCCTCGACGCCTCCGAGCGCCTGAATCACGTCGGTTCGGTAGTTGTTCAGGTTCCACAACTTGCCGTCGTGTCGCTGATGCGTCCACCAGAAGGGGTTCAGTCGCAGCAGGCAGTGCTCCTTGAAGTGCGTGCGGACGCGCCAGCCCTTGTCGTACGCGAGCGTGTGCCGGTCCTTCTGGAACAGCGTGTTGATCCGCGGGATCCCGCGGTCCCAGCTGTCCTCGAGGTCCTCGAGCGTGAGCCGGCGGTTCTGCGCCTGCGCCTCCTGGCGCTTCAGCGCGTACTCCGCCCACACCCGCTGCGAGTCCGTGAACTCCGCCTCCCACGGCTGGATGTACCGGAACAGGTTCGGGATGAGCTGCTCCTCGTCGTGCGACATCCCGCTCCGGAAGTGCGTCACCCCGGTGTCCGTCTGCACCGCGTACTTGAGGTCGCTCTGGGGGATGAGAATGTGCCCCATCGAGAGCATCCCGAGCCCGCCGATCTCCTTGGGAGTGTAAAAAACAACCGGCGGAAATCTCGACGGCATCTTCGAGTTGAGCCCAATCTTGACGCGCGTCTGGATCTTGTTCTCGCACTTCACGAGCAAGTCCAGCAGCTCCTGCGTGTGCACCACGGCTTCGCGGTAGTACGTCATCAGGCCGATGAGCGCGGTGTTCCACTTGTTGACGATTTTCGTGAACGTCGTCGCGCCGCTGGACATCAGCACCTGACGCACGCGGTTCTCGAACTGCTTCAGCGCCTCGTCGTCCACGCGCAAAAACGCCTGCGCGGTGCGCTCCTTCGTCTGCTCGTTCTGAAGGTTCCACACCCCGTCGCGCTGCGCGAAATGCTCGGTGGCCATCCTGACTTTCGGCATGATCCGCACCTCGAAGCCGCACATGTTGAAGAGCAGGTTGGGGTTGTCGCGGCTGTACACGGAGACGAAGCCGTTATCCCACTCCAGGCTCGTGAGCGACCTGGGGAGGCGGTTGCGAATGTCCCAAAACACCGCGCGGCCGAGGTTGACGTCGTGCTTCATCAGGCGCATGCGCGCGTCCCGGGGCCAGCACTTTTTGTTGTTGTACCCGACGAGGTTCTCGTTGTTCGGGTCCGGGTGCTCGGTGAGGTAGCGCTGAATCAGGTCCTTCGCCTCCTCCGCGGTGAACCGAAACAGGACGTGGAGCTTGTCCACGTAGCGGCTGTACAGGCGGATCGGATGTCGCGTCTCCGTCTTGACGTCGCGGAAGGAGATGAACTCGTTCGGCATCTGCGGCGGCCCCGCAATCTCGCTCGCGCGGGTTAAACCGAGCACGAGCAGGTCCAAAATCAAGCCGTAGTACTGCGACACGAACGACGCGAACTGGAGGCCGCGAATCAGACCGTACGAGTTCGTGTGGCTCATGTCCTTGTACGAGATGACGACGTTGTTCTTCGCGGTGACGTAGTCCGCGATGTTGTGGTCCACGATGAGCCGCATGAGCCGGTTGAGCATCGTCAGGTCCATCTTCTCGAACATGCGCTCGAACCGCGTCTGGAGCATCACCACGCACTCCCCCTCGCTCGTGTCCCACACGTCGCTGAGGTTGTTGATCCCCTGGCACCACTTGTACACGAGCAGCGGCGGCGGCTCCGTGTCCGCGGGCTTGATCCAGTTCGGGAACAGCTGGCGCTTGTCCGATTCGTACCAGATGTACTGGTCCAGGTACGCGTCGGTGATTTTCTCCAGGGGCTCAATCTCGTACACCGGGATCAGGTGCGAGTACAGATCCATGAACTCGATGCCCACCTCTTTGAACGCGCGCTGCGTCAGGAGGTGTCGCTTGATCCGCGACAGCGCCTCGTGCGGGTTATCGAACGCCTGTTCGATGAGCCCGAGCTCCTCGCGTTGGCTCTGATTCAGCTTCGCGGCGATGCTGAAATTTTCCTTGAGCCGCTCGAGCGCCAAGATCAAGAGTTTCCGGTCGTGCTTGTACGACAGCGGCGGGAACGGAATCGGAGAGAACTTCCGCGACTCGAGCCAATGCACGGTGGTGGTGTAGATCGCGACCGCCTCCTCGGGCGTGACGTACGGGCCGTCCTTCAGGTAGTTGTGCTGCCTCTCCTGCTCCGCCTTGAGCCAGAGCCGCGTGAGCCGCCCCAAGTTCTTGCGGCACACCGTCTTGTCCACCGTCGCGCCGCGGCGGATGCGCTCGCGGTTGTAGTGCGCGACGTTCGTCCACCAGTCCGCCTTGGACTTGACGTACCGCAGGATCATGTTCTCCACCGGCGCGGGTAACCCCGGGACCTTCCACGGGATGTTCGCCTTCCAGCACCGCCACGCCTCGGAGAGGTGCTGCAAAATCGTCTTCGCCTTGTTCGCCTTGATCCCCTCAGGCATCATGTCCAAGATGTCGTGCATCACCGCCGCGCGGAGCTCCAAGTCGAAGTGCGACTCTATGCGCTGCTTCGTCACCGTCTTCGCCACGCCCTTCGAGTGCCGCCCCTCGAACTGCCGCGCGAGCAAATTACCCAACCACCGCTCCAACAGCGGGACGATGCCGCGCAGGAAAAAAAGCCACACGCGCCACATCGGCGCCCAAAACCCGACGCCGGGGCCCTTACCAACCGGACCGGTGTTGAACCTGTAGTACACGAGGTGCTTGAGGTCTTTGCACATGCGAATCTGCCGCATCAACCGGTACTTGTACCGGTACATCCCGGTCAACTGCCCGACGTGCGAGAAGACGTACTGCAGACCGTCCGCGAGCTGGAACGCGTCCACGTTCCCGAGGCGGTACTGCACGTTGGAGTCCACGACGAGCTTTGTCAGGCGCAGAATCTCGCGGCACAGGTGGAACGCGTTCCCGAACCGGGATTTTTTCCGCTCCTTCGTCGTCAGCGTCTTCACCGGCTTCAGGTTGAAGTTGTAGTCCAGGTGCAGGTAGTTGAGGTTCTTGCGGTGGATGAGCAGGTTGAGCATGTTGTATCCCTGCCGGCACACCTGCAGGCCCGCCTCGACCCAGTCGAGTTCCGTCACCTGGAAAAACTTCGTCTTCTTTAGCGCCGTGAACAGGTTCTTGCGCTTCAGCCCTTTCGGCGGCCGGCGGTGGAGCTGGTTCAGGACGTAGCACTTGAGCAGTTTCTGATAGCTCACGCGAACCTTCACCGGGTACCCGCTCGGGCAGTGCTCGTGGAACCACCCGTTGACCAGCGGCACGTCAATCGTCCGCCGCGTCCGCCCGCTGCGCATGTTGAACGGCCGCGGCGCGAAAATCAACGCGATGCCGCTCATCGTGTTCTCGCTGTACAGCGGCGTGTCCGCGAGGAGCGGGTCGCAGCCGTCGGGCAACGCGAACGCGTCCTCGCCCTCCTCGTCCTCCGCGAGCTCTTCCTCGCTCAGGCCCGCGAGCGCCCTCCGCGCGCGCTCGGACCCGCCCTCGCTCCTGTAACTCGCGATGGGGTGGATGAGCGGATCGTAGTAAAACGCGGGCAGGTCTGGGTCCTCGGTCTTGATGTACATCACCATGGGCGAGTGGTAGGGCGGCGTCGCGACTTTCCGCGGGCGGTTGTTGTACAGGTACGGGAACGCCACCTTGTACTCCGTGCGCAGCGCGTTGCGGATGATGAGTTTGTTGATGTCGTTGAACTCGTTCCAGTCCTCGTCCGCCTTGTCCATGTCCCGGTGCAAGGGCTCGAACTTCGGCCCTCCCGGGATGCACATGTTCAGCGCCTTCGCGGTGAAGAAGGATTTCTGCTCGAACAGGTAGAAGTAGTTCTTGTCCGTCAGGTCACTCATGAGTTGGCCGGCGAGGCGGTACAAGTTGGCCATGATCGGCAGCGGAAGCTGCCACTTGCGGTAGCTCGACCCGTTCACAAACTTCGTCCACTTCAGCGGTTGGTGGTCGTAGAACCACTCGTACACCGCCGCGTCCTCCTCCTCGTCCAGCTCCAGCTCGATCGCCTCCAGCGGGTCCACGTCGAGGAGGTTATCCGCGTAATCCAGCGGCGGCTCCTCGTCGTCGAACGGGGGGAAGCGCATGCGCTTGAAGTGCCGCCGATCCCGCTTCTCGCGGCGCATCATGATCCACATCGTCCCCCACTGCGCCAGGTACACCGGCTCGATCACCTTCGGCGTCTCGTTGACGAACGTGATGGCGCCCGTGATGTGATAGATCACCTCGCAGTGCCTCGCCTGCTCCCACGGCATCGGCATGTTCTCGAGGAGCTTGAACACCGCGTGCGGGACAAACTTCAAAGCGCCGAGGTAGACGCGCTTGTCGTGGCGGAACTTGCGCGAGCTCATGTCGCCGTGGTCCTTCACGATCTTGCGCACGTGCTGCGAGGAACGTAAGGGGAAGAGGGTGGGATCGAGAGCGATGATCGGAGAACGATGTCAGCGGGAGACCAAGACCTTCGAGCGGCGGCGAGCATCCAGATCGGATCGGATCGGATTCCTGCGCGAGAAGTGACGTCGGCGCGCGCGCGGGCGGGAAAAAAAACGGAGGGGGGACCCGGCGCGCGGCGACGGGGTGCGGTCGCGGGGACGGACCTCGGGGGGCATCTCCTCCTTCTTAGGCTCTACGTAGCCGAACTTGCGGCTGGTGCCGTATCGCTTCGCGTTCAGCTGCTGCCATTTGCGAGCTGCGGGGAGGCGGAGCGCGTGGAAGTTGGGGCATGGGGCACGCGCGCGCGTCAGTTCGCCGTGGGCAGGAAATAGGGTTACCGACGCGCCGGGAAACGCGCCGAGGCGGAGGACGCGAGCGTGATCTCGACCGCGCGACGCCCGGGGAGGACGCGTCGTGCCGTCCAAATCGCGCGTGGGCGTACATTTCTCCTCCAGCCTCGCCTCGCGGGCGTCGTCATCGACCTCCATCTCTCCACCTTGCGGGTTCTTCGTCTGCACCGAAGAAGGGCGCCGGTGATGGGGGCGCAGGACAATCGGCGCCTCTCCCGCCGCGCTCCCACCGTCCGCCTCCCGTGACGAGCCTCGCGTGCGCCGCCCGCGGATTCGAGCGGTTGAGACGCTTCGGGGCCACGAGCTCGCGTCCGTGCACGCGCGGCGCCGGGTCTGAGACGCCCGCGATCGCCCACGTCGCCCACGAGTTTCTTGGTGCGCGCCCGCCGCGCCAAGCCCGCCGGCGGCATTTTGGCGCGCGCCAGTTGACGAGTGGCTGATCAGCCGGCGACGAATCTCCGACCGCCCGGAAAAGAGCAAAGAGCGTGCGACCGTTGAAAAACCCGCCAGCTGCACCAGCTGCACTCTGCCTCGCGCACCTCACCACGGCCCGCGACGATGCGCTTCACCGCCGCGGCCGTGCTCCTCCTCGCGCTCATCGCGCTCTTCTCCGCGCCGGTCGAGGCGGGTGGCGGCGCCGCGTGCGCGGCGGACTCGTGCAGGGAATGCGTGAGCTACGGGTGCGGCTGGGACGCGTCGAAACTGGAGTGCAGGACGAAGGGGACGTTCGGGTTCGGGAAAGGGGTGCGCAGCGTCGTGACGGACTGCACGCCCCTGAGGGACGCGCTCGTGCACCTCGCAGATAACGCCCCGGCCGTCTCCGAGAAGCTCGTCGCCGCCTACGACTTCATCCGCGACCAGATCACGATCGAGGACTGATGTGAGATCTGAAAGAAACCGTCGCTTCGAGCGCCGGAGGACACCTCGCGCGTCGGGGGGTCGCAGAGAGAGAGAACGTTCGGGACGCGAAACAGAACGAGTCCGCATCGGGCGAGCGCGTGCACGGGCGGCGAGTCGTAGAGAGCGCCGGAGATACGGCGCGTGTACTTATTTTTTATCAAAGCATGTGCGTGCGACGCGCTCGCGCGAGGAGCGTTCCTCCCGCGGAAACAATTGTTGGTGACACCGAGAGGCCTCTCTGATGTGATGAGGCCTCGCTGTTGTTGACTTCGTGCGAGGAGGTCACGCCTCCTCTTCACGGCACCTGGAGGGGCTCGATGTCCCAGATCTCCTTCGCGTACTGGTCGATGGTCCTGTCGGAGTTGAACTTCCCGGAGAAGGCGGTGGAGATGATGGAGCTCTCGGTCCACTTCTCCTGGTCCTGGTACGCCGCGCTCACCTTGTCCTGGCACTCGATGTACGACTGGAAATCCTTCGCGACGAGGAAGTAGTCGCCGCGGCCGAAGCCCTCGTTGCCCTCGAGGCTCCAGAGCAGGTCGTCGAACTCGCCGGGCTCGCCGAACGTGCCCGCCTTGATGCAGTCCATCACCGCCGTGAACGACTCCGGGGGCTCGAACTTCCCCGCGGCGCGCTCCGCCCTCGCGGGCTCCACCTCGGGCTCCTCGATGCCGAAGAGGAAGAAGTTGTCGTCGCCGACGCACTCGCGAATCTCGACGTTGGCGCCGTCGAGGGTGCCGATGATGAGGCATCCGTTCATCTGGAACTTCATGTTGGACGTGCCCGAGGCCTCCGTGCCCGCGGTGGAGATGTGCTGGGAGAGCTCCGAGGCGGGGATGAGCGTCTCCGCGAGGGAGACGTTGTAGTCCGGGACGAAGACCACCTTGAGGAGGTCGCCGATCTCGGGGGCGTTGTTGTCGACGTCGCAGACGGCGGTGACGAGGCGGACGATGCGCTTCGCCTGGAGGTAGGTGGCGTACGCCTTGCCGCCGAAGATGCACACGCGCGGGGTGACCTTCGCGCGCTCATCCGGGGTCATCGCCTTCATCTCGTTGTAGCGGTGGATGATGCCCATGATGTTCAGGAGCTGACGCTTGTACTCGTGGATGCGCTTGATCTGGATGTCGAACATCGCCTCCGTGCTCACCTCGACGCCCGTGGAGTCCTTGATGAGCTTCGCGCACAGCGCCTTGCGCTTCTGCTTCGCCTCGCGCCACTTCGCCTGGAGCGCCTCGTCCTTGGCGAGGGGCGCGAGCTTCTCGAGGAGGGAGGTGTCCTTGATCCACTCGTCCGTGCCGATGGCCTCGGTGATGATCTCGGAGAGTTCGGGGTTGCAGAACGCCATCCAGCGCCTGGGGGTGACGCCGTTGGTCTTGTTCTGGAACTTGTCGGGGTAGAGCTCGGCGAAATCCTTGAACGTGAACGTGCGCACGATCTCGGAGTGGATCGCCGCGACGCCGTTGATGGCGAAGCCCGCGATGCAGCAGAGGTTCGCCATGCGCACCATCGGCGCGGGCGGCGCCTCCTCCTCAACCTCCTCCTCCTCCTCCTCGGCGTCGGCGTCCTTCGCCGCCGCCGCCTTCGCGGCAGCCTTCGCCTTCGCCGCGGCCGCCTTCTCCGCGGCCAGGGCGGCCTCCTCCTCCGGGGTGAGGTAGTTCTCGAGAATGCGCATGGCGCCGAGCTTGGCGGCCATCTCCTCCTCGGTCGCGTCCGGGTACGCCTTCTTGACGCTCTCGCAGAACTCCTCGTCGATCCTCATGATGATCTCGACGTGCCTGGGCAGGAGCTCCTGCATGAGCTCCAGGGGCCACTTCTCGAGCGCCTCGGGCATGACGGTGTGGTTGGTGTACGCCACCGTCTTGGACGTGATCTCCCACGCCTTGTCCCAGTCGAGGCCCTCGACGTCGACGAGGATGCGCATGAGCTCGGGCGCCGCGAGGGTGGGGTGCGTGTCGTTCATCTGGATCGCCACCTTCTCCGGGAGCGTGTCCCAGTCCGAGTTCCCGCGCTCCTTCCACCGCGCCAGGATGTCCTGCACGGAGGCGGAGCAGAGCATGTACTGCTGCGACAGGCGCAGGCACTTGCCCTCCCTGGTGCCGTCGCCGGGGTAGAGCACCGCGCACAGCTGCTGCGCGAGGTTCGTCTCCGCCATGGACTTCTCGTAGTCGCCCGCGTTGAACGCGGCGAGGTCAAACTCCTTGGGCGCCACCTGCGCGTCCCAGAGCCTGAGCGAGATGCAGTTCTTGGTCTTGTACCCGGGGATGGGGGTGTCGTACGCCACGGCGTCGATCTGCTGACCGGGGGTCCACACGCCGTCCACGCACTCGCCGTAGAAGCCGATCTTGTGGCTCGTCGTGCGCTTCACCTCCCACGGGTTCCCGACCTCGAGCCAGTCGTCGGCGTACTCCATCTGCTGCCCCGTGACGGCGTCGATGCCCTGCTTGAACAAGCCGTACTTGTACCTGAGGCCGTAGCCCCACGCGGGGAGGTCAAGGCTCGCCATGGAGTCGAGGAAGCACGCGGCGAGGCGGCCGAGGCCGCCGTTCCCGAGGCCCATGTTGCGCTCCTCGCTCGCGCAGTCCTCGAGGGTGTACCCGAGGGACTTGAGCGCGTCGGAGTACTCGCCGGTGAGGCCGAGGTTGCCCACCGCGTTGGTCAGCGCGCGACCCTGGAGGAACTCCATGGAGATGTAGTACGCCTGCTTGGGGTTCGTCTCGTGGAAGTGCTTGTACGTCGCGTTCCAGTTGTCCACGAGCTGCTCCTGGACGGACTCCGCGGTGGCGCGGTACAGGTCAAAGTCGGACATGGGCTCCACCGGGTTGAGGCCCACCTTCTTGGTCTGGTACACGATGTTGTCCGTGATCGCCTCCGCGGACTTGGGCGCGGGGGGCGCCTCGGGGGCGGCGGCGGCGTTGGAGGAAACGTCTGGAGCGGAGGACGGGAGGGTCGGTGAGACGTGAGGCGAGGGAATCGTCGGTTCGTGGGCGCGCGCGAAAGGAGGGAGGCGTCGCGCGCCGCGAGCATCTTTTTTATTTTCGTCGCGGTCTCGACCCGACGAAAGAGGAGGGTGAAGACGGAACGCACCGCGCTTGCCCGCGGCGGCGACGACGCCGCGGGGGACGACGCGCGCCTTGGAGGCGCGCTTAGGAGCGAACTGCGCCGTGCGGGACGGCATCATCACCGCGGCGGAGGTCATGGTGGCCATGGGAGCCGAGGTCCTGTCGAGATCGGGGAGGTGCGGGTTAAATATCTGAGCTGTTTGGTTTCGCGAACCGTCGTTTTTTTTCGTGCGCGCGGCGCGGCGCGCGCGACGATCGCGACGGACGCGCGGGGCGAACGAGGCGCGAGGCGCGGGATCGCGTCGCGCGCGGGGCGGGATCGCGAGGCGGGCACGCACTGCTCGACGGCGTCGCGTAACGACCGTACGCTGGCGTCACGGAAAGTGACCGCCCGCGCGATCGAAAAGGCGGCGAAGGACGCCCCCGTTGAATGACCCGAGAATTTAAATCCCGGCCAACGCGTGGCGGACGGCGCCGAGAGCCAAGCCGAGCTGGACGGGATTGATGGCTCGCGAGCGATCTCGCGATCAAACGAAAAAGGAGGCGGTGCCGTAAACGGATAACTCGTCGTTCTGGGTTTCGACGCCGATGAAGACCGATCGAAGAAAGGGTTTCGGCGCTTTTGACCGGGCCACGAACCGGGATCCCCCCGACGTTTTCCAGTGTGGAGAATCGAGAACAGACTCGAGCGTTCGCGCCTCTCACGCTTGTTCCGCGTATTATTTATACGAATAGTACGAATCCACCCCCCCCCTCCGCGTACGCGTATCAATACATGAAGCACTTGTCGTACGCGGGCCTCCCCCTCAGTTCACTCACCCTGAGCGACGGGAAGCACCGCGCGTTCGCCTCCTCGTCCACGTCCGTCCACACGGGCTCCGCGACCCTCGGCGCGACCTCCGTCCCCGGCGCCGCGCTTACTTCGTCCCCGTCGTTCGGCGTCGCGCGCGTCGTCCACGGGAACCCCTTCGGGCACTTCGCGACGTCGAACGCGTCCGGCCACGTCACCCCGGCGGGCCTCGCGGGGTCCTCGTCCGCGCGCGTGGGCGGGAAGCTCCTCGCGGATCCCTTCGGGTACGAGGGAACGGGCATGAGAGCCGAGCGATCGGATCCCGCGTCGCCCGGCGGCGGCGCCTTCGTGACGTCGTCCGGCCAGAACGCGACCATGAGCGTGACGCGATGCCTCTCGCGCCGCTCGTCTCCTCTCCGCCCATCACCCCCCACGCGCCCCGGTATGACGCCGTGGAAGGCGTCCCCCCTGAACACCACGACCCGCCCCGTCTTCGGCGTCGCCATCCACCCGCGCGTCGCCAGGCGCTTCCCCCCGGCGGTTTGGTCCGTCACGAGCGTGGGCCCTCCCGTCTCGCCCGCGACGAACACGACGGCGGAGCATATCGGGTTCTCGGGAACTCGCGACAACCCCCGGTTCGTCATCGAACGCGCGCGGCCCTCGTCCTTGGAGTCGAAGTGCATCTGGTGGCCCCCGGACCCGACGCGGCGGTGCGCCCACCACTCCGCGCTCCGCGCCTTTTCAGCCGCCGGGAACGCGCGGCGCGCGACGGACCACACCAGGCGGACGATCCCGTCCATCGTGTTGCGGCTTAAATCCGAATCGAGCGAGTGCGCGTAGGAGAAGAAGCCGCACGTTCGCTCGTGGTACCCGTGCTGCGCCCAGAACCCGCTCGCGTCGGAGTCGAAGACGCTCCGCAGATGCGCCAGCGCCGAGCGAGGCAGCGCGTCGTCAAACACCCGCACGAAAGCGGCGGCGCGTCGGTTGGCCGCTATTTCCCGCTTCTCCGAAGTGACGCCTCTCGAGGAACCGACGGGGGGTTCCGATGACGCGGCGGCGGCCGTTTCGTCTTCGCCGCCGTCGTTCGTCGAGAGCGTTCGATGGTCGCGCCAGCGCATCACCGCGGGGGCGAGTCTGTACCTGTATCCCTCGCGCGTCAAAATCTCCGCCGCCCTTCGGTCTTGGCCCTCTTGGCAGTAGTACGCGGCTAAATCGACGGCGGCTTGTTTGCGCGCGGCGCGCTCGCGGGCGTCGCGACTCGCCGATGACGCGGGGGTGTCCATCGCGGCCGACGCGGAGCCCGGGCGGGGGCTCGAGGCGACCGCGCGGAGTGCGGCGGCGAGGAGGGACTCGTACCGCGCGACGTCGCCGCGGCGCGCGCGGGCGTCGGCGACGCGCCTGGCGACGCGCGCGGCGGCGAGGAGACACCCCGCGGGCTCGCGGACGAGATGCGCGGCCCAGCGCGCGACGTCGTCCGCGAGCGGCGCGGGAAGGGACGCGCGAGGGGCGTCGAGGACCGCGCGGAACAGCGCGTCGGCGTCGCGTGCCGCTCGCGCGTCGTCCGCGAGGTGCACCGCGCGCAGGAGCGCGCGCCGGCGCGATTTCACCAATCGGCGGGTCTCGCGCGCCGAGATGCGGAGACGCGGAGACGCGCGCGAGCGTCCGGGCCGGGCGCCGCGGAGGCGGAGCCACCCGTCCCCGGCGACGCGCGCCCACGCGCCGCGCCGTTCCATCCCGACGAAGGGCGAACCCGCGCGCGCGCGAAGTGAAGCGACGACGAGTACTGTCGGCGGTCGTTGTCGGGCGGACCGTCCCAGGCGTGTGCAGCGCGCCGGCGACGCACGCCGTGAGCGCGCGGCGCGCGTCCAGGTTTTTTTTCCAGATGCACGCTCGCCTTCGGCGGCGGCAAGTCTGCCCCGCGCGTTTGCCCCGCGGCGTCGCCACTCCGCGCCGCGCGATCGGCTCCGGACGAACGCCTCGCGGTTCGGCGCCGAGCCTCGCGGTTCGTCTCGTCTCGCGCGATGATCATCCCCGTGCGCTGCTTCACGTGCGGCAAGGTTCGTTCGCCGCCTCGCGACGCGCGATCGCTCGCCCCGAGATCCCCCGCGCGAGCGACGACGGGCGAAAAAAAAGAAGAGGCCCGCGCGACTGACGCCCCGAATCCCCCGCCGCGTTCCTCCGCAGGTCATCGGAAACAAGTGGGACACGTACCTCGACCTCCTCCAGGCGGACTACTCCGAGCGCGACGCCCTCGACGCCCTCGACCTGCAGCGCTACTGCTGCCGCCGCATGCTCATGTGTCACGTCGACCTCATCGAGAAGTTGCTCAATTACAATACCCTCGAGCGCGCGGAGTAGACGAGTATTTCTAGAGGGAGTGTTTTTTCGTGCGCGTCACCTTAGAACGTCTAGCCAGCCCGCGCGCTCGTCACCGCCTCGCCCCCCTCGCGCCCCTCGCGTTCAGATTCGCTCGCTTCGCCTTCTCCGCGGCTCGCCACGCCGCGCGCCCCTCGAGCGCCTCCCCCGACGTCGGGTCCACGAATTTGTTTTTCCCGTTTTCGTGAAACCACCCGCGGAACGCCCCGGCCTCCGCCCGAATCGTCCCGGAGCCTCCTCCCTTCCCGCCCTTCTCGCCCCCGCTGAACTGCTCGCCGTACGCGATGAAGATCTTCTCCCCGTCGCGATACTCGCCCCGCACGAGCTCGCTCGCGGGGACGAAGTGCGGAAGCTTAGAGCGCCACGCGGGCGTCTCCCGCGCCGTCTCCCTCGGGAGGCGAGACATCGGACCGGAGAGACCCGCCGCCGACGAGGGCGGATCGTCTCTCCGCGAAGACCCCGGAGGCGCCGGGTGAAGTTCGCGCGCCCCGCCCCCGTTCGCTCCTCCCACCGCGCGCCTCGCCCGGATCCCTTCGCGCGCGTGGGAACGCTCCCCCCGCCTCCGATCGGCGCCGCTCCGCGTCTCGTCGCCGGGGCAGTCGCGGAAAAACATCGGGTCGTACCCTTGGAACGAATCGGCGTCGTCGTCCTCCGCCGCCGCTGCGTTCGCGTTCGGACGCGGCGAAGGACTCCGGCGCGCGTCCGGCGGAACCGCGCGGCGGTCGTCCACTCCCTCCCCCACTCCCGCTCCCTCGTCCCCCTCGTCTTCCGACGACGAGCCATCCGCCGGGATGAGTATTCTCCGCCGCCGACGGCGGCTCCCGGGGTCCGAGAGGTCCGCCGAGAGGTCCTCGAGCGCCCGCGCGGCGGCGGCGCCTCCCCGTTTCGTACCGGCTCGGACCGGCTTCGCATCCCGCCCCGCCGACTCGTCTCCGCTCGCGCCTCGAGTGAGACGAGCGGTCCCTCTTTTTACGCCCTCGGTCCTCCCTCGTCTCGAGGCCCCGAGCCCGATCTCGTCGTCGGACGACCCCGCGGGGTCGGGACCCGGACCTTCCGCGGGACTCCCGCCGCTTTCTTTTCGGCGGAGCGAAAACTTCGGACGATCTCGCAGGACGCCCTCCGCCCGCCGCGAGAGGTCCCGCGCCGCCTCCGCGGAGATGGTCCGCGGCCTCGCCGGCGCGAGCTGCGTCAGCCCCTCGTTCAAGAGCGCGTCGTCCGAATCCGAATCCGAATCCGGCGCCGAATCCGAAACCGCCCCGTCCTCCGAGTCCGAATCGGCCGCCGCCGCCGCCGCGGCGACGCGCGGGAGCGGCGCGAGGTCGAAATCGAGCGGGGGCGGAGACGACCTCTCGCGCGCGGGGGCGGCGGCGTTCGGACCGCGCGCCGCGTTCGGAGACGAAACCGCGAGTCCCCGCCGCCGAAGCCGCGCGGCTTCCGCGGCGGAGACGACGGGCGACGACGACGTCTCTTCCGACCCGGGGGCGGCGGAGAGGCGCCGACTTTGAAGGGGGGCGGGCGGGGTTGCCGCCGTCGCGCGTCGGGCGGGTTCGCCGCGGACCGCCCAGTCGGTCTTCCACGGGTGCGCGCGCGGGGGGTTGGGTCGCGGAGGAGGCCCCGGGCGGTCGTGGTTGTTTTCGCGCGGTATCGTGTGCGTCAGGAACGATCGCGGCGGGGGATCCGAGACGCCCGGAGGAGGCGAGACCGGGGTCGGGGCGCCCTCTCGCCCGCCTTCTCGGTTTTCCTTGTCCTCCCCGCCGGGTCCCGATCCCGACGGGGTCGCCGCCTCGCCGCGCGTCTCGTCGAGCGTCCGGTCGCCCAGGCCCCCGTCGCCCCACGCCGCGCCGGCGGAGGGATCGGAGGGTTCGGAGGGTTCGTCCGAGTCGGACGCGAGCGCGCCCCAGCCGCGATCTCGGCGATCGTCCTCCTGGTCGCGCGCGGGGGAGGCGTCGCCGTCGCCCCACGCCCGCCCGAGCGAGCCGTCGCCCGCGTCGCCCTCGCCGGGGGAGGCGCCGCCCCACCCCGCGTCGGTACCGTCGCGCGGGTTCGGGGTGCCGTCCCCGCCGCCCCACGCGCCGCGCGCGCCCGGGCCCTTCCACTCGTCCGGGGACGGCTCCTCGGGGGTGAAGAGGGTGCCCAGGAGGCTGTCGCCTCGCGGATTCGAACGCCCGGACCACCCGGGGGGGTCGCGCGACGCGGTGCCGCGCATGATGCCGCGCGCGCGGACGGGAGGCGCGCGGGCGGGCGAGCGCTGACGCCCCGACCGACGCCCCGAGCGCCGCGCCGCCTCGAGCTCGGCGCGCGCCCCGCGAGCCCGCGCGGTCGTCTCTGCCGGCGAACCACGACGACGACGCGCGCGGGTGGAAGAGCAGTGGTTCTGGGCACCCACGGCATTCGACAGCCCGCGTGTGTCGTGATGCAGTTCAAGCACGAAGCGGGATCTGATGCGGAGGACTGTGTCGGCGGGGCGAGCCGCCCGGTTGACGAATCGTCCCAACTCGTGGGCGGATCCGCGACGCTCCGGCGCGCACAACCGCTTCGCGCTCGGAGCACGCCTCCTCCGCGTCCTCGGCGCGTTCGCTGGAGCTGGCGCGCGCGCGTCGCGTGGTGCGATGCGTTCGCATGGCTCGGGCCGCGGCGACCGCGACCGCGACTTCGGCCGAGGCGGCCGGGGCGGCCGCGGCGGCTACCACGCGAGGGACAAGGTTCGCGCGCGCGCTCGCCTCGACGCGCGGTCCCCCTGGACGCCGTTCCTCCTCTCCCCTTCCTCGCGTCCCGCCCTCGCTCTCCCGCCTCGCCCTCTCACCGCTCCCCCCCCGCCCTCGCCCTCGCCCCCGCCCCCGCCCCGGCGCAGCCCAAGGCGCGCGCGCCCGCGAAGGTGAACGTCCCGCGACCGGTGAACCTCCCGAGCATGAAGAAGGAGCACGCGGGATCGGACCCCGCGCCGCACCTCGGCGCGGTCTCCGGCTGGCCCGGCGGCGCGGAGCCGCACGCGGGATCGGACCCCGGGGCCCCGCGCGCGCCCGAGTCCGACGCCGCCCGCGCCCTGGCCTCCGCGGGCGCCGCGTGGGCGTCGGGACCCTCGGGAGGCGGCGGAGCGCCCGAATCTTCGCGAGGGGACCGACATCATCCTCATCATCATCCCCGGTCCGGCGGCGGCGACGATCATCCCCGGGATCCGCCGAGCCCGGGATCCCCCGGGGCCGTTCCGAGCGCCGCCCCCACCGACGTTCACGGCGCCCTGGACCCCGCGGAGCTCCGCGCGCGCCATCAGCGCTCGCGCGAGGAGCGGCGAAGGCTCGACGCG
>Ga0181571_10000851_pt1 | contig 21077 bp, 19 predicted proteins | sample 101ome_17_FD_132440 | JGI IMG/M metagenome (GOLD analysis project Ga0181571, IMG submission 132440) | Coastal salt marsh microbial communities from the Groves Creek Marsh, Skidaway Island, Georgia - 101407AT metaG (megahit assembly) | ecosystem: Environmental > Aquatic > Marine > Intertidal... | reverse complement strand
TTTGTGATGATGATTTTATTTTTACAGAAAATGTACTCAACACGATATGGTTTTTAAATCCCGATAATGCTGTCGCGTGTGTACAACATGACTTCGAACACAAATATGATACAAAGTTTACAAATACTAAAGATGTATGGTATGATAGGAAACTCTGGTCGAGTTTGATGGTATTTAATAACTCTCATCCAGATTGCAAGAACTTAACGTTAGAGTCTGTGCAAGAAGCTACGGGAAAATATTTGCATCAATTTGAATGGACAACTGCATCAATCGGAAAGATACCACATAAGTGGAATTGGTGTGAAGGATATAGTGATTTAAGTACACTACACGATTCGTGTGGTATTCATTGGACAAGAGGTGGTCCATGGATCGAGGGTATGGATTGTACCGATATTGACGGTATAGAAATTTGGAATTGGTTTAAGTATAAAGATGAACCAAATTGGAAAAAAGCTATCTTAGACATGTCAGAATATTACGATATCAATTGGACAGAAAATGATACTGGTACTCAAAAAATATGTACTGAGATAAATAGAGATATTCGTTGAAGCTTGTATTAGGAAGTGCGGACGCGGGTTCGAATCCCGCCGCCTCCACCAAAAGTAGTCTTATCACTGTTGACCGGTCCAGTCGCTCTGAGAAGGCATCACTGCGCTGAGACTACTTTTGATGGGGGCGTTACGGAATCGACGGGCAACCGAAAGCAAGTGGAGAATCAGACGATGAACGCCGTCTGCAAAAACAGGGTTCAAACAAATAGTTGCAAATGATGACAACTACTACGGTGATTACGCACTAGCTGCATAATCCCGCGGGGCGGCCACTGCCTTGTAATCCAAGTGTGGCATTTTTTTTGCTATGAAGCAAGGAGGAGTTTATGTATAAGCTATTACTTGTTGTAATGTGTATGGTATGGTCAGAAGCTTTGGCAGCTGACGAGTGGATACAAGACGAGATTGATTGTCTTGCGAAGAACATCTACTTTGAGGCGAGAGGAGAATCTTTGACTGGTAAAATTGCAGTCGCTAATGTCACGATGAATCGTGTACAACACCATAAGTATCCTAGTACAGTTTGTGGTGTAGTGACTCAAGCAAAGTGGTACACTAATTGGAAGGGCAATCGTTTACCTCGCCGTAATCAATGTCAGTTCAGTTGGTTTTGTGATGGTAAGGCAGATGTACCTGTCGATATGAAAGCATACAAAGATAGTGTACGTGTAGCAGAAGTAGTATATCACGGCTATCGAGATCTGACAGATGGGTCATTGTTTTATCATAATACGAAGGTTGAACCATATTGGGTCGCTTCGATGATCAGAACAAAGAGCATAGGTGCTCACGTATTTTACAGGTACAATAGATGAAGAAATTTTTGTTCGCTCTACTTCTTTTAACCGGTTGTGGTGGCGGCAATAGTGGTAATGAAGATCAACAAACGGTGGTAACACCACCAAGTCCGTCTAACCCCGATGCGGGAACTGTATTGGACACATCGTGCGATGGCACGACACTCATCGAAACCATTGCTGATGGCAATGGTGGTTCGACAACAGAAGAAACTCCAAACTCAGAACAATGTGGATACGTAGCACCTCCAAAATATGGTACTCGTATAGGTGATTCCTATTGTGCTAATAGTTCTAGTGATCGTTTTCAAGATCTACTTAATACAATACAAAATCTTAGTGACTTTGATAAGGTACAGGATTTTGCTGACGGTGAAGGCGGTTCTTATACAGAGGTGGTAGAGACTGATTCAGCAGATTGTGGCTGGGAACCACCACCCGAAGAAGGCACACCGCTCGGTGATTCATATTGCGCAGGTACATTGACAGCAGAAGAGTTCGAACCTCATCGTGAAAATATCAATCATTTGTTGCTTGAAGATCGCCTACAAGATTATGCGGACGGTGAGGGTGGATCGTATACCGAGCGAACTGTACACCTCGATCAATCGTGTTTTGTACAAATGGAAAGACCCGATGATTGTCCTACAGATGCAACAGATACTGGCGATTCGCGATATGATTATATGACTTGCGATGGTGTTAAACAAAGAACTGGTGTAAGTTTCCCATATCAACCAAGATCAGAACATACCGGAAGAGCAATCATTGATATGTTATTTGTCGTTGATACTGCATTAACCGAAGAAGATCGTGATGGTATGACCGTAGAGGAGTTTGTCGATAAACAAATCTATGAGTCAAATCATATGTATATGGCGTCTGGTACGTATACACTTGTTCGTCGAGCAGGCATAGTAATGGTTGACGTGGCGCCAGGTGATTTATATCGACAATACTCGGCATTTTTTAATGAGAGATATGAGTTTCGTGGTTTAGGTGATTGGCAACGTGAAGCAGAAGCTGATTTAGCATTCCTTTTTAAGAAACGCCCCGAAGAACCAATCGCGTGTGGAGTTGCTAACTTAGATGCAACTCGTGGCATGGATAAGACGAGAGGTATATTACAGTGTTTCCATAACAGTACATTTCAAGAATATGAAATTACACGTTATTACCAACGAGCACACGAGACATTCGCTCATGAGATTGGACATCTATTAGGTGCTCAACACGAATATAATGACGTTAGAAGTGATTGGGGTCTTTTTGAATATTCATATGGTCACCACTTAGAAGGATATAATCCACAAGTAGATAATCCTGATTACGAAGGTGTCTATGGTGGGTTCGGTACGATCATGACTTATGCTGACTTGCCGACAGGCAGGTTCTCAGATTATAATGTCAGTTGTACCTTCGGTGAGGGAACAGGAGAATATGAAGGGCAATCAGTGAAGTTAGGAACAACAGGTGGTTGCTTCTGTTTGGAAGAAATTGAAAACCAACCGCCACCTACCAACAACGCTGAAACTATACTCCGGACTCGTTGGGTGATGAGTCAATTGCATGAAATGGAGCACGGAGTTCAATTTTCAACTCCAGTGGAGTTTGGAGATTCGGAAGATGATCCAGTGTGGAGTATCTGGACCAATCTTCCGGGTGACATGTGTATGTTCTAGAGTTTAAAATCGACTCCGATGACGTATGATGCACCATAGTTATCGAACTGCGATAACTGATTCTCGTTACCCCAGTAGTAGTATTCTTCGCGATCATTAATATTGATTGCTTCCATACGAATAGTTACTGTATCACTGACTGCATACTTAGCAGTAATATCGATTTGCATGTGAGGTGCAACGTAGCGCGAGTTGTTATCGCTTACATTTGTAATATCACCATCTTCGTCTGCGAGCCAATCGAGATACTTCCCTCGATATGTACCAGCAATACGAACGTCAAGTGCACCATCATCATATCCTAAACTTACGTTAGCTGCATTATCTGCGAGCTTACGGAAAGGAGTAGTGAATGATTGATCATTATCAAAGCTAAACTCTGATTCGCTGTCAGTGACTGTACCATTCAATGCGACGTACAATCCATTTTCCCAACCATATTGTAGGTTAACTTCAACACCCTTTACTGTTGAGTCTTGAGCATTGATCCATGTCTCTACACCATCATTGAATGTAATACCATTATATGTACCATTCAACTGGTAAGTAGGATAGATAGCATTTGCAATGTTCTTATAAAAGAAACCAACCGAAGCAAACGTCATACCATCACCATAATACTCAAGCGAAATGTCAAAGTTATCTGCTTCATAAGGTTGTAGATCTGGATTACCGACCGAACCTGTAGTATCACCAGAGGTGTCTACATCAACCGAAGTCTTTGGTGCAGTTTCCTTAAAGCCTGGGCGAGAAAGTCCACGCCAAAGAGCACCACGAACTTGAAGGTTGTCAGTCAAGAAGTACTTCACAGTCAAGTTAGGTGCAAGGAACGAGTAATCATTCTCTGCAAATACAAGCTCACCGTCTTGGTTATATGCCTGAGACTCGAACTCTGTCGTTTCATAGCGAACACCAAAGATGATTGTACCATTTTCAAAGTCAACCGTATCTTGAATATATGCCGCCATGATACGCTCGTCAGTAGTAAAGTCCCTGCTGAGATCGTCTTCAAAATCAAACTCCATTTGATCTACATAATTGAGTAGGTCATAAGTGTCTGCGCCCGAAAGGTGTGGACCTAATGTTTGATGATCCCAGATCCAATCAGGTGCAGATGAGTCGAAGTCTGCAAGAGTACGATCCCATGTATAACCAATGATGTAGTCATCAACTTCCTTAGTACGATCTCGATACTTGACACCAGTCTTAATCATACCGAAACTTGTATCAAACTCAAAGTTGAGCTGAGCCGCTACTTCTTCGTCTTGGCTGACATTTGACCATGTTTCGAAAGCATCAAACTCGAGGTTTGCTGGATCACGAAGGCCTGGATCATAAGCAGTTACAGTAGGAAGGCGTGGATTAGACCAATCAAACAAAGCACCAAAGTCTTTGTCATAGTTACGGAAAGTAATGTCAGCATTATCCGAGTCATCTTCTTCTGCTCTTGAAAAAGAAAGTTGACCATCAATTGTTACGCTACCAAGGTGTTCGAATCCAATTGAAGCTGCGCTAATTGTACGAGTTTCGTAACGTTGCTTTGTTTCTACGTCGTGGCGTACACGAGAAGACTCGACTGCATTATCAAATTCAGCACCAGTATTTTTGATCTTACCGTACTCATTCTTAAATCGAGTTTCGGTTTCATCGTATTGATTATGGAGAACGTTTGCATAATATACGGTCGTTCCTGTATCATAGGCAATGTCATAGCTAAAGCCATAACGCTCTCGCTCAACATCATACCATCTCATTTCGTAGTCGTCATTCATTAACCCATCTTCCCAGCCAAAGCCAGTTTCGTTATTGTGGGAAATGATACGACGAGATGAGTAGGTAAGACCTGCGATATGAGCTACGTTATCTGTAATGAAATCACCATAGATGATAGAAGCGTTAGGCATTTGCTTATCATCTTTCTCGCTCCATTTTGTGGCAAGCTTAATATTGAATAAACGATCGTCAAGTTCAGTTGCTTTTTTCGTATTGAATTCAACCCGCCCTCCGATGCTATCAGCATCCATCTCAGGCACTAAAGACTTCGCTACGGTAATACTATCCAGAAGTTCGGTTGGAATGCCATCCATGATCACTGAGCGTCCATTCTCAGGTGCCACCATTGAAGCCCCATTTACTGACACTGCATTAAGGTCAGAGGACAATCCACGAATGGTAATATAACGACCTTCACCCTGATCATTCTCTACATTGATACCAGACAAGCGACGAACTGCGTCTGCCGCAGTAGTATCTGGGAAGTTACCTAGTGCATCTGAATCGACAACTGAGATAATGTTATCTGCCATCATTTGCTTATCAACAGCATTAATAAGATTGGCACGAGAGCCGTATACTCGAATTTCTTCCATTGGTTCATATGTTGGTGTATCGTCACGATATTCTTGAAAAGAGTCAACTACATCTTTGATGTTTGCATGAACAAGTAGCACTCTTGCCATTTCTACACCCATTTCGGTAAGTGCATCATATCGGTGGTGCCCATCAATGATGTAATAATCATGATCGATGACTAAAGGTCTATAGGTATCTTGTTGGACTTTAATGAGTCGCTTTTCGTGCTTGACTAAGTCTTTAACACGTTGAGTTTGTACAGGCTTGAGCTTTGCGACGGGTACCATTGTAGCTTCGATACGATCTGCAAATTCTGATGCTTCTAAGATTTGTGCGTTAAGTTGAGGGAGTTCATTCCGATTATAGTGGACTTCTGCAAATCCTAGAATCGGGACTAATAATAGAAGGGATAAGAGATATTTCATATGTGGGGGTCCTCTTTGTAAATTCCAAAAAAAATCCCCGTCAGTCAAACTGGCGGGGTTCTATTATATGTTCCAATGAATTTATTTATCGCTACAAAGACACCCCTACCATTAATTTTTAATGACATTTCAGTAAAGGTTATGTTAAAAAAAAGGGAGGCACAAGGCCTCCCTCAAAGCGTCCCCTTTGAAAGGGCTTCTTGTTATTAGAACAAGTTAGTGACGCGTACCTTACGGTAGTACTTGTTAACGTTAGCTGTAAGAGCACCAAGACCTTGGCCAGCAGCATTGTTAGCAGTTGCTTGACCTTCAGCGAAGGGGTTAGCAACCATGCCGTAGCGAGTCTTAAATCCGATTTTCGGTTGGAAAGTGTTCTCACCAACTGCACGGACCATCTGCAGAGGTACGTATGGGCAGTAGAAGAGGCCAGCATCGAATGCGCTAGAACCCTTGTAACCTACAACCATGTAGTTAGAACCTGCATATGGGTCAATGTAGACTCTGAAGCGACCATTCAGTACACCAGCGAAGGTGTTACCTGTGTCATCAACTTCCAGAGCGTTGCTGTTGAGTGCTGGAGTGTGATCCAGTACACCAGCCATCTGAAGGGCAGAAGCCACGTCAGAAGAGCAGATTACGATGTTACCCTTACCGCGGCGAGTAGCCTTAGCAATTGCATTCGCTTCTTGCTCAACTTGGAACATCAAGCCCTTAAACTTCTCTACAGACCAGCGGCCGTTAGCATCAACGTCGAGATCAAATACACCAGCAGAAGCGGTGTTACCTGCACCAACCTCAGCAGTGGTGTAAATAGTACGTACCACTTCACGGTTGATTTCAGTAAGGATCTCAGACTGGAGGATGTTAGCCAGCTCAGTCTCGGCATCCAGACCATGAACTGCTTTCAGGTCTTGTGCCAATTCAGTGGTGTACTCAGCCTTCAGTGCACGTGTCTTAGCAGCAACAGTTACTTTCTCGATAGAGAAGGCCATTTCTGCGAAAGTACCACCATCACCGAGATCTTCACCAGCGGCTGTAGTCATACCAGTACCAGTCTCGAAGAGAGTAGTATTAGCAGCATCAGCAACAGCGATCGTGCCGGTGTGAGTACCTGTACCAGAGAATGAAGTATCTGCTTCAGCGTATCCAGTTTCTGCACCGAGTTGGGCAGACTTACGAGATCGCATTGCAAAGATGAGACCTGTAGGACCAGTCATTGGCTGGACGCCACAGATGTCATATGCAATCAGATTTGGCATTGCGCGACGTACAAGAGAAATCAGTACTGGATCGTAACCTGCACCAGGACCTGCATCAGCAGAACCAGATGTAAATCCACCAGTAGTTCCCACTTGGTTAAGAGGAGCTTCTGAAAGCAGAGAGCTCATGTTAGCAGAAAGGTCACCAGACTCCTGAAGAGCTTTTTCAGTGTTCTCCAAGATAGTCGCAGTTACAGATCTGCGGTGTTGATCAGCAATAGGTGAAAAAGATTCGTGCTCAAGGATTGGCCCCCACTTTTCCACAAGCTTTTGATAGTTTGTCTCAGACATATTATTCTATCTCCTTGTTATTAAACTGTGTTACTGTTTTATTTATAAAAAACTAATTTTAGTTGGTTTTTCTTGCGTTGAGTGCCTCTACAAGAGCATTGACCGAAGAATAGTCAGAAACAGGACGCTTAATTTCATCCTCTTCCAAAACGATTTCTTCTTCAATCACTTCTTCCTTTTTCACAGATGTCTCTGCAAAGAAAGATTCTTTGATGGTCTGGAGGTTAGTCGTGTAAGACTCCAGATCCGCAGTATCAAGCTTTTCAGAAAGAGTCTTCATTCTTTCTTGTTGAGAAACAGTGAGGTCCTGTGTCATTTCCTCAAAGACTTTCTCAGCTTTCATATCTGCAATTTGCTGTGCGAGCTCAATATTGCTATTTACAAGCTCGTTTTCTTTTTCTGTAAATGCTGCAACCTGCTCTTCCAAGCCAGTTACTACATCAACAGTTTCATCGTCTACGTCAATGTTATGCTCTTCGAATAGATCTTTAAGACCGCTCATCAAAGATTCTGCCATTTCAACTTTAATGCCAGCTTCGATAGCAATCTCGTTTTCAGTCATCCACTCGTCAACTACATAGTCAAGATACTTGTCAAGATTTTCAACAATCTCTTCTACCTTAGTCGTCAGAGATTCTTGAAGCTCTGCTTCAAGTTGCTCTTGCAACTGAGATTCGACTGCTGCGACTTTCTCTTTAACCTGCTCGTTGATTGCAGCTTCAAAAACGACTGATACTTTATTTTTGAATTCATCTGAAAGGTCAACACCTTCGAAGATCGAAGCAATTGTAGGATCGACTTCAGTAACTTCCTCAGTCTCTTCTACAACTTCTACCTGCTCCTCAGCTTCAGCTACTACTTCTTGCTGCTCTTCTTCGGTGACTTCCTCAACAGACTCAACCTGCTCTTCAACAGTTTCTGCTGTACTTTCGAGAACCTCCTCGTCAGTGACAACCTTGTTTTGATCATCTGCCATATTTAGTCTCCTTTTATGTAACAATTGAATTGTTGCAAACTATTTATAAATCTTTTACTTTTGCAGCGTATTAATAAACTTTTGGAAGAGTTTAGCTGCTGTCTGTTCGTCAATTTTGTTCACTATTCTATTATACTTCTTGTGAACTTGCTTAGTGATCTGTTCGACCACTTCGGCAACTTCTTCTTGAGCTTCCCGAGGGAGCCAAGCATTAGAAGCAATATCATAATAGTATTCTACATTTTCCATAATACCGTTAACAAAGGCGTTAGGTGCAGAAGGATCAGTGACAATATCAACTGTCGAAAGATGAAAATCACCTTGTACTTCCATCACTCCATTCTTAGCTTTAACAGAACCAAGGCCGCGAGTCGAGACTCCGATCTTCACACCTTCGTCGAGAAGAGTCTTTACAATTTCTCCGTAAGGTGTGCCAAGAATTTTTGCTTTCCCGTGAAAGTCGTTACCCTCTCTCTTCATTTCAGTAATCAAGTGAGAAACTCTCTCACCGTTGATTTGTGGACCTTCAGGGTGACCGAGTTCGCCAAGAGCGCGCTTAGTCTCAATGAATTCCTTTTGGTAACGATTCATCTCTTTTTCGAGAACATCACTAGGGTAGATCCTACCATTTCGGTTTTTGATATTACCTTGCATGAAAACGCCTTCAATGAAGAACGACTTTTTGCCGGTTTCTTCATTCAGCTCAGAAACTACTTCACAACTTTCATTTACTTCGGTAATTAATTTCATATCATTTACCCTTGTTTTTCTTCTTAAATCTTATTTATACATTTACCAATTACTGGTTATCGTAATAATTTTTTGACAGTTCGCCACGCTCTATTGTTTCACCTACCTTTCTACATTTAACGTAGGTTTGCTGAGGATTACCACCATTTGGTGGAGTAAATGTACGTATCCCCAGATTAAGCGTACCGTTTGCGCTTACATAAATGTCAGATTGCAGCACAGCCGGAGCATTATCATACTCCCAAATTCCATTCGAGCCTGGAACAGGAAGCCAAGCCATTAGAGACCAGCTGCCTGTACAAATGCCATGATTTCTTCGAATCCTTTCTTGTCTGCCATCATTCGTGTTTCCATTTCTTTACGATTCTTAGGATTCAATGTTTTCATTACAGCTGATATGGCTTTTGCGTCGTCCATTGAAAGCTTAACTTTAGAACCATCTTTAAGCTTTAGATTACCAGGCTTGAAGTTTGCTTCATCGATCTGCTGGTCTTCTTTCATATCTGCTTTATCAATAGCATCTACTTTTTTCTTACCATACTTTTCATATGCAAGCTTACGAAGCTTTTCTTTAAACTCTCTTCTTCGCCCATCGATTTTAAAATCATTTTCATCGAGGTGTGATTTAAAGCTTTTCATATTAGTGTCTTCTCCGTAATAACCGGCCATGATATCATCTCGGTCAGCAGCCATTGCTTGCATTTGACCTTGCGCATAAGAATAAAGAGTCTTCATCATTGAATGAGTCGTAGCCATCTTATTTTGATACCATTCTTCTGGATCATTAATTCGATCAAGGTAAGTAGCAATCTCTTTTGCAGCATACGCCATAAACATGAGCTGAGAACGCATCATTCTTTTTTCGTCTTGTGCATCTTCTCTCATGTCGATTTTAACTCCTGCACCCCGATCTGTAATTTTCTTAATGTCTGGATTATTTCTCATAAGAGTCTTTTGAGCAATCTTTGGCTTATATCCATATAGGTTAATCAATTCGCGATATACCTTTTCGTCATCGGCGTCATAAAGATCGATGAGATTATCGTAATCTTTATCTTGTAATTTTCTATCTCTGCTGCTATCAGACTGACCGTCAGAATGTCCATCTGCACCACTGTTGCGATCCATGCGCTCTCTTACAATCTTGGCCATACTATCACCAGACTTTGCACGTGGATACATGCTATTGAACGCCTTTGAATCGTGTCTACTAATAACATCAGCAATGTATTCTGCAACGTCTGTATCGAGACCCTTGATTAATTTCTTAAGATCTTCTAATTTAGCAGCTTTATAAAGATCATGAGCTTTCTTAAAGTCAGCCTTATCGATACCACCGGTCTTTGCTTTATCGGCGAGAGCTTTGACTACATCATTACGCCCTTCTTTTAATCCGCCCATTGCGTTGCCATACACCTTTTTCTTGATGTTTTTGTACCTATTAGAAGAACCTTTTTGATCTTTCTTCTTGTCGGCGGCGATCTCATCTGGAGTTGGCTTTCTATATTTTTCTTCTACTTCGACCGCGGTTTCTACTTTTGACATTCCACCACGATTGTTTCTAACCCAACCCTTTGCCTTAAGCCTTTTCTCTCGAGCTGCCTGCTCATCTGCATCATGCTTTTTCTTGGCAGCAGCCTTAAACATATTACGATGAGCTTTTCTGCTCGATTCTGGTAAAAGATCTCCGACGCGCTTCATGAATTATCCCTCTAAGCTTTCAAAGACTCGGTCAACGATAGCATCTAATTCTTCTTCGTCCATTTCAAGGATAGATTCACCATAAGCTTGAATTACGATATCAGCAATATCTTCTTCTAAGAAAGATTCATTTTTCTTTGCCTTGGCAGCTGCAATGCGCTCTTTAGCTTTCTTCAATCTCTCACGATCTTGATTTTTCTTTTCTGCTTTAGCTGCTTTCTTTTCAGCCGCATCTGCCCGACCAGAGGTGGACATTCTGTTGGCAGCCTTTTTGATTCCCTTGCCAATACCCTTTGCGATCTTACCGATTAATTCATCGAGTTGCTGTTCATCGAGTTCAGAAATATCGTGATTCTCTAATATTTCTTCTTCGATCGCATCCCAATCTTCTTTCTTTACGGTATAAGCTTGATCATAAGCTGCTTTATCAGCGCCATCTGTGTAATCAGCTAAACGCTTCTTTTTCTTAGTCTTTGGCTTAATGTCGTCACCGTGGCCTTCAGGATCAAGTACCTCAACGGAATGCTGATCCTTAAATCTCTTTTCTTCAGGAGATTTTGGCTGGTCCATTTCAGATATTAAACTCTTAAAGGTTTTCATATTTCCGGTCCTTAAGTTACAATTTAAATTTCGTCGTCGTCAGGATACAATTCTTTTTCTGCTTCAATCTGATCCCGTATTTCTTCAAACTCATCTTCGCTCATCTGAAGAACATTGCGGATAACCCACTCTCGTGAATAATAAACACCGACTGTTTCTTCCATCTCTCTCAAAGTATTCATACGCTCTCTGAGAATTTCTGCTTCTTTGAGTTCTTCGAAATAGTTGTCTTTAATAAAGTCATATCGAATTTGATTTTTGATACTTTCAAATTCTTCAGGTGTTAACACACCTTTCAATACGAGCTGCTTTTCGAGTATTTCACTGAAGATCCAAGAAAATCTTGATCTCAGTCTTCGAATGAATTTACTAAACTTCAGCTCGTCTCTTGTAATTTCTGAGACTCGACCAAACGAAACCATTGTTTCTGGTTCCAATCGAGTTAACGGTACTCTCAGCGCTTTATATAATTTACGTTGGAAGTACTGTAAGTTTTCGTCTGTACTCAAGCCCTGTGCACTACCACCGGCGAGTGTATCTACTTCTGTGGATCTCTCACCGCCTCGGCGAGGGAACCAAAAATCTTCAGTCATTGTCATCATCTTACGAGAGTCTGTAATCTCACCAGTTGATGCATTGTATTGCAACTTATTTTTGTGGCGAACCATCATATCTCGAAGATATTGTTCTGCCTTATTCTTTGGCAAATTACCTACATCAATGTAGAAAATACGTCTCTCTGGTGCTCGTGTCAATGTATAAATGACAGTCGCATCTTCTAACATCCTCAACTGATTGAGAGGCTTGATAGAAGGATGCAAATACGAAAGGACTAACGAATTATTCTCATTCATTAGCCCCGATGTAACTCTGGCAATTGAGTCTTTTGCGATCCTATAACCAGTCGAAGAATCACCTGGGCCATTGCCAAACCCAGTGTCAGAATACAAATAGTATTCGTTTTTAATTTTTTTTGTGGGCATACCAGACCATTCGTCCTTGCCCTTTTTATCTACTTCGCGAATAAGCTTAATTTTTCTCGGATCGATATAGCGAAGTTCTGTAATGCCTTTCTTTAAATTATTGTCATCGATAATAATGTGATAGTTGAGTCTGCCATCTACATAGAACTTACTAAACACATCATATGCCGTATTAGTAAAATCAAGTAAACTTAAAACTTCAACAAACTCATCTGAAATCGCTTTTTTTACTTTGTCTGGTAAATCAGTATCATCTAAAACAATATCGACAACTTTATCGTGTGTATCAACGCTGATTGCTTCGTTAATTACTTCATCAATCGCCTGAGCAATTTCAGGCTGCATTGCCATACCACGATACTTAGTGACGAGTTGGGACTCAGTTTTTGCTGAGCCCTCCAAGTCAATCAGTGTATTGTAAAATCCACCCAGCGCGCTGCCAACGGTAATCGCGCCGTCGTCATTTAACGGTTCGGCGAAGGAGACCGGTACTTCATTGGCCTCCTCCTCTTGCCGCTTGATCTCAAAACCGAAGATCTTCATAATTTAAAATCCTTCACTCAACATTAATTAGGTTGTTGGAATGCCGGTAACGCCTTCAACTCTCCAAAAATCATAAGAGAATGTAACTCCGAATTCCTCAATAGCATCGACAGTACCCCAATCCATTTCAATCTGATCAATAGAAACTGGGAACATGCCTTCGAAAACATAAGATCTAAGTGGATCACCATCTTTACTAAACTGTGTGATGATAGCGTTTGACTTGTAATCTTGAGGAAGTGCTCTAACATTACTATCGTGTGAGTTGATAGCGTTAGACCAAGCTTCCATAGCATTTCTTACAGCAAAATCTTCATCGTTGATTACAGTGATTGTCCAATCTTCGAATGTTCGATCACCTGCGTATTTAACCTGGCGGCCAAAGTAGGGCACCTCATATTGCCCTACTGTTGAGCCAGGAATACCAGCCGCTCGCACCATGAATGGAACTTTAAAGTCGGCGGCTGGATCGACAGGGTTTAGAATCTGAACTTGGAAAAGAGTTGGACGAGCACCACCGCCTACAAGCTGCGATTTAAACTCGTTGATGTTAAAACTCATATTCGTGTTCTCCTTTTAATTTTATTTATTATGTAAGCGCGCCAACAATCTCTTCAAACTCTACACCAGATCTCGTAGCCACGAACGTAAGTTCGATAACGTTAATCGAGCGAGCAGGCTTGATAAAGATATTTGCTCTGAACTTATTCTGATCAATCACTGTAGGAGTGTTCACCGTAGCGTCAGAAACTACCCTGAAGTCAATGATACCACGTCTACCCTGAATGTCTCTCAAGAATGGTTCTACAATGTTTCTGAATTGTGTCTGAGTGAATTCGTCATTCAACTCGAACAAGAAAGATTGAGCAGCGTTAGCAATTGCTTTTTCGACTGCAATAAACAATCTTCGAACATTGATTCTGTCGAATGCACTGTTGCCACCCAAACCTGTCTTATCACCGAAGAGAACGATACCCTGTCCAACTTGCGACATAACTGGGTTGATGTCTGAGCTGTACAATTGGTCTCTTTGTGCTTTATTAGGATTGAAAGCAAGTTTCACAACATTCTTTACAACACCCTTTCTAAATCCTGCCGGAGACTCGTAAGGTTCGACTCGAGAAGCCAGACCTGCCATATCACCGTTCAGAGGAACATAGCGATAAGTATCATTGTACTTGTCGTAGCGATACTTGTATCCGCTATCCATAAACCAATAAGAAGAATTTTGAAGTTTGTTTCGATATGCGATAACGTTTGTCATCTTAGCATTTGTTCTCAACTCATCTACAACAGCTTCTTTAGAAGGAGAAACGAAAGCTACGCAATCTTTTCTATAATCTGCAATGTTTGAGATGATGTAGTTTGCAAGGTTACCGCTATTATCGCCTTTACCCTGCAGGACAAATGAGATGTCAATTTCGTTAGAGTTCTTAAAGAGGTCATAACCACCTGCAAGAGCAGAAAGTGTTGCACCAGATTCAGAAGTTCCTTCGGCACCACCAGCGAGTGTTTCGTATGTAGATGCGGATTGAGCTTCAAAATGTACGGTATTTGCAACTTTAACCCATGCAGAGAAGTTTTCAATGACGTCTTTGTAATAGTTTGTTCTACCATCTGGCAGTGTAGCACCGACTGTGGTTGATACATTATCGTAGATTTCAACTGGTGCACCTACAGATCCTGTAACATCGCCAGTTGCATCGATGACCGCAACGTGATAGTTGCCTGTGTCTGGCGATCTTCCAAAGAGGCTTGAATGCTTCCACTTGACATTGATCTTCAAGTTATTTGCTTCGGTCTCTGAAAGAGAATATTTTGTCGATGTAGTAAACGTATACGTATATGTTGACGTTACGATGTTTGTATTAGCAGATGGATCGAGATCTTTCTGATTACCTACTCGAGTAGCAGAGGTAATTGGAAGCTCTTGATAACCTACAGAGTCGTTACCGACAACGAGAATATCTCCAACCATGCCATCTACATCAAATACTTCAGCTGCCGTATTTCCGCTTGTTGTCCACTCGAACGTCTGAGTGTTAAAAGCAAAGAGCTGATCAACTTGAGGATTGCTGTCCGGTACTGTAGAAGGAATATCACCTACACCAAACAACTCGGCATCCATGTTAGAATCTTTAACATACGAAATCTCAATTCCGTTAGCAAGAGCGCCAGGATAGAGACCTTCGAATGCACCATAAGTAGTATTGCCCGTGTCTATGGAACCAATGGATCCAGCAGTTGTGCCAGCAACATAACCAGGTGCAGCTGTATTTGCGTATGCGGTGTTAGAAGTATGAAGTACAATGTCAGTAGCGTCAGCTGTAACAGCACCATTATCTACACGAGCAACCCATAGGGCATTAGCGTAAGAAAGGTAATCTGCTGCTGTAAAGAACGTCTCGAAATTATCTCCGGTAGGCTTACCAAAGCGATTTACAAGATCGTTTTCAGATGATACTAGAACTGGTTCATTGATAGGACCCCATCTAAAAACACCGGCAACGGCTGCAGGTGGTGTTGCGATGGCTGGTACCGCTGCCGATGCGTCCACTTCACGAACGATTACGGAAGGACTTACGGAAAAAGCCATATTTTTCTCCTTTAATTATTATCTTATTTTAAAAAAATTTTCAGATTGCATCACTTACTATATTTATAAAATACAGGACTTACTGCAGGATTTGCCATCCTTCACGGCCTAGGGCCAACCCATCGTCATCGTTTTCGCTTCCGTCGTCAATAAAGCCAAATGGTAAAAGATCTTCTTCAATCTGCTCTTCCGTTCTTTGCCGTAATTTCATAAGTGTATTAATGTCAGTCATATCTTTAAAGTACGTTTGATCTGATAACCACGAAAATATTACCAAGTTCATCACTAGGTCATCATGCGAACCGGATTCTGCTTCGTAAGATGATCCCTTTTTAGAGAAACGTGATAATTCCTGTATTGTGTTGAAGTCTTGTAAAATCAATTGATCTTGCTCAATCAGCATTTTGAGTATGCTGCAACCTATTGATTTAACGCTTTTTGTTGTTCTTATCCCATTGTCTACTCTTTTACCAAAGCCACTCGATATTCTTTTTCCGTTTCTTCCGGCATTTTCGGTATAAAGTAGATTTTCGTATCCATAATCCATGTTAAGAACGTCTGAAACTTGCTCACCAATATCGTTAGTTTCAACGAGCACAGCGGCCTCATTATAGAGCAAGCCTACCCTATATATAACTGATGCGAAATCAACTGGCCCGATGAAATTATCTCGAAATGTACATACTTGTTTGTATGGCATTTGCGTAATATCAATAATATTAAAGGTCGAATAGTCTAATCCTTTACCTCGAGATACGTCTACTGTCATTACGTAAGTATGGCCATCTAATACTTTTTCGTATTGTGTTAGTCCTTCGTTTTCGGCAATGGGTCTCGAGTAAGCAAGATTCTTAAGTTTTGATCCATCGATTAATGTGCCCGAGCTGCCCAAAAAGCCACACTCGTATTCTTGTCTAAACTTTTGTTCATCAAAGTCGAGTGCTTCGAGTGTTTCTTGCTTCCATTTATCATCCCGGCCCGGCACATCGTACCACATAACTCGCGTAAATTCATACCCATTCGTACCTTCTTCTGCGCCTTTGCACGTCTTCCAGAAGTGATTTAATCCATTCGGTGTAGAGGTCATCATTAGTTTTGTAGAATCACCTGATGAGATTGTGGGATATACAGAAGCAAAGAAGTCATCAAATCCTTCAATAAAAGCGACCTCATCGAGATAGAGGAATGAGATAGATTTACCACGAATTGCACTCGACGTAGTCGTACCTGCATATATTTTACAACCATTCTCGAGTGAAATATTACCTTTATTCCATTCGTCTACACCTTGTTGCATCCATTTGGGTAATGCTTCATAGGCAAGCTGGACTCGGCCTAACACTTCTCGTGCGGCGTCACCTTTGTTTGCAAGAATAGCTACAGTTTTAAATTCATTAAAGAGAATGTAGTGTAAGATAACTGCGACAGCTGTCGTCGTTTTACCTGACTGCCTGGCAGTTAATACTGCTAGTCGTCGATTGTCAGTAATCTTTTGTACGATTTCTTCCTGATAATCGTAGAGATCAAACGGAATAAGGCCTTTGTCTACATGTACAATTTTAATGTATTTGCGAGAAAAGTAAATGGGATCTTTCATGCACTTCATATACTCCTTCAAATTTTCGGGAGTAAATTCTATCTGTTCCCCAATCCTTTTAAGATTAAGGTTACCCAGATAGCCGTTAGTCATCAGATCCGTCCTTAAGCATTTTGAGAAGATCGGCAGTCGATACGATAAGATTATTATTAGTCACCTGCTGCTTGCTGGGATTTGCTTCTTCTCGTGCATAACGCTTTTTAGTCGACATCTCAACATAATCTTTATTAGCATCGAGAAGAGTTTTCATGAGAGTAGAAACAACTTCAAAGGCCCGAGGTGACTCAGATTGTTTAGCGATCTCAACCATTTCTTTTACGGAGTCGTCACCGAGGTTGATAATGTTTTCAATGTTTCTTTTAGCTAGCTCAATGTCTGCAAGATTTTCTTCGGCGCCCTCGTCCATCACGGCGGGTAAGTGGTCTTCAGTATGAGCAGGTAAGTTGGGTTCGGGTTCTGGCTCTTCCGGTCCAAGAACTTCAAGTTCAGACTTAATCTCTTCGAGATCTCGAATCCCGAGTGTTTCAGCTATCTTATCCTTCTTTGCCATTGTCTTTTATCTCTACTTTACAAACACGTTTTCTCAAATCGCTTGTTGAAAATCGGTGATCTCTTTTATTAAAATATAGTTCAATGTTTCGACTTTGGCAAATCTCTTTACCGGTAAATTCTAAATTACGATATTCATCGCCAAGAATACGAACATCAATATGATACATCTCAAGAATATCCTTAAGATCGAGTTCTGTTTCGTATGGAATAATTTCGTCGACGTATTGTACTGCTTTGAGTTGTGCGTATCTTTCGACTAATGTTTGAACAGGCCTATTCTTTTCAATGCGGTCAAATGAGGGATCAACCTGAAGTCCACAGATCAAATAATCACATTGCGACCTTGCTTCTCGTAACATTTGAACATGACCAGCGTGAAGTAAATCAAAGGTCGAGCAAGTAAATCCTATTTTCATAAATCATCTCCATCATTTAAGAACCATCATCTAGAGTTACAACGTAGTCCCAATTATCATCAAAATCAATTAAGCTATAATCGACAGTATCACCTAAAATAGTAGTAGGTTCACCTTGGTCAGTCATGCCCGGTTGTATAGTAATTTGGCCATCTGGTCCTTTTGATTCGGGCGGGTCCATCGATGTCCATTCGCGTATATCGATAAACTTAATAACGCCTTTCTTGCGCTCGGGCCCAAAGAACCACGCTTTCATAGTAAAGTTGAGTGTATACATTACGCTCTTGCGTTCTGTGAAGTCGCCTTCATAAATCTCTTCTGTATCTACACTATTGAGAATAAGCGGTACATCAATAGGCTCAATTCCGTCAATGAGTCTTACAGTACTCGTAAATTCTGGATTGAAAAAAGGTAGAATTTGCTCGAGTAGTTTGACTGCATCTTCATTATATTTAGCCATAATGTACAGTGAGAATTCGAGATTGTATGGTGTACCAGCATAAATCCAATTACGATTACCCGACGATTCGTCTTTAATCGCCTTTCTAATTTTCATGTTTGGAGAAATTTTACGATCCGGATCATACGCCATTGAAGTCATTTCAAACGACATTCTTGGAAGAGTGATGCCAGATTTATTTGCAAATTCTGGATCTTGTTCGAGTCTAGCTAGAATCTTTTGAAATGGTGCGTATGAAATAGGTACTACCATTCGCTGAATTGGCGCACCTTGAAGATTTTGCCTTTCAATGGTCAATTGATTAAAATACGTACCAAAAAGTGCTACATACTTTCTCGTTGTTGAATTGTAAAAATAGTTTGCGATTGCCATTTAAGAATCCTGTATCTCAATGACCTCACTGAAAGGATCAATTTCTGTAAAGTCAATGATTGAATCACCTTCTCTTTCATAGAAAAGGTTCCTTGCAATCGGATCGGTATTTGCCAATCCAACAAGAGTCGATGCGTTATTAGCACCAACGTTTGTATAGGTGTCAGTAATGATATCGTCAAAGTACGCATCAACGTTATCTCTACCAGTTCTAAAGATTTGATTACTGTATTCGATGAGTTCACAAACAATATCAAATACCTGAAGAGCACCACTTTGATAGAATACACTCTCGTGCTCAACGTTTTTGATTTCATACATTTTACTGTTGAGAGGGAAGAAGATGAGATCACCTTCTCGTGGTCGTACAATATCATTATTTTCGCGAGTCACATATTTTTCAAAGGTGCGATTCGCAACTGAGAATGTAACCTGATCTCGAATCTGTAATCCAAATTTAGAAAGGAAATCACCTTCCCCTTCAAAGCCATCGACATTCTTTACGTATGACTCAAACTCAAACACTTCATCATAGATTGGTGTATCGTCTTCGTTAAACACGGTATCTCGCGAGCCAATGCTACGCTTGACGTATAGCACATCAACGCCATACATTTTAATTGATTCAATTACAAGATCATCAATTAATTGTTGTTCGTTGAAGTTGTCATAGTTTCTGAAGAATACATTCGTGGCCATGGTTTATCCAATGAAGTTGTATGTCAAAGGCTGCAGACTTGTGAGGGCGTCCTCTTCCATTTTTTGTCTTTCTTCTCTAGCCTCTTGCAGAATTTGTTCTCCGTTAAATTGAACACCGCCGACGAGTGACATTCCAGTAAACTTAGTTAGGTTCAATCCCCACTGTTCTCGAATGAGTGCTGTTGCGTAATTTTGTAGCCAACGATCACCCCAAACATCGGGATAAGTGTCGGGATCAATAACATCATATGCTTCGATAATGATATATTCACCTTCGACCAAATAATCTTGATCGATGTCAATATAAAGTCTATTAACGTGCTTGTTATATCGAATAAGAGGTCTACCTACTAGAATTTCTTGCAAAAACTCTAAGTGCTGCATCGTCATATAATAATTTTGAACGTTATAGCCCGTAATATCTTCAAGGTTATTCAATACGAATTGATACTGAACATTAAAGATGCCCGAACCGGTAGATATTGATGACGATAAATCAAATACTCTCGAAATACCGAGTAAACCTAGTGGTAATGTAATATAACCGTTTGCTTTATCTGCTGCGGTAATTTCATGCTTGAGGTAAACGAGTTGGCTTCCATTATAATGATAATCACGCCAATATGACACAGCTTCGTCTACGCGGTCTTCGATCTGATCTTCGGCTACGTTAATCTCAATGACCGGAGCTCCGATTTTTCGAAGAACGTAATCTATAAATTGGTCTCTGGTTGCTGGCGTTGCCATATTTTTTCTCTACGTAGAAGTGTTTTTTCTATTTATATTTTAGGATTAAACTCGCGGAGTAAACCCAAAACGATCGAGCATATCATACTTTACAGGCACATATTCTTCTACAGTTACTATCATATCTGGAAATTGTTCTTCCCATTGTTCTAATATGAAAGTTTCTTCAAAGTCATTATTGCTTTCTGCATCCCACAAAGAAACGAGATTATAGTAGTCAGTGCCGTGAACGTCACCTTCATATAATTTACAGTGAATTTTAAGAATACGTGAACCTATTTTATTTGCCATATCTATTAAACCTGTGGTTGGCTGCCGACTTGTGCGTTAAGATCTAAAGTTACCTGATTGGACGTTGCCGTAAATGTACCGCCCACTGAATCAATAAGTCTTACTGTTAATTCAACATCATCCGCATCGACGGCTGTACTATTATTACCTAAATTAGGATTGACCTTGGCCATCCAACCGAACGTTCTAACTCCAGATCCAGTATTTGGAACACTATAGTAAGTATTTGTTGAAAATCCATCGTTAGTAGGCAAAGGTCCAAATGCCCCTCCCGAGTAACACGTTCCAATACAAGAATGTGCTGTAACATTATATTTAACATCAAGAGACGTAATATTACTTAAACCGGTGTAATCAACGTAATCAGTAATAATAATAGCCTGTGTTTGTGATCCACCTCTATGTGATTCAATTTTTATTCTGTTATT
>Ga0181571_10000850_pt1 | contig 21092 bp, 11 predicted proteins | sample 101ome_17_FD_132440 | JGI IMG/M metagenome (GOLD analysis project Ga0181571, IMG submission 132440) | Coastal salt marsh microbial communities from the Groves Creek Marsh, Skidaway Island, Georgia - 101407AT metaG (megahit assembly) | ecosystem: Environmental > Aquatic > Marine > Intertidal... | reverse complement strand
CCCAAGTTTTCAAACTGCTACGTCGGGTACGGGATCAAGAACGCGCCTTACGTCCCCGCACCGCCGCCGGCGGTGATGACGGAGGCTGAGGAGATCCCCAAGGAGTCCGACGCTCTGCCCCCAAAGGCGGAATGAGACTTAGCGACATAGAGGTTGGCGTCTGACCGCCTGTAAACAATTTCATCCACCACACACAGCAAACGACGAACTCGGCATTCTGTGGTGACAGCGTCCTCTCGTTAAATTGATAACCCCGACACGCTTCGCAAACCTCCGCGCGCACGTCTCGCATCGACGCACGCATCGGATCGGTCAGATGATAGCCTGAGTAGTGATACCATCGTAACGCACGATGGCGTCGAAGAACCTGGAGGACTATGAGAAGCTAGGTGAGCGTCGCGTCGCATCCCTAACCCTCGTCGAACATCGCGACAGACCCGACAGGACCAATCTGACGCGACCCCGTTCCATCGCGCAGGACGCATCGGCGAGGGCACGTACGGCGTGGTGTATCGCGCGAGGGACAAACAAAACGGCGAAGTCGTTGCCCTGAAGAAGGTGCGCATGGACAAGGAGCGAGACGGCATGCCCGTGACCGCGCTGCGCGAGGTGCGGATCCTCCAGTCCTCTCGCCACAAGAACATCGTCAACCTGCTGAGGGTGGTGAATGGCAAGAAGCCCAACGCGATATTCCTCGTGTTCGAGTACTGCGAGCACGACCTCGCCAGGCTTCTCGAGACGATGCGGGTGCCGTTCACCGAGGCGGAGAGCAAGTGCCTGTGCCTGCAGCTGCTCCAGGCGGTGGAGTACCTCCACCGCCGGTGGGTGTTCCACAGGGACCTAAAGCTCAGTAACCTGCTGCTGAACAACAGGGGCGAGCTGAAGCTGTGCGACTTTGGCCTCGCGAGGTTTTACCAGCCGGGAAACGACGGGTCGTACACCCCCAAGGTTGTCACGCTGTGGTACCGGGCCCCCGAGCTGTTGTTCGGATGCGCGCGGTACACCGCCGCTGTTGACAACTGGGCCGTTGGGTGCATCCTCGCCGAGCTGCTGAAGCACGAGCCCTTGTTCCCGGGGAAACAGGAGCAGCAGACGCTGGACATGATGTACAAGCTCCTGGGGACGCCGAACGAGAAGATCTGGCCGGGTTTCGACAAGCTACCCAAGTTTGGGTCGTACCGGATGAGCTCCAACCAGCCGTACAACTACCTTCAGACCGAGTTCAACCGGCTCAGCAGCGCGGGCGTGGACCTGCTGAACAGGCTGCTGACGTACGACCCGAGGCGGCGGTGCACCGCGGCGCAGGCGCTGGAGCACGGTTACTTCCAGGAGCATCCACGGCCGAAGCGCGTGGAGGAGATGCCGACGTTTCCGTCCCTTCATGACGTGTTGGCGCCGGTGAGCGGCGGCGGCGGGGATGTGTCCGGTCGATTGACGGGACGCGTCGACGGCGCCCCAGCGGCGAACGGGGTCGGCGGGGGATCGAGCGCGTGGGATCGACCGGACGCCCCGGGGCCCCCGGGGGGATTGAAGAGGAAGCGGCCGGGCGGTTTCGGCCAGCCGGATCGGTACGGTAGCGTGTTTTAGCGGTTAGTCAAAACGAAAGGCTTTTGTAAATGCACATGCAGGAGTCTTACAAGCTCAACACTACCCGGTCACCGCGTCTTTATTATCGGCGAGGCGGACTCGGGGGATTCCCATCCGGGATAAAACACAAATGAATCTCTCCAGAACCGACGCGTTCACGCGCTGTACCCGGAGGTGGTGATGGAGTCCGCGGAGTTCATGTCGGACCACACGGTGTGGTGCCAGCCGTCCATGTCGACGCGCTCGTACGTGTGCGATCCGAAAAAATCGCGCTGCGCCTGCACCAGGTTCGCCGGAAGTCTGCCGCGGCGGTAGGAGTCGAAGTAGGCCAGGGACGAGGACATCGAGGGGGTGGCGACTCCCGCGTTGATCGCGCTCGTGACGACCCGCCTCCACGCGTCGTTGCGCTCCACGAGCTCCTTGGCGAACTCTCCGTCGACGAGCAGTGACGGGAGGTCGGCGTCGCGGTCGTAAGCCTTCTTGATGCGGTCGAGGAAGCGCGCGCGGATGATGCAGCCGCCCTTCCAGATCCTGGCCATCTCGCCGAGGTCCAGGTCCCAACCCTGCTCGTTGGACTTGGCCCTGATCAGGTTCATGCCCTGGGCGTAGGAGCAAATCTTGCTCGCGTAGAGCGCGGCTCGGACGTCGTCCACGAGTTGCTGCTTCTCCTCCGGGGTGAGCGCCGCCACCTTGGCGTCGGCGGGCTCGAGGCCCGCGGACATGTAGGTGGCCTGCGCGGCGACGCGCTCATCCTTGACGCCGGAGATGAAGCGGGCGTCGAGGGAGGACGCGACGGTGGGGATGGCGACGGAGAGCTCGGCGGCTTGCTGAACGGTCCACTTGCCGGTGCCCTTCATGCCAGTCTTGTCGAGGATCTTGTCAACAAGGAAACCCTCGCCGGGCTTCTGGTCGTCCTCCTTGGCCAGGATCAGCGCGGAAATCTCGATGAGGAAGGAGTCCAGCTCGGCCGCGTTCCACTCGTTGAACGCCGCGGCGAGCTCCGAGTTGTTCAAGCCGCCCACCGTCTTGAGCACATCGTACGCCTCGGAGATGAGCTGCATGTCGCCGTACTCGATGCCGTTGTGAACCATCTTGACGAAGTTGCCGGAGCCGCCGGGGCCGACGTAGGTGGTGCAGGGGCCGCTGTCAGTCTGCGCGCAAACCTTGGTGATGATGGGCTCGATGACGTCGAACGCCGCCTTGGCGCCGCCAGGCATCATGGAGGGGCCGTTCCTGGCGCCCTCCTCGCCGCCGCTCACGCCCATGCCCATGTACAGCAGGCCCTTCTCCTCCAGCGCCTTGGCGCGGCGCTCGGTGTTCTCGTACCACTCGTTACCGCCGTCGATGATGATGTCGCCGGGCTCCATGTGCTGCGAGAGGCCCTCGATCGTGGCGTCCACCGGGGCGCCAGCCTTGACGAGGATGATCACGCAGCGGGGCTTCGCGAGGGACTGGACGAACTCGCCCATGTCCTTGAAGCCGACGAGGTTATCGCCGAGGCCCTCCTTCTGGGCGCGCGCGACGGCGTTGTCGGTCTTGTCGCCGGACCGGTTGTACACGGAGATCTTGAAACCCTTCTCGGCGACGTTCAGGGCAAGGTTCTGCGGACGGGGACGCGGAGGAATTGTTAGCCTAAAAAGCACAAAAGTGCTGCCGTCAAAATGCTCTTTTCGGGGCGGCGGCGATTCCGAGGCTGGAAGCGCGCGGTCTTCGAGGTCGTATCGGGTCGTGACTTACCTGGCCCATCACGGCGAGGCCGCAAAGTCCCACCTGGGACTTATCCGCCTCCGCCATGGCGCTGACCCTGACGCCTGCTCGAGAGAGAGGAGTGGGAAGGGGCGCGGATTGTTCAGATATTTTGCGACCAGGGTTGGCCCGGGGCCGACGACGGGCCTCGAAGCGGCGGCAAAACCGGGACGGATCTTGAAATATCCTCCTCGGGGCGGGGGTTCCGCGCGACGCGAGGCGCGTTTCGTGTATCTCCCGGATTATTCGACGCATCACGAGGGTGTTCCAGGGAGTGATTCAGGCGGTGGACGCACCGGAACGGACGACGGGCTTGGAGGCCTTCGCGTTAGCGCGCTTGAGAGCGCGGAGGGAGTGACCGGAGACGGTTGGCACAGCGGCGAAGGAGCCGACTGCGGACATGGTGATTGCGCGTGGCGAGGGTTCCTCTCCTTCCGAAGGGAGCCTCCGTTCTACCTGACCCGCGAGATGCGTGGAGAGGCAAGTGTCGCTCACGAACCTTGAGGTTTGCGAGGCGTCGCGTGCCGTGGACGGCGCGCCGAGAGCTGTGGAGGCAATCATCATCATCGTGTTTGTCATAAAACACAGCGCAAGACCACGAGATCTCCCGCGATTCGTGTCCCTCATTGATCTAACCTATATACCGTATGATGACCTGTGAGTTGCAGTCGAGAAAAAAAGAGGAGCAAAAAGTACAAAGCGGAAAGTAGTCACAGATGGCGATTATTTTTTCCATATTTCGGGAAAACTCGAGCCGGCCTTTGCCGGGGTAATAAAAAAGGCGGAACGAGGCGACCAGGGCCCATTCAAGGCCGCGGACGGCGCCCATCTCGCGAGTCCATCGCTTACGACTCGCGCGCTCGCGTATCGAGACATCATGCGACCTGATTCTAGTCGGACCCGCGCGAAAACCCCCGCGTTCACGCTCTTGGTCTGCTCCATCGCGCTCCTCGTCCGAGGCGGTAACGGGCAAACGCCAGCGCCGAACGCAACAGGCGGGTCCTACGTGGACGTGAGCTCCAACGCCACGTCCGAGGTGGAGGGGCGGTTCGGGACCCAGCCCAGCCAGCGCTCGGGCCAATCGCTGGTGCGTTTACAGCCCGGATACGCACCCCAACACCCGCGCTCTGACCGCTCGGCATCATCCCGAAACGAGCACGCAACGGTTTCTTTTTTGGGCACCCGCTGACCGCACCGTCCCGTCCCGCTTTCAGACCCGCGTGGACTCCGATACCGCCGTGCTTTTCGGCGGCCTATCCCCAACGGGCACGCTGAACGACGTCTGGGAGTACAAGGTGGCCGCGAAGAAGTGGACGAGGCTGCACGAGGGCGGGGTCGGGCCGCTCGACACCGACCCGTACTCGACGGTGCCTTCGCCTCGCACCGGCCACGCGGCTGTCGTGCTGCGGGGTGACCTGTTCATATTCGGGGGGTACGACCCGGACAGGGGCGACACTAACGACGTGTGGAAGTTCACGCGGGCGACCGGCGTCTGGTCGCACGTCGCACTCGCGGCGGGCGCGGACGTTCCGGCGTCCAGGAGCGGGCACGCCGCGTTTGCCGCAGACCCGAGCGGCGGTTTGTTCACGGTGTTTGGCGGGAACATGCGCAACGACGTGTGGGAGTTCGACGTGGACGCGAGCAAGTGGACGGTGGTGATGACGGAGTTTGCGGGTTCGTCGGGGGCGGCGGTGAAGGGCGTGGGGGCGTTGTTAGTGGCCGTGGGGGCGGCCACGGCGGCGACCGTGATGAGCGGCGAGTGGTGGAGAAATTTCTGATGAGTGAGAATTTCAGAGATCAAAAGTTGCCGAACCCTCGCCGTCACTCTTCGCGCGCACGATCGGCAGACATGGCCGACGATCTCGCGGGTTACCTCGCCGGCCTCGTGCTCGAATGCGAGGACGTGCGCGGCAAGGACAAGCTGAAGGAGCTCAAGGTTGACGTGGGTGGGGACGAGCCCCTGACGCTCGTGACGAACGCATCGAACGTCGAGGTCGGGAAGCGGGTGGTGGTCGCCACGATCGGGTCCGAGCTGAAGGACGGCGCGAAAGTTAAGAAGGCCATGGTGGGCGGCGTTACCTCGGAGGGTATGCTGTGCGACGGCCCCATGCTCGGGTGGACGGGCGGTGGCGCGGGAGCCGCCGCGCTCCTCCCGGAGAGCTTCAAGCCCGGCGAGGCTCCGCCAAAGTCGAGGCCTCGTCTCGACGGGGGAGGCGCCGGCGGAGACGCGCCCGCCGCCCCGGTGGCCAAGTCCACGGGTCCCGGCGTGGACTCCCTGTTCGAGAAGAAGCTGACCAAGGAGGAGAAGAAGGCTCTGCAGGAGAAGAAAAAGGCGGAGAGGGCCGCGAAGAAAGCGGCGAAGGGGGGGCAAGACGCCGCCGAGGAGACAAAGAGTGACGCAGAGTAGTTTTGTGATCCAACAACACGCACGTCCACTTCGTTGTCCATCGCGCCGCGAGCGTGACGGAGCGAAGCAAACGCCTGATGTGATTCCGCAACCTGCACGTTACGTATCCTCAGCGCAAAACTCAAAACGGCCCAAAGGCCGGATTAGTTGTTGATAGGTAACGTGCAGGTTGTGAGGATGGAGAACAGCATCACATCAGGTGTTTACCGTCCCCGCCAACCGACGCCTTATTCGTCCTCCTCACCCCCCTCCGCGAACCTCAGGAACACCTCCTCCAGCGTCGCCTGCCCGAGCTGATAGTCCTGCACGAGCCCTTCGTTCGATTTGTCCTCCAACAGCGCGAACACGCTCGCCACGGTGCTCGAAGGCAGGCCGTACCGCAGCTTGGTGGCGCACTCCTCTTTCAACGTCGCGTCGGGAACCCTCCGCTCGATGAGACCACGGACGGTGTCGATCGCCCCGTCGCCGCCGACGCGAAGGTCCAGCGAGTACCCGGCGCCGTGCTCACTCTTGAGACGTTGTATGGGCCCCAGACAGCGCAACTTTCCCGCCACCATGATCCCCGCGCGGTGGCGCAGCGCCTCGCACTCCTCCATGCTGTGCGACGTGAGGACCACCGCTCGACCCCGGCACGTGGACTGAAGCACCCCCCACAGCTGGCGCCGGGACGTGGGGTCCATGCCCGTGGACGGCTCGTCCAGTAACACCACCGCGGGGTCGCCCACGAGTGAGATCGCGACGGAGAGTTTCCGCTTAGTCCCGCCGCTGTACCCTGAAGCCGGGAGCGTCGCGTACTTTTGTATTCCAAGCCGGTGCATGAGGTCCCGCGCGGTTGACACCGCTCGAGCGGGAGCGAAGCCCCGGAGGGACGCGTAAAGCAGCAGGTGGTCCACCGCGGTCATCGTGCCCTGCAGAGCGTCGAACTGCGGGCAGTACCCGACGTGCTGCCTGACCCTCGCGAGGTTGGTGAGGATGTTGAAGCTCGTCGGAGTCGAAGTCGCGTCCAAGCCGCGCGGGGTCACCGACGCGTCGCCCGAAGTCGGCGGGAACTGACCGCTGAGCATCTTGAACGTAGTCGTCTTACCCGCGCCGTTCACGCCGAGCAGACCGAAGCACTCGCCGGACGGCACGGCGATGGACACGCCGCGGACGGCGTCGACGAAACCCTCGCCTCCGCGTCCCCGGCGTCGGCGCGGGTACCGCTTCCGGAGATTCCGAACAACGAGCGCGCGGGAGGACCCGGGCGGGGCGTCGGCGGCGGCGGCGACCCGCTCGGCCCGGACGCCCGCGTCCTCGTCCTCGTCCTCGTCGTTCATTCCGTTCATTTCGAAACGATCGCCGCCGCCGCCGCCGCCGCCGCCCGGCGTGTGTGAGAATCTCGTCGTGCCGAGTCTGCGTCGCCACCGCGCGGCGGTGAAGATCTCGTACTCGATCGCCAGGTTGAGAAGCGAGTACGCCGCGGCGCACGCGGCCATCGCGCCTAGATCCCGACCGGAAACCTCCGGGTGCCACGGTCCCTTCGGCTTGGCGTCCACCAACCCGAGCCTGACGTCCGCGTGTGCGCCGGCGAGGTTGAACAGGACGCGAGCGACGCAGTAGTGCGGCAGCCACCGAAACGCCCACTGCAGAACCTCCCACGCCGTCTCCGCCGCGTCCACGCCGGCTTCCGCCAACCCGCCCAGAACGACGGCGCAGATTATCTGCGCGACGCCGAAGAAGAAGTAGGCTCCCATCTGGCCGGCGAGGCACGCCATGTTGTTCTCGAAAGGCCAGTGGAGTAGGTACGCGAGTGGCGGGGCGGAGAGCGCGAACAGCCCGAGCGCCGCGGCGACCACCGCGAAAGACTCGCCGGTGTACGCCTCCTCCTCGCTCGCCGCGAAAATCACGAGGAAAATCGCCAGCGGCGGCCCAAACGCTATGAGATCCCACACGTAGGCGCCCGCCCAGAAAACCCCGCGATTTAAGCCGCTGACCATCTGCAGGTGTTTTGATGCGGACGTTCTCTCCCACACCAAGAACGCGGAGGCGGAGGCGGAGAGGCACGCCAGCCCGAGCAGGGCGCAAAGCGACACGACCAGGTGCATGAGCATGGCCTGCTCGAGCTTTTGCTCGGACGTCGTCGGCATCGGGTGGTTGATCGACACCAGCGTCGCATCCGGCGCATCGGGGTGAAGCGCCTTGAACACCGCGTCGTGGAACGACGCGAGGGACGCGGGCAACGCGTGGTACGCGGTGGATGACACCATGACGGTGTAATTGACCTCGCGGGTCCGTCCCGGTACGGCAAATCCGGCGGCGGAATCGACGAGGAGCGCCGCGCAGCTCGCGTTGTCCGTGTGTTCTGGGTTTGCGCACGTGGCCTGGTCCGGGATGTTCGAGAGGAGGAAGCTGTCGATCGTGTTTTGGAGGTCCTCGGGCGCCGTGCAGTTGGGGCAGCCGGGGATGATCGGATCGAAAGCGTCCGGTCGGCAGACGTCGACGACGGGCGACGGGTTCCAGCACCGCCAAGTGCCGCCCGTCCTCGGCACGGGCAAAACCTCGGACGGAGAAAGGTGACCGGTCACGCGTTGGACGTCCAAAGTCGTCGCGGCGGAGAAGGCGGTGGGGAGGTCGCCGAGGTAGCTCCTGTCCATGACCGCGGGCGGCGGATCCTCGAACGCCTCGTTCGAAATCTTGGAAACCGCGATTCCGAGGACGACAAAGAGAATCGGTACCACGTACATGGTCACGATGCCGAGTCTGTCCCTTCGCGCGTGGATAGCCCGCTTCCAAAGCATCGCGTGGAACTGTCTGCGGTACAGCGCCCAGCCGTGAACCCGCGAGTCCGGGGCTGACGGCTCGTCCATCTCAACCCGCACAGCGTCCGGCTCTGACGCGGGGGCGGTTGACGGGATTGGGGAGCCGAGGTTATTTTCCAACTCGGCGACGTTGAGGAAGACATCCTCCATCGTGGAACAGCTCACGCCGCACGCGACCACGTCCCGCCGCGACTCTAGCCTGTTGAGAACATCGGGTAATGACGCGCGCTGCGACGCGGGGACGGCGTAAGACGCTGTGGATCCCGCCGTTGACGTTTGCGTCGCGCCCTTGATTCTGTTCAGAACGACCGAGTCCACAGCAGCGGGGGATTCTGCCGAGTCCCCGAGCACCACCGTGAGTCGGTACCCGGACCCGAATCGGGTCTTGAGGTAGAGTGGAGACCCAACGCAGGCCATTTTACCGTCGTACATGATCGCCACGCGGTCAGAGAGTATGTCAGCCTCGTCCATGAAGTGGGTGGTGAGCAGAATCGTGGTGCCCATTCGCCGCCTGAAACCACGGATGACCTCCCAGGTGTATCGCCGGCTCCTGGGGTCCATGCCGCTCGTTGGCTCATCCAGGATCACCACAGACGGATTTCCCACGAACGCCACCGCCACAGAGAGTTTCCTGCGCTGGCCCCCGGAGAGCACGCCGGCCTCGCACTCGGCCTTGCTCTCGAGACCAACGGCGGCGATCTTGTCATTGACCTCGCAGGTTATCTCGGACTCTGGCACTCCTCTGAACCGGGCAAAGAGTTCGAGGTGTTCCCTCGCGGTGAGCGTCGGCCAGAGGACATCGAACTGGGGGCAAACGCCGAGGTCCTTTCTGATAGATTGCATATCAGTCTCGACGCTCATGCCGTCGATCGTGGCGGCGCCTCCGTCCTGGTTGATCATGCCGGTGAGCACGGAGATGGTGGTGGTCTTGCCGGCGCCGTTGTGTCCGAGGAGCGCGGTGATCTGCCCACGATGAGCCGCGAAGTGAAGGCCGTCGACCGCCCTGTTCGACCCGAAGGTCTTAACCAAACCTTCGACTCTGATCATGGGCACGGCGTCGTTTTTGTCGAGATCCACGGGCTCCACGCCGTCGGGAAGGCTCGCGGAGTCATGAGGTCCTGAATCTCCAACCACCGGAGCAGACGATTTTTTATCGAGCCAATACGAGGGGTCGAAGACAAACCACCACGGTCGGGTCCTTCCGAACGGGCCGGGTATGACCTGATCGAGGTACCACGCCAGAAGTGCGTACGCCACCGCGTTGCACGCCGTGACGCCCAGCACGAGCGCGCCAGAGAACGTGCCCGTGCCCTCGCTTGCTGAAATCTCACCGCCGTCCAGGAGGTTCAAAGACACGGTGTCCCACCTCGCACCTTTCTGCGCGTTTTCCAGTATGGAAACCACCCATCCCCACATGTAGACGCACGTCGCCGGCATCATGACGCAAGACGCGATCCACGAGTCGCTGCCCATGTTATCGGCCGCCACTGCGCTCACGCCGGGGACCCAGGTGACCACGTACACCAGAGCCGAGGCGATGGCGGCGACTTTTGCGCTTGAGAAAAAAGTCGTGAGACAGAAACAAAACGCCACCAGTTGGCACGTCCACAACGCCAGAAACGCAAATGTGAGGGTCCAATCGGTGTACCTGAACGGATATATTCCCACTATGGAGACGAGTAGCGATACGAGGAGGAGGCTCGTGTAGCTCGTCACGAACCAGCTGCTCCAGTACGCCAGGTCGCTCAGACCGAAAATTTTCATTCCCTCCCTGATGCGAAGCTCCTTCTCGACGGTGACCCCTTTCACCACCACCACCACGGTGATGCAGAAGGTGAACACGTACACGAGCCCGAAGAAAACGGACGCGAATGTAGAACCCAGGTTGGTGCTGTACGCCGGGAACGGGTATCCTTTGACCGAGGTCAGCAACTGTACCCCGCGGGGCGCCGGACTTTCGTCCCCAGCGGTGAGACTCATGAGCGCCTGGTCGAAGGACTTCTGAACGTTGGCGTACGTCCAGTAGGTCCGCCAACGCGTATCCTCGCCGACGACCCATCGCTCGAACTTCTCGCTGGACCATCTGGCGCCGAGGTCGCCCGTGGGCACGTCCGTGGCGTTGACCCTGATCTTATACTCGACGCGGCGAGAATCGCGGCTGAGGTTGCCGGGGAGCGAGACGAGCGCCGCGACGGACCTGCCGCGCTCGGCGAGGACCGCCGCGTGCGCCATCGCCGCCGTCTCGGTGGGAAACCCGACGAGGAACTCGTCGATGACCGGCCGGTAGCACTCGCGTCGGGCGAGGCACGAATCGGTGCAGAGCCAGGCGAGCGTGAGGGGGTTTGCGACGGCGGAGTCTGGGCCCAGGCTGTCCACCCCGCCCCTCCGCTTGACGAACCCCGCGCACGCGCTCGGGTCGTTCCTGCATCCCGCGAGCACCTCCGGCACGTCGAGGATGCCGTGCTCGGCGATCGCGTCCTGGTCGAGCTCCACGGAGGATGCGAGCGCGACCTGGGTCATGAAGCCTCCGCCGCAGAGCAGGTCTATCGCGGCTGACTCCGCGACCCGCGCGGCGGCCGCGTTGGTGTCCGGGGACCACAGGAGTCTGTACGGACCGTCGCCCGTGGGTCCGCCGGGCACGCGGCCGCTCCACGTGATGCTCTGGATCGGCGCGGGGCGGTGCAGCGTCATCTCCACGCTCTCATCGGAGATGAACAGCCGCGGCAGGCACATGAGGGCGATGAAGGCGACGGGCACGAGCACCTCGAGTATCGTGCACCACAGCTGCGAACCCCGCGTCTTGAGCGTGAAGTTCTTGCGGAGCACGGCGCGAAACTTGGCGTACTCGCCGTCGCGATGCGACGTATCCACGCCGCCGCGTCCGGCGTGAACGTCGGCCGAGGTGGATGTGAGCGGGTGAGAAGCCAGCGGGTCGGATACCGCCGTTTTGCGGGCTCTAGCCGCGAGAGGGCGGTCCCCCCCGCATGGGTCGTTCCGCCCCTGCTCGTCTATCGGCGGGTCGTTCCTCGTGGCTTCGGCGTCCGAAGAGGGCGCGCCCGCCGCCGGGGGCCCGCGCGACGCGACCCGCGGCCGGGGGAACATGGGCCAAGCTACGGCATCGGTCATCGAATCCGGAGTCGCTCGCCCGACACTGTCGCGTCTCGTGGACCGCGATACGTCCCCGCGCCACCCACGCCACGAACCTCCGTCTCTCGAAGCACCGAAACGAAACGCGAAGCGCTGTTTCGTCGTCACCGGTGATCGGCACTTCCCGAGGCGCCTGCCGATGGTGCTCGGCGCGCGCGTTCGGGCGCTGGCGGTGGACGCGCTCGGGTACGCCAAGGGCGTCCCGGCGCTCGCGCTCGATGACCGCGCCTTCCGCGAGTTCATCGTGTGGCTCGAGGACACCAAGATCAGGGCGATGCCCATGGACGCGCGCGGGCCCCTGCGCGCGGTGGACGCGCCCGCCGCCGCGTGGAATTCGGCGTTCGCGTCGCTCGTCGCCGAGACCGGGTGCGAGTTGGACGTCGACGACGCGGCGCAGACCCCGCGGGTGTTCGACCACCTCCTCGAACAGGCTGTCGCGCTCGACTACAGGGACAACGCGGACGACTTCGGCGCGGTGGTGAAGGACCTCAAGCTGGCATCCATCGGTGCCGCCCCGCCCCCGCCGAAGCGTCGGAAGACGAGCGCGGACGGGGTTCAGGGCGCGGGCGAGCGCGACGATGACGCGCCGAGGCCGCGGATGCGCGGTCTGACGGATCCCTCGCTGGCATCCGCGCTCGATGAGCTCGCGGCGGTGCTGCGCGTCGAGATACCCGCGGGATCCGGCGGCGACGCAGCCGGCGTCGAAGCCTCGGCGGATGCGTGCGTCGCCGCGGTGGAAAGGTTCATCGCGCCGTTCTGGTCAAAGGTGGAGGAGGCGGAAAGGAACGCGCGCGACGGGAAGGAAGGTGGCGGCGATGAGCGCTGGAACCTGAGTCCGAGCGACTTTCCGAGCGGCGTGGCGCTGGGTTTCGAAGACGGGGACGGCGGGTGCGGTGCAGCGGCGACGGCGGCGGTGAACGTGCTGAGAGCGCTCCACGTCAACGACCTTCGGGTGTTGCAGTCCGCGGTGGACGCGCTGCTGGTGCAGATGCAGGAGTACACGAGCGATCCGAAGACGGACAGCAGGCTGGGAAGGGTGGGAAGCGGGTGACTACCTGCGCGGTCGGGTCGCCGTAGGATGCGTGAACTCTAGCCACTAGCTCGTTAATAAAGTGATCGTCTTACTTTCTCGAGGCGAAAGATCCTCTTTACGCTTCGTTTGGCTACGCGAATATCGAGTTGGAACCTCCCGGCACGAGCTCCTTGCGCATCAGCGCGATTCCGTCGCCCTCCTGCTTGAAGAACATCATCGCTTTCTTCTCCTCCGTCGCCTCTACGAGATACCCGGCGCCCCTGTACAGCCCGGTCGCAATCGGGTCGCTCAGCCGCACGTGTAGCCATATGTCCGCTCCGCCCATCTCCCTCACCAGCTCATCGCACGCGCACAGCAGCGACTTGGCCACCCCTCTCCCCCGCGCGGACTCCCTCACCGCCATGTTGCACAGGTAGGGCGCGTCCGCCGGGGACGGGAGGGACCTCGCGCCGGAGCCCGCGCCGCCCCAGGATCCAGCCGCGTCGGCGCCGCCCCTCGCCGCCTGCGAGAAGGAGAGCGTGACGACGGCGACCACCTCGTCCGACGCCTCGTCGACGCCGACGAGACACGCTTCGTCGGGGCCGGACTCGAGCTGATCGAGGAGGTACTTGGCAACGCGGGCCCTCGGGCGCTCATCCGGGGAGCCCCTGAACGACTCGGTCATGACCTCGGTCGCGATCTTGACGTCGGACCCCTCCATGAGCCGCGCCGCGAGCGTTCCCCCACCCTTGAGGGGCATGCCGCCGCGCCCGAACCCCGTCTGGATGCCTTTCAGCTCCTCGCGCCGCTCGACCGTTCCCACAGACGCGACGACTGAGCTCGAGGAAGCCGACGGCACCCTCTCGATCCTCCGTGTCACGATTCGGTGACTAGGACGGGAGGGTCGCGGCGCCGTGCCCGACGAGAGGACGGGACGGCGAATCGCGGGCGCCGCTTTCGTTGCGACGACGACGGAAGACATGATGGATGACACTCGAGCGTGACCCGGGATCGGACCCGCTGTCGAGAGTGACTCGCCGCCGGAATGGATAACACTTAGCACAGCTGGAAATATTCAAAGCAATTCAGGTTGCCGGCTCACCTCACTGCGAGGGGCGCGTCCGGGGTGCGGAGATGTTCAACTGGATCCGTGTCAGGGGGCTGGTCACCTCCACCGGCCCCGATGACGACCCGACGATGGCGCAGCACAACATCAGGGTGTTCGCGCACGTGGAAGGTGTCGACAAGCAGGCGATTGCGACCCAGGGCGAGCTCGGCAGCTATAGTACCAGGGAGGACGCGTGCGAGTCGGGTTGCCTGGCGGCGTGCGAACGGGCGACCACGAGCGCGATCGCCGAAGGCGCCCTGGAGACGTGTAGGTTGGCGTGTGAGAACGCGTGCACCATGCCGGACGCGTCGGGGAAGTTTTCCGCCGTGGTGTACGGGACGCAACTCGAGGGGGATGATAAAGGAAGTGCGCCGAAGGATGACAAGAAGAGATTAGGAGTGGAGAGGGGGGAGCTAATACGAACAGGGGTGAGAGACAATCCGCAGGGAGGGAGCAGCAACCTGTAGATTATACTTGACAACGAAGCATCCTACCAAACTCACGCCTCTAGAGAGACCTTGTGCGCCATCGCTTCTTTGTGAATGAGGTGATTCGCCTTGTCCAGCGTGTTGAGGAGCTTATCGATCTTGCCCACCCACTGGTTCAGGAGCCAGTCCGCGCCCTGCGCCTTGGTCTTGAAGTCCACTACACCGCCCGGTCTGTCAATCTTGGCGCTCACCTTCTTGGACGTCACCAGATCGCTGAGGTGCTTCTCTGTCTCATCCGCCGGGAGGCAGAGGAGCTCGCCCAGCCGCTGCAGCGTGACGCGCGAGTAGTAGGCTCCGATGACAAGCAGGTTGTGCTCGATGACGCGCTGCCTGAGGTCCTTCTTGCGCTTTTCTCCGTCATCGCCCCCGAAGATGTCTGCCTCCGCCGCCATCTCGCTGCCGAAGGCGGCGGCGAGGGTGTCCCAGTGGATAATCTCCTTCGTGGTGAACTGCTTCATGAGCTGCTTGTGCAGGGGCAGATCCGCGAGCTTCGCATCCTTGGAGATCTGATGCAGCAGGGACTGCTGCATGGGCTCGTTGGCGGCAAGCGCCACGTACCAGACCACCTTCTTCATCACCGGAGTCCACTTCGAGGGGTCCTCCTTGACGCCCTCGCACTCCATGATGTTCTGGTAGCACCTGCAGATCTCCAAGTACTCGTTGCTATGGCTATAGAAGCGGATCATGAGGTGGTAGTAGCGCAGCTTGAGCTCAGGAACGGGCGGGATGGTAGGGTCCGTCGCCTCGAAGTAACCCTCCGCGTGTTCCACGCTCGCGTTCTTCTTCTTCTCCTCCTTGGCGCGCTCCTCCTCTGTCATGTCCTTGTCGAGGTCCATCTGGCTCACGTCCTCGCCAGCCTTCTTCGCCGCCTCAATCGCCGCCTTCTTCTCAGCCTTGACGATCTCGTCGAAAGACTTGGCGTTGATCTTCCGCGAAAGGATCTGGGCACGGATGTAGTCGCCCTTGTCGAGGCACAGCCTAACCTGCTCCTCGATGAAGAAGAGCTTCTCGTGCTTGGATAGCGCGCCGTACGTCTCAACCGCAACCTCCTGCATGATGGAAGCCGCCTCGTCAATCTTGCCAGCCTCCTCCTTGATCTTTGCGAGCGCGCGGGTCAAACGGGCCTTCTCAACCTCAACGAAGATCTTGCCTGATGTGACGGTATTGAGGGTCTCGATGAGATCGGTCTTGACCTCCAGGCTGGGCGCCCTGTCGATGTAGGTGATGGCCTCCTTGACCATGGCGCTGATGGCCTGCTTGAGCTGCGCGCGGCGCTTGGAGAGCAGCACGATGTGCTCGTTGATGCCCTTCCAATCGCCGGCCGCGTGAAGCACCTGCATGATACCGACGCAGTACCTGGGCGTCGCGACGAAGTCCGCTTGCTGCGGGCACGAGAGGAAGGAGGAACGAGGTCGGGGTCAGATTACGACGTCGGAGAGAGGGATCAAAACCGGGCGGAGATAGATCAACGGGCGGGTGGCTAGGGATCTGGGCGGATCCCGCGCGTGGAAAGAGCGAACGCACCAGACGGTAGGTCTTCTCCTGCGCCAGCATTTTCTCGATAGTCGTGAGCATCGCGCCAGGCTGCGTTAAGGGGTGAGCGATGGGCATGGTCAGGGGGTTGTTCGGGTCGGGTCCCTCGAGAGGTTTGAAGCGAGGGCGGAAAGGGGGGATGACGCTTTGAAAGGTCACGGCGGACGTGGGCGTGGTCGCACCTGGGCGGCCTCATTCTTGAGCTTGTCGATGTCAGCCTCCACCTGCGCGACCTCGGCGCTACCCTTCTTCTCGATCTTGAGTCCTTCTTTCTCCCCCATGGTGATGCTCCAGTGCGCGTCACTCTCTGGGAAGGGAGATCTTGGCAGAGAGGAGATCTGCCAACCTCCGTGGTTTCGAAGCGGCGGTTTCAGTTCAGCAGCGTTCGACCTTTGACCCGTCACTGTTGAGGGCGCGATGTCGCAGACGTCTGCCCCGAGTATCGACGACTGGCGATGTCCCGTGTGTCTAGAGATGCTGTGTAAGCCCGTGGTCGGGGCATGCGGGCACGTGTTCTGCTTCTGGTGCGAGCACAAGAGCATGGACGTCTTCGACAAGAGTAGTTGCCCCACCTGTAGGATGCCCTTCTCCAACCTCCCGGCGGTCTGCGAGGCTCTCCACTTCCATCTGGGAAGGACCTATCCCAAGGAGTACGCGCGGAGGTTAAGAGAGTGTCACGAGGAGGAGAAGAAGACCGGGAACTTCAGCCCGAACCCCACCCCGGTGTTCCTGTTCGACTTTAGCAAGGTAAATGAAATCCTCTCGAGAGGTTTACAAAACAGAGGCAGCGAGAAGCGATTGTTCGACTTCCTGGAGGCACAGGAGTCCATGACAGAACCGGACATGAACGCCATCTTCGAATGCACACCCGGTATGGACGACGTGGAAACTCACGTCTTGTGGGAACCCGTGGTGCTCAACTGCGGCCACGCGGTTTGCAAGTCCTGCGCGTCGAGCACGCTGACCTTCGGCCCCGGGTCGACGAGCCTGTGCCCGTGCGGCGACTGCCGCATGAGGGTCGTGGGAGACAAGATGCCCGCCGTGTGCAAACTGATGCAAAGAGTCATCGAGGCCAGCCCGATAGCCGAGAGGGTTCGGAGGGAGGCGGCGGCGCGAGAAGAGGCTGCGCGGTTGAACGCGGAGACGGAACTGGCTGAGGAAGAGGAAGAGGAAGAGGAAGAGGAGGAGGATCATGATGGGGAGGAGGAGGAGGATCATGATGGGGAGGAAGAGGAGGAAGAGGAGGCAAACCCCTTGCCCGGCGCTGTCCCCGAGGGTGGCGAAGCGGACGTGGACGTGGACGACTTGAGGCCGAACCCAGAGACGTTTGTGCACGTGGCCGTGGGATGCGACGCGTGCGGGGTTTACCCCATCAAAGGTCGAAGGTTCAGGTGCATCGATTGCCCCGAACGCATGGGTTTCGATCTTTGCGGCGCGTGTCACGGTTTGGTCGAGGCCAGGTTCGTGGAGCGCGGCCCTCGGCTCGGCGCCATTGAGGGCCGCTTCAACCAGCAGCACAGGCCGGGCCATCGGATGAGAGAGGTACACCCCGTGCCGAACTTCTTCCACATCTTGCAGCAAAGACATCCTGACCTGAACCCGAGACAGATCATGAACTTTATTCAGGAGCAAATTTTGGCACAGCAGGAAGGTGGGGACGGGGACCCGATCACCAACGCGGCTGACAACATAGTGGCAGAAATATTGGACAATCTCGAACCGAACGTTGACGGCGCCGTCGCGGCAGAGGAGGGCACGGCGGGGGGCAACATCATGGAGGCCGGCTTGGAGGGCGGACCAGTCGAGGACGTGGTTCGGGCGGACGCGGAGGCGGAGGAGCTCCTCACCAGACAACTGTTCGGAGATGAAGACGACGACGAGGACGAGGAGGAGGAGGAGGGTGACGTGGAGGTGGAGTACTTGAGCGAAGAAGACGAGGAACTCGCCGCCGACGCGCGACGAAGGGGTCTGGACGCTAGCTAGCTACTAGAGACGAACCTACGATGAAGTTGAAGTTCAAACTAAAGCTACCGATTGTCTGAAGGGCTGGAAGCGGGTAGGGTCCAACCAAAGTCCGCAAGTTCAGACACCGCTCGAGCCACCGACTCGGCCAGCTCGTGCCGGTGGAGCTCAGCCTCTGCACGCGACATCTCAACCTCATCACCGGAGAAATCACCCAGCTGCGCCACAACGTTGGACACGATATCCGCGGTTCGGTGGCGGAACACCTCCTCGGAAGCCGCAGCCTCGGCCGTCTCATCCGGGGAGAAATCAGCCAGCTCAGACACGACGCGACGCACCGTCTCCGCGATGTCATCGGTGGTGAAGGAGTGGCGACGAATCGTCTGCACCGGATTGAACTGGGAACCCAGGCTCTTCTCGCTGTCGCCCGGCGAGAGCGTCGGCACGGGTTCCTCCTCCTCAAACTCGGCCTCGAGCTCCTCGGAGACGAACGCCTCCACCTCCTCCCTCGCCTCCCTCGCCGCAGCCTCGCTCGCGCGCGACCGCGACAGCGAGGCAATCGCGTCCGCATTGGCTGTGAGCGTGCGCAGGATGCGCTGCAGCGAAGCCTCCTGCGCGTCGTGCGCGCGGTCCATGTCCTCGGCGCTTCGCTCCAGCGCGTCCGCCGTCCGTTCCGTCGCGTCGGCGGTCGCGGATAGGACATCCGCGGGAGATATCCCAAACGCGTACACCCCATCCTCGGAGGTGCGCGGCGGCGACGCGAGAAGATTCTCGGGGCTGACGTAGTCATCGTCGTCAACCTCGTGCTCGTGCTCGTGCTCGTGCTCGTGCTCGTGCTCGTCGCGCTCCTCCTCGTCGTCATCGTCGTCGTCGATATCTTCGTCGTACCCGGCCACCCTCAGTCGCCTGATATCCTCGAGGTACTGGTCCGTGGAGTGCCGGCTCGCAGTGGACGACGTGCGGAGCGCGGTGATGGCCTCCACGGCGGCATCCGCGGAGGCCCGGTCGCGCTCGTCGTCGTCCGCATCTTCTTCTTCCTCCTCTTCCTCCTCCTCTTCCTCATCTTCCCCTTCTTCGTCATAGTCAAAGTTCCCTCCCTCGATGTCTTCTGCGGTGGGTAGAGCGTCCTCCTCGTCTTGTCGCTCCCGTTCTGCCGCCTCGACCTGCGCGATTGCTGCGGCCACCTCTGTGTCCTCCCCGTCAGCCAGTTGCCGCTGCGCCCTCTCCCTCTGCTCCCTCTGCTCCTGCTCCTGCAACGAGAGGTAGAGCGCCTCCATGACCATGACGTCCTCGATGTCCAGGTCACCCGCCGCCATCAGTGCCTCGTCCGGCGCGTTGTCCAACAGGTGCGCGGGGACAAAATCCTGTATGCGGCGCAGGTACGCCGGGTCCATCGCGTTGGCGTTATCCCGTTGCCGCCTCAGCCCCGAGCGCGTCCGCCGCTGCCTTTGATCCGCGAGCTGCCTCAACAGTTCGCGCTCGTTCACCGCCGCCTCGCGCGCGGCCTGCTGCCTCGACGAGATCCTCCCGCGGTACTCGTGCCTGGCGCGACGCAACTCGTCGCGCGTGGGTGGTGAGTTGACCCATCGACCCCGCCTGGCTTCGGGGTCCGGCCTCTGAGGCGTCATCGCGGCGTATTCCTCCTCCCAACCCTCGGGGACGTGCTCGTCGTCGACGTTGTCGTTGGTGTTTTCTCCACCCTGCGCGGGGGTCCCCGGTGTGCTCGGACCCTCGGTTCCCATGCTTCGCCGCCGTTCCAACAGTCGCTTCTCTCGCTCGCGCTCCTCGGCGAGTAGGTGTTCTCGATTCCTCGCAACCGCGGCGGCAACCTCTGCCTCCTCTTTCTGCTGAGCCGTGCGCTCAGCCTCCGTCTTCTGCCCCCTGAACTCCACGCTGTACCCGTGTGACTTGCAGAACGGGCACTGCACCGACTGGCCCTCTGCTGGCGCCTTGACCTGCAGGAAGCACTCAGTGCATATGCACGCCCTGCAGCACCGGCTGACGTTGAGGTACGGGTAGTTGAGGAAGCAGATCGGGCACTCGTCGAGGACGATGTCGCCGTAACCCTGCGCCGCGTAAGTTCCTTTGGCCACGCTCACTCGTGATGTGCCCTTATCGGACCCCGCCTCCGCCGCCACCTCCGCCCCTTCCTGCCCCGGGTAGCAAGGCGCCAACTTGCCCGCGATTATCAATTTCTTCAGCTTCTTGAGGTTGAGGTTGTGCGAGCTGTACAGGCCTTGCGGGCGGCAGTACTTCGGGTCAACCGAGCTCTTCTTCTTCATCAGGCCCATCTTGGTCATGACGTACGTCGACGTCGACATCTTGTTACCCTGCGTAGCCGGCGGGGGAAAGGGAGGCGGGTCGTGAGTCGCGGGTGTCGTGAGGAGATCCCGTCGCGTCGCTTTTGCCAAAGTTGCCCGTGGCCCCGTCGAGGGTCCGAACGAAGATGTTGGGGTTCAAACACCGAGGGGGTTTCCGTCATGGCCGAATTGAACGCGACCGGCGGGGAAGGGGACGCAAAACCCCGCGCCCTTGGAAGCCCCGAGCCGGCATGCTGAGCTGTCGCCCGAATCTCGCACCATGGTTAATTGTGAGTCACGGAATTCGGTTCGCGTCGCTCCTCCCCCCTATCCAAATCGAAAGGGCCTAGTGCCCGAGCCGGTATGGAGCCGAGACCCTCGAAAGGCGGAAACCCGCGGAGCAAGGTGTCAACCTTCGCTCTGCGTCCGGCTTTCTGGCGCTGTTCTACTGCCTCCGTTGTTATGTCACACGTCATTTCACGTTTTTGCCGAAAAAAACGCCGATACCAGTGAGGGTTGCGTTTTATCCGGACAGGTGCTCACTCTCCGATGAGCGGGGCGTCGCTCCTTCGCTCTGGAGCCCGACTCGTGCGAGCTCGCGCCTCGACGAGATCATTGGCATCGCGAACCAGGACGGTGACGCGAGCAGCGGCGATGGAACCCCCACCGAAGCGCGCTGGCGTCTCCAAAGCCGCGGTGGGGCAAATGCGGGCCACCAACGATGTGGAGGCGAACTTCGAGACGTGCTCGACGCTCGCCAGGGCCGCGGCTTCGCAGGGGTGCTCCATACTCTTCCTCCCCGAGTGTTTCGCGTACATCGGAATAGCGGGAAATGACGCGCTGGCGGTGATGGAACCCCTGGACGGCCCGCTGATGGCACGGTACAGGCAGCTGGCGAAGGACACCGGTGTGTGGCTGTCCCTTGGGGGCTTTCCGGAGACAGGACCGGACGCGGATCACAGGTACAACACGCACGTCCTCGTGAACTCCGACGGGGACGTGTG
>Ga0181571_10000842_pt1 | contig 21178 bp, 17 predicted proteins | sample 101ome_17_FD_132440 | JGI IMG/M metagenome (GOLD analysis project Ga0181571, IMG submission 132440) | Coastal salt marsh microbial communities from the Groves Creek Marsh, Skidaway Island, Georgia - 101407AT metaG (megahit assembly) | ecosystem: Environmental > Aquatic > Marine > Intertidal... | reverse complement strand
TTCGCAGGCTGGTTTACCGCCGCAATAAGCGGCACAGAAATCACCACTAACGCCGTGCACAACCAGACGGCCGATTTCACGCTGTACGCCCAATGGACAGCGAACCCCGCAACAACTACGACAACGACAACGGTGGCTCCCACAACAACAACTACGACCACCACCACGGTGGCTCCAACAACTACGACTGCCACAACGACAACTCTTGCCCCAACGACCACCGTGGCTCCAACAACAACCATTGTGCTTCCAGCCACGGGGCCATCGAACGGAGCAGCTTCTCAAGTACTCCTCGTGCTCGGAATCGGTGGTCTCTTGGTGTTGTTCACTCGACGCCGACTTGATGCCCATGCCTAAAAAGCGCCTCCAACCTTAAGGAGTGTGACAACACGCGTGGTGCGGCACACCCAAGAAACTGTGAGACGTACTGGTTTGTGTGATTTCCGATTCAGAATCGTGTGATCACCGCAACAGACACTGCCAGAACCCCTTTATAAACACTGGGTCAATCTTTTCTTCTAACACCCCGCCAAGGGGTCTTAGAAGAAAAAACCCGATCCGTTAGACGAAAAAGACAGCACTGAAACCGGTCATACCAAACGGATCTGACTGCGCTTCACTAATAAATGGTGAAACCGGGAACCATTCACCCGCCCTCGTCGTCAAACATGACAGCAGACCAGCAACGCTCTGCGCTATGACCCCACCAATAGGACGACATGATGAACTACGTGAAGAACACCGCAATTCTGCTCATTGCCGCAGTCGCAACGACCGGTTGTATTGCCGATGACACAGACTCCTTCGGACAACCTTCGTCAGGTAGCGGACCTTCAGTAACCCAGCCCTACCGACCCACCGGAGCGTTTGGTCGAAGCGGACTGCTGTTCGACACGACATGCGACGTCATCCTCAACGAAATCAAAACAATTGCGCTCACAGAGGTAACACCGTGGGGGCTCGAAGGCGATTACTGGATGATTGAAGAGAGTGCCGTCATGGCCGTCGAAGAATCCGTTGGGGCCGCCGAAATGTCAGACATGTCGTCAGATTCCTCAGCGCGTGACTTTTCGGAGACAAACACTCAAGAGATTGGTGTCGATGAAGGCGACATCTTAGAGACCGACGGCACCCACATCTTTCGCGCATCACATAACCAACTTGACATCATCGACGTCGACACTCTCGCCGTGACAGATTCGGTCATCCTTCCTGAGGGCACACACCATCTCGTGCTGCACGATGGACAACTCGCAGTGGTTTCTGACCTTTGGCAATCATGGGACACCACCCATATCAGAGTGTTCAGCGTCACCGAAGACGGCAGCGTCCAACTTCAATCAACAGAGACAGTCGAGGGGCGGACCGTCGGCGTGAGATCAGTCAACGGCCATCTCCGAATCTTGCTAGAAACCTCCAACCGTGATCAGCTTGACTTTGTCTCCCCATGGGAAGACAACCTGACCGAAGAGGAAGCACTCGAGCACAACATCGAACAAATCGAACGCTCAACTATCGACCAATGGATGCCAAGAATCTTTCTCAGCGGAGTGACGAAGTCGGCGCTCGACTGCAACCAGATCGCCATCTCAGACCAATCCCCGACTGCGCAGACAACAACCTGGATTGCGACCCGTGACATTCACAGCGACGACGTGACCCGAGGGCAGTTGGGCATCATGTCAAGGGCCGATGCAATGTATGCAACGGCAAACAACGTGCACTTCACCACCACAGCCTGGAATAGCGATGTTGAATGGCCGCAGCAACCGGGGCCAGAGACATCTGTCCACTCGTTTTCATTCAACGCGAACGACACCATGTATTACCTCGCATCGGGAACCGTCCCGGGCGACACCATCGGCCAATTCGCTCTCAACGAACACGGAGACGAGCTACGCATCGCCACCACTCGCACCGTCGACGGAATCAGCGAATCTGCCGTCACCATCCTCACAGCAAAGGACGACAACACCTACGACGTGCTTGGGGAAGTCGGTGGCCTTGGTTTGACGGAACGCATTTACGCCGTTCGCTACATCGGTGACCTCGCGTACGTCGTCACCTTCAGAGAAACCGACCCGCTCTACGTCGTCGACCTGACTGACCCGACTCAGCCCTACGCAGCTGGAGAACTCAAGATTCCGGGATATTCCAGCTATCTGCATCCGATCGGTGATGGCAAGTTGCTCGGCATCGGCCAAGACGCCGACAACAGTGGGCGCACACGTGGAACACAAATCAGCCTGTTTGATGTCAGCGACTCATCAAATCCGCTTCGGCTCGACAAGGTTGATATCGGTGGAGCGTCTGCAGCCGAGTATGACCACAAGGCGTTCCTGTGGTGGCCAGCCGGTCAATTCACGGCTACCGCCGACTACGACGGAACGGTGACCGTGACACGGTTGGACGACATCGCAACATTCGCTGAGCCGATTGAACTCGAATACCCCGCGTCAGAGGAATGCCGCTGGTGGAACAGCACGACACGGGCACTTGTGATCAGTAATCACATCGTCACCATCGGGGCAACTCACATCGCAAAATACGACGCGGAAACTCTTCGAATGATTGCTTCGAGTTCGTATGTGGCGAGCGGTGAAACGGCTTCAGCGACCGGTGACGATGCCGACATCGCAACCGACATCTGGGAGCCAACTATGGAACCAATGTGCTGAACATCGACAGCTGGTTACCTCGCAGGAATGCATAACAACGCCGTTGATCGAGCGAGAAACGTCAATCGCTCCCGAAACGTTTCGACCGACGGTCGATCTTGTTTGAGTCCGCTCACAGCGAGAGTGACAATGTCTACTGCGCGGCCAGCCGTTTCGGCATCTACCTTGTGAATCTTTGCAAGATGGATGTGTAACCCTTGCGCTGCCCTTCCCATTGCCGTCATCACAGCAGCTCCACCAAGTTCGCCTTTTACTTCCATTAATTCATCACCGAACGTTGATGACGACAATGTTGCGTACGGATCACCAGCGAGCCGCTGCAAATACCCATCAAGTTGAGATTCGAGCGAATGGTTGACGATCAGCGCGTTGAGAGCGGCGTCAGTGTTTTCATCGAGAAGGAGCTGGAACGCAGACAAAAAAAGTTCCGACCGGTCGGCGAAGTATTGATACAGAGCAGGTCGAGAAATGCCCGATGCCTCAGCCAATAGTTGCATTGATGTTCGCCGGTAACCATTCTGGGCGAATACCGGAATTGCTGACCGAAGAATGTGGTCAATACGCTCCTGGCGCTTCGTGCTCGAGGCCTCTGCCATCCCGCAAGTTTGACAGATTGGCATAAAACTGTCAGTCTGTGGCCTGACACTTTATGGCATTTTTGTCAGATAACTGGAGAACCTGATGACGACCTCAAACAACCTCAACGGCAAAACCATTTGCGTCACCGGCGCTTCGAGCGGAATTGGTCAAGCGATAGCCCAACATCTCGGTTCAAGTGGCGCCCACGTGTTCATGATGGGACGAAATCGCTCCCCGATGGACGAATCGGCCGATCTCATACGATCAGCTGGAGGTTCTGCGGACGTTGCAACATTCGATGTCGCCGATCTCGAAGCTCTGTCATCTTGGGTCGCCTCCGCAGCATCATCCACCGGTCGACTCGACGTAATGGTCAACAACGCCGGCTTCGGTGATGTCGGTGCCACCATCGCCGATGGTGACCCGGCTATGTGGAAGGCAATGTTGGAAACAAATGTCCTCGCCCTCGCAGTGGGATGTCAAGCCGCAATCAAGGCAATGCGATCCACATCATCACAAGGCAACATCATCAACATCTCCTCAGTGGCAGCCCTCCAGCGCGAATCTGGCGTCTATGGCGCCACCAAACATGCGGTGAACTGCATCAATTCCTCGCTTCGCAAAGAACTGCAAGACGAGCCAATACGTGTCACCTCGGTCATGCCAGGCGTATTCGCAACGAACTTCACCCGAAATGTCGACAAGTCGATGGTTGAAGGCATTGCCGCAATGGCTGGAATCACCGAATTGGAATTCGACGACGACTCACGACTACCCCAGCACCAGATCGATCAAATCCAGCAGGCCCTTGCTATCGGCATTGGCGACGTGACGCATATTGCGAAAGCCGTTGAGTACATCGTTCTCCAACCGTCCGAACTCAATATTGAGGAGATCGTCATCCGACCTCAGAAGAGCCTCTTGTCATAAACAATTGCTGCGCTTCGCAGCGGGTGATCTCATGGCTGCACCGATCGCCGAGTGCGGGCGTTCTCACTCGGGCGCCGAAACCCAAAATGACCTTGCGAGCGCAATGACATCGCCATCTTCGCCAAACGCTGCTGACGCAGCGCCACGCTTGCGCCCATCCCACACGGGCTCATAATCACCGTTCCAGCCGACAATGGCCACCCGCTCACCAGGAGCAACCGCTCGCCGCTGGTCGACGGCGTACTGCACCGTGAACGCCATCCGTTCACCATCACTACCGCACACGTAAAACGCAGCAGTGCAATCGAGTGCAGCCCACAGCGCGGCAGACGACGCGAGAGAAGAGGTCGCCCAATCAGGCACCGTCCAATCTGTCGCGTAACGGCCATCACCAAGATGAGCTCCATGAACCTGCATGGAAGTTGCATGAATTCCACAAGAGAAACACGTCATCGAAATGTCGTCGTCAAGAAATGGCACGAACCTCGAACGCGCAGCAGCAGCATCTTCAATCGACACCGCCTCGGTTGTCACCGCATCTGGTGTCCACGGAGTTGCTTCCATGATGAGCACGTCACCATGAAGTAACTGCACCGTGTCGCCGTGAACAACGGCGAGTTCATCACCAAGTGGAACATGGTGGCGCAACGCAAAGGTGTGAGGACCGTCAAGGTGCTCTGACAACTGACGGGCTGTCCAACCACCTTGACCGCTGCCAGCGGGACCTTCAAAAAACGGCTCAATGGTGAGTGACGACACATCGATCACCGTACTCAGCACACAGTCGCATCTCGTGCGTCGGGCTGAAGATCAAGTCGCCATCGCTAGAGTCGACATCGATGGGCGGCGAATCATGGTGACCAACATGCCTGCCGCAATCGCAATGCCGCCACCGGCAGAGAACGCCCAGGTGTAGTCACCCGCAGCTTCTCGAATGACAGCCGCTCCCCATGCAGAAAGAGCCGCACCAATCTGGTGAGCTGCGAACACCCAGCCGTACACAGTGCCGGCGTTATGCCGACCGAACGCCTCCGCGCACAACATGATTGTGGGAGGAACCGTGGCGATGTAATCAAGACCAAATAGAACGGCAAAGACGCCGATTGACACGTTGTCATGAATGACCGGCAAAAAGAAGAGGCTCACGCCGCGAAACGAGTAGTACGCAAACAGCAACCGGCGTGGGTCATATCGATCGGTAAGCCAACCGCTGATCAGCGTGCCGACAAAATTGAACAGCCCCATGACCGCAAGCCAATTCGCCGCGGTCACCTCGGCAAATCCATGCTCGGTTGCGTGGGCAATGAAATGCTGACCAACAAGCCCATTGCTCGTCACCCCACACACCATGAATGTGACTGCAAGCAACCAAAACTCCGGTCGACGCACCGCCCGGCGAAAGAGCCCACGATCTGGCGCCCTTGTTGGCTCTGGGGTGCCGCCATACGGTGCGAGTCCAACATCGGCTGGAGCGTCACGCATCAACCATGCAGCTGGAATTGCGGTCACCACGAGCAACACGGCGCCAATTTCAAGCGACCGACGCCACCCCGAGTTCGCCGCCAACGCAGTAAAGAACGGAAAGAACACCAACAACCCGGCACTCGTTGACGCACCAAAAATGCCGGTGACAAGCCCTCGACGATCAACGAACCAACGATTTGCAATCGTTGCGCCAAGCACGCTTGCGATAAGTCCACTCGCAAGACCCGCTCCAAAGCCAAACCACAGGTAAAACGACCACAGTGATTCAGTTCGGGCGCTGAACAAAAACGACACCGCAGCGAGCAACAAACTCATCACCGTTGTTGACCGGAGACCGATCCTCGACATCACGAACGCGGCGAGCGGTCCACCCACTCCGTACATCACGAGACTGATCGACGCAGCAATCGACAACGTTGACGTGCTCCAACCGGTTGAGCGTTCCATGTCGACGAGAAGCGCTCCCGGCGCAGCGCGGCTTCCAGCTGTCATCAACACCGCAATGACCGCAACCCCGACAACAACCCAGCCGTAGAACATGTTCTTCGGCGCAAATCTGGGAATCCGTTGCCGAGGGGCAACAGGAACGGAGGGGTTCACATCTCGAATCCTACGGGAGGCCACCCAAACTGGCCCCGTCAGATCATCCGCGACGTAGCCTGCCGTTATGGGAATTCTCACACCCGATGACTTCACTGTTAGTGAACTCGACACGTGGATGTCGCACGCACTTGAAGAAGCGCGCGCAGCAGAATCTCATGGCGACGTTCCTGTCGGTGCCGTTGTCATACATCGGCACAATGTGATCGTAGCTCGCCATAACGAACGTCAGTTAACCGGCGACCCGACGTCCCACGCTGAGGTACTTGCATTACGCGACGCCGCGAACGTTATTGGCAACTGGCACCTCGAGGAGTGCCTACTGATCGTCACCCTTGAGCCGTGTGTGATGTGCGCTGGCGCAATGGTCAACAGCCGACTCAGCATGCTCGTCTTCGGCGCGCACGACCCGAAAGCTGGTGCCGCAGGGAGCTGCTTTAATCTCACCAACTCCGACGTGTTAAACCATCGAATCCCTCAAGTCGCTGGGGTTCGCAGTGAGGAAAGTTCGCAACTCCTGAAACGCTTCTTCGCTGATCGGCGACGCTGAGTTCACAACGGCGGTCGCCCTGACCCACGTTGGCCGATAGCCTCCATCGACGGAAGGATGCCAGAGCGGACGAATGGGACGGCCTCGAAAGCCGTTGAGGTCTTCGGGCCTCCGTGGGTTCGAATCCCACTCCTTCCGCCAGAGAATCGGCGACTGCGGGTCGCTTTTACGACGTCGCCTAGCGACACATCGTGTCGTCGGCTGGTGCCGTGAGTTCGATGAGGTAGTCGTTGACGAGTTCATTGATGCACTGGTTTACCCCGTACCCGGTGTGCTGATCGGCCTCGACTACGACGAGTCGGCCATCGTCTAACGCATCGGCCATCAACTCAGTTGACGACAGCGGAGTCGCAGGATCACCGGTGGTGCCAATGACAACGATCGGCCCGGCACCGACACCTGTGATGTCAATGCGTGGGTCACGCGCCGCCGGGAAGAACGTACAGAAGTACTGGCCAGACGCGCCTTCGGGCACAAGTCGAGGAGCCACCGCCCGGTACTCGTCAATGAGAGCATCCTCTTCGGCAACACTGAGGCGTTCCGCGGTATCAGCGCAACTAATCGTCTGAAATGCCTCAAGCTCATTTCCGTAGGTTCCATCTGGCTGACGCTGGTAGTAGGCGTCATGTAACGCAAGAAGACCTGAACCATCGCCCAGCGCCGCCGCCGCAAGGGCTGCCTCAAGAGTTGGCCAATATGAATCTGAATACATCGCTTCGATCACACCATTAATGGCGACCGCAAGATTGGCGGGCGGGCGACCGCTCGATGTCGGTGCCGGCTTTGTATCAAGCTTTTTCATCAGCGCTTCAAATGCAGCCTCTGCGTTTCCATCATTATGGAATTTGCATGAGGCATCACTGCTGCAACGCTGCAGAAACGTCGTGAGGGAGGCTTCGAACCCCTCAAGTTGTTGCAATGACGACTCGAGGCTGTCGGCGTTCGGATCAGCTGCCCCGTCAAGCACCGCCGCTCGAACCGTGTCGGGGAACAGCGTCGCCCACGTGGCACCAAGTTCGCTGCCATAGGAGAACCCGAAGTAACTGATCGTCTCTTCACCAAGAGCACGACGTAACACGTCCACGTCTCGCGCCGAATTGTTCGTGCCTGCGTGCTCTGTCACACCCTCGTTCGTACCCACGCATCGGTCGGCAAACTCTTGTGCAACCGCAACCAATGCTCGCCGTTCTTCATCGGTTTCAGGGGTGATATCGATCTCTGCGAAAAACGGGTCGTAATCGTCGATGCAATCGATAGTCGGAGTGCTGAGGCCGGTGCCGCGTGGGTCCCATCCGACAATGTCAAACCGGTCGAGTAATGCATCGTCATAAATCTGGGGTGCAAGGGCCGCAAGCACTGAACCACCGAACCCTGGACCACCCGGGTTCACCAATAGAGAGCCGATGCGGCCACCTTCATCACGGGCTGAGTGCCGAACGACATACAACGTGATGGTGTCACCGTCGGGATCGTTGTAATCGACAGGAACGTCGAGCTCAGCGGAGTCAGTGCCTGCACCGAGAGGTGTCCATTCGAGATCTGGCACCACCACATCTTCGAGTTGCGGTTGAGGAGCGGCCGTTTCACCCGAAGTTTGGTTTGAGTCATTAGCTGCCGAGGGCGATGAACCCACCGTTGTCTCCGATGACATCAACCGCACAGGTTGTGGTGCGCCACACGATGCTGCGACTACGGCTGTTATCGCCATGTAGAGCACTGGGCGCCGCGTCATAAGTTCAGGGTAGGCCAGTGATGCACTCCCGCCACAGGTACTTAACATAAGGGCATGCGCATGGGCCCTCACCACATGATGCCGAGAGATACAGATGCGGTCCGCAATGTGCATCTTCAAGACGGAACGGCAAAGCGAGTTTGGGCGTTCGCCCGTCCATACCGATCAACCATCATCCTGTTTCTTGTTGCGATTCTCGTTGCCGCCCTGCTCGCTCTCGTGCCGCCCCTCGTCGTTCGAGAGATTCTCGACAACGCCATTCCACAGGGCGACCGTCGCCTCATCGTGTGGCTCGCAACCGCTGCCGTCGTCTCGGCACTCGCCGATGCCGCACTCCAAATCTTGCAACGGTGGTGTTCAGCCCGGGTCGGCGAAGGACTGATCGCCGACCTCCGCATTGCGCTCTACGCAAAAGTTCAACGTCTCCCGGTCGGCTTCTTCACACGCACACCCACCGGTGCAATCACCTCGCGACTCAGCAACGATGTCGTTGGCGCACAGAGTGCACTAACGAGCACGTTGGGTTCAGTCGTGAGCAACGTCATCGTGCTTGTCACCACCCTGGCCACGATGGCCGCCCTCGAGTGGCGTCTCACCCTGCTGTCGCTCATCGTGCTCCCAACATTCATCATTCCGGCACGCCGGGTGGGTCGTCGTCTGCAAGATATTTCTCGTCGTCAAATGCAACACAACGCCACGATGAATACCCAGATGACCGAACGATTCAACGTTGCCGGCGCAATGTTGGTGAAGTTGTTCGGCGACGAGCGGCGCGAACTCAACACATTCAGCACACAAGCCAACGCAGTTCGAGATGCGGGTATCTCATCGGCAATGTTGGGACGGGTCTTCTTCGTCGCACTCGGCCTCGTCGGCGCAATCGGAACCGCGGCCATCTACGGCATCGGCGCCTGGATGGTGGTGAACGGTTCGATCACCGCCGGCACACTCGTTGCACTTGCAGCGTTAGTGACGAGGGTCTACCAACCGCTCACCGGGCTCACGAACGCACGTGTCGATCTGATGACGTCGATGGTGTCGTTTGAGCGAGTCTTCGAAGTGCTTGATGCCCCCGAACCAATTACTGAGCGGCCGGGTGCAATCGATCTCACGAACAGCGCTGGTGAGATTGCGTTCAATTCGGTGACATTCCGATACCCGGCTGCTGAGGAGCACGCAATCTCTTCAATGGAACAACGCACCATCCCGGGAGCGGATCCCGACCGCAACATCCTCAGCGACATCTCATTCTCAATCTCGCCCGGCGAGACAGTCGCAGTTGTTGGTGCATCGGGGGCAGGTAAGTCAACGCTCGTTTCACTGATTCCACGGCTCTACGACGTCACCGCTGGATCGGTCACCATCGACGGCCACGACATTCGCAATCTCACCTTGCCGTCGCTTCGTGGTGCAATCGGGGTCGTCGCTCAAGACCCACACCTATTTCACGTCTCGATTGCAGACAACCTTCGCTTCGCCGATCCTGACGCGACAGATAGCGACCTCGTAACGGCGTGCGAGGCCGCGCGAATTCACGACACCATCGCTCGGCTTCCCGACGGATACGACACCGTGGTTGGTGAGCGGGGTTATCGACTAAGCGGCGGAGAAAAGCAGCGACTCGCAATTGCGCGCCTACTTCTGAAAGACCCTCGCATCATGATCTTGGATGAAGCAACCAGTCACCTCGATATGGAAAACGAGGCACTGGTGCACGATGCACTGACAGCCGCTCTCACCGGTCGAACCGCAATCGTGATTGCACACCGTTTATCGACAGTTCGATCAGCAGATCGGATCATCGTTCTTGACAACGCCGGCATCGCCGAACAGGGAACCCACGACGAACTTGTCGCAGCTGACGGGTTATATGCAAGTCAGTTGCGCGCCGGTGAGCTGCTTACAGCAAACGACTAACGCAGCGGTTATGAGGTGGCGTAGGCCACCTGGCAGAAGCCGTGATTGCAATATCCGGCTGGGTACTTATGGAGGTAACCCTGGTGGTAGTCCTCGGCGTAATAGAACACCCCGTCGCCCGCTGCTGCCGCATCACAAATTTGGGTGGTGATCGCTCCGAAGCCCGATTGCGACAGTGATGCCTGGTACTGGTCGCGGGATGCTTCCACCGCCGCTAGTTGACCAGGGGTCGTCGTATAAATCGCTGACCGGTACTGAGTGCCGATGTCGTTACCTTGACGGTTCGCGGTGGTCGGGTCGTGGTTCTCCCAAAACGCCGCGAGCAGTGTCTCAATGTTTGCGACATTCGGGTCAAACACCACCATCACGATTTCGGTGTGCCCGGTTTGCGACGTGCAGGTCTCTTCATATGTCGGGTTCGGCGTCCACCCGCCCATGTAGCCACATGCGGTTGAATGCACGCCCGGAATTTGCCACATGATGCGATCGGCACCCCAGAAGCATCCCATTGCAAAGTACATGACTTCGTGGCCCTCAGGCCACGGCCCAACCAGGGGTGTGCCGAGTACAGGGTGCACTTCAGCCACAGCCATCGGTTCGGCGCGTCCTGGCAACGCCTCCTCGGGTCGGATCATGTCGGTTCGTCGTTGGAAGAGCACCCCCCGAGATTAGAACGATGTTCGAACTCGATGCACCGCGGGCGCGCAACATTCGTTGACCCGACATTGAAGCCGCGCATACTTACCTCATGGCAATTGACGTTCGTTCGATGACTCTCGACGATTTCCCGTGGGTCATCGCCCTCAACCAACAGCATGTGCCTGCTGTGAGCGATGCCGAAGGTGACCGGTTTACCTACCTATTTGAACGGTCGGCGATTGCGTTGACCGCATGGGTCGATGATGCTCCAGCCGGGTTCTCACTCACGATGACCCATGGTCTCGACTATGACAGTTCGAATTACCAATGGTTCTCCGAGAACTATGACCAGTTCATTTACCTTGATCGAGTTGTTGTTGATGAGTCATTTCATCGGCTTGGGGTAGGCCGCGCGCTATACGCCGAGACCGAACGACTTGGGTTACTCGAGGTGCCTGCCGCCGAGGTGTTTGGTCTCGAGGTCAACGTCGAGCCACGCAACGACGTATCGCTTTCATTCCACGAACGGCTCGGCTTTGACGAACTCGTGCAACGCCCCACGCCCTACGGCATTGTCGTTGCGATGATGGGAAAGTCACTTACGCCGCAAGCGTGACGAGCCGCTCCACTGCCTCGTCGATCACTTCTGGTCGTTTGCAACACGCGAACCTCACCAAATTTCGGCCGTGTTCCGGGTTGACATAGAAGACCTGGTTCGGAATTGCAACGACACCGATTTTGTGGGGAAGTTCGGTGCAGAAGGCGACACCGTCGCCATCGGGTCGTAGCGGAGTGATATCAACAGTCGTGAAGTAGGTCGCTTCTGAAGGGAAGACGTTGAACCCAGCTGCACGGAGGCCTGCTCCGAGACGGTCTCGGGTGTCGGCGAGCCCGGCTGCGAGTTGGTTGAAGTAGTCGTCTCCGAGACGAAGCCCGGCCGCAATTGCCGGCTGAAATGGGGCACCGTTTACATAGGTAAGGAACTGCTTCGCACTCATCGCAGCACGAAGCAGTTCTCTTGGCCCGCAGACCCACCCGATCTTCCAACCCGTCGTGTTGAACGTCTTTCCTCCTGACGAAATAGTGAGGGTTCGTTCTCTCATGCCGGGCAGACCGGCCATCGACACGTGTTCACGGCCATCGAAAATGAGGTGCTCATAGACCTCGTCGGTAATCACCATCAGGTCGTGCTCAATCGCAAGTGACGAGATGAACGTGATCTCTTCACGCGTGAATACCTTGCCGGTCGGGTTATGCGGGGTGTTCAACAAAATCGATCTCGTTTGAGGGCTGATCGCTGCCCTCAGTTCATCTTCGTCGAAGCGATATCCGTCTGGGGTTGGTCGTAGCAAGACCGGAACAACCTTCGCTCCCGACAGCGCAATACATGCTTGATACGAGTCGTACATCGGTTCGAAGACGACAACTTCGTCACCCGGTTCGAGTGTGCCGAGGAGTGCGCCGGCGAGCGCCTCGGTTGCACCTGCAGTTACGAGCACCTCGGTATCGGGGTCGAATGTGAGCCCCCAAAACCGCTGCTGATGTTCGGCGACCGCATGGCGAAGTTCTGGCACTCCGATACCCGGTGGATACTGATTCTGACCCGACCTAATTGCGTTGACGGCAGTATCGAGAACTTCTGAAGGTCCGTCGGTGTCAGGGAACCCTTGACCGAGATTGATCGCTCCCGTCTCAACCGCCAACGCCGACATCGTGGCGAAAATGGTGGTTCCAAACGGGGCGAGGCGGCTGTTTAACGGATCACGCACAACATGATCGTAGTGAGTCGGCCGCAGTGATGATCATGGCAAGCTCACGCGGGCGGTTGAACTGTGAAGCGCAATGGCAATCGATTCCACACCCGATCACGTGCGAACCCCACTACCCAGACTCTGACGGCGTCCGAATCACCATCGCAACTGCGCCCAACACCACAACTCCACCCAACATCTGCAACGCAGTGAGGGTCTCACCGTGAATCGGCCACGCAGCACCAACCGCAACAACATGCATACCGAGCAAATAAAGCGACGACCGGGCGGCCTCGACATATGCATGGGCCCAACTCATCAACACGTGGCCCATGGCTCCGGTGAAGACTGCGATCAGCAAAATCCAGATCCAGTCCTTGCCTCCGAACTCGTTGAAATCGGAAATTGATCCAGTGACGAGGATGGGAAGTATCGCCGCAATCAACGCCCAGATATTGACGCTAAACATCCATTCGATCGGATCGACATTGGTGCTCGAGCGGGCAATCCGAGTGAGCACCCAGTACGCGCTGAACGTCACGAGTGCCAGCACCGCCCACAACACTCCAAGTGCGCTTGCTCGCACCTCCGACTGGGCGCTAAGAATCACCATTGCGGTTCCTGACACTCCGACAAGTGTCCACAACACCTGACGCAACCGCGGTCTCTCACCAAAGATCGGCCCGGCCAAAAGCAGTAACAGCGCAGGTTGGGTGGCGACGGTCGTCGACAGCACCGACACAGTTGCTTCTTGAACTGCGGCAAAAACAAACAACAGGTTGGTTCCGAACGCTAAGCCCGGCCACATTGTCGTTCGAAGGAGAGTGAACGACATTCGCCCGCCTCGAGCCTTCAACAACAAGAAGAGCAGAGGGGTCGACAGCAGGAATCTCATCGCCCCACCCACCAACGGCGGCGCCGTGACGAGTTTGGTCAAAGGTGGGCCAAGCCCGAACAGAACGACAACAATTCCGACGACAACCACCGGCAGATACGCCGGAACCTGACGATGGTCAGGGTGTTGAGTTGTTGTCACAGGGTCAGTCTGACGAGTTGTTCATCGTTCGGACGTATCGGAAATGCAGTGCGTCGATTATTGGTCAGGGTCACTACATAGCCCTGCCGTCGTCCCGTCGGCAGTGCCACCACATGTTCGACCAAACTCTTCATCATCTGACCCAACATCGGAGAGAAAGAACAAAAGGTCGCAGGCTTCCATATCGCCCACTGCACAGTCGCTGCGATAGTCGGTATTGAGGTTCACGCAGTTCCCGCCGAACTCAGTGTCAGCAGTATTCCCACACGTCTTCGCAAACGCTTCCTCTTCCGAATCAAATGGGGCGTTGAAATACAGGTCGTCACAAGCCTGCATATCGCCGTCTGCGCACAGGCGATACTGCTCATCAAGGGTCTCCTGGTCAACGGTGACAACGTCATCGTCGGTTTCTATTTCTGGAGAGAACTCGTTAAGACCAAAGACATCTTCAAGACCGCATTCAGCAGAAATCTTGACGATTTCTTCAAGGAACTCCATCGCCTCTTCTTCAGTTGACGGTTCACCAGAGGTCAATAACTCGACAATGCCGCTATCGCTCGTCATCAAACACGACGCCTGCTCAGGAGTGATGTCGAGTTCGGCAGCAAGGTCAGCGACAGCGGCTTCGGGAGCGCAGTCAAGCAGTGTCTGGGCGATGAGCATTCCCGACCCAGACACGGCATCGGCCAGCACCTCGTCGTCAGCAAGCATTGCGTCAACCAGACAGGTGAACTCTTCTTGAGAGAAGTTGTCGAGTCCGCTGTCACCGCCAGAGATGAGTTCAACGGCTGCTTTTCCATCGCAACCGAGCAGCACCCGCATCAACGCGAGCTGTACTGGAGGTGACTCATCGCCGGCGATCAGTGCGTCACCGAGACTGTCGTCTTTCGAAATCTCATTCAACATGCAGATCTGGTTGTCGCTGGAGAGACCTTGAAATGCCCCCTCGGCAAGAGTGGCGGATGAACGAAGATCGGCAATCCGATCGGTTGAAACCTCGGCACTCGCATCTGATTCGGTGGTGTCAGCCGACTCTTCGGTCGATGAGCCTCCACATGCGCCTGCAATGAGGGCAAGCACGGCGGTCAGTCCCGCAACTTTCGACCAAGAAAACGCACGAACTGTCACGAACCCAGATTACGAAACTTGGGCACTTCGAACTCTGATGGTCAAACCGGCGGCACATTCACCACGGATGACACCGAGTTCAGCGAGTTCAGCGCGCCAGTAGGGATTCGAACCCCAAACCTTCTGATCCGTAGTCAGATGCTCTATCCGTTGAGCTACTGGCGCTGGTGATGCAAGAGTCTATGCGTCACTTTCACAGATGCCACGACGGCAGGTTGAGCAGTAATCCACCTGCACAATCGCACAAGCGATTACGGTTGTGCTCATGCAAATCATTACGTACTGGAGACGTGGATTTCTCGAAAATTATGCAAACTTTAAAGGCCGTGACACGCGGCCCGAGTTCTGGTGGTTTTACCTCGCAAACGTGATCCTCACCTATGGACTCTTCATCCTCGGCGGTATCACAGGCGCGAGTATCTTGGGTCTCATCGGCCTTCTCTACGGTTTGGCAGTGATCGTTCCCGGCATCGCGGCTGGTGTCCGGCGCCTGCACGACACTGGAAAGACCGGCTGGTTGATGCTGGTCTCCCTCATTCCGCTCGTGGGCGGCATCATCCTCATTGTGCTGCTCGCTCAGCCCGGTACTCCTGGTGCTAACGAGTACGGTCCCCCCACCGGTGTAGACGCCTCTGCTGGCAATGCCGGCATGACGACTCCGCCACCACCACCGCCGCCAACGGCCTAAGACGTTACGTTAAAGACCGGCGCAGGCCTCGGTCTGCAGGTAAGAGCCGTAGCACCAGGGATGCCAACCGTCGCCTCGTTGCGCAAGCGATCGTTCATACAGAGCGAGCGCAGCCCGAGTGTTGGCCTCCGCATCAAACAGTTGAGCGCGAGACGTCACGCCAACTGATCCGAGCCATGTTTGGTGGATCGTCCAATAGATCTGAAAGAGGCCAATACAGCACCAGCCGTTATCGGCATCTGCCCGATAGTTGCTTTCTCGCCAGGCAATTTTGAGCGCGCGTTCCTCAAGATCGTCTGGCCAGATTGCGCGGATGATGCGTTCAACCTCCGAGTTGCTCGGCGACGGTGGAATCACGACGCTTGTCGTCGGTGCCGCAGTTACCGGCGGGGCCGAAGTTGTAGACGGCGCAACCGTAGTTGCCGGGATCACAACACGAACTCCCTGAGGTAGGCACAATTCATCGCCGGGGAACAGCATGTCTCGAGCTGCGGCTCCATTGTGCTCGAGCAACACACGAGTTGGGATTGAGGCCCGGTCTGCGATCAATGTCCACGAGTCACCCACTCGCACGACATACGACGACCCACATGTGAAAGTCGACGGCGTCGCCGAGGTAGTAGCGACCGGTGCCGTAGTAGATACCTCACTGTTGACCGTGGTCGCAACCTTGGCGCTGACCCTCTCGGTTGGGTTTACCGTTGACACCTCTGAGGTAGTGCTCTCCGACACAGACGAGGGCACCACCGAAGGAAAGTGGCTTGTTGTAGTTGACGCCAACTCATTCAGTTCGTTGGACGTGATGCCACCTGACACCGGGGTCACTAACGCAGCCTGACCGCGTGGAGCAGCCGAGGTATCGTCTGCTGTCCGCCGAGTCGACCATGCAACGGGCACCACAAGAGCAAACGCAACCAAAATGAACACCATGCGACCGACAAAAGGGTCGATACGAAATGACGACCTGCGTGAACGCATCGATTCAACCGTTTCATTCTGAACGACGCGTTGTAATCCGCTTGGTCGAGTGGGAGCATCAGGGTCTATCTCGTGTGATTTTGGCTCCCACGGAACAGTTTTGCTCCAAAAATCAGCAACCTCATCTCCACGCGATCTCCGCATCTTGCGATGATTGCGGGAACTGTCGTTTGGCCGACGAGGAGAGGGACCCCTACTCCACATGACGAAAGTCTGACTGGTTTGTCATCATTTCGCAACATTTCGCAACTGCGCTACCTACGCAAGTCCGTCTGACCTACGCTGAGGACATGCCGCCAACCTTGAAACGCGCGCTATGCATCGTCGGCGCCACCATCGCTATCGGAGCGTTCAACATTCGAGAGGCACACGCAGACGCCACAGATCTTTCCATCGGGCAATGGCAAGAAATGGGAGCCTTCTTCACCGGTGATGTGTTCAACGCCATCGGAATAGAAAAGGTCGAATCAAACGGCAAGACATTCATCGTTGCTGGAGCATCATGCACGACCCCTGGCCCCGAGTATCGAGAAGACATATGCATGGTTGCGTACGACGCTGACACATTCGAACTCGCAGATTTCGGAGACTCCGGAGTGGTACGAGACAGCCCAACTGACGTCGCAGATTTTCGGATGGCGAAGACAATGGCGGTTGACTCCGCAAACCGACTTGTCGTAAGCGTGTACTGCGAACGGCACCGCGGGGTCGTCAACTACCTCTACGACGTCGACGACATATGCCTACGTCGCTTTCTCCCAGATGGGTCAGTCGACACAACGTTTGGAAACACGCCGGACAATGTCGCAAATGCACCAATGGAGAGGTACCAAAACCCGACTGAAATCGCATTTGATGAGTCTGGTGACATCATCGTTTCCGGGTACTGCTCCTCATCTCCCTGTCTCGTCGGGTTCACTCAAGACGGTGATCTTGATGTTGATTTCGGTGACGGCGACTACGAGGCAGGAGGCTCTTGGATCGACCGGTTTTACGACGGCTGGTTTAACGCGCTCGCCATCCATGGCGACCATATCTATGCCGCAGGCACATGCTCCCCCGACGACTACTTCGAACGATACGCATGCCTCTCGCGATGGAATCTCGACGGAACCCCAGACCTCACATTTGCATCTGACGGGATCACGCTCACCAGTGCCGATGACAGAACCAGCACGGCTGGGACAGCCACCGACATTGTCATCATCGATAGCCGAGTGTTCGTCGCATCAATCTGTGGCGGAGATTTCTCAAGCAACATTCCGGCAACCGGGTGCATCATCGAATACGACACCGAGGGTGAAGTCATCGAGGTTCGAGAGACCGTTGCATTGAACGACGTCTCGCAGCTGCGGCTCATTGACGGTCAACTGGCAGCGGTTGGAGTGATGTACGGCGACGATGTCGAGCAGTTCGCAATTCAACTTCTAGACATCACTCGCACCGATGATGCAAGGGTCAATATTGTGAGTTCTGGTGCGGTTGGCGACTACTCCTCAACGTTCGCAGTAGCTCACGGCGACTACATCTGGGCATCGCGCAAGTGCTACGACGACGTGAGTCTGTGTGTCGACCGAGTGCGATACAAAGACTCGACACCACCGTCGACATCATCGACGACGGTGACCACCATGCCTGAAGCATCAACCTCAACGAGCGCACCAGCGGTGGAACCAGCGGAAGACGAGACTGCCCCGGCCGAAGAAGTAACTGCTGCGACAAGCGCTGACACAACAGCGGCCACCGACACGCCAGTTCTGGCTACATCTAACGACGGGTCATCGTCGACCACCGTGGTCGTCGCCATCATCGCTGCGGTCCTCGTCGCAGCAAGCGCCGCAGTGGTGATCACAAAACGCCGGCCAACAACTTGACCACATAAAGAACACGTGCCGAGCCCGAAGGCCCGGCACGTTCCTTGCGGAGAGGGTGGGATTTGAACCCACGGACCACTCGCGTGGTCAACGCCTTAGCAGGGCGCCCCATTCGGCCGCTCTGGCACCTCTCCGAATAGGGCAGAGTCTACAGAGCGACAGTCGTTGGCCTACCGCCGACACGATAGGTTGGTAGACGGAACGGTGGCAGAGCGGCCTAATGCACTTGTCTTGAAAACAAGAGACCTTACGGGGTCCGGGGGTTCAAATCCCTCCCGTTCCGCTCTTTCACTCAGCGAACGACACGCTGGGTGAGCGCGCGATCAGCAGCATTTGCTCCGCACATTCCGTGAGCGCCGGCACCAGGCGGTGTCGATGATGAACACAAGTACACGCCAGGAATACCGGTCGCGTACGGGTTCGGGCTCACGCGTGGTCGGAAGACGGTTTGTAACGGCGATCCGGCCCCTCCGATGATGTCGCCGCCGACATAGTTCTCGTTGTACTTCGACATCTCTGTCGTCGAGCGAACCGCCATGCCAACAACACGGTCTCGGAAGCCGGGAGCGAAGCGTTCGATCTGCTCGACAATTGCCTCGGTCGCGTCGCCTGTGTAGCCGTGGGGCACGTGAGCGTACGCCCAGATCGGGTGAACGTTTCCGGCAGACCTGCTCGGGTCTGCCAAGTACTGCTGACCAACCAGTACAAACGGTGCGGCTGGCATCTTTCCATCAACGACCGAGCGTTCATTCGCCACAATTTCATCAAACGACCCACCAACATGAACTGTGCCCGCTCGCCGTGCATCTTGAGCCGTCCATGGAATACCACCCTCAACCGCGAAGTCAACTTTGAATGCCCCTGGCCCATGAGAGAACGAACGGTATGCACGCGCAATGCGCGATGGCAGACGATCACCGAGAATCTCAAGAGCGATCGACGGCACCACGTCGAGCATCAGCACATCATGAGACGGAAGGTCGTTCACAGATGACACCCGCGTATTCGTTTCAATCTTCCCTCCGTGGGCAACGATGTCAGCAACGAGAGCATCGACAATCCGCTGCGTGCCCCCTTTTGCGACTACCCAGCCGTGTGCATGAGCTGCTGCCGTCAGCGTCACGCCCACTGCACTCGTCAACGGTCGATCGAGACGCCAAAACGCGTGTGCTGCCACCCCGCCCCACAACGCTCGGGCCTGTTCAGTCTTAAACGTACGGGCCAGCAAAGTCGCCGGCGGCAACACGCGAACACCAAAATTGGCCAGCGTGAGCGGATGTCTCGGCACGCGAAGGACCGGTTGAGAAATCTCTGCGAAAAGAGGATCGAATTTCTTCGCTACCGGGGCGAACACCTGCCGCCAACGTTGCGCATCTGCTCCCAACAGTTCATCGGTGACATCGAATGATGTTGCGAACGCACCGGCTGACCCATCGTCAAGCGGGTGCGCGCAATCAATTTCGGGGGCACACCACTCAAGTCCCGGAAGATTCAGTTCCTGAAAGAAGGGCGACGCAAGCGCCATCGGATGCGCCGCCGAACAATGATCATGCACAAGCCCAGGCGCGAGATACTCCGAACTTCGAGCACCGCCACCAACTGTGTCGGAAGCTTCGAGCACGGTGACGTCGCACCCTGCGCGAGCGAGGCGCGCCGCCGCGGCGAGGCCATTTGGGCCACCGCCAACGACAATCGCTGTGCTCATTACGTCAGCTGTGCGTGAGCGAGATTCCCTCACCCTTGGTGTCTCTTCCACCATCACCAGGGTAGGGGTCACCTGCAGGGGTATACCCCTCGCGTTGCCACGTCACGACGTGCGGAACCAAACCATCAGGAAGGAATGGCTGCGTGTGGTAGGCGTCGTCGTTGTGGTACCAGCCCTTCTCAACAACACCAAGCGCTGCATCGATCACTCTGTATTGAACCTTCTTGGAAAACATCGGCTGTGACTCGGTGAAGACGACACGTAGGTCGCCAGGCTCATAGTTACACCGCTCTTGAACCGCCTCAATGAGGCGCTCATCGTTACAGTGCGCATCGCCAAAGTTCCAGCCGAGTAACACGTTGCCGAGGAACTCTCCTTCTCGAAGAACCCTCGTGTCCATGTCGTCGTTGTGCCGCATGTGCAAGGTGATGTGCATTCGACCCATCGGGTGCATCATTCTGAACGCAATCGCCTTCTGAATAAAGACCTCAGAGATTTCCTTGCCGAAGATCGGAATGATCTGATCAATCTGGTTGTCTGCCGCCTTCACGATCCGCTCGTTGATGCGATCTTCTTTCTCTTTGTCGACAAATGCCCATGTCGTCGAGGCCCAGTTACCGGCGTACTGCTTCATGCCGACGAGGAACGACACATGCTGTGGCCAGAACGCTCCCAGCACAATGCCGAACAGGCCCACTACCAACACCGGAATGATCAGGAGCGGCTCAATATCACCAACTCCCCAGCCGTCGCCCGCAGGGAAATTGGCAAACAGAAACCCGGTACAGAAGATAAAGAACACGTTCCATTCGAGCGGCACCGCGAGCGGAATTGTCGAAATGATGAAGGTGTGAAGCGCCCAGATCGAGAGAATCCCGATCCATGTCATCCACGGCCATGGCGAGAAC